>Ga0160448_100077_pt1 | contig 57021 bp, 46 predicted proteins | sample HID1973M_E1MG_FD_108269 | JGI IMG/M metagenome (GOLD analysis project Ga0160448, IMG submission 108269) | Enriched mosquito-associated microbial communities from UW Madison campus, WI, USA - HID1973M_E1 MG | ecosystem: Host-associated > Arthropoda: Insects > Digestive system > Unclassified ...
GCCGGCGATGTGATTCCGGAAGTGGTGCGGGTGGTGGAAGAAAAACGCCCGCCCGGCACCCAGCCCTGGGTGATGCCCAGTCATTGCCCGGTCTGTGGTTCGGAGCTGGTGCGCGAAGAAGGCGAGGTGGTTTGGCGCTGCTCGGGCGAGCTGACCTGCGCCGCGCAGCGCAAGGAAGCCGTGGGCCATTTCGCCTCGCGGCGGGCGATGGATATCGAAGGCCTGGGCGAGCGCTACATCGAAGTGTTGAGCGATCTGGGCTACGTCACCTCGGTGGCGGATCTGTACAAGCTGGATCTGGACGCGCTGCTGGAAATGAAGCGGCGCGCCGATGAGCGTGACGGCACCACCCCGGAGACGGTCAAGGCCGGCAAGGTCGCGACCAAGTGGGCCGACAACCTGATCGAGGCCATCGATCGCAGCAAGAACACCACGCTGGAGCGTTTCCTGTTCGCCCTGGGCATCCAGCATGTCGGCGAGAGCACGGCCAAGGCGCTGGCGGCGTGGTTTGGCGATCTGGAACTGATCCGCCGTCTGCCCTGGCCGTTGTTCAAGCGGGTGCCGGATATCGGCGGCGAAGTGGCGCGATCGTTGGGGCATTTCTTCGATCAGCCGGGCAACCAGCAGGTGATCGACGATCTGCTGGCGCGTGGCGTGGTGATCAATGACAGTCATCCGCCGCACGCCAAACTGCGCGCGGATCTGACGGTGGCGCAGCTGTTGGCGGATCTGGAGATTCCCAAGGTGACCCCTGTGCGCGCCGAGCAATTGGCGGCGGCATTCCCGCGGATCGACGCGCTGCTCGATGCACCCGTGCATTCGTTCGTCAGTGCCGGCTTGCCCAGCGAATCGGCCAACGCCCTGGCGGCGTGGCTGGAAGGGGGCGAGCATGCTGCGTTGCTGGGCAAGTCCGCCGCTGCGCTTGAGCAACTGCAAGCGCTGACCCCGGCCAGCGACGACAGTGTCGCCGGTCCGCTCGACGGCAAGACCGTGGTGCTCACCGGCAGCCTGGAAGCCATGAGCCGCGACGAAGCCGGCGCCAAGTTGGAAGCGCTGGGCGCCAAGGTGGCCGGCAGCGTCTCCAAGAAAACCCACCTGGTGGTGGCGGGCGAGGCGGCCGGATCCAAGCTGGCCAAGGCGCAGGAACTGGGCATCGAGATCTGGGACGAAGCGAAGTTGCTGGCGTTCCTGGAACAACACGCGAACTGAAACCCTGTAGGAGGGGCTTTAGCCCCGACCGCTTTTCGGCCCGCCGACAGCGGTCGCGACTAAAGTCGCTCCTACAACAATCCAACCCCCTGGATCTGATGGCATGAACTGGCAACCTTCCGCCCGCTTCGAAGCCCTGCGCCTGCGCGCTCGCTTGAACGCCGTCATTCGCGCGTTCTTCGAGCAACGCGAGGTGCTGGAGGTCGAGACGCCAATTCTCTCGCAGGCCGGCAACACCGATCCCAACATCGCCTCGTTCTCACTGCAGTTCGGTGGTCACGTCGATGCCGGCCCGCGCCAGCGTTGGTTGCGCACCTCGCCAGAATTCCCGCTCAAGCGTTTGCTCGCTGCGGGTTTCGGTGACTGCTACGAACTGGGCCGCGTATTCCGCGATGGCGAAGCCGGCGGCCGCCACAATCCCGAGTTCACCATGCTGGAGTGGTATCGCCTGGGTTGGGATCACCGTCGCCTGATCGAAGAAACCGCCGCGCTGGTGCAGGAAGCACTGCAGCTGGTCGGACGCCAGGCCACGCTGCAGTGGGTGAGCTACCACGATTTGTATCGCCAGCAGCTCAGCCTGGATCCGGCCACGGCCAGTGACGAACAGCTGCGCATGGCGCTGGGCGATGTCGTCATCGATCCACAAGGTCTGGGCCGCGACGACTGGCTGGATCTGCTGATGACCCATCGCCTGCAACCGGGTTTCGGCGACGATCAACTGCTGGCTGTCTACGACTATCCGGCCAGCCAATGTGCGCTGGCGCGTGTGCGCCATGACGCGGTGCCGGTGGCCGAGCGCTTCGAGTTGTACCTGGGACCGCTGGAACTGGCCAATGGCTATCACGAGCTGGCCGATGGCCAGGAACAACGCCAGCGCTTCGTCCGCGACACCCAGGTGCGGCAGGCGCGCGGCGATGACGCACCGGCGATGGACGAACACTTGCTGGCCGCATTGGACGCCGGCTTCCCGCACTGCGCCGGTGTTGCCCTGGGTGTGGATCGCTTGTTGATGGCGATGCTGGGCACATCGCGCATCGCCGATGTGCTGGCCTTCGACTTCGCGCGAGCCTGAGCGGTCGCCAAACGTCGGCAATGCCTTCAACGCTGGAAACGATTTTCTTGAATTCACGTTCAGCGGATTTGCGTAGATTCGTGTCAAACCAACAGGAGTGGCTGCCATGCGTCGAAGCATCATTCTGATGTCCGCCTTTGTGTTGTCGGTATTGGCAGTACAGGCCCAGGCCGCACCGCAGGACGAGCGCTACGGCAATGGCTACGGCGGCCAGACCCTGCGCTGCGAATCCAACGACAACAAATTCCGCCATTGCCCGGCCGATACCCGCGGCGGTGTTGAACTGACGCGTGGGCTGTCCAAGACCTGGTGTACGCAAGGTCAGAACTGGGGTTGGGACCGCAACGGTATCTGGGTCTCCGGCGGCTGTCGCGCCGAGTTCCGCGTGTATGGCCGTGGCCAGGGCAATGGCAACGGCGGCGGCTGGGGCAACAACAGCCAGTACATCCGCTGCGATTCCAACGACAACCGTTACAAGGCCTGCGCGATTCCGCGCGGCGGCCAGGTGCGTTTCCACCGGCAAGTCTCAAAGAGCCGCTGCACCGAAGGCTACAGCTGGGGCAGGGAACGTGATCAGGTGTGGGTATCGCGTGGCTGCCGCGCCGAGTTCGAAGTGCGCGGCGGCTGGGCCGGCGGCGGCAATGGCGGCTACCCCGGCAATGGCGGTTATCCGGGTAATGGCGGCAGCTACGGCCAGGTGGTGCGCTGCGATTCCAACGATAACCGCACCCGTCGCTGCGATTCCAACATCCGCCGCGGCGCCGACTTGCAACGGCAGATTTCCAAGAACGCCTGCGTGCAGGGCCGCACCTGGGGCTGGGATCGCGGCGGCATCTGGGTCAGCGGCGGCTGCCGGGGCGAATTCCGCGTCTGGTAGGGCGGGTACAATGAAGGCATGAACGACGCCTTCGATTACGCCCGCTACGACCGCATCCGTCCGATCCGCTGGACCGGCGACGCGCTGGAACTGCTGGACCAGCGCAAGCTGCCATTCACCGTCGAGTACCTGCGTTGCGCCAGCAGCGATGAGGTGGCCGCGGCCATCCACGCGCTGGCCGTGCGTGGCGCGCCGGCGATTGGCATTTCGGCGGCCTGGGGCGTGGTGCTGGCCGCGCGTGAGGTGCAGGCCGATGACGGCGTGCAGGCTGCGGCGCTGTTGGAGCCGGCCTTGCAACGCCTCAATGCCGCACGTCCGACCGCCGTCAACCTGGCCTGGGCGCTGGCGCGCATGCGCGCCACCTTGCTGACCGCAGGCGCCGACTGGCGCGAGGTGCTGGAGCACCAGGCGCAACGCATTTCCGACGAAGACCTGGCCGCCAACCGCCACATGGGCGAACTGGGCGCGGCCTTGATCGCCCCGGGCAGCGGCGTGCTGACCCATTGCAATACCGGCTCGCTGGCCACCGCCGGCTTTGGCACCGCGCTGGGCGTGATTCGTGCCGGCGTGGCGCAGGGCCGCATTGGTCAGGTCTATGCCGGCGAAACCCGGCCCTGGCAGCAAGGCGCGCGGCTGACCGCCTGGGAGCTGCAGCAGGACGGAATTCCGGCCACGCTGATCGCCGACTCGGCCGCCTCGCATCTGCTCAAGACCGGTGCGGTGCAATGGGTAATCGTCGGCGCGGATCGGATCTGCGCCAATGGCGACACCGCCAACAAGATTGGCACCTATCAGCTGGCCATCGCCGCGCGCCATCATGGTGCGCGCTTCATGGTGGTGGCGCCGTCCTCGACCGTGGACATGGCCACGCCCAATGGCGAAGCCATCGAGATTGAAGAGCGCGACCCGGCCGAACTGCTCGGCATTGGCGGCGTGCGCACCGTGGCCGAAGGCATCACCGCCTGGAATCCGGTGTTCGATGTCACCCCGGCGGACTTGATCGACGCCATCGTGACCGAGCAGGGCGTGGTGGAGCAGCCGACGCTGGAAAAGATGCGCGCGGCCTTTTGCTGAGCTGGCGTTCGATGCCCGTGCTTCGGGCCTCAAGGCCCTCCTGCATAAAGCCGGCCGCCGGAGTCGCGCTGATGTGCCCTAACTGCTTGTTTCCGCGCCCAAAACGCGGGCTTTGGGGGGCGCATTCTGCTACACTCCGCAGGTTGCGAAAACCTGCCCGAAACCCCGCCTGTCGATGTGCCGCCACAAAGCTGCGGCAGACCGGTTTCGGCTCGAAAATCCTGCGAATACGGAAACCGAATGGCTGATCTCGCCAAAGAAATCATCCCCGTCAACCTCGAAGACGAGATGCGCAAGAGCTACCTCGATTACGCCATGAGCGTGATCGTGGGGCGCGCCCTCCCGGACGTCCGGGACGGGCTCAAGCCTGTGCACCGTCGCGTGTTGTTCGCGATGCATGAACTGGGCGCCCACAGCAACAAGCCGTACTACAAGTCGGCGCGTATCGTCGGTGACGTGATCGGTAAGTACCACCCGCACGGCGATCAGTCGGTCTACGACACGCTGGTGCGCATGGCCCAGCCGTTCTCGCTGCGCTACCTGCTGGTCGATGGCCAGGGTAACTTTGGTTCGGTAGACGGCGACAGCGCCGCCGCCATGCGATACACCGAGGCGCGCATGTCGCGCCTGACCCACGAGCTGATGGCGGACATCGACAAGGAAACCGTCGACTTCCAGCCCAACTACGACGAAAAGGAACTCGAACCCACGGTCATGCCGACCCGGTTCCCGAACCTGCTGGTCAACGGCTCGGCCGGTATCGCGGTGGGCATGGCCACCAACATCCCGCCGCACAACCTGTCCGAAGTGGTCAACGGCCTGCTGGCCTTGATTGAAGACCCGGAAATCGACGTCGACGGCCTGATGCAGTACATCCCGGGCCCGGATTTCCCCACCGCCGGCATCATCAACGGCACCGCCGGCATCATCGCCGGCTACCGCACCGGCCGCGGCCGCGTGCGCATGCGCGCCAAGGCCGACATCGAAGTCGATGATCGCACCGGCCGCGAAGCCATCATCGTCACCGAGATTCCCTACCAGGTGAACAAAGCACGGTTGATCGAGAAGATCGCCGAGCTGGTCAAGGAAAAACGCCTGGAAGGCATCAGCGAGCTGCGCGACGAGTCCGACAAGGACGGCATGCGCATCTACATCGAGGTCAAGCGCGGCGAATCGGCCGAGGTCGTCCTCAACAATCTGTACTCGCAGACGCCGATGGAATCGGTGTTCGGCATCAACATGGTGGCCCTGGTCGATGGCCGCCCGCAGCTGCTCAATCTCAAGCAGATGCTGCAGGCCTTCGTCCGTCACCGCCGCGAAGTGGTGACCCGCCGCACCATCTTTGAACTGCGCAAGGCGCGCGCCCGCGCGCACATCCTGGAAGGCCTGACGGTCGCGCTCGCCAACATCGACGAGATGATCGAGCTGATCAAGACCTCGGCCAATCCGCAGGAAGCCAAGGAGCGGATGCTGGCCAAGAGCTGGACGCCCGGTCTGGTCGGCGCCTTGTTGGCCGCCACCGGTGCCGAGTCCTCGCGTCCGGATGATCTGCCCAAGGGCGTGGGCCTGGTCAACGGCGCCTACCAGCTGACCGAGATCCAGGCCCAGCAGATCCTGGAAATGCGCCTGCACCGCCTGACCGGCCTGGAGCAGGAAAAGCTCACCGAGGAATACAAGCTGCTGCTGGAGACCATCGCCGGCCTGATCAACATCCTGGAAAACCCGGATGTGCTGTTGCAGGTCATCCGCGAGGAGCTGCTCAACGTCAAGGCCGAGTTTGGCGACGAGCGTCGCAGCGAAATCCGCCACAGCGAAGAAGACCTGGACATCCTTGACCTGATCGCCCCGGAAGACGTGGTGGTGACCCTGTCCCACGCCGGCTACGCCAAGCGCCAGCCGGTCAGCGTGTACCGAGCCCAGCGCCGTGGCGGCCGTGGCCGCAGCGCAGCGGCGACCAAGGACGAGGATTTCATCGATCAGCTGTGGCTGGTCAACACCCATGACACCCTGCTGACGTTCACCAGCAGCGGCAAAGTGTTCTGGCTGCCGGTGCATCAGCTGCCGGAAGCCGGCCCCAATGCGCGCGGCCGTCCGATCATCAACTGGATTCCGCTGGAAGAAGGCGAGAAGGTGCAGGCGGTGCTGCCCGTGCGCGCCTATGACGACGATCGTTTTGTGTTCTTCGCCACCCGCAACGGCACCGTCAAGAAGACCCCGCTGACCGAGTTCGCCTTCCGTCTGGCGCGCGGCAAGATCGCCATCAACCTGGACGAGGGCGATGCCCTGGTCGGCGTGGCGCTGACCGACGGCCGTCATGACGTGCTGCTGTTCGCCTCCAACGGCAAGACCGTGCGCTTTGGCGAAAACACCGTGCGCTCGATGGGCCGCACCGCCACCGGCGTGCGCGGTATCCGTCTGGCCAATGGCGAGGAAGTGGTCAGCCTGATCGTGGCCGAATCGGCCGCCGGCGTGGCTGGCTTGCTGGGCGCGGACGAGAGCGAAGGTGAGGAAGACGTCGCCGAGGACGCGGTCGAAGCCGCCAGCGACGACGCCGTGGTCGACACCTCCAATGAAGCCGACGGCGTGGCCTACATCCTGACCGCCACCGAGCGCGGTTACGGCAAGCGCACCCCGCTGGCCGACTACCCGCGCAAGGGTCGCGGCACCCAGGGCGTGATCGGCATCCAGACCACCGAGCGCAATGGCAAGCTGATTGGCGCGGTGCTGCTGAGCGGCAACGACGAAGTCCTGCTGATTTCCGACGGCGGCACCCTGGTGCGTACGCGCGGTTCGGAGATCTCCCGCGTCGGCCGCAACACCCAGGGCGTGACCCTGATGCGCCTGTCCGAAGGCGAAGTGCTGCAGGCGGTCGAACGCCTGGACGCCTCGCTGGACGAGGAAGAAGGCGAAGGCGAGGGTGCCAGCCCGACGCCGGAAGCGGTGGCGCCATCACCGGAAGCCTGACCGCCCGACGCAAGCAAAAAAGACCCGGCCTGGCGCCGGGTCTTTTTTTTGTTCTCGGCTCAAAGTCCATGCAGCAAGCGTTGCGGAATTCTGGCGTCGCCTGAAATCGCTCCTATACTGATCGCGTCCGGGAAACGAACCCACATGGAGTCGGCAGTGAATCTTCGCAGCCTCGTTCGTGCACGTGCGTCTGTTTTTTTCTTCGCTGTTTTGCTCGCCACCCTCGCCATCACCGGCTGCAAGCGCAACGACACCGGACAACTGCCAGCCGCCAGCGGCGAAGCGGTCAAAGTCGAGCGACCCAAGGTGGAAGGCTTCGCCCTGGTCAGCAGCTATCCGGATCAACACGAAGGCAGCCTGAGCATCGCGCTGGAGTTCAGCCGACCCTTGGTGTCCTCGCAGGATTTTGATCGCCTGCTGGCGGTGACCGGCCCCAACGGCGCCACGGTCAAGGGCAGCTGGGTGCTGGATGACAAGGGCGCGATCCTGCGCTTCCCTTCGGTGGAAGCCGCACAGGATTACGACGTGCTGGTGCGCGCGGATCTGCTGGCCGCCGATGGCAATCGCCTGGGCAAGGAACTCAAGCTCAAGGTGCACACCGGGCAACTGGATCCGGCAGTGGGTTTTGCTTCGCAGGGCAGCGTGCTGCCGGCGCGTGAGAGCCGCGGCTTGCCGGTGGTGTCGATCAACGTGCCGGAAGTGGACGTTGAGTTCCTGCGCATCAAGGAAAAATCACTGCCGCAGTTCTTTTCCGAGTACCAGCGCGGCGGCCGTCGCGGCAGCTGGGAACTGGACAGCGACTACGGCGACAAAAGTCCCATTGGCCAGCTGGCCGAGCCGGTCTACGTCAATCGCTTCCTGCTGGGCGGCAAGCCGAATGAGCGCCTGCTGACCTACCTGCCGATCCAGGACATCGAAGAATTGCAGGAGCCGGGCCTGTACTTCGCGGTGATGAAGCGCGCCGGCACTTTCAGCGAGCAGTTCGAGACCGCCTTCTTCACCGTCAGCGACCTGGGCCTGCATACGCGCGCCTACAAGGATCAGCTGTTCGTGCATACCGCTTCGCTGCGTGATGGCGGTTCTGTCGGCGGCGTGGAACTGCGCGTGCTCGATGGCAAGGGCGAGACCATCCTGACCGGCAAGACCGACAGCAATGGCAACGCGCTGCTCAAGTACACCCTGGATGCCAGCCATGTGCTGATCGCCAAGCGCGGCCAGGACGTGTCGATGTTGCCATTCAACCAGCCGGCGCTGGATTTGTCCGAGTTCGCCGTGTCCGGCCGCAGCCAGGCCTGGTTTGATGTGTTTGCTTGGTCGGGCCGGGATCTGTATCGCCCCGGCGAAACCGTGCGCCTGTCGGCGCTGCTGCGCGACAACGATGGCAAGCCGGTCAAGGCGCAGCCGATCTTTTTGCGTCTGTTGCAGCCGGACGGCAAGGTGTTCCGCGAGACCCGGTTGCAGCCGGGCGAGCAGGGTTACTTCAATTTCGAACAGGTGATCCCGCAGGAAGCCGCGACCGGCCGCTGGAAGGTGGAATTCCGCACCGATCCTGCCAGCAAGGAAGCGGTGCAGGGCATGGACCTGCGCATCGAGGAATTCCTGCCCGAGCGCATGAAGCTGGATCTGGAAGCGGCCACGCCGACATTGGCGCCGGGCCAGGCCTTCCCGCTGCGCGCCAGCGCGGCTTATCTGTATGGCGCGCCGGCCGACGGCAATCGCTTTACCGCCAAGCTGGCGGTAGCGGTGGAACAGCATCCGGTCGAGTCGCTGCCGGGCTACTTCTTTGGCGATCCCACGGTGGAACTGCCGCGCGAAGCCAAGGACGTGGTGGACGCCGCGTTCGACGCGCAGGGCAAGTACAGCGAAGACATCGCCCTGCCGGCCGAAGCGCGGCCGGTCACGCCGATTGCGGCGGTGGTGTCGGGCAGCGTTTACGAAACCGGCGGCCGTACCGTCACCCGCACCTTGAAGAAGGTGATGTGGCCGGCCAAGACGCTGGTGGGTGTGCGCCCGCTTTTCAGCGATGACGACGGCGCCGATGCCAACAGCACGGCCGGCTTCGAGATCCTGCGCGTGGATGCCGCTGGCACGCCGCAAGCGGGCAAGGGCTTGAAGGTCACGCTGGTGCGCGAACATCGCGACTATCACTGGAGCCATGGCGACTCGGGTTGGGATTACGATTTCACCCGTCGCTACGAAAACCTGGAGAGCAAGACCCTGGATGTCGGCGCCACCGCTGCGCGCATCAGCTATCCGGTGGAGTGGGGCGAGTACCGCCTGGATGTATTCGATCCCGCCACCGGCCTGACCACCCGCTATCCGTTCCGCGCTGGCTGGAGCTGGGACGATGAGAATCGCGGCCTGGACGCGCGCCCGGACAAGGTCAAGCTGGCGCTGGACAAGACCGGCTATCGCGCCGGCGACACGCTCAAGGTCACCCTGACGCCGCCGCATGCAGGCAAGGGTCTGCTGATGGTGGAAGCCGATCGCATGCTGTACGTGCAGGAGATTGAGGCCAAGCCGGGCAGCACCTTCTCGATTCCGGTTACGCCGGAATGGGAACGCCACGATGTCTACGTGACCGCGCTGGTGTTCCGCGGCGGTTCGGCGCCGAGCAAGATCACTCCGGCGCGCGCGGTGGGCGTGGCGCATGTGCCGATGGATCGCAAGGCGCGCCGGGTTTCGGTGGGTCTGGTCGTGCCCAAGCAGATGCGGCCCGAGCAGGATTTGCCGGTGACCGTGAGTGTGCCGGAACTGGCTGGCAAGACCGCCCATGTGACGGTGTCGGCGGTGGACGTGGGCATCCTCAACATCACCCGCTTCCCGGTGCCGGATGCCAACGGGCATTTCTTCGCCCAGCGCCGCCTGGGTGTGGATGCGTACGACATCTACGGCCGTGTGATTGAAAGTTTTGCTGGCGACAGCGCCAAGATTCGCTTTGGCGGCGACGTCGGGCTGGCGGCCCTGCCACAAGCCAAACGACCGACCTCGCGCGTGCAGACGGTGGATCTGTTTGCAGGTCCGGTCACGCTGGACGGCAAGGGTAATGCGCGGGTCAAGCTGCGCGTGCCGGATTTCAACGGCACGCTGCGGGTGTCTGTGCTGGTGTACTCCGATGATCGCTATGGCAATCGTGATCGCGAGACCGTGGTGCGTGCGCCGATTGTGGCCGAGGCCAGCCTGCCACGCGTGTTGGCGCCGGGCGATCGCAGCACGGTGACCCTGGACGTACAGAACTTCACCGGCAAGGCCGGCGAGTTCAAGGTGCGGGTGGATGGCGAAGGTCCGCTGGCGATCAGCGAGGCCACGCGCACCGCCAAGCTGGCCGTGGACGGCAAGAGCACGTTGAGCTTCCCGCTGCTTGCGCAGGAGGGCTACACCACTGCCAAGGTGCGCGTACGGGTGGAAGGCAATGGCTTCAACGTGGATCGTCGCTACGATTTGCCGGTGCGCGCGGGCTGGCCGTCGGTGATGCGCTCGCAGACCCGCGTGCTGGACGCGATGACGCCAGTGGAGATGAACGCCAATCTGGCCGATGGCTTGATGGGCGGTTCGGTCACGGCGCGGATGATGGTCAGCGCTTTGCCGCCGATTCCGTTCGCCTCGGCAATCCAGGGCGCGCTGGACTATCCCTATGGTTGCGCCGAGCAGACCACCAGCAAGGGCTATGCGGCGCTGGAACTGGACGAACCGACCGCCAAGGCACTGGGTGTGGGCGGGCTGGATGCCAAGCGTCGGCGCGAGCGCATGGAAGGCGCGTTCGCGCGGCTGACCTCGATGCAGATCGGCACCGGCCACTACTCGATGTGGGGCGACGATGACTACGTCAATCCCGCGCTGACGCCGTACGTCACCGAGTTCTTCCTGGACGCGCGCCAAGGTGGCTTCGCGGTGCCGGAGGCGGTGTTGCAGAAGTCGCTCAACCGCTTGAGCGAAGATCTGCTGGCCGGCGGTGCCTCGTTCTACGGCTACCAGCAGCGCGATCATCTGAAGTTCGCCAACCAGGCCTACGCCGGCTATGTGCTGGCGCGGGTCAATCGCGCACCGCTGGGCACCTTGCGCGCGCTCTACGACAACGAGCGCGGCAAGAGCATGACCGGCCTGCCGTTGGTGCATCTGGGTATTGCACTGAGCCTGCAGGGTGACAAGACCCGTGGCGCCAAGGCGATTGCCGAGGGCTTCGCCAAAAAGGGCGACCGTGACACCTACCTGGGTGATTACGGCACCACCCTGCGCGACGATGCGCTGATGATTGCGCTGGTGCACGAGAACAAGCTGTCCAAGCCGGAGTACGACGCCCGCGCGGTGTCGCTGGGCCGCGAGCTGGATGCGCGCCGCTCGCGCGGCTGGATGTGGCTGAGCACCCAGGAGCAGGTGGCCTTGGCGCGCCTGGGCAAGGCCTTGCTGGTGGATCAGAAGAAGCTGGTCGGCGGGCAATGGAGCCTGGGTGGCGACAGCGAGACGATTGCACGGGCCAAGATCTTCGGTCGCAGCCTGGATGGCGCGGCACTGGCACGGGGCGCGCGCTTCACCCCGACCGGCGAGCCGCCGCTGTACGTGAGCCTGGATGTCACCGGCATTCCACGCAATGCGCCGGCGCCGGACAGCCGCGTGATCAATGTCGAGCGTAGTTACTACGGCACCGATGGCAAGTCATGGACCAGCGGCAGCCTGAAGGAAGGCGAGGCCCTGATCGTGCGGGTCAACATCACCGCCCTGGATTACATCCCCGATGCATTGCTGACCGATCTGCTGCCAGCCGGCCTGGAGATCGAGAACTTCAACCTGGGCGATGCCAAGCAATGGGCCGACGTGGTGGTGGATGGCATTGCCATCAACGACCGCTCCGAAGCCGCCGACGTCAAGCACGAGGAGTTCCGCGACGATCGCTACGTGGCCGCGCTGAAACTGGAGAACCGATCCACTGCGCGCCTGTTCTATCTGGTCCGCGCGGTCACTCCCGGCACCTACACCGTCCCGCCGCCGTTGGTGGAAGACATGTACCGCCCCGAGCTGCGCGGCGTCGGCAAGTCGCCGGTGACCACGATCAAGGTAGTGCAGCCGTAGGCGCCGTTGAAGAGGGAAGCGTCGCCATGGGGAACCACAGCATCGGCTCCCCGTGGCGCAGCTGGGCAACCACATCACCGGTTGCCCATGGCGCAGCTGGGAAACCACATCATTGGTTGCCCATGGCGCATATGGGTGCTCACATCGTCGGTTGCCCATGGCGCAGTTGTTGTAGGAGGGACTTCAGTCCCGACCGCATTGTGTAACGAAGTCAATCCACCCTCAGCGTCCCGCGGGTTGGCTGTCGGGACTGGCTTTCAACAGACGCATGTCTGGTCAGTCCCTCCTACAATCAAACTGCGGTTTCCCTGGTTCCCCGGATTACAAGCCACCTCTTGATGCAGGCATCGCAACAAATCCTTCCATGAGCCTTCGTCGACATTGGCTGTCCGTTCTTCGCTGGACCACCGCCGCAGTGCTGCTCTCGCTGCTGCTGCTCGACTTCGCCTTTCCACTACCACTGCCCAAGGCGCGCGACACCAGCACGCTGGTGGTGGCGCGCGATGGCACGCCGCTGCGCGCCTTTGCTGATCACGCTGGCGTGTGGCGCTATCCGGCTTCGCCCGAGAGCGTGTCGCCGCTGTACCTGCAAGCGCTGCTCAACTACGAAGACCGCTGGTTCTGGAAGCATCCCGGCGTCAATCCCTGGGCAATGCTGCGCGCGGGCGCGCAATGGCTGCGGGGCGGCCGTATCGTCTCCGGTGGTTCCACCTTGAGCATGCAGGTGGCGCGCATCCTGGATCCGCACAGTCGCACGCCCTGGGGCAAGTTCAAACAGGTGCTGCGTGCGTTGCAGTTGGAAGCGCATCTGTCCAAGCGCGAAATCCTCACGCTGTATCTGGAGCGCGCACCCTTCGGCGGCACCATCGAAGGCGTGGATGCGGCCAGCTGGGCCTACCTGGGCAAGCCGGCCACCCAACTTTCGCATGCCGAAGCCGCACTGCTGGCGGTGCTGCCGCAGGCACCCAGTCGTTTGCGTCCGGATCGTCATCCCGATGCCGCGCGTGACGCGCGCGACAAAGTGCTGGCGCGCATGGCCAGCCTGCAAGTGTGGTCGCCCAGTGTGGTCACCGACGCACGCATGGAGCCGGTGGTCGCGCGTTCGCTGCAGCCGCCGCTCAGTGCGGCCTTGCTGGCCGAGCGCCTGCGCCAGGCGCAGCCAAAAGCCTCGCGCATCGAGTCGTCCCTGGATGCGGACCTGCAGCGCACGCTGGAAGAGCGGGTCACCCCCTACTTCTCGCAACTACCCGCGCGCACGTCGGCCGCCTTGTTGGTAGTCGACAACGCAACGATGCAGGCGCGCGCCTACGTCGGCTCGGTGACCTTTGGCGACAAGGAGCGCCTGGGCCACGTGGACATGGTGCAGGCCTGGCGATCACCGGGTTCCACCTTGAAGCCGTTCCTGTACGGCCTGGCCTTGGATGATGGGCTGATTCATTCGGAGAGTTTGCTGGTGGATGCGCCGCAGTCGTTCGGTGGCTACCGACCCGGCAATTTCGATGCCGCTTTCAACGGGCCGATTGGTGCAGCCGAGGCGCTGCGTCTGTCTTTGAACGTACCGGCGGTGGACGTGTTGGATCGCATCGGCCCGGCGCGCTTCTCCGCGCGATTGGCCAATGCCGGTGTGAAGTTGAAATACCCGCGCGGTGCCGAGCCCAATCTGGCCTTGATCCTCGGCGGCACCGGCGCGCGTCTGGAAGATCTGGTCGGCAGTTTTGCTGCCTTCAATCGCGGTGGCCTGGCCGGCCGCGTGCGTTACACGGAACAGGATCCGGTGCAGGACCGCCGGCTGCTGTCGCCGGGTGCGGCGTGGATCGTGCGCGAGATCCTGCAGGCCAATCCGCGTCCTGGCTATGGCATGGGTGCGTTCGACACCGGCTCGCGTCCGCGCGTGGCCTGGAAGACCGGTACCAGCTACGGCTTCCGCGATGCCTGGGCGCTGGGTAGCACCGCGCGCTATACGGTGGGTGTGTGGGTGGGTCGTCCGGACGGCACGCCATTGCCGGGCCAATACGGCGCGGTCACCGCCTTGCCATTGATGTTCGAAGTGATCGACAGCCTGCCGCGCCTGCGCGGTGACAATGCGCAATCGCCGCCACCGGCCGGCGTGGCGGAAACCGAGATCTGCTGGCCGCTGGGCACGGCGCCGGATCCGGCTGCGCCGGAGCTGTGCCAGCGCCGCATGAAAGCCTGGACGCTGGATGGCGCAGTGCCGCCCACCTTTGCCGAGCGCGATGCACGCCTGTGGAGTGCTGGCGCGGAACAGTTTGAAGTGGACGCACGCAGCGGTCTGCGGCTGTCGGCGGAATGCACGCAGCCGCACGCAGCGCAGCCGCGCACGATTGCACGCTGGCCCGCACTCGCGGCACCTTGGCTGAGTGCGCAGACCCGCGCGCAATCACGTCTGCCGACACTCTCGCCTGATTGCGCGCCGGATGGCCGCGACGCGCGCGAAGAACTGCGCATCGAAGGCGTCAACGATCGCGCCACGCTTGCACGCGCACCCGGCAGCACCCACGGCGTGCGCCTGCAGCTGCGTGCGCTCGGCACCGAATCACGCGTGCACTGGCTGCTCGACGGCCGCTGGTTGGCCGAGACCAACGGCGCACGCACGTTGATTCACGACTTCGACGAACCCGGCCGGCACGTGCTCACCGCCATGACCGACAGCGGCGCCTGGACCCGCACCGAGTTCGTGATCCTGCAATGATCAGCCCAGTGCTTCCAGCATGTGCTCGGCGGAGGACACCTTGTACTCACCCGGTGCTTCCACGAACAGCTGCTGCACTACGCCGTCCTCCGCATACAGGGCGAAGCGGCGCGCGCGGATGCCCATGCCATAGCCGCTGGCGTCCATCTCCAGGCCCAGCGCCTTGACCAGGTCGGCGTTGCCATCGGCCAGCATCTGCAGGCCATCGGGCACGTCCTGGGTCTTGCCCCAGGCCTGCATCACGAAGGGGTCGTTGACCGACACGCAGAACACCTCGATGCCGCGCTTGCGGAACTCGTCGAAGTGCTGGACGAAGCTGGGCAGGTGCTTCTCCGAACAGGTCGGGGTGAAGGCGCCCGGCACCGCGAACAACACCGCCTTGCGGCCGTCGAACAGCGCTGCGGTGTCGACGGTTTCCACGCCCTCGCGGATGCGCTTGAGGATGACTTCGGGGATGCGCTCGCCAATCTGGATGCTCATGGGGGTGTCCTGTGCAATGAGGCGGCCAGTGTAGCTCCCGGCCGGCACGGACGCCGGTCTACACGTCGCCCGCACCGGCCCCCGGTAGAATGCGCGCCTGGAAAAATTTGCTGCGCGGCCCCATATCCCGGCCCTGGCCCCTGTCCGCGCGGCCCTGATTTGGTGGAGCCCCCATGCAGTTCAAGGATTACTACTCGATACTCGGTGTGGAGCCCTCGGCTGGCGATGCCGAGATCAAGACCGCGTATCGCCGGCAGGCGCGCAAATACCACCCGGACGTAAGCAAGGAAGCCGGCGCCGAAGATCAGTTCAAGGCAGTCAACGAGGCCTATGAAGCGCTGCGCGATCCGCAGAAGCGCGCCGCCTACGATCAGCTGCGCGCGCGTGGCTATCGCCCGGGCGAAGAGTTCCGCCCACCGCCGGATTTCGGCCAGGGGGGCTACGGCGGCCAGCAATTCGACTTTGACGAAGTGTTTGGCAGCACCGGCGGCGGCAACAATGGTGGCTTCAGCGATTTCTTCGAGGGCCTGTTTGGCCGTCGCGGCCGCGCCGATGGTGGCGCCAGCCGTGGCCCCACCGCCACCCGCGACTCACGCGCCAAGCTGGCGGTGCCGCTGCAGGCGGTCTACGACGGCGACAGCGTGCGGGTCAACGTCAACGGCAAGCAGTTTGACGTGCGCGTGCCCAAGGGCGTCAAGCCGGGGCAGGTGATTCGCCTGAGCGGGCAGGGCAGCCATGGCGGCAACCTGCTGCTGGAGATCGAATACGCCGCGCACCCGCAGTTTGAGGTGGACGGACGCAACATCATCCACGTGCTGCCGGTGGCGCCGTGGCAGGCCGCACTGGGTGCGACCTTGAGCGTGCCGACCCTGGGCGGCGACGTGGAGCTGAAAATTCCGGCCGACTCCGAAGCCGGTCGCAAGCTGCGCCTGCGTGGCCGCGGCTTACCGGGCAATCCGCCTGGCGATCAGATTGTCGAGCTGGAGATCAACACGCCCAAGCCCGGCACCGAGGAACAGCGCCAGGCTTATCGCGATCTGGCCAAGGCCTTCGGCGAGAAGGCCTGACGATTCCACTCCTTCCCCCGCATGCGGGGGAAGGCTGGGATGGGGGCGCTCTTCGCGCAAAAAAAAAGCAGGCCTAGGCCTGCTTTTTTCTTTCACTGACGTCTTGTATCAGGCAGTCGGCGCATCCGGCAGCTCGCGCGCGTTGAACACGCGCTCGATGATCTCGGCCAGCTCGTCTTCCGAGAACGGCTTGGTCAGATAGGCCTTGGCACCTTGCCGCAGTCCCCACATGCGGTCGGTGTCTTGGTCCTTGGTGGTCACCAGGATCACCGGGATGTGCTTGGTGCTGGCCTCGCGGCTGAGCTGGCGCGTGGCCTGGAAGCCGTTGAGATTAGGCATGACCACGTCCATCAGCACCATGTCCGGCAGTTCGCGCTTGGCGACCTCGACACCGGCGGCGCCGTCTTCGGCGGTCAGAGATTCGTGCCCCAGTTTTTCGATGATGCGCTGGATGCCCAGCAACTGCGAAGGCGAGTCATCGACGATCAAAATTCTTGCCATGGAGTTCCCCAAGTTGTCCCCGCGTCCGATTGTAGGGAGCGGCTTGGGAGAAAGAAACGGGGGGCTGCCGGACAGCCTGCCGGGGAATGCCCGACAGCCCGTCCGCAATGCCCATCTCAGGCGATCTTGACCAGCGTGCGGCCAAAAGAACCGCCCGAAAGCATCCTGCGGAAGACCTCCGGCAGCCCATCCAGGCCGATTTCCCGGGTGCAGATGGCCTCCAGGCGGTCTGGTTTCCAGTCATCGGCCAAATGCCGCCAGATATCGTCGCGGATGTCGCGCGCGGTGCCGGCCGAAGCGACCCCGACCAACGACACGCCGCGGATGATGAACGGCATGACGGTGGCATCCAGTTCGTGCGTCGCTGCCAGGCCCGCGCTGGCGACATTGCCATAGGGCGCGGTCTGCGCGAGCAGACTGGTCAGCATGCTGCCACCGACGTTGTCCAGACCGCCGCCAAAGCGCGCCGATTCCAAGGGGCGTTTGGTGGCCAGCGCGTCGCGGCCCAGCACTTCACTGGCGCCGAGCGACTTCAGGAAATCGGCGTGCTCGGCCTTGCCGCTGATCGCATGCACCTGGTAGCCGGCCTTGCTGAAGATGTTGATGGCCAGCGAACCGACTCCGCCGGTGGCACCGGTAACCGCAAGCGGGCCCAGCGCCGGATGTTGGCGGTTGTCCTGCATGCGGTACAGCGCCAACGCGGCGGTGAAGCCGGCGGTGCCCAGGATCATGCTCTCGCGCAGGCTCAGGCCCTTGGGCAGGGGGATGACCCACTTGGCCTCCAACCGCGCGTATTCGCCATAGCCGCCGTCGCGGTGCTCGCTCAGCCCGCAACCGGTGACCAGGACTTCATCGCCTTCCTTGAAGGCGGCGTCGGTGGACGCCACCACATGTCCGGCCACATCGATGCCACCCACCAGCGGAAATGCGCGCAGGATCTTGCCTTCGCCGGTGCCGGCCAATGCATCCTTGAAGTTGACCGAAGAGTAGGCGGTCTTGATCACCACCTCGCCGGGATTCAGATCATCCAGCGTGATCGATTCGATACCGCTGCGATAGCCGTGGGCGTCGTTGTGGATGCGGAAGGCGTTGAAGGTAGTGGGCGTGGTCATGACGAATCCTGCGCGGATGATTCAGCGCACAGGATAGCGAATGCAGGCAGCGCGACTACCCTTCTTTTGTAGGAGGGCCTTCAGGCCCGACTGTGGATTCAATCATTCCTCCTTGACCTCGCTGATGCGGGTGCCTTCCACCTTCCACATGGCGCCATTCTCGGTGGTGCCTACATAAATCGGCCGCTCATACTGCAGGCTCATGAAGACATGGAAGGCGGTGGGGGTGGGCGAGGTCAGGTGGGTGATCGCCAGCGCACTCGCGTTGGGCAGACCGCGCCTGGATTCGTTGATGCAGCTGCGCGTCTGCGCGTAGTGGTCAATGACCTTGCTTCCGTCTTCGCTGAGTCGGAATTGGTGGTAGCCACCCATGGGCAAGGCGTCATTGGTCATCGCCGACAGCAGGAAGACTTGGATGCCGGGAACAAAATCGTTGGCATCATCCAGGACGACCGTATTGAACGGGGCGTCGGTGCAGCGCAGCGGGTTCTGCGCCAGCGCAGTGTCGCGGGCAGCGAGTTGATGCAGCTCGCGCGAGGTGGCGGGGCGGGGTTCGTCAAGGCGGGTAGCGCCCACGACTTGGCGCGAATCCTTGACCAAGGTGGCCTGGGCAAACACCTGCGGCGCGCCTTCGATCTCGGCGAAATAGCCCACCCAAGTGCCATCGTCGCGATCCTGGGTCAGCCATCCAAGCGCCTTGCCGGGCGACGGCCCGTTGAATGCACCGGCTGCGAGCAATGCATCGGTGGTGAGCCAGGCGGCCAAGTCCTGCCGGTACAGGCGTGCGCCCAGCTTCTGCGCCTGCTCAAGTTGGCTGTGATAGCGCTGATCGAGCGGGCACTCGGTGGAATCGGCGGCGCACGCTCGGTTGGTGTGGGCAGCCTCTTGCGCGGCCGCGGGATATGAAACGAACAACAAAATGGCCAGCGGCAACGCCGGCACGTGGCGACGAATCATCCTGGGTTCCCCTTCCCTGAAGGGGCAGATAGTACGACGTCAGCGCAGCGAGTTGCGGCGCTTCTCGTCCATCCATTTGGTCGACTGGGCGGGGGCGTAATCGCGCATCCATTGGAACAGGGTGTCCAGATCATCGCCATGCCACAGATCCTGGCGCTGGTCCGGGTGCAGGAAGCGCTCTTCGACCATGCGATCGATCATGCCAATCAGCGGCGCGTAGAAGTCCTCGACATCCAGAAACGCGCAGGGCTTCTGGCCGATGCCGAGCTGGCGCCAGGTCAGCATCTCGAACATCTCGTCGAGCGTGCCGAAGCCGCCGGGCAGGGCGACGAAACCATCGGACAGATCGAACATGCGCATCTTGCGCTCGTGCATGTTGGCGACCACTTCCAGCCGGGTCAGGCCCTTGTGTGCCACTTCCCAGTTGACCAGTTGTTCGGGGATGACGCCGATCACTTCGCCGCCGGCGGCCAGCACCGCATCAGCGACCACGCCCATCAAGCCGACGTTGCCGCCGCCGTACACCAACGCCATGCCTTCGCGCGCAATGCGATCACCCAGGGCAATGGCCCGCTCGGTGTAGGCCGGCTTGCTGCCGGAGTTGGAACCGCAATAGACGCAGATGGATTTCATGGCGCTGACTTTCCTGGACGGTCGTCGATGGTCGTGGATCGGTCATCGATGGGAGACTGAAACGGAAAAGGGAGGATGATCATCCTCCCTTTTCCAGCTTGCTGGTTGTTGCGTCGGCCAGCAACCGGCGGACGCTGACAGTGCTTAGTTCGCCTTGTGGATGGCGCGCTTGCTCACCGCCATGGCGGCATCGTGGATGGCCTCGGACAGGGTCGGGTGGGCGTGGCAGATACGCGCCAGATCGTCGGCCGAACCGTTGAACTCCATTGCCAGCACGCCTTCGTGGACCAGCTCGGACACACCGACGCCGACCAGGTGCAGGCCGAGGATGCGATCGGTTTCCTCATGCGCGATGACCTTGACGAAGCCGGCCGGCTCGCCCATCGCCACGGCGCGGGCAATGGCGGCGAACGGGAAGCTGCCGGTCTTGTACGGCGTGCCTTCGGCCTTGAGCTGCTGCTCGGTCTTGCCGACCCAGGCGATTTCCGGCTCGGTGTAGATGACCCACGGCACGGTGTCCAGGTTGACGTGGCCGGGCAGGCCGGCAATCAACTCGGCCACGGCGATGCCTTCCTCAAAGCCCTTGTGCGCCAGCATCGGCCCGCGCACGCAGTCGCCCACGGCCCAGACGCCGTCCACGCCGGTGTGGCAGTGGTCGTCGACTTCGATCTGGCCACGCTCATTGACCTTGACGCCGGTGCCCTCGGCCAGCAGGCCCTTGGAGGCGGCGCGGCGGCCCACGGCCACCAGCAGCTTGTCGACGGTCAGGGTCTTGTCGCCTTCGCCATCGGTGTAGCTGACCACCACTTCCTTGGTCTTGCCCTTGCCGGTGATTTCCGTTTTGCTGACCTTGGCGCCCAGTCGAATGTCCAGGCCCTGCTTCTTGAATTCGCGTGCGGCGGTCTTGGCCACTTCGGCATCGGCCGCGGCCAGGAAGTCCGGCAGGGCTTCGAGGATGGTGACCTCGGCGCCCAGGCGCTTCCACACGCTGCCCAGTTCCAGGCCGATCACGCCGGCGCCAATCACGGCCAGGCGCTTGGGCACGGCGGTGAAGTCGAGCGCGCCGACGTTGTCGACGATGTACTCGTTGTCGAACTTGGCAAACGGCAGTTCAATCGAATCCGAACCCGCGGCGATCACCACGTTGGTGCCCTTGAGCTCGACTTCGCTGCCGTCGTGCTGCTTGACCTTGACCACGTTGCCCGGCTGCAGCTGACCAAAGCCGTAGAACGGCGTGATCTTGTTGGCCTTGAACAGCATGGCGATGCCGCCGGTGAACTGCTTGACGATCTTGTCCTTGCGGCCAACCATCGTGGCGATGTCGATCGCCGCATCCTTGGTGGTGATGCCGTGTTCGCCGAACAGGTGCTGCAGGTTGTAGTACTGGCGCGAGCTGTCCAGCAGCGCCTTGGAGGGAACGCAACCCACGCGCAGGCAGGTACCGCCTAGCGCCGGCTTGCCATCCTTGCCCAGCGCGGCGTCGATGCAGGCGACCTTCATGCCCAACTGCGCGGCGCGGATGGCCGCGTGATAACCGGCCGGGCCGGCACCGATGACGACGACGTCGAAATTCTGCTGTTCGCTCATTTAGTCAATTCCTTGATTACATGCCCAACAGCATGCGGTGCGGATTTTCCAGCTGGTTCTTGATGTCGACCAGGAACAGCACCGCGTCCTTGCCGTCGATGATGCGGTGGTCGTAGGACAGCGCGATGTACATCATCGGCGCGGCGATGACCTGGCCGTTCTCGACGATGGCGCGTTCCTTGATCGCGTGCATGCCCAGGATGGCGCTCTGCGGCGGGTTGACGATCGGGGTGGACATCAGCGAACCAAAGGTGCCGCCGTTGGTGATGGTGAAAGTGCCGCCCTGTAGATCGTCCAGGCCGAGCTTGCCGTCACGCGCCTTCTTGGCGTATTCGGCGATGCCCTTTTCGATGTCGGCAAAACCCAGGCGCTCGACATTGCGCAGCACCGGCGTGACCAGGCCCTTGTCGGTGGACACGGCGATCGAGATGTCGGCATAGCCGTGGTAGATCACGTCGTTGCCGTCCACCGAGGCATTGACCACCGGGTGGCGCTGCAGCGCGTTGGCGGCGGCCTTGGCGAAGAAGCTCATGAAGCCGAGCTTGATGCCGTTGGCCTTCTCGAACGATTCGCCCAGCTCCTTGCGCATGGCCATGACCTTGCCCAGGTTGACTTCGTTGAACGAGGTCAGCATGGCGATGGAGTTCTTGGACTGCATCAGGCGCTCTGCAATGCGCGCGCGGATGCGGGTCATCGGCACGCGCTCTTCCGGACGGGCGCCGCCGGCCACACCGGCGGTCTTGCCGCTGGCGTAGTTGACCAGATCTTCCTTGGTCACCGCGCCACGACGGCCGGTGCCTTCGACCTGCGAGGGGTCGATGTTCTGCGAGACGGCGGTGAAGCGCGCACCCGGCGGCAGCGCGTCGGCGGCGCTGCTGGCCGGCGCCGGCTTGGTGCTGGACGGGGCAGCGGCGTCGCTCTTGGCGGCTTCGGCCTTCGGCTGCACTTCCTGAGCGCCCGCGGCAGGCTTGTTCTCTTCGGCGGCCGGGGCCGACGCGGCCGCAGCGGCGCCTTCCTCGATCACGGCCAGCAGCTGCTGGCTGGTGACGGTGTCGCCTTCCTTGAACTTGATTTCCTTCAGCACGCCGTCGACCGGCGAGGGCACTTCCAACACGACCTTGTCGGTTTCCAGATCCAGCAGGTTCTCGTCGCGCTTGACCGCATCACCCACCTTCTTGTGCCAGGTGGCAATGGTGGCGTCAGACACGGATTCGGGGAGAACGGGAACTTTGACTTCGGTGGCCATGAGCGGAGACGTCCTGTGGTGATTCGTATGCGTGAGGGGCGGCGGTCGCGATTATTCGGCGACTACGTCGTTGTTGAAGGAATTGACCAGCGCGTCGGCGACCAGCTTGAGCTGTTCTTCCACGTGCTCGGCAAAATGGCCGGCAGCCGGCGAGGGCGAACGCGAACGGCCGGCGTAGTGCAGGGCCTGCTTCGGCGCCAGGCAGGCGTTGAGGTGATGGCGGATCTGGTACCACGCACCCTGGTTCTGCGGTTCTTCCTGGCACCAGACCACATCGGTGGCCTTGCTGAAGCGCTTGAGTTCGGCGGCCAGCAATTCGCGCGGGAACGGATACAGCTGCTCGATGCGGACGATGGCGACATCGTCCTGGCCACGCTTCTGCTGGTCTTCGAGCAGGTCGTAATAGACCTTGCCCGAGCACAGCACGATGCGCTTGACCTTCTTCGCATCGGCCGAGGCATCCGGGATCAGGTGCTGGAATTCGCCATTGGCCAATTCGTCCAGGCTGGACACCGCCAGCTTGTGGCGCAGCAGCGACTTGGGCGTCATCACCACCAGCGGCTTGCGCGTGGTCATGCGCATCTGTCGGCGCAGCATGTGGTAGCACTGGGCCGGCGTGGTCGGCACGCAGACCAGCATGTTCTCCAGCGCGCACAGCTGCAGGAAGCGCTCCAGGCGCGCCGAGCTGTGTTCCGGGCCCTGGCCTTCGTAGCCGTGCGGCAGCAGCAGGGTCAGACCGCTGATGCGACCCCACTTGGCTTCGCCGGCGGCAATGAACTGATCGATCACCACCTGCGCGCCGTTGGCGAAGTCGCCGAACTGCGCTTCCCAGATGCAGAGCGTGTTGGGGTCGGTTGTGGAGAAGCCATATTCAAACGCCATCACCGCTTCTTCGCTGAGCAGCGAGTCGATGACGGTGGCCTGTTCCGGCGATTCCACCAGCTGGCGCAGCGGCAGGAAGTAACTGTCGGTCTTCTGGTCGTGCAGGATCGCGTGACGGTGGAAGAACGTACCGCGGCCGGCATCCTGGCCGACCAGGCGCAGTCCGTTGCCTTCGGCCAGCAGGGTGGCGTAGGCCAGGTTTTCGGCAAAACCCCAGTCGCCCGGCAGTTCGCCAGCGGCCATCTTGACGCGGTCTTCGTAAATCTTGGCCACGCGCGGATGCAAGGCCACGCCACTGGGAATGGTGGTGATGATCTTGGCCAGCGAGTCCAGCGACTTGCGCTTGACGGTGGTGTCGACCTTGTCGGTGATCTTGCCGGTCAGGTACTTCGACCAGTCAATCGCCAGCTCATCGCCCTTCTGCTTGGCCAGTTCGGTGGTGTATTCGCCGGAGTCCAGCTTGTTGCGGTACTGGTCCACCAGCGCCTTGCCGCCCTCGGCCGGCACCACGCCCTCGGCTTCCAGCTTGGCTGCGTACAACTCGCGGGTGGTCGGATGCTTGCGGATGGTCTGGTACATCAGCGGCTGGGTGGCCGCCGGCTCGTCGGCCTCGTTGTGGCCGTGGCGGCGGTAGCAGACCAGGTCGATGACCACGTCTTTCTTGAACTGCTGGCGGAAGTCGTAAGCCAGGTTGGCGCAGAACACCACGGCTTCCGGGTCATCGCCGTTCACGTGCAGCACGGGCGCGCCAATCATCTTGGCCACGTCGGTGCAGTACAGGGTGGAGCGGGCGTCGTCGCGGGCGCTGGTGGTAAAGCCAATTTGGTTGTTGATGACGATGTGCAAGGTGCCGCCGACGGCAAAGCCGCGCGCCTGCGACATCTGGAACAGCTCCATCACCACGCCCTGGCCGGCGAACGCAGCATCGCCGTGCATCAGGATCGGCAGCACGGCCTGGCGTTCGGCATCGCCACGACGTTCCTGACGCGAGCGCACGCTGCCGGCCACGACCGGGTCGACGATTTCCAGGTGCGAGGGGTTGAAGGCCAACGCCAGATGGACCGGGCCACCCGGGGTGGCGATGTCGGCGGAGAAGCCCATGTGGTACTTCACGTCGCCGGCATGGGCCAGATCGTTGTCGTGCTCGAACTTGCCTTCGAACTCGTCAAACAGCTTGCGCGGGCTCTTGCCCAGGGTATTGACCAGCACGTTGAGGCGGCCGCGATGGGCCATGCCCACCACCATGTCCTTGACCTGGCCCTGGCCGCCGCGGCGGATCAGGGTATCCAGCAACGGAATCAGCGAGTCGCCGCCTTCCAGCGAGAAACGCTTCTGGCCGACGTACTTGGTGTGCAGGTAGCGCTCCAGACCTTCGGCGGCGGTCAGCCGCTCCAGCGTGCGCTGCTTGGCGGCGGCATCCAGGCCGTAGTTGCCGGCAGCCGATTCAAGGCGCTGATACAGCCACTGGCGCTGTTCGACTTCCGGGATGTGCATGAACTCGGCGCCGACCGCGCCGGCATAGGTCGCCTTGAGGCGGGCCAGCAGGTCGCGCAACTTCATCCGCGGCTGGCCGGCCAGATTGCCGGTGCTGAACTCGCTGTCCAGGTCCTTGTCGGTCAACTGGTGGAAATCCAGGCCCAGGTCGGCCGTGCCCATGGGCGGGGTGAGGCCCAGCGGATCCAGGTTGGCAGCCAGATGGCCGCGCGAGCGGTAGGCGGTAATCAGGCGACCGACATTGCGCTCGCGCTCATCGCCGCCGCCGGCCGGGGCCGCGGCATAGCCGTTGTTGGCGGCTTGGCGCGAGGCCTGGGCGATCTGATCGATGACCACCGAGTGCGGCACGTCGCCGGCTTCGCGGCCCTTGAAGCCGTCGAAGTACGCCTTCCATTTGGGACCCACGCTGTCGGGGGCGACCAGGTATTGCTCGTACAGGTCTTCGACGTAGGAGGCGTTGCCTCCGTTGAGCTGCGAGGATTGCGCAAACTGCTTCAGGAGATTGTCCACGATGGCGATGGCGTGTTGCTTCTGTGGGGAAGTTTGATGGACCTGGGCATGCAAGCCCGGACCGGCGGATTCAATGTGGGTCCAATCAGGCCGGACACAACTTCAAAATTATACCCGTATGGCGGGGAGCGGGCATAAAGGGATTGGACTAAAGACGCAGAGATTGGCGGCCTTGGCCGTAAATCGCACGATTTCGGGGCATTTCGACAGGGCCATGACAGGCCTATGTCAGCCGAACGACAGCTTGCGTATCGTCTGCCTACACGTCTCTTAGATTCCCAGCGCCCGATACTCGCTGCAAGCGCGTGAGCGCTCCCATATGCGCGCGAATTCCTCGCGCAGTTGGCGTGCGCGGCCGGCGCCGTCCAGCTCCGCCTCGCCATCGAAGCGATTGCCGAGCGGGCGGAAGTAGTAGCCGCCCGCGTCATTGGCCACGTACGCCGACGGATAGTTGCGATCCACCGGGTCATCGATTTCGCGGAACAAGAACGTGCTGGGCAGGCGCTGGGCCAACGGCAACAAGGGGGCGAGCATGCGCTGCGGGGTGCCGGCGTCCTGCAGCAGCACCCGCACTTCGATGGGCTCGCCGCGGGTGGCCAGCCGCCGCAACGCCTCCAGCACCACGGGCTGATCGAACAGGCCCGGGTCCAGCTCGCGGCTGTAGATCACCAGCTGGCGGCGAGCCTGGCCAGTCAAGGCGGTCAAGATGCCGCGTGCAGCGGCCGCCTCTTCAATGGCGGTCGGGCCGCCCAGGCGACGGCGCATGGCCTGGTGCTCGATGCCGGCTTCCCAGAATCGAGGCCCGTGGGCGACAAAGCCATGCCGCGCGTAGAAGGCCTCGGCGCTGACCTGGGCATTGAGGCTGACCTCAGGCCAGTGGCGCAGCCGGGCCTGTTCCACCAGCGCCACCAGCAGAGCATCGCCCACGCCCTGGCCACGCCAGGGCGCCAGCACGGCCATGCGGCCAATCTTGTGTTCGGGCGTGAGCCGGCCGGTACCGATGGGCTGGCCCTGGGCATCGCGCGCGATCACGTGGTGGCAGAGCGGGTCCAGCGCATCCCACTCCAGTTCCACCGGCACCTGTTGTTCCTCGACGAATACGGTCTGGCGTACCTGCCGCAGTTCCTGCAGGGCGTTGGCGTAGTCGACGGCTTCAACCTGGAACCGGGGCTGGCTCATGCGGTATTAGGCTCGGGACATCCTATGGCTCGCCATCGTCCAGGCCAGCCTCGTCCTCGTCCAGTGCCAGCTGGTAATGGCCTTGCGCCATCAACGCGAACACGGCGTCACGGCCGTCCTGCGACAGCGACTGGTACAAGCGGCCATCAATGCGCTCCGCCTGGGCCAGGCGCTGGGCATCCTTGACCGGCAGGGTGTAATCCACGCCGCTGCAGAACAGGGTCGCCTGCTTGCGCGCGCGCCGCCAGGCCAGACGCGAGAACGGATGGCGGTACAACTGCGCGCCTTGCTCCAGATCCCATTCCACTTCGATGCGCGAACGCTGACCGGGCGCGGGCGCCACATCACCGGAGGCGCGGTAGGTGGTGATGAAGCGACCAAACCAGTCGCCCAACTTATCCGGATCGTTCATGCGCAGGGCGTTGAGCGCCTCGACCACGCGGCCCATCGCCACCGCGTCGATCTCGTACGGATCCTGCGGCGGGGTGAGGTCTTCGTCGTGATAGCGCACCGCCTCGTCGGCATCGGTGACCAGCGTGTCCAGATAATCGCTGATCAGCTCGGCCGAAGAGGGCGCGCGCATGCCCACCGAAATGGTCAGGCAGGGATTGACCGCCACACCGTGATGCGGCACTTCCGGCGGCAGATACAGCATGTCGCCAGGATTGAGCACCCACTCATGGCTGGGAGTGAACCGCTCCAGCAACTTCAGTTCCACGTCGTCGCGGAAACCCAAGGGCGGATTGGGGCCAGCATCGATCATCCACTTGCGCTGGCCCTGGGCCTGCAGCAGGAAGACATCGTAGTGATCCACATGCGCGCCGACCGAACCGCCGGTGGCGGCAAAGCTGATCATGATGTCGTCCAGCCGCCAGCGCGGCAGGAACGGAAAATGATCGAGCAGGGCGCGCACATCGGCATCCCACTTGTCGACGTCCTGCACCAGCAACGTCCAGTCGTGATCCGGCATGCCCGGGAAGTCTTCTTCCTGGAACGGGCCGCTGCGCAGGCTCCACGCATCCTTGGCCCGGTCATGGCTGACGATGCGCGCCAGCACGCCTTCCTCGCAGGCCAGGCCGGCCAGGTCTTCGGGCTCGACCGGCGACTGGAAACCCGGGAAGGCGTTGCGGATCAGCAACGGTCGCTTGTGCCAGTAGTCGCGCATGAATACCGCCGGCGGCATGCCCAGGGGCGGTAATTGGGAGGCGTCGATCTCGATGGGCAGGGCGGTCTTGCGGCGATTCATGGGCGTGCTCGTGCAAAAGAGGGTGGAACGGGGGAATGGATCAGCTGGCGATTTCGTCGTAACCGCGACCGACAAACTGCAGCAGGCACCAGCCGTGGCCCCAGGGATCGCGGAGGGTGACGATGCGGCCCCAGGCGGCGTCGCGGATCGGAGTTTCAGCGCGCAAGCCCGCGGCCTCGGCGGTGCGCAGGGCCGATTCGATATCCGCCACCACCACGTCCAGGTGGACCGGCGTCCAGTGACGCTGGTAGTCGCGCGGCTGTGCTGCGGCGCCGATGCTGCCGGCGTCCGCCAACAGCAGGTAGATCGGCGCTTGTGCGCCCAGCAGTTCGCGCGCGGCGCTGCCGAAGCGGCGCCCCGCGGTCAGCCCGAAGGCGTGACGATAGAGCGCCTCTGCGGCGTCGAGGTCAGGCACATCTATGTTGACCAGCAGTTCCATAGGCAACTCGATAACCGGGTGATGGCCCAGGCACGCGATGCCCGTGCCAGCTCAGATCGTGCGCGCCAGCTGTTCGGCCAGGCCCACATAGGTGCCTGGCGTCAGCTTGCGCAGGTCCTGCTTAGCTTCTTCTGGCAGGTCGAGGGTTTCAATGAAGCGGCTCATTGACTCGGCGGTGATTCCCTGACCTCGGGTCAGCGCCTTGAGTTGTTCGTAAGGGTTGGGCAGGCCGTAGCGACGCATCACCGTCTGCACGGCTTCGGCCAGCACTTCCCAGCTGGCATCCAGATCCGCCTGCAGGCGTTCCGGTGAGACGGTGAGCTTGCCCAGGCCCTTGAGCAGCGAATCCAACGCCACCTGGCTGTGGCCAAAGGCGGTGCCCAATGCGCGCAGCACGGTGGAGTCGGTCAGATCGCGCTGCCAGCGGCTGATCGGCAGCTTGGCGCTGAAATGCTCGAACAAGGCATTGGCCAAGCCAAAGTTGCCTTCGGCGTTTTCAAAGTCGATGGGGTTGACCTTGTGCGGCATGGTCGAGGAACCCACTTCGCCTTCCTTGAGCTTCTGCTTGAAGTAGCCCAGCGAGATGTAGCCCCAGATGTCGCGCGCCAGATCGATCAGGATGATGTTGGCACGGCGCGCGGCGTCGCTGATTTCAGCCACGTTGTCGTGCGGCTCAATCTGGGTGGTGTAGGGATTGAAGACCAGGCCCAGGCTTTCGACAAAGCGCTGCGCGAACAGCGGCCAATCGACTTGCGGATAGCTGATCACGTGGGCGTTGTAATTGCCGACCGCGCCATTGATCTTGCCGGTGATCTCCACCGCGGCAATCTGCTTGATCTGACGGTCCAGTCGCGCCACCACGTTGGCGATCTCCTTGCCCAGGGTGGTGGGCGAGGCGGTCTGACCATGCGTGCGCGAGAGCATCGGCGCAGCCGCCTGGGCGTGCGCCAGGCTGCGCAGCTGGCTGGCGACGTTGCCCAGGCTCGGCAGCAGCACCTCGCGGCGGGCTTGCTCCAGCATCAACCCGTAGCTGAGATTGTTGATGTCTTCGCTGGTGCAGGCGAAATGCACGAACTCCAGTGCCGGCGCCAGCTCGGCGTCGTCCTTCAGGCGTTCCTTGATGAAGTACTCCACCGCCTTGACGTCATGGTTGGTGGTGCGCTCAATTTCCTTGACCCGGGCGGCGTCCGTCACCGAGAAGCCATCGGCCAACGCGCGCAAGCGCTCGGCGGCAGCCTGCGAGAACGGCGCCAGCTCGCTGATGCCAGGCTCGGCGGCCAGCGCCAGCAGCCATTCCACTTCCACCTTGATGCGGGCACGGATCAGGCCGTACTCGGAAAAGATCGGGCGCAGGGCGTCGACCTTGGCGGTGTAGCGCCCATCGAGCGGTGACAGGGCGAGCAGGGCGGATTCCGACATGGGCGTGGGGGCGGGCGCTGAAAAGGAGCGTTCTAGTTTACCGAAAGACGCGTGCCGACCGGCTTGGCGTATCCTCACACGCTCGCCAGCGGCCGGTCCTTCGGCGCCAGCCGCCCCTCAAGGAGATGGTGATGAGCAAGACTTCCGCTGCGGGTCGCACCCGTATCGAACACGACAGCATGGGCGAACTGCGGGTGCCCGCGCAGGCCTTGTGGGGCGCGCAAACCCAACGCGCCGTGCAGAACTTCCCGATTTCCGGCCGGCCGATGCCGCGTGGCTTCATCCGTGCACTGGGCCTGATCAAGGCCGCCGCCGCTGACGTCAACGCCGGGCTGGGCCTGTTGCCGCAAGCCGTGGCCCGCGGCGTACGCGCTGCCGCCCTGGAAGTGGCAGCGGGCCAGCACGACGCGCACTTCCCAATCGATATCTACCAGACCGGCTCGGGCACCTCGAGCAACATGAATGCCAATGAGGTCATTGCCAACCTGGCCACGCGCGCCGGCAAGGGCGGCAAGGGCGGCGTGCATCCCAATGACCACGTCAATCTGGGGCAGAGTTCCAATGACGTGATCCCCACGGCCATCCGGGTGTCCGCCCAATTGGCCGTGGTCGAAGAGCTACTGCCGGCGATCAAGCATCTGCGCAAGACCATCGATGCGCGTGGCCGCCAGTTGGCCAAGGTGGTCAAGACCGGCCGTACTCATTTGATGGATGCCATGCCGCTGACCTTTGGCCAGGAGTTCTCGGCCTGGTCGGCGCAGTTGGCCTCGGCCGAAGAACGGCTCAACGACAGCCTGAAGCGGCTGCGGCGCTTGCCGCTGGGCGGTACCGCGATCGGCACCGGCATCAATGCCGATCCGCGCTTTGGCACGCGCGTGGCCAAGGCGCTGTCGAGTTTGAGCGGCACCCGCTTTGAAAGCGCCGGCAACAAGTTCGAAGGCCTGGCCGCACAGGATGATGCGGTGGAGCTTTCCGGCCAACTCAGTACGTTGGCGGTGGCGTTGACCAAGATTGCCAACGACCTGCGCTGGATGAATGCCGGACCGCTGGCGGGCCTGGGCGAAATCGAGTTGCCAGCCTTGCAGCCGGGTAGCTCGATCATGCCGGGCAAGGTCAACCCGGTGATTCCGGAAGCCACCGTGATGGCCTGCGCGCAAGTGATGGGACACCACACGGCGATTACCGTGGCCGGCCAGACCGGCAATTTCCAGCTCAACGTAACCTTGCCGCTGATTGCAGCCAATCTGCTGGAGTCGATCCAACTGCTGGCCAACGTGTCGCGCCTGCTGGCCAATGACGCCATTGCAGGTCTGAAAGTGCGGCAAGACCATATCCAGCAGGCGCTGGGCCGCAATCCGATCCTGGTGACCGCACTGAATCCGGTGATTGGCTACGAGAAGGGTGCGGCGATTGCCAAGCAGGCCTACAAGGAAAACCGTCCGGTACTGGATGTGGCCAAGGAAGTGACCGGCTTGCCCGAGAAGACGCTCAAGGCCTTGCTGGATCCCGCTGTGCTGGCCAAGGGCGGCATCCATGGCAAACCCGGCGGCGGTGGCGGCTGAAGTTCAGCACGCAGCCTCATGGTTAGCCGCCATGAGCACTGACGCCGCAGATAGCTGCGGCGTCACAAGCAAGTGCAAGCGGCGCGATCAGGAGGTCGCGCCGCAAGGCATCGTTAACCTTCGTCTTTGCCGCAGTCGTCCACATCGTTCTGGTCGATGTTGGCGTAGGGCTTGAACTCGGGCAGCTGCGCGGCCAAGGCGTCCTGTGCTGCGCGCAAACCACTCAAGTGCGTGCAGATCTGTTTCGCCTGCGCCTCCAGCTTCTTGGCTTCGGCTTCCACCTTGCTGCCGATGGCGTCGGGATCACCGGCCAGCACGCCGCGGACCGCTTCGCCCACCGCCTTGCCGGCCAGATCGGCGCCTTGCTTGCCAATGGCAATGCCCGCCTGGGTGATGCCATCCAGTTGCTGGTAGTAGGCCGCCGTCAGCGCGCGCTGCTGCGCATTGAGCGCGACCGCCTTTCCGTCGATGGCGAGATCACCATTGGATTTGATGGTGGCGTTGGGCACGCCTTCCGAACGCAGGGTCAGTTCGCCGTTGCCCTGGCGCACGACGGTTCCGGTTTCGGTATTGACTGTGGTGTCAGGCTTGCAGGCAGCCAGCGTCAACACCAGGGCCGTCATCAGCAGTGCACGTTTCATGGTCAGTCCCCTTGATAGTTCTTCGGTAGCGAAATAGTACCGGTGACGTTGGCGTGTTGGACGCCGCCACTGCCGATTTTGTCCACCGTCAGCCCGCCTCGCACATCGCGCGCATCGACGTCGCCGGAACCCATGCTGCCCACGCGGATATCACCACCGACGTCGCTCAGCGTTGCGTTTCCCGAGCCAATGGAAGCAATCGTCACATCGCCAGCGCTGCGCTTGAGGTCCAGATCGCCGGATCCAATCTTGCCCACTTCCACTGCGCCGCGGATGCCGTTCGCTTCGATATCGCCGGAGCCGATCTCGATAATCTTCAATGCGCCGGCGTCATCCACGTCGATATCACCCGAGCCGACTTCAGCGGCGACCAGTCCGCGCGTGTGGCGTATACGTGCATCGCCGGAGGCCACGTCGGCGCTGACGATGGCCGCGCCGCTGATTTCCGCATCGCCGGAACCCACGATCAGTTGCACCGGCAGGTTGTCGGGCAGGCTGCCGCTCAGATCCAGATAGGCGTAGTGATCACCAAACAACTTGAAGGTGGGGCCGTCGCGATGCAGCTTGACCAGCAACTTGTCGCCTTGGCGGGCCTGGGTGAGCTTGAGTTCTTGCAAGGCCTTGGCGTCGTAGGCGCAGGCGCGTCCGCTAATGGCACCCTTGGCGCCGGGGCTGGCGCTCAGGCGCAGGTCGTGCGATTCAACTTCAAACACCACGGCCTTGACGCCGGCCAGGTCCAGGGTGAGCGAGCGCGGTGCGCTGTTGGCACAGGGTTGTGCGGCAAGCGCGGCGAGCGGGGAAAGCAGGGTCAAGCCGACAACAGAAGCGATCAGATTGCGGGAAAGCATGGCGAACTCCAGGATGAAAACGAAGGCGCCGGGACTTGCCCGGCGCCGGTTGGCTTATTCGCTTTCGCGCCAGCGGCGCAGATAGATGGCTGCGACAATCAGCGCAGCTCCGACGGCGGCGCCAATCCACAAATCAGCGGTGGCGAAAGCCTGCCAAGTCTGGCTCATGTCCACTACGCGGGCGACGTCATCAGCGCTGTGGACGTCGACATTGACAGCCTTGGCATGCACTTCGGGCAAGGCATACACGGACATCGGATTCACACTCAGCAGGCCGCGATACACCACGACGTACCACAACATGCCGAACGGGAAGTCGAAGTGGCTGGCGCTGCCCACGATGGCGGCGACCAGGCTGATCATCATGCAGGCCAGCACCGGCACCAGCACCGCCCACAGGAAGGGCAGACGACGGGCCCAGGCCGAGCAGAACATCAGCCAACCCACGGCCGGCAGCGCCCACAGTGCATAGACCGGAATCACCGCCAGGATGTTGACCAGCATGCGCAGCGGATGCGAGTGGGTCACCACGGCCCAGGCCGAGGGCAGACCATTGATGGCGGCGGTGATCGAGGTGATGCCCCACAAGGCCACGCCAATCACCGCACCCACGGCCAGGGCCACAATCGGCGCCAGCAGCAGCGCCCAGGCGACCTTGGACAACACGGTGTGGGTATCGCTGACCGGCATCGACTTCCAGAACAACACGCTGCGGTCGCGGCGGTCATCGTAGAGCGAGCCCAGGCTGTAGAAGAAGACCACAAACGACAGCACGGTCATGGCCAGGCCGATGCCAATCAGCAGCGACACATCACCGGCGTAGCCCAGTGCTTGCGGGGTGATCGAGTCACCGCCGCCGCCGCCCTGTTCGGAATGCAGGGCGGTGGCCAGCCCCATGCCGATCAGCGTCATCACCAGGAAGATGGCACCGGTGATGGCGGGCGCCCAGACAAAGCCGCCGCGGTTTTCCCAGAATTCGCGCTTCAACAGCCACTTGAAGGCCGTGCTTTTCGGTGCATGCACAGTGGTGGCGTTCATGCGTAGGTTCCTTTCATGATGGCGACGAAGAGATCGGCCAGGCCGGGAATGCGGGTCTCGCCCAATTGCGCAAGCGAGGCGCGGCTGGCGCCGTCATACAGCAGTACGGTTTTGCCGAAGGGCAGGGCGCGCTCGTCGATGGGTCGCAGGGCGCGCGCCGCTTCCAGCTGGTCGGCGGTGATGAGCACTTCGGTGTAGCGCTCGGCCACGTCTTCCATCGGCGCGGTCAGCACAATCTTGCCGTCACGGATAAACATGACGTCGGTCAGGATGTGCTCGATCTCCTCGACCTGGTGGGTGGTGACGATGATCGTCTTCTGCTCATCGAAGTAGTCTTCCAGCAGGCGCTGGTAGAACTGCTTGCGGTAGAGGATGTCCAGGCCCAGGGTGGGTTCGTCCAGCACCAGCACCTTGGCGTCGATCGCCATCACCAGCGCCAGGTGCAACTGCACGATCATGCCCTTGGACATTTCGCGCACGCGCAGGTTGGGCTTGAGCTGGGTGTTGGCGATGAAGCGCTCGCACTTGGCGCGGTCAAAGCGCGGATGCACGCCGGCAACGAAGTCGATGGCCTCTTTCACCCGGATCCAGCGCGGCAGTACGGCCACGTCGGCGATGAAGCAGACATCGTTCATCAGCAGGTCGCGGTCCTTGCGCGGGTCCAGACCCAGCACTTTCAGATCGCCCTCGAACGGGGTCAGGCCCAGCATGGCTTTCAGCGCGGTGGTCTTGCCGGCGCCGTTCGGGCCAATCAAGCCGACGATGCGGCCAGCGTTGATTTCGAAGCGGGTGTCATCCAGCGCCAGCTTGTTCTTGTAAGCCTTGCGCAGACCGCGGGCAGAGACCACGGTGTTTGGCGTCTCGTGGTTGGTCACGGCACTCATTACTTGTTCCCCTTGGCTTTGAGCAGTTCTTCCATAGACAGGCCCAGGCGCTCAATACGCTCGGCCACGGCCGGCCATTCGTCGTGCAGGAAGCGCTCGCGCTCGCTGGTGAGCAGCTTGTTGGAGGCCTCGTTGGTGACGAACATGCCCAGGCCGCGACGCTTCTCCACGATCGCCTCGTCAGCCAGTTCCTGATAGGCGCGGGAGACGGTGATCGGGTTGAGCTGGTATTCGGCCGCCACCTGGCGGACGGAGGGCAGGGCATCGCCCGGTTTGAGGACACCGTCGAGCATCATGGCGATCACGCGATCCTTGAGTTGGCGATAGATGGGAGCGCCGTCGCTCCACTGAATGTCGGCCATAAGTCAGCCCCGGGGGCGCAGTGACTGCGCAAAAGAGAAATAGGGCATCGACAGCGTGGCGCGAGCGCGGCGGCGCGGTTGCGCCTGAGCCTCTGCGACCTGCGCGCTTGCGTCGATGGTGGATTCGATGCCGGCCAGCGGACTGCCATCCTTGGCGCTCGGCTGCAGGCGGGCGTGGGTGTCGAGGCAGAGCAGACCCAAGGTCAGCAATGCACTACTGGCTGCCAGGCCGGACAGTGTGTTGAGCATTTTCGGTTTCATCGGGCCCCCCCTTCATTGGGTGAGTGGTGTTGTATTGAACTATAACACCAAACCACAGGCCGTCAACTCCCCAAAGCACTTTTCCCACCCAACTAAAGGCATACTTCCCCGGCACGTTTTCCGGAGACCTCAGATGAAGCGCAAATCGTTGATTGGTATGGGTTTGGTGGCAAGCCTGGTGGTGGCCGGAACGGCTTGGGCGGCGACTTTGCTGGATGTCAGCTACCGTCCGCTGGCGGGCAAAGAGCCGGTCAAGCTGAACGAGAAATACGCCGGTGAGGTGCTGTTGATCGTCAACACCGCCAGCAAATGCGGCTTCACCCCGCAATACGAAGGGCTGGAAGCGCTGCAGCAGAAATACGCCGGAAAAGGCTTCGCCGTGCTGGGCTTTCCGTCCAACGATTTCAAAGGCCAGGAACCCGGAAGCGAAGCGCAGATCCAGGAGTTCTGCACGTTGACCTACGGGGTCAAGTTCCCGATGTTCGAGAAGGTCCATGTGGTGGGTCCGGATGCGACGCCGTTGTACAAATCGCTGCGCGCAAGCACCGGCGTGGAGCCAGGCTGGAACTTCCACAAATACCTGGTCAGTCGCGACGGCAAGGTGGTGGCGAATTTCCCCAGCAAAGTTACCCCGCAGGATCCTGCGCTGGTGGCAGCAATCGAGCGCGAACTGAAGGCGCCACGCAAGTAAGCGTGCACGTGCGATGGGCTCGCATGCGACAATATCGGTTTGGCGCCAACAGGCGCACATCAGGAGTAGTGGGATGAAGCGGTCGGTTCGCGGCATCGCCGCATGGGTGGCAATCACGGCAATGGTGCTCGGAGGTAGCGTGTCTGCACAGGAAAAAACTACGTTGGTCACTGAGCGCGACAAGGTCAGCTACGCCTATGGCGTACGCGTAGGCCAGGCGTTTGAAACGATCGCCCCCTTCATTGATCTCGCCGCTTTCGAGCGCGGCCTGAAAGGTGCGATGGAAGGTGGCAAGCCGCCGCTGACGCAGGACGAGGCGATGGCCACGGATCAGGCATTGCGTCTGAACCTTGCGGTCAGCCAGGGCCAGCACATTCCTGGCATGCCGCCGGGCAGCAGTCCGCCTGCGGTGGACAAGGCCAAAGTCGGCCTGATGCTGGGTGGCATGGCCGTGGGTCCGTCGCTGGCGTCGGTCAAGCAGGACATCGATCTGGCTACGTTGATGCAGGCGGCGCGCACGCGTCTGCCGGGTGCGGGCAAGGCGTTGATGTCAGACGCCGAAGCCGAGTCGCAGCTGCAGGCCTTTGAAACCGCCATGCAGGCACGTGCGGGCCAGCGCAATCGCGAAGAAGGCGCCCAGTTCCTCGCCGGCAACAAGACCCAGAAGGGCGTGATCACCACGCCGTCGGGCCTGCAGTACATGGTGCTGCGCGAAGGCAACGGCGCGCGTCCGATGCCCAACAGCCGCGTGCGCGTGAACTACGTGGGCAAGTTGCTCAACGGCAACACCTTCGACAGTTCCTATGATCGTGGCCAGCCGGCCGAGTTCAGCCTGATGCAGGTGATCCCGGGTTGGACCGAAGGCGTGGCGCTGATGCCGATTGGCGCCAAGTACCGCTTCTGGATCCCCAGCGAGCTGGCTTATGGCAGCAGCGGCGCGCCGGGTGGCTCGATTCCGCCGGACGCCACGCTGACCTTTGACGTCGAGTTGATGGGCATTCTGCAATAACTAGCGAAATCCAAAGCGGAAGCTAAGCATGCGAGTTGCAATTTTCGGTACGGGCTATGTGGGCCTGGTCACTGGTACCTGCCTGGCCGAAGTCGGTCATGACGTCATTTGTGTGGACATCGACGCAGCCAAGGTCGATGGCCTCAACAACGGCATCATCCCGATCTACGAGCCGGGGCTGGAGCCCATGGTCAAGGCCAACCATGCCTCGGGCCGGTTGCGCTTCACCACCGACGCCGCCAGCGCAATTGCGCACGGCGAGATTGTCTTCATCGCCGTAGGCACGCCGCCGGATGAAGACGGCAGTGCGGATCTGCAGTACGTGCTGGCCGTGGCGCGCACCATTGGCAAGCACATCGAGCGCTCCACGGTCATCGTCGACAAGTCGACGGTGCCGGTGGGAACTGCCGACCGCGTACACGCCGCCATCGCTGAAGAACTGCGTGCTCGCGGGGTGGAAGTTCCTTTCGACGTGGTCTCCAATCCGGAGTTCCTCAAGGAAGGCGACGCAGTCAACGACTGCATGCGGCCGGATCGCATCGTCATTGGCGCCAGCAACGCGCAGGCGGTGGAGAAGCTCAAGCGCCTGTACGGACCGTTCAATCGCAATCACGAGCGCATCGTGGTGATGGATGTGCGTTCGGCCGAGCTGACCAAGTACGCCGCCAATGCCATGCTGGCGACCAAGATTAGTTTCATGAACGAGATCGCCAACATCGCCGAGCGCGTTGGGGCGGATATCGAGCATGTGCGCCATGGCATTGGTTCGGACCCGCGCATTGGCTGGCACTTCATCTATCCCGGCGCCGGTTACGGCGGATCCTGTTTCCCCAAGGACGTGCAGGCCCTGGCCCGCACCGCCCAGCAGCACCAGTACCAGCCGCGTTTGCTCAGCGCGGTGGAAGAGGTCAACGAAGCGCAGAAGGGCCACTTGTTTGAATTGATCCAGCGCCACTTCGATCTGGGTGAAGACGAAGGCGTGCGTGGCCGCACCTTTGCGGTGTGGGGCCTGGCCTTCAAGCCCAATACCGACGACATGCGCGAAGCCTCCAGCCGTCGCCTGCTGGCGCAGCTGTGGGAAGCCGGCGCCACGGTGCGCGCCTACGATCCGGAAGCGCACGAAGAGGCCCAGCGCATCTTCGGCCAGCGCGATGACCTGGTGCTCTGTGACTCCGCCAATGCAGCGCTGGAAGGCGCCGATGCGCTGGTGGTCGTTACCGAGTGGAAGCAGTTCCGCAGCCCGGACTTTGCCCGCCTCAAGGCGACGCTGAAAGACGCGGTGATTTTTGACGGCCGCAATCTGTACGAGCCGGCCGAAGTCGAGCAGGCCGGCTTGGCCTACTACGGCATCGGCCGCGGACGCTCCGTGCATGCCCGCTGAGACCTCGCCGGATTTGTTTGTGCAGGACCGCCTGGAACAACGCCTGGTCGAGTTGGAAACTCGCCTGGCGTTCCAAGAACACGCAGTCAACGAGCTCAGTGAGGCGCTGGCCGATGCCCGCGCCGAGAGCGGCCGCACGGCCGCGCTGCTGATGAACCTGCTCGCCGACCTGCGCAAGTTGCGCGGCGACTTGTACGCCGATGCGGCCGACGAACCACCGCCGCCGCATTATTGATAGGCTTGCCACTGCGCCTTGCCGCGCACGACCCGCACTGACCCGTACTCCGCAATGACCGATTCCCTGCGCGATCAACTCCTGGGGCTGGGCTTCAAGCCCGCGCCAAAACCAGAACGCAAGCCTGAGCGTAAGCCTGAGCGCAAGCCGGACGGCAAGCGCCCGGAGGGCAAGCGCCATGACGGCGGCAAGCGTCCGCCGCATGCCGGTGGCCCGGGCAAGGGCCCCAACGCGGGTGCGCAACGCCACGCTGGCCCCAGGCCCGCAGGCGCGGCACGGCCGCCGCGCGCGGCAGGCGGCGGCGAGATGGACCTGGCCAAGGCCTATGCCATCCGCGCGCAGAAGGAAAAGGACGAGCGCATTGAAGCCGAGCGGCTCAAGCAGGAAGAAGCGCGCCTGCGTCGCGAAGCCAAGGCCAAGTTGGAGGTCTTGCTCAAGGACCAGGGTCTGAACGATGCCGGTGCGGAGATCGCCCGACACTTTCCCTATGGCGGCAAGATCAAGCGCGTCTACGTCAACGCATCCCAGCTCAAGGCGCTCAACGCCGGCGAGTTGGGAGTGGTGCAACTCAATGGCCGCTATGTGTTGGTCACGGCGGCGATGCTGGCGGAAGCCGAAGCCGTGTTCGCGCCGTGCGTGGCATTGAAGGTCGATCCGAACGCGCCGGCCGAATCCGATCCTTATGCTGATCCGCAGTTCCAGGTGCCGGACGATCTGGTCTGGTAACGCCTGCCCGCGTCGCTTCAGTGAGCGGCGCTGGCCGCCGGCCTGGCCAGCCAACGCCAGGCGATCAATGACGCGAGCAGGGCAAAGCCACCCGCAGCAGCAAAGGCGACACTGCCGCTGAAGCGCCACAACTGTCCCGCCAGCAGCGCGCCCACCACGCCACCCACGCCCGACGACAAACCGTAGAACACGCCCTGGCCGTGCCCATTGAGACGGCCGGGGAAGTAGCGTGCCAGCAATTGCATGACCGCAGCGAAGAACGCACCAAAGTTCAAGGCATGGGTCAGCTGCGCCAATCCCAGCAACCATCCGTTGTCGGGCCAGAGCGCCGTGGCCCACCACCGCAGTGCGGCGCTGAACATGGCCAGTGCCATCACCTTGCCAGCGTCCCAGCGCCGGAAGATGCGCGCGGACAGAAAGAACACCGCGATCTCCGCCAGCACGCCCACGGTCCAGAACATGCCCAGGCGCGAGGCGGTGTAGCCATGCTCGCTCAGGTAGATCGAGAAGAACGTGTAGTACGGGCCAAATGAAACCTGGGTTAGGAACGCGGCCACCAGGAAGGCGATGACCTGCGGCTGCTTCAAGCGCTGGCGGAAACCCTGCTGGTCGTAATCTTGATCACCGGCCGGCGCACACGCGTACTGATTGGCATAGGCCGACACCAGCAATCCGATCATGATCGGCAACATCAGCCAGGGCAGGCGCGCCGGACCCAACCAATCCAGCAGCGGACCAAACGCCGCCACCACAGTGATGAAGCCAATCGACCCCCAGACCCGGATATGTCCATAGCGATGCGGTTGCGCTCCCAAGTGGCCCAGCGTGATCGCCTCGAATTGCGGCATCACCGCGTTGTAGCTGAAACAGAACGCGCACATCACCACAAACAGCCCGACAAACTGTAACGGCAGCAGGAACACGCTGAAGCTGATCAAGGTGAGCCAGCAGCCGGCATGCAGCCAGCGGATCGGGCGAGGTGAGCGGCCCGCCAGGGTGGTCCAGGTACTGGGCGCCACAATGCGCGTGGCGTACCACAGGCTCATCAGCACGCTGATGGCGGCCACGTTCATCCCACGCGATTGCAGGAACAGGCCCCAATAAGGTGTAAACGCGCCCAGCGCCGCGTAGTAGGCAAAGTAAAAGCTGGAAAGACGCAGCATCGGCGGCGAGGGACCGTTTCCGCTCACGCCGATGACTCCGAGACAGGCCGCGAATGCGGCCATGCAGGCGCACAAAGAGAGAAGGTCAGGCGCATGCGAGGGCTGCGGGGGAGGGCTGCGTGATCGTGGACAAAGGCGCAGCGCTTTGCAATCACCGCATGGCACAAGGCCCGGATAGACCGGGCCTTGTGACCATCAAGCAACGCGTTGTACTCAGAAGCTGGCGCGCACGCCGACCTGGTAACCCGAGGTATCGCGGGTGAAATTGTACTGACCCACCAGACCCCAGGTCTTGTTGAAGCTGTACTGCGCACCCAGCTCGGCGCCGAACTCGGCCGAACTCCTTTCGCCCTGGGTGTAGTTGACCTTGGCCCAGCCTTCGAAGGCATCAGACATCATGCCTTCCACGCCCACGGCAAAGCGCACGGCTTCGTCGTTGATACGCTGGTGCTTGCCCTTGCGGTCAATGGAGACGCGATCACTGATGTAGCTGGTTTCGACCAGCAGGTCAGTGCGGTCATTCAGGCCGTAGTGCATACCCAGGCCCGCCTCGTAGCTGCGCTGCTTGGCGTTTACACGCACGCGCTCCGTACCGACGTGGGCGGTGGTGGTGTCGTTGCCCTGGCCAAAGCCGCCAAACAGGTAGAACGGCGACTTGCCCAGTTCGACTGAACCCTTCAGGTAGTAGCCCTTCGGTCGCATGTCCTGCACGCTCTTGTCATCGTCGACGGTATGGGTGTCGAGTTTGTTCTGGGCGTAGCCAAATTCGACGCTGTTGTAGCTAAGTTCGCTCGCGGAGGCGGCAAAGGGCGCGGCCGAAATGGCGAGCGCAAGCAAAAGGGTTTTCTTCATGAAAGGTGTCCAAATTCTAGTGAGCGCCGGTTTGGCGGCGAGGCATCCTAGGATTGGGACTGGGGCGAAACAATGCGGTGAACTGCAGTATTAGCTGATCAACATTTGGGCGAGGACGAGTAATTTCACAGTCGATTTCTCCAAGGCCTTCGCGATGCCTTCGACTGCGCTCGCTTCATCGCGCGTCAGCGAATGAAGCGAGATTTCAGAAGCTGGCTGACTCATTCAGGGTCATAGTCCAGATTCGATGCCAACCAGCGCTCAGCCTGAGCCAATGACACGCCTTTGCGCCGCGCGTAGTCCTCCACCTGTTGCTTGGAGACACGGCCGACGACGAAGTATTGGCTCTGCGGATGGCTGAAGTAGTAACCCGATACCGCTGCGGTGGGCAGCATGGCGAAGCTCTCGGTCAGCTGCATGTCGGCGCGGTCTTCGGCCTTGAGCAAGTCGAACAGCACGGCTTTTTCGCTATGTTCCGGGCAGGCCGGATAGCCGGGTGCCGGGCGAATGCCCGCGTAGCGTTCTGCGACCAGGGCCTCGTTGTCCAGATTCTCATCGCTGGCGTAGCCCCAGAACTCTTTGCGCACACGCTCGTGCAGGCGCTCGGCGAAGGCTTCGGCCAGGCGGTCGGCCAGGGCTTTGAGCAAGATCGCGTTGTAGTCATCGTGGTCGGCCTCGAAGCGCCCCACATGCTCGTCGATGCCAATGCCCGCAGTGACCGCGAACGCACCTATCCAATCCTGTTTGCCCGTGGATGCGGGCGCGATGAAGTCGGCCAGGCAGAAGTCTGGTCGCTCGACCGGCTTGTCCACCTGCTGGCGCAGGAAGCACAGGCTGCGAGTGGCCCCATCGACCTGCAAGTGCACGTCGTCGCCCACGGCATTGGCCGGCCACAGGCCAAACACGCCCTTGGCCGTCAACCAACGCTCGTTGACGATGCGATCCAGCATGGCGCGCGCGTCGCGATACAACTCGCTGGCCTGCGGGCCCACCACTTCATCGGTGAGGATGGCCGGGAACTTGCCGGCCAACTCCCAGGCCTGGAAGAACGGCGTCCAATCGATGTACTCGATCAGTTCGGCCAGCGGGTAATCGTCGAACGAGGTGATACCCGGCTGTCGCGGCGCGGGCGGATCGTACGATTCCCAACCACCTTCGAAGCGTTGGCCGCGCGCCTTCTCCAGCGTCACCAGGCGCTTGGCATCGCCGCGGTTGCGGTGACGTTGGCGGATTTCGGCGTAGTCGGCATCGTTGGCGGCCACAAAGCCTTCGCGCATGTCGCGCGAGATCAGCGATTGCGCCACACCGACTGCGCGCGAGGCGTCCTTCACCCACACGGTGGGCGCGTCGTAGTGCGGGTCAATCTTCAAGGCCGTATGCGCACGCGAGGTGGTGGCGCCGCCAATCAACAACGGCATCGAGAAACCTTGGCGCTGCATTTCGCGCGCCACATGGGTCATCTCTTCCAGCGAAGGCGTGATCAGGCCGGACAGGCCAATCAGATCGGCGTTCTCGGCGCGCGCCGCGTCCAGGATCTTCTGCGCCGGCACCATCACGCCCAGGTCGACCACTTCGAAATTGTTGCAGGCCAGGACCACGCCGACGATGTTCTTGCCGATGTCATGCACGTCGCCCTTGACCGTGGCCATGATGATCTTGCCATTGGACTTGCCGACATCGCCGGTCTTGAGCTTTTCTTCCTCGATGTACGGCAGCAGATAGGCCACGGCCTTCTTCATCACCCGCGCCGACTTGACCACCTGGGGCAGGAACATCTTGCCGGCGCCAAACAGGTCGCCGACCACGTTCATGCCGTCCATCAACGGACCTTCGATTACGTCCAGCGGGCGCGTGGCCTGCAGGCGCGCCTCTTCGGTGTCGCCTTCGACAAAGGCGTCGATGCCATGCACCAGGGCATGGCTCAGGCGCTCGCGCACGCCCTTGTCACGCCAGGCCAGATCCTCGACCTTGCTCTCGCCTTTCTTTCCCTTGTAACGATCGGCGATCTCCAGCAGGCGCTCGGTTGAGTCCTTGCGTCGGTTGAGGATGACATCCTCAACGCGTTCGCGCAGATCCGGCTCCAGGTCATCGTAGATGGGCATGGCGCCGGCATTGACGATGCCCATGTCCATGCCCGCCTGGATGGCGTGGTACAGGAACACCGAATGGATCGCCTGCCGCACCGGCTCGTTGCCGCGGAACGAGAACGACACATTGGAGACGCCGCCGGACACATGGCAGTGCGGCAGGGTCTGCTTGATGATGCGGGTGGCTTCGATAAAGTCGACCGCGTAGTTGTCATGCTCTTCGATGCCAGTGGCGACGGCGAAGATATTGGGATCGAAGATGATGTCTTCCGGCGGAAAGCCCACCTGCTCGGTCAGGATGCGATAGGCGCGGGTGCAGATTTCCACCTTGCGCGCGCAGGTGTCGGCCTGGCCGGTCTCGTCGAATGCCATCACCACGGCCGCCGCGCCGTAGCGACGCACCTTGCGGGCGTGTTCCAGGAAGGCTTCCTCGCCTTCCTTGAGCGAGATTGAATTGACCACGCCCTTGCCCTGCAGGCATTTCAGGCCAGCCTCGATCACACTCCACTTGGACGAGTCCACCATCACCGGTATGCGGGCGATGTCCGGCTCGGAGGCGATCAGATTGAGAAAACGCACCATCGCTTTCTCGGAATCGATCAGCCCCTCGTCCATATTGACGTCGAGAATCTGCGCGCCGTTGGCCACCTGCTGGCGCGCCACGTCCACGGCTTCCTCGTAGCGTTCTTCCTTGACCAGCTTGCGGAACTGCGCGCTGCCGGTGACGTTGGTGCGCTCGCCGACATTGACGAACAGCAGGTCAGGCGTGATGACCAGCGGTTCCAGGCCGGAAAGGCGGGTGTAGCGCGGAGAGGTGTTCATGCGGTGGCATCCATGTCGCTACCCGCCGTGGCGGAATTGGCTGCAAAGAAGGCGAGGGGAAAGGTCACGGGTCGCTGCACTCAAGCCGCGTCGGCCAGGCGTTGCGGCAACTGGCGCGGCGCAAGGCCCTGCACAGCGTCGGCAATGGCGCGGATGTGCGCCGGCGTGGTGCCGCAGCAGCCACCGACCAGATTGAGCAGGCCGGACTGAGCGAACTCCTTTAGGGTTTCGGCCATTTCCTCCGGCGTCTCGTCGTACTCGCCAAAAGCGTTGGGCAAGCCGGCGTTGGGATGTGCGCTTACGTAGCTGTCGGCGATCGTGGCCAAGGTTTCCACGTGCTCGCGCAGATCCTTGGCGCCAAGCGCGCAGTTCAGGCCAATGGCCAACGGCTGGCTGTGCGCCATCGACGTGTAGAACGCCTCGGCGGTCTGGCCCGAGAGCGTGCGCCCGGAGGCATCGGTAATCGTGCCGGAGATCATCACCGGCAGGCGACCGCCACGTACGTCGAAGACTTCCTCAATCGCAAACAACGCCGCCTTGGCATTGAGGGTGTCGAAGATCGTCTCGACCATGATGATGTCGGCGCCGCCGTCAATCAGGCCGTCAATCGCCTCGCGGTAGGTTCCGCGCAGCTCATCGAAGCTGGTATTGCGGAAGCCGGGGTCATTCACGTCCGGACTGATGGACGCGGTGCGGCTGGTCGGGCCCAGCACGCCGATGACGAAGCGCGGCTTGTCCGGCGTGGTCGCCTCGACTGCGTCGCAGCAGGCGCGTGCGACCTGCGCACCGGCCTTGTTCAATTCGTACACCAGGTGCTCCAGGTGATAGTCGGCCTGGCTGATCGAGGTGGCGTTGAAGGTATTGGTTTCCACCAGGTCCGCGCCGGCTTGCAGATACGCGGTGTGGACGCCAGCGATCACCTCGGGCTTGCTCAGCAGCAGCAGGTCGTTGTTGCCCTTCAGATCGTGGCCGCAGTTCTCACCATGGCCGGCATGCTGGCTGTCGAAGCCTTCGGCGAAGCGTTCGCCGCGATAGTCGGCTTCCTGCAGGCCGTGGCGCTGGATCATGGTGCCCATGGCGCCATCGATGATCAGGATCCGCTCGCGCAGCGCCTGCAGCAGTTTCTCGGTGCGCTGCGGTTGCAGCCAGGGCAGGTGGCTCATGGTTTGACTCCCAACAGCGAGATGACTTCGAAATGCGGCGGCCGGCGCTCGCGGGTCACGGTTTCGGCATTGGCCACTTCCAGGCCGGCCTTCTCCGCGAACTTTCGCAATTCTTTTTCGGTGAAACCCAGGTTGACGTGGCCATACGACTCCACCACGGCACGATGCTCATGCTTGGCCAGGCTGCTCAGCAGCAGCCGGCCGCCGCGGCGCAGCACGCGCGCAGCCTCGGCCACCGCTTGTGCGGGTCGGCTGGCGTACGTCAGGGCATGCATCAACACGACCAGGTCAAAGCTCTGATCCTTGAAGGGAAGCGCGTGCATGTCGCCCTCGCGCACTTCCACGTTCTCGAAACGGCGAAGGCGCTCGCCAGCGGCCGCCACCACACGGGCGCTGGTGTCCACGCAGATGTAGCGGTTGGCGTGCGGCGACAGCAGCTCGGCCAGCACGCCATCACCGGAGGCGATATCCAGCACATCGCCGGTTTCCAGCAGCGGCAAGGCGGTGCGGGCCAGCGCTTCCCAGGTGCGGCCCGGCGAATAGTGGCGTTCCATGTCGCCGGCCACTGAATCGGCCCAGTTCTGATCCGAAGCACGGCTGGCCAGCACCATGGCTACCCGTTCGGCATCCTGGCGCAGCAGGGGATCGTCGCTGCCTTCCTTGAGCGCGCGCCACAGATCGCGCTGCGCCGGGTCCAGCTTGTCTTCGTCAAAGCGGTAGTAAGCCGACACGCCCGCGCGGCGGTCCCGGACCAGGCCGGCTTCCTTGAGCTTGGCCAGATGGGTCGAAACGCGTGGCTGGGCCAATTGGGTGATGCCGGAGAGCTCGGCCACCGTCAGCTCCTCGCTCGCCAGCAAGACCAGCAGGCGTACGCGGGTGGCGTCGGCAAAGACCTTGAGCCGGGTGGACCAGGCTTCGAGATCCATAAATATCTTCCTATCGCGATATAAAGATATTGTCCTGCCAACAGGGCTTTCCGGTCAAGCCGGGCTACTCCGGCACATGGGGCCGGTTACAATTGGTATTCAAATAAACGCAGTGAGGGGTTGGAAACGTGGATTTTGCATTCACCGAAGAGCAGTTGATGATCCAGGACGTGGCACGCCGGATCGCGCAGGAAGTCATTGCGCCCAGCGCCGAACACCACGACAAGACGGGCGAGTTCCCGCTGGACAACATCCGCCTGCTGGGTGAGAACGGCCTGATGGGCATTGAAGTGCCGGCCGAGTACGGTGGCGCCGGCATGGACCCGATCGCCTATGTGCTGGCCATGGTGGAAATCGCCGCCGGTGACGCTGCCCACTCGACCATTGTCTCGGTCAACAACTCGCTGTTCTGCAACGGCATCCTGAAGAACGGTACCGAGGCGCAGAAGCAAAAGTACGTACGCGCCATTGCCGAGGGTGCCGCCATTGGCGCTTTCGCGTTGACCGAGCCGCAGTCCGGCTCTGATGCCACCTCGATGCGGTGCCGCGCGGTCAAGCAGGCCGACGGCAGCTATGTGATCAACGGCAAGAAGAGCTGGATCACCTCCGGCCCGGTGGCCAAGTACATCGTGCTGTTTGCCATGAGCGAGCCGGACAAGGGCGCGCGTGGCATCACTGCATTCCTGGTCGATACCGACAAGGCCGGCTTCCACCGCGGCAAGACCGAACCCAAGCTGGGCATCCGCGCCTCTGCCACTTGCGAGATCGAGTTCACCGATTACGTCGCTGCCGCAGAAGACGTGTTGGGCGCCGAAGGCGAGGGTTTCAAGATCGCGATGGGCGTGCTGGACGCCGGCCGCATCGGCATCGCCAGCCAGGCCATCGGCATCGCGCGTGCCGCCTATGAGGCGACCATCGAATACGTGAAGGAACGCAAAGCCTTCGGCGCGCCGATTGGCACCTTCCAGATGACCCAGGCCAAGATTGCCGACATGAAGTGCAAGCTCGATGCAGCCCTGCTGCTGACCTTGCGCGCGGCGTGGGTGAAGGGCCAGGACCAGCGCTTCTCCAACGAAGCGGCGATTGCCAAGTTGGTGGCTTCCGAGGCGGCGATGTGGATTACCCACCAGGCCGTGCAGATTCATGGCGGCATGGGTTACTCCAAGGAAATGCCGCTGGAGCGCTACTTCCGCGATGCCAAGATCACCGAGATCTACGAAGGCACCAGCGAGATCCAGCGCCTCGTTATTGCGCGCAATGAGACTGGGCTGCGCTGAGTAGGTTCGCAATCCAGAAAATGAAAAAGCCCGGCAACTGCCGGGCTTTTTTTTCGCCCCCTCCTCCGCAAAGCGGGGAGGGTTGGGGAGGGTGGAGCGAAGAAGTGTGCCCAAGCGTCCGGACTTCGTCCTGCCCCCATCCCAACCTTCCCCCGCAAGCGGGGGAAGGGGTGAGTTTCCGTGGGGTGGATGGGTGTGGCTCAGGCCGATTTTTTCTTCGCCAGACGCAACCAGGTATCCACCACCGTATCGGGATTGAGGGACACCGACTCGATGCCCTCGGCCATCAACCACTCGGCCAGGTCCGGGTGATCCGACGGGCCCTGGCCGCAGATGCCCACGTACTTGCCCTTGGCGCGCGCGGTCTGGATGGCCATCGACAGCAGCTTCTTGACCGCCGGGTTCCGCTCGTCGAACAGGTTGGCCACGATGCTGGAATCGCGATCCAGGCCCAGCGTCAGCTGGGTCAAATCATTGGAGCCGATTGAGAAGCCGTCGAAGATGTCCAGGAACTCATCCGCCAGCAGGGCGTTGGAGGGCACCTCGCACATCATGATGATCTTCAGCCCGGGCTTTTGATCCGTGGCGCCGTCGCCCTGCTTCAAGCCATGCTTGGCCAGCACCTGGATCACCTTGCGGCCTTCTTCCAGCGTGCGCACGAATGGGATCATCACCCACAGATTGTCCAGGCCCATCTCGTCGCGCACCTTGCGCACGGCGCGGCATTCCAGCGCAAACGCCGGCTCGAACGAGGGATCCACGTAACGGCTGGCGCCGCGGAAACCAATCATCGGGTTTTCTTCATGCGGCTCATAACGACTGCCGCCAATCAGGTTGGCGTACTCGTTGGACTTGAAGTCCGACAAGCGCACGATGACCGGATTGGGCGCAACCGAAGCGGTGATGGTGGCAATGCCTTCGGCCAGTCGATCCACGTAGAAGCTCACCGGGTCGGCGTAGCCGGCCATCTTGGCGTCGATCTTCTTGCGCGTTTCCAAGTCCTGGCGATCGAACTCCAACAACGCCAGCGGATGCACGCCGATGTGGCTGGCGATGATCATCTCCAGTCGCGCCAGGCCGATGCCGGCATTGGGCAACTGGCCAAAATCGAAGGCGCGCTCGGGGTTGGCCACGTTCATCATGATCTTCAACGGCGCCGGCGGCATGTTGCCCAGATCCGTGGTGGTGCGCTCAAAGGGCAGGACGCCTTCGTAGATGAAGCCGGTGTCGCCTTCGGCGCAGCTGACCGTCACTTCCTGACCGTCCTTGATCAGATCCAGCGCATTGCCGGTGCCGACCACGGCGGGCACGCCCAGCTCGCGGGCGATGATCGCCGCGTGGCAGGTGCGGCCACCGCGATTGGTCACGATGGCCGAGGCACGCTTCATCACCGGCTCCCAATCGGGATCGGTCATGTCGGCCACCAGCACATCGCCGGCCTGCACGCGACTCATGTCATCCAGCGAGCGCACCACGCGCGCCACGCCGCTGCCAATCTTCTGGCCGATGGCGCGGCCTTCGGCCATCACGGTGCCGCGCTTCTCCAGCGCATAGCGTTCGATCTGGGTGGCCTTGCCGCGCGACTTCACCGTCTCCGGGCGCGCCTGCACGATGAACAACTTGCCGCTGACCCCGTCCTTGGCCCATTCGATATCCATCGGACGGCCATAGTGCTTTTCGATCACCAGCGATTGCTTGGCCAGTTCCTGCACGTCCGCGTCGCTGATTGAGAACTTGCTGCGCAGTTCCCCCGGCGTGTCTTCGTTGCGCACGCGCTCGCCCGGCTTGTCCGAATAGACCATGCGGATCTGCTTGCTGCCCAGGGCGCGACGCAGGATCGCCGGCTTGCCCTGGCTCAGCGTGGGCTTGTAGACATAGAACTCGTCGGGATTGACCGCGCCTTGCACCACGTTTTCGCCCAGGCCGTAGCTGGCGGTGACAAACACCACGTCGCGGAAGCCGGACTCGGTGTCCAAGGTGAACAGCACGCCCGAGGAGCCCACATCCGAGCGCACCATCAACTGCACGCCTGCCGACAGGAACACGTCCTCGTGCTTGAAGCCGTGATGCACGCGATAGGCGATGGCGCGATCGTTGTAGAGCGAAGCGAAGACTTCCTTGACCTTGTGCACCACATCGTCGGCGCCGGTCACGTTGAGGAAGGTCTCCTGCTGGCCGGCAAAGCTGGCATCGGGCAGGTCTTCGGCGGTGGCCGAGGAACGCACCGCCACGGCCACTTCGCCGCCGCCGTTGTCGGCACACAGCTGGGCGTAGGCCTGGCGGATGTCGCGGTCCAGTTCCGGCTGCAGCGGCGCGTCGATGACCCAGCCGCGGATTTCCCGGCCGGCGGCGGTCAGGGCGGGCACGTCTTCCACATCCAGGGTGGCCAGGCGGTCAAAGATCCGCTTGGACAGATCGTTGTGGGCGATAAAGTCCTTGAATGCCTCGGCCGTGGTCGCATAACCGCCGGGAACCGATACCCCCAGGCCGGCCAGATGGCCGATCATTTCGCCAAGGGAAGAGTTCTTGCCGCCGACCCGGGCAAGGTCGGCCAGGCGCAACGCATGCAGCCAAAGGATGTTCTCGTTCAAGCGGGGGGCTCCAGATGGGGAGGCATCACGCCGGAGAGCACACCGGCGCAGCCGATTCCGTGGGGTAGAGGCGCTATGATGCAGTGCATACCAATTGCATACAAGCTTGATCAGGAGAAGGTTTCGTGGTGAATCCAGGTGAAGAAGACGTCCAGATCCGGCCGGTGTTCTATGTCTCTGACGGTACCGGCATCACCGCCGAAACTATCGGCCACAGCTTGCTGACGCAGTTCACCGGATTCCGTTTCCAGACCGATCGCATTTCCTTCGTCGATGACGCCGACAAGGCGCGCGACACCGCTGATCGCATTCGTCGCGCGGGTATTGCCGCCGGCACCCGGCCAATCGTGGTGAATTCCTGTGTGGATGCTTCGCTGAGCGTGCTGTTGGCCGAAAGCGGCGCGTTGATGCTGGATGTGTTCGCGCCCTTTATCGAACCACTGGAACTGGAATTGGGCACACCGCGGCAGAACCGGGTGGGGCAGGCGCATGGCCTGGTCGATTTCGAGACCTACCATCGCCGCATCAATGCGATGAACTTCGCCCTGACCCACGATGACGGCATCGCCCTGGAATACGAAGAGGCCGACGTGATCCTGGTGGCCGTGTCGCGCGCCGGCAAGACGCCGACCTGCGTCTACCTGGCGCTGCATTACGGTGTGCGCGCGGCCAACTATCCGCTGACCGACCAGGATCTGGAAACCGACCGGCTGCCGGCGCGGCTGCGCCAGTACCGGCGCAAGTTGTTCGGTCTGACCATCGACCCGGATCGCCTGCAGCAGATCCGCCAGGAGCGCCGGCCCAACTCCACCTATTCCAAGCTGGAGACTTGCAAGCGCGAGGTGGCGGCGGCCGAGGCGATGTTCCAGGTGGAGCGCATCCCCACCTTGAGCACCACCAACAAGTCGATCGAGGAAATCTCCAGCAAGGTGCTGTCCACGCTGGGCTTGCAGCGCGAGATGTTCTGAGCGGGAGGGCGCCCTGGACGGGCCGGGAAGGGCTGGGAAAGGCACACCAGCGGAAAGGCTTAACTTAGGCCTCCCAACGGGGTCCGTCAATGCTGCCGCGCCGCGCCGCGGGCGTGTAGCATCGGTCCCATGCCTACTCCCGCCACCCGCCGCGCCGACCGCATCCCCAAGCTCAGCCGATTCGGCTGGCTGATGGCGTTGTACGCGGAAAACCATGCGCGCCTGATGCGCTTGTTCGCACCGGATCATTTGCCGCCCGGCACCTATCTGTCTTCGGTGGGTGACGGCCTGGATGTGCGGCTGGAAGTGATCGAGACCCACCGCTACACGGTGGAGTTGCGACTGACCTACGATCTGCGTGACCCCGTCACTGGCGAGCCCGATCCCTCGGCCTTCGTGCGTCTGTATCGCGACGCCCACCAGGCGGAGGCCACCCACTGCTACGTGGGGCGTCGCTGGCAGGACGTGATTGGCCTTTATCCGCCGCCGGCCGAAGTGATCAGCCATCGCATGCGCATGAACACTTTCCTAGGCAAATGGCTGGAGTACCTGGCTGATCAAGGTCATGGCGTGGCGACGTTGCGGCCGGTGGAAGCGGCGGCGCTGGACGCGGCCTGATCCACGCGTCAACGCGCATCGCAGCTACCTGCGCAACACATTCACGACACAGACGAATGTCAGAAACAAAAAAGCCCCGGCAGTGCCGAGGCTTTTTTGCTGAAACTGGCGTCCCCACGGGGATTCGAACCCCGGTCGCCACCGTGAAAGGGTGATGTCCTAGGCCTCTAGACGATGGGGACGCGTTTGAAACTATTCCCAAGTTTTCTCTTCTAGACGGCCTGTGCCTAGAAGTTGGTGGAGCCAGCCGGGATCGAACCGGCGACCTCTTGCATGCCATGCAAGCGCTCTCCCAGCTGAGCTATGGCCCCACGCGGCGGGAGAAGCGGAATTGTAGGGAGGGTTTTTCCGACTTGCAAGCCTTCATGCAAAAAATTTTTCGCGGTGGCGTAAACACAGCGCATCCGGTGGAATAGGTGCACGACTTTCTGCACAGCGAATCAACGCGTTTGAACATTGAACTGACCGTCGCCGACTGGGCGGCATGGGCGCCGGGACTGCATAGCGCCGAAGCGTGGCAGACCTGGGCGGGCGCGCCGTACTCGCCGCGCGGGGAAGACACGCCCGCGCTCAGCGAAGTGCCTGCCATGCAGCGTCGTCGCATTGATCGCCTGGGCCGCATGGCGATCCAGACAGCCTATTGGTGCCAGCGTGCCGAGGCGGCCGGCATTCCCTTCGTGTTCGCCTCGCGGCATGGCGATGTGGCCTGCTCGGTGGAGCTGCTCGGCTCATTGAGCCGGCACGAGAATCTCTCGCCTACCGGCTTCGGCCTGTCGGTCCACAACGCCATCGCCGCGCTGTATTCCATCGTGCGCGGGGAGCGCGGCAACTACCTGGCGCTGGCGGCGGGTGCGGCCACGCCGGCTGCGGCGATGGTGGAGGCGGCCGGGCTGATCGCCGATGGCGCACCGGAGGCCCTGGTGGTGGTGTACGACGCGGCGCTGCCGGCGGTCTATGAGGACTTCCGCGACGAGGCTGATCCATTCCATGCCTGGTGCTGGCGATTGAGCGCGCCAGGCGCGGCCGGCCGTCGACTGTCGCTGGCCTGTGGCGCTGCCAGCGGCGATGCGCCGGACGCACCGACGCAATGGCCACGCAGCCTGGACGTATTGCGCTTCTATCTGCAGGGTGAACCCGAACTGCGCCAGCGTGTGGATGCCGTCGACTGGACCTGGCGATGCTTGCCGGCCTGAACCATCTCTGGCGCATCCTCGGCACCGGTTTGAGCTTCCTGGCCTTTGGCCTGGGCGGGCTGTGCCTGCGCGTGCTGGTGTTCCCGCCCTTGATGCTGCTGGTCCGCGATCCGCAGCGTCGGCAGCGACTGGCGCGCCGCGCCATCCAGCTCAGCTTTGCCTCCCACATCGGTTTGATGCACCGACTGGGACTTTTGACCTATGACATTCGCCACCGGGACAGGTTGAATCGTCAGGGGCTGTTGATCCTGGCCAATCATCCGACCTTGATCGACGTGGTGTTCCTGGTCTCGCTGCTGCCCAATGCCGATTGCGTGGTGAAGTCGGCGGTGGCGCGCAATCCTTTCATGCGCGGGCCGGTACGGGCCGCCGGTTACGTAGCCAATGACGATGGCGCCGGACTGGTCGATGACTGCATTGCGGCGGTCCGCGCCGGTGGCAACCTGGTGATCTTTCCCGAAGGCACCCGGACCTCGCGCGGTCAAGCTCCCAGGCTGCAGCGCGGGGCGGCCAACATCGCCGTTCGCGGCAGGATTGACGTCACCCCGGTGCGCATCAGCTGCACGCCGATGACGCTGGGAAAAGGCGAGAAATGGTATCGTGTGCCTTCGCGCCGGTTCCATGTGGTGTTGGACGTTCAGGAAGACCTGCCGGTAGCGCAGTTTCTGAACGAGGAAGGCCATGGGGCCGGAGGGGACGCGGCAGCCGCCAGACGGCTGACGGATTTTTTGACGACTTACTTTGCGGGAGAGCAATCACGTGCAGGCACTTGAGCACGAGATCAAGGAATTGATCATCACATCGTTGTCCTTGGAGGACATCACGCCCGCCGATATCGACACGGCCGCGCCGCTGTTTGTCGAAGGCCTGGGCCTGGATTCCATCGATGCGCTGGAGCTGGGCCTGGCCCTGCAGAAGCGCTATGGCGTCAGTCTCTCGGCGGATTCGCAGGAGACGCGTAAGCATTTTGCCAGCGTGCAGGCGCTGGCTGAATTTGTGGCATCGCAGCGTCAGGCTTGAGCACGCGGCGAGGGGACCGAGATGACCAAGAACGAACTCTTTGAGCGGATCTCCACGATCCTGCACGACACCTTTGAAATTGACCGCGCGCGGATTACCCCGCAAGCGCGTCTTTACGACGACCTGGACATCGACAGCATCGACGCGGTCGATCTGATCGTGCAGCTCAAGCCGCTGCTGGGCCGCAATCTGCAGCCGGACGCCTTCAAGACGGTGCGTACGGTGCAGGACGTGGTCGACGTGCTGTACGGCCTGATCCGCGATCAAGCCGCCTGAGCGCGGCGTGCCTGTCCCGTGAGCAAGATCCGCGCGGCATTGTTCATCGCGCTGTCGCTCGCCTATCCGCTGGTGGTGTACCTGGCGCTGGGTCGATTCGAGCCGCGCTGGCTGGCGCTGCTGCTGTTGGCGCTGGCCTTGCTGCGCGCCATCGCCACCCGTCAGGCGGTGTGGCTGGTCGCGGCCGCCGGTGCGGCCGTGCTGGCCTTGATGGCGACCATCTTCAACCAGGCGCTGCCGCTGAAGCTGTATCCGGCGCTGGTCAACGCGGTGATGCTGGCGGTGTTTGCGGCCAGCCTGATCTTTCCGCCCAGCGTGGTGGAGCGCATCGCCCGCCTGAGCGAGCCGGATCTGCCGGCGGCCGCAGTGATTTACACGCGCCGGGTGACCCAGATCTGGTGCCTGTTCTTCATCGTCAATGGCACGCTCGCGCTGAGCACCGCGCTGTGGGCCAGTGACCGTACCTGGGCGCTGTACAACGGCGGCATCGCCTATGTACTGATGGGCGGTCTGTTCGGCATTGAATGGCTGGTGCGCCAGCGGGTCAGGGCGGCCCATCGCCATGACTGACTGGCTGCCACTGACGGATGTGGCTGTGCGCAGTCGCGCCGGACGCCGCTTTGCCCGACGCATCGATCATGCCCAGTTCCGCCTGCGCGTGGCGGCCTGGCGCGAGACCTTCGCTGATCAGGCCGGTCGTGACTTTGCCCTGTACTTTGAAGACGCCGCCAGTTTTGCCGCCGCCTTGTACGGCGCCTGGCATGCTGGCAAGCGGGTGATGCTGTGCGGCGACAACCTGGCCTCCACGCTGGAACGTGCCGCGACCCGCGTCGATGGATTTGTCGGCGATGTGGCCGAAGCCTATTCCCCTCTGCAGCCAGCGGGCAGCGGTGACGTCGACAGCCTGGATCGATTGGATGAGTCCGCCACCCGGCTGTTTGTATTCACCTCCGGCAGCACGGGCGAGCCGGTGGCGATCGAGAAGCGCCTGGATCAACTGGCGCGCGAAGTCGAGGCGCTGGAAGCCAGCTTTGGCGAAGAACTGGGCGATGCGACCGTGCACGGCACCGTCTCACACCAGCACATCTATGGATTGTTGTTTCGGGTGTTGTGGCCGCTGGCGGCCGGGCGCGAGATTGCGCCGCGCACGTTCTTCCACGAAGACTTGTTGATGTCGGTGGGACAGCGCCCGGCCGTGCTGGTCGCCAGCCCTGCCCATCTGAAACGTTTGCCCGGCCAGTTGGACTGGGGCAAGTTGCACGGGCAGCTGCGCGCGGTGTTCTCCTCTGGCGGTGCCCTGGCGGCGGACGCGGCTTTGGATGCGCGCCGCCACATGGGCGTGGCGCCAACCGAAATCTATGGCAGCAGCGAAACCGGCGGCATCGCCTGGCGTCGCTGGAACCGCGAGCAACCCGCCTGGCACGCACTGCCCGGCGTGCACTGGCGGATTGTCGACGCGCGCCTGGAAGTGCGCTCGCCGCATCTGTCGGATGTGGAAGAGTGGTGGCGCAGCGAAGATCGCGTTGCTACCGAGGGCGATGGCTTCCGCTTGCTCGGTCGCGCTGATCGCATCATCAAGATTGAAGAGCGTCGCGTCTCGCTGGATGCGCTGGAGCGGCACATCGCCGATCACCCCGCCGTGCATGAAGTGCGCGTGGGTCTGTTGCCCGGCGGGCGCGATACCTTGATGGCGGTGATCGTGCCGAGTGAGGAAGGCTGGGCCGCCCTGCGCGCGCATGGCCGCCGTGCCCTGTCGCAGACGCTGTCGCATTTCCTTGCCGCCAGTCACGACGCCGTGGCGCGACCGCGTCGCTGGCGCTTTGCAGTCAGCTTGCCGGTCAATGCGCAGGGCAAGGTGACCGATCGCGAGCTGATGGCTTTGTTCCGTCCGGAACGGCCGGAGCCGCATTGGCGCCTGCGCGAAGCCGAGTCAGCAGAGCTGGAACTGGACCTGTCGCCGGAACTGGCAGTGTTCGATGGGCATTTCCCGCAGGCGGCGGTGCTGCCTGGCGTGGCCCAGCTGGATTGGGCAATCCGCTTCGGCCGGGAGGCGTTTGCGTTGCCGCCGCGCTTCCTGCGCATGGAAGCCTTGAAGTTCCAGCGTGTGGCGCGGCCGCATGATCGCATTCGCCTGCAACTGCAGTGGCTGCCAGCCAAGCAATGCCTGCAGTTCACCTACACCTCCGCGCACGGGCCGCATGCCAGCGGTCGTGTCATTTTCGGTGAGTGAGGCAGGCGTGTCGGCATACGCATGTACCGTGGTCATCCCGGTGTTTGATCACGAGCACGCCATCGGCGCGATGGTGCACGGCGTGTTGGCCAGCGAGCATGATTGCCTGCTGGTGGATGATGGCTCCGGTCCGGCCTGCGCGGCTGTGCTTGACGCGTTGGCGCAGGCGCACGCGCCGCGTGTGCGTCTGCTGCGCCTGCCGCAGAACCAGGGCAAGGGCGGGGCGGTGCTGGCTGGCTTTGCCGAAGCCGCGCGCCTGGGCGCCAGCCACGTGCTGCAGATTGATGCCGATGGCCAGCATGACCCGGGCGATATCCCGCGTTTTGTCGCCGCTTCGCGCGCGCAGCCGGAGGCCGTGATCTGCGGCGCGCCCGAGTACGATGCCAGCGTGCCCAAGGGCCGGCTGTACGGGCGCTACCTGACCCACATCTGGGTCTGGATCAACACGCTGTCCTTCGCCATCCGCGATTCC
>Ga0160448_100078_pt1 | contig 56509 bp, 39 predicted proteins | sample HID1973M_E1MG_FD_108269 | JGI IMG/M metagenome (GOLD analysis project Ga0160448, IMG submission 108269) | Enriched mosquito-associated microbial communities from UW Madison campus, WI, USA - HID1973M_E1 MG | ecosystem: Host-associated > Arthropoda: Insects > Digestive system > Unclassified ...
ACCGCGGTGTTCCCGGCCGACCTGGGCAAATCGCCAGCGCGGCTGGGCCTGGTGGCGCGTGGCAACGTGGACAAGATGGATTTGGGCGTGGGTGGCAATGCGCCGGCACCGGTGCGGGTAGCGCTGTCCATTCGGGGTCGCACGCAACCGACCTGGCGATTCAGCGGACACAGTGAACATCTGGATCTGCATGCCTTGGCACTGACCGAAGACAGCCTGCCGCTGAGTTTCGATCTGCGCGCCGATGGCGCGCGCGGCGAAGCGCGACTGCAGGGCCGGGTGGCGCAGGGCGAGCTGTCGGCGGTGATTGATCCCTCGTATGTGACGCTCAAGGGTGACGTGCTGACCGTGCAGCCGCTGGTGGTGCGCGCGTTTGAAGGTGTGACCACCTTGCGCGGCAATGCCGACTTCACCGATCGCGAAAATCCGGTGTTCAAGTTCGCGGTCAATGCACGAGGCTTGCGCTGGGGTGACAACGCCGAGACCGCGATAGGCGCCGATGCGGATCTGGGCGTGGCCGGCCAGCTCAAGGCCTGGGCCGCCAATGGCAAGGCGCGGCTGGTACGCGCCGATGATCGCGCCAGCCTGGACTTTATTGCCAGCGGCGATGATCAACGCGCGAGCATCCAGTCGCTGCAAGCCAAGATGCCCACCGGCAGTCTGGATGCCAGCGGTGAGGTGGGCTGGGCGCCGCTGCTGGACTGGGATGTCAAAGCCAAGCTGGCCGGTTTCGATCCCGGCTATTTCCTCGCCGACTGGGACGGCAATCTGTCAGGCGATTTCAGCAGCCAAGGCAAGGCACGCGAGAGCGAAGGTTTTGACGCCAGCTTGGATCTGCCGCGCCTGACCGGCCGCCTGCGTGGCCGCCCCATCGATGCGCGCGGCAAGTTCGCCCTGCACGGCGACGAGGGCGACGGCGAACTGGCGATGACCCTGGGCGGCAGCCGCGTACAGGCCAAGGGCCGCGTGGGCGACACGCTGGCGGTGGATGCCTCGCTGACGCCGTTGCATCTGAATGATCTGGCGCCCAATGGCAGCGGCACGCTCAGCGGCACACTCAAGCTCAGCGGTGCGCGCACCGCGCCGAACATCGATGCGGACCTGATCGGCAACGCGCTGCGCTGGGACGATTACAGCGCCGAACAACTGAGCCTGCGTGGCCGCCTGCCCTGGCGCAATGGCAATGGCGAACTGGCGGTGCGCGGCTCCGCCGTCAACGTGGGCATGGTGTTGGACGAGCTGCGCCTGGACGCGCGCGGCGCGGTCGAAAACCTGCGCGTGGATGGCAATGCACGCAATGACATGGGTGCGATTGCCCTGGCCGGCAGCGCGCAACGACGCGGTGAGAACTGGCAGGGCTCGTTGGACACCCTGCGCATTGCTCCGTCCAAGGGCGGCCCGTGGTCGTTGCGGCAGGCGGCGACCTTTAGCCAGCGCGGCGCCAACTGGAGCTTGAGCGAAGCGTGCCTGGCCTCGGCAGGTGGCGACGCGCTGTGCGCGCGCGCCGACTGGCCCAAGCAAGGCGTGGTGGTGCATGCCGATGCCTTGCCGCTGACCTTGATCCATCCCTGGCTGCCGGAAAACAGCGGCCGCCCGATCAACCTGCGCGGCGTGGTGGCGATTGATGCCAATCTGCGCCCGCGCGGCAATGCCTTCGAAGGCAAGATCCATATCGCCTCGCTGGAAGGCGGCTTGAAGCTGGGCAACAACGCGCGCGGCGAGTTGATCACCTATGACAACTTCACCTTCGATGCCGACTTCAACCCGCAGCGCATCCACGCGCGTCTGGGCACCGGATTCAAGGGCAACGGCTATGTCGATGCCACCGTGGATACCGGCTGGGACGAGTTCTCCCCGCTCAAGGGCGATCTGTACTTCCACAACTCGCGGCTGTTCTGGCTGGAACTGTTCTCGCCAGATCTGGTGCGTCCGCGCGGCCAACTGGCCGGCCACATCGGCCTGGCCGGCACGCGCACGCGCCCGGCGCTGAGCGGCGAAGCCGACCTGACCGAGTTCACCGGCGAATTGCCGGCGCTGGGCATAACGCTTTCGGACGGCACGGTGCGTTTGATTGCCCTGGCCGATGGCAGCGCCAGCATCAATGGCACGGTCAAGTCCGGCGAAGGCGTGCTCAAGGTCGACGGCAGCCTGGGCTGGAACAACGACACCACGCCGCTGCAGTTCAACGTGTCGGGCGACAACGTGATGGTCGCCAACACCCCTGACCTGCGCGCAGTGGCCTCGCCCAACATCCAGGTGGGTTTTGCCAACAACACCATCCAGGTGCGCGGCAACGTGACCGTGCCGTCGGCCACCATCAATGTCGAGAAACTCGACGATGGCGTGTCCGCCTCTGAAGACGTGGTGGTGCTGGATCCCGCCGATCCCGAGCGCGCGCCCAGCTCGCACCTGGATCTGGATCTGGGCATCACCCTGGGCGATGCGGTGGCGCTGACCGGCTACGGCCTGGAAGGCACCATCGCCGGACAGATGCAGGTGCGCTCGCGCCCGGGCCGCGACATGGTCGCCACCGGCCGCCTGGACGTGGACGGCCGCTACGAAGCCTACGGCCAGAAGCTGGTGATCACCCGCGGCGAACTGACCTGGAGCAACAACGAGGTCAGCGATCCGCGCATCAACATCCGCGCCCAGCGCGAAGTCGTCAGCGCCAATGTCACCGCCGGCATCGACGTGACCGGCCGCGCCAGCGCGCCGCGCGCCAAGGTCTGGTCGGATCCGGCCTCGTCCGAATCCGAAGCGCTGTCTTACCTGGTGCTCGGACGCCCACTGAACTCGGCCAGCACCGATGAATCGCAACGCATCAACGCCGCCTCTTCGGCGCTGTCGGCCGGCGCCGGCCTGCTGGCTTCGCAGCTGGGCGCCAAGATCGGCCTGGACGATGCCGGTGTGCTGGAATCGCGCACCCTGGGCGGCTCGGTATTCGGCGTAGGCAAGTACCTCTCGCCCAAGTTGTATGTGAGCTATGGCGTGTCGATGGTCGGCGCCGGCTCGGTGGTTACGCTGAAGTATCTGCTGCGCAAGGGCTTCGATGCGGAAATCGAGTCCAGTACCATCGAGACTCGCGGTTCGATCAACTGGCGCAAGGAAAAGTAGTCCGCGCGCCATCACACAAGGGGACGTGTATGGGCGTTGTGGCAAAGGCAGGGGCGTGCCTGCTCGGATTGGCGGTGGTGTTGGGGTCAGCGCAAGCCAGCGCCGGCACACCGCTGCCGGATGGTCCGCATGTAGTGGTGAAGGGGGTGGGCAATGTCAGCCGCACGCCCGATGTGGTCAGCGTCAGCTTCCGTGTCCAGACGCGCAGTCCACAACCCCAGGGTGCCAAGAAGATCGTGGACCAAGCGGTGGCCGGTCTGTTGGCGGGCGCACCTGCTTACGGCATCCAGCCCGAGGATATCGAAGCATTCTCGCTCGATGTCTCCACGCGCTATGACTACAAGCAGAGCTCGCAGGTCAAAGATGGCTACACCGCCAATCGGCGCGTCGACGTCAAACTGCGCCAGCTGGATCGGCTCGATGATTTCATCGACATGGCGCTTGCGGCGGGCATGACCGAAGTCGACAGCATCACGTTTGGATTCAGCGACGAAGCCACGCCACGTGCCGAGGCCGAACGCTTGGCCATGGAACACGCCAAGCAACGCGCTGCCGCCCTGGCGCAGGGATTCGGCGCCACTGTCGGCCCGGTCTACAGCATCGGCAAGATGGACGAGAGTCGCACTGAGCTCTACACCAATCGCGCGCTGGCCGCGCCTGGCCGGGCGCAATCCTATCTTTCACCGAAAGTGAACTTCAGTCAGACGGTGGAAGTGGTGTTTGAACTGAAACGCTGATCGCTGCCGTGGCCGCGCCGCCGCCATTGCTACGCTTGCGCCTGCATCGCCAAGGGATCGGTGCACCGCTGGGTCGCGATGCGACCGAGACGGTGCAGCATCTGCTCGCCGTACAGGCGCAAGACCCCGCCGCTGCGCAATGGGCGCTGGGTTTACGCACGAGCGGGACGGCAGAAGCCGACATCGAGCGCGCGGTGCAGGAACGCCGCATTGTCCGCAGCTGGCCGATGCGCGGCACCCTGCACCTGGTCGCCGCCGAGGATCTGCGCTGGATGTTGGCGTTGATGGCGTCGCGGATCATTGCGCTGGACAGCAAGCGTATTGAGCGAGAGTTCGGACTGCATGATCAGGCTTTGGGCCATTGCCGCGATGCGGTCGAGCGCGTGCTCGAAGGCGGCCGCAGCCTGTCGCGGCCGGCGCTGTACGCCGCGCTGGCCGAGCGTGGCATCGACGTCGCCGGTCCACGCGGCCTGCAGATCATCGGCCGCCTCGCCCACGAAGGCCTGATCTGCCAGGGTCCGCGCACGGACAAGCAGCCGAGCTTCGTGCTGTTGGAGGAGTGGCTGCCGCCGCAGGCCGCGCTGGATCGCGATGAGGCACTGGCCAAGCTGGCACGTCGCTACATCGCTGGCCACGGGCCCGCCAACGTGCGTGATCTGGCCTGGTGGTCCGGCCTGACCCTGCGCGATGCCCAGCGCGCATGGGATTTGGCGCGTTCGGATTTTTCGGTGATGCATCAGGACGGAATCGAGTACGGCTTCGTCGAGAACGACGTATCACCCGGCAAACCCAGCGTGCACCTGCTGCCCGCCTTCGACGAATACCTGGTCGGCTACGCGGATCGCAGCGCCATGATCGCGTCCGCCGATCTACGCCGCGTGATCGGTGTCAATGGCCTGTTCAACCCGACGGTGATCATTGGTGGCCGCGTGGCCGCCACCTGGAAGCGCGAACTGCGCAAGGATCGGGTCGACATCACCTGCCAGCCACTGCGAACCTTAAGCAGCAGCGAGCTCAAGGCGATCGCCCGCGCGGCCAAGGACTATGGCCGTTTCCTGGGCCTGCCCGTTCAGCTCAACGCCTGAGCGCCCACACCATCACGGAACGCGGCACAAGTAACCAAGGCGCAATTGCTCTGCCCCCTGTGGGCCGTTATGGTCAGCGGCTACCTGTCAACGAGATCCGCCGCCGATGATTTCGCGCACTCCGCTGTCGCTGCTTGCCCTGGGCATCGCCCTGGCCCTGCCCGCCCACGCCTACGAGGGCATGTGGATGCCTTCGCAATTGCCCGAGCTGGCCAAGCCGCTGCGCGAAGCGGGCTTTGAAGGCGATCCGGCCAGCCTGGCAGATCTGACCAAGCCGCCGCTCAACGCGGTGGTCAAGGTCGGTGGTGCGACCGGTGCGTTTGTGTCACCCGACGGCCTGGTGCTGACCAACCACCATGTGGCCTATGGCGTGATCCAGTACAACTCCAAGCCAGAGAAGAACCTGATCGACGACGGCTACACCGCCGCTGATCGCGCCAGCGAATTGCCGGCCAATCCGGACTACCGTGTACTGGTGACCGTGGGCTTTGATCGCGTCACCGACCGGGTGCTCAAGGACGCGCAGGGCAAGACGGGCCGTGCGTACTACGATGCGGTGGAGTCGGCCAACAAGCGCATCGTCAGCGAATGCGAGCAGGAAGCGGGCATGCGTTGCAGTGTGGCCACGATGTACTACGGCGCCGACTTCTATCGCATCAAGCAACTTGAGCTGCGCGACATCCGCCTGGTGTATGCGCCGCCGCGTGCGATTGGCAACTACGGCGATGAGATCGACAACTTCATGTGGCCGCGCCACACCGGCGACTTCACCCTGCTGCGTGCCTACGTGGGCAAGGACGGCAAGCCGGCCGCCTACAGCCCGGACAACGTGCCGTATCGCGCGCCCGCGCATTTGCAGATCGCCACCGACGGTCCGAAGGAAGGCGACTTCGCCATGCTCGCCGGCTATCCGGGCGTGACCTATCGCCATCGCTTCGCCAGCGAGTTCAAGGAACGCATTGAATGGGGGCTGCCGAAGACGGTGGAGATCCTGGATGCGCTGATCGGCATCGTGCAGCAGCGCGGCAAGGCCGATCCCGCAGCCGGGGTGAAGTACGCCAGCCAGCTGTCCAGCCTGAAGAACAGCAGCAAGCGCTTCAGTGGTGAACTGGAAGGCCTGCGCCGCTCAAACGCCATTACCGTGCGCGCTGACGCGCAGCAGGCCATGTACGCCTGGCTGGCCAAGTCCGGCGGCAACGCCAAGGCCACGCGTGCCAGCATCGATCAGGCGCAGACGCTGCTCGATGCTGCCAGCGCGATGCGCGAGCGCGACTTGCTGCTCAACCTGCTCACTGCCCAGACCCAGTTGTTCAAGAGCGCACTGACCGCGCAACGCTGGGCGCAGGAACGCGGCAAGCCCGATGCCGAACGCGAATCCGGTTATCAGGATCGCGATTTGGCCTTGATCGAAGGCCAGTTCAAGCAGGTGCAGCGCCGCTACGACGCCGGCATGGAGCGCGCGTTCCTGACCGAGTTGTTGGGCCGCTACCAGAAGCTGCCGGATGCGCAGCGTCTGCCTGAGTTTGACGCTGCGTTTGGCCGCGATGCCGCCAGCCTGGCTGCAACGCTGGAGCGCGTGTACAGCGGAACTGGGCTGGGCGATGAAGCTACCCGTCTGGCCTTGTTGAAAACCGATGCCGCGAGCATCCAGCAGTCGCAGGATCCCCTGCTGGCGCTGGCCGCGCAGCTGCAGCCGGCCTTCCTGCGCAAGGAAGAACAAGGCAAACAACGCGAAGGCGATCTGCTGCGCCTGCGTCCGGCCTATATGCAGGCCTTGATGGGCTACTACCGCAGCCAGGGCCGCTCGGTGTATCCGGATGCCAACAGCACCTTGCGGGTGAGCTACGGCACCGTGCAGGCACTGCATCCGCGCGATGCGGTCAGCTACTCACCGGTGACCACCGTGGCTGGCATTGTCGAAAAGAACACCAACACGGTGCCCTTCGACGCGCCCAAGCCGCTGCTGGACGCAATCGCCAAGGGCGACTTCGGCAGCACCGCCGATCCGGTGTTGAAGACGCAGACCGTCAACTTCCTGACCAACCTGGACACCACCGGCGGCAACTCCGGCTCGCCGGTGTTGAACGCGCGCGGCCAGTTGATTGGCCTGAACTTCGACAGCAACTGGGAGTCGGTGAGCGCGAGCTGGATGTTCGACCCGCGCTACAAGCGCGCGGTGCACGTGGACATGCGCTACCTGCGTTGGCTGCTGGCCAAGGTGCAGCCGGCGCCGCAGCTGCTCAAGGAAATGAATCTGCCGGCGGAGTAAGCACGGATTCTTACGCCACCTGCGCGCGCCGCGCGCGGGTCAGGTGGACGAGCAGCAGCGAGATCGCCGCCGGGGTCATGCCAGGGATGCGCTGCGCCTGGCCGACGGTCTGCGGCTGCACGCGGCTGAGCTTTTGCTGCACTTCGGCCGACAGGCCATGCACGCCGGTGAAGTCGAAGCCGTCCGGAATCGGCGTGGCTTCGTTACGCTGCTGGCGTTCGATTTCCTCGCGCTGGCGATCCAGGTAGCCGGCGTACTTGACCCCGATTTCCACCTGCTCGGCGACCTTGGCGTCGTCGACGGCGGGGCCGAAGGACGGCACCCGCATCAACTGGGCGTAGTCCAGCTCCGGGCGCTTGATCAGATCCAGCACGTTGGTTTCGCGGCTGACCGCCACGCCCAGCGTGGCTTCCAGATCGCGGCCCAGTGCATTGTTGGGCGTGGCCCACAGCGCGCGCAGGCGATCGGTTTCGCGGCTCACCGCTTCGCGCTTGCTGCTGAAACGCTGCCAGCGTTCTTCATCCACCAGGCCCAACTGGCGGCCGGTTTCGGTCAGACGCAGATCTGCATTGTCTTCGCGCAGTTGCAACCGGTACTCGGCGCGACTGGTGAACATGCGGTAGGGCTCGTTGGTGCCGTGGGTGATCAGGTCATCGATCAGCACGCCGATGTAGGCCTCGTCGCGACGCGGCGACCACGCCGGCTGGCCCTGCACATGGCGGGCGGCGTTGAGTCCAGCAATCAAACCTTGCGCGGCAGCTTCTTCGTAGCCGGTGGTGCCGTTGATCTGGCCGGCGAAGAACAGGCCGGACACGGCCTTGGTTTCCAGCGAGGCCTTGAGCCCGCGCGGATCGAAGAAGTCGTATTCGATGGCGTAGCCGGCGCGGGTGATGTGCGCCTGCTCGAAGCCGCGGATGCTGCGCACCAGCTCCAGCTGCACATCGAACGGCAGCGAGGTGGAAATGCCGTTGGGGTAGATCTCCACCACTTCCAGGCCTTCGGGCTCGACAAAAATCTGGTGGCTGGCCTTTTCGGCAAAGCGCACCACCTTGTCTTCAATCGACGGGCAATAACGCGGGCCGATGCCTTCGATCTGGCCGGTGTACAGCGGCGAGCGATGCAGCGCGTTGCGGATGATCTCGTGGGTGCGTTCGCTGGTGTGGGTGATCCAGCACGACACCTGCGCCGGATGATCGGCCACATCGCCTATGAAGGACATCACCGGCATCGGTGTGTCGCCCGGCTGCTCTTCCATCACCGAGTAGTCGAGCGTGCGGCCATCGATGCGCGGCGGCGTGCCGGTTTTCAGGCGATCGACGACGAAGCGGCCTTCGCGCAACTTGTGCGCCAGCGCAGTAGCCGGCGGATCGCCGGCACGGCCAGCGGCGTATTGGGTTTCGCCGACATGGATCTTGCCGGCCAGGAAGGTGCCCGCGGTCAACACGACTGCCTGTGCATGGAAACGCAGGCCGGTCTGGGTGACCGCGCCGCGCACCACTTCGCCTTCCAGGATCAGGTCATCGACCGCCGACTGGAACACGGTGAGGTTGGGCTGCGACTCAACGGCCTGGCGAATCGCCAGGCGATACAAAGTGCGGTCGGCCTGGCAACGGGTGGCGCGCACGGCCGGGCCTTTGGAGGCGTTCAAGGTGCGCCACTGGATGCCGGCACGATCGGCGGCACGCGCCATGACGCCACCCAGGGCGTCGATTTCCTTGACCAGATGGCCCTTGCCGATGCCGCCAATGGCCGGATTGCAGCTCATCGCGCCGACGGTCTCGACGTTGTGGGTCAGCAACAACGTGCGCGCGCCAGCGCGGGCCGAGGCTAACGCGGCCTCGGTGCCGGCGTGGCCGCCGCCAATGATGATGACGTCGTAGCGGTAAAAGTCCTGGCTCATGCTGTCTTGGACGTGCTCTGTTGGGGGTGCTCTCTTGAGCGTGCGGTTTTGGACGTGCTGTCTTGGCCTGTGGCCATGTCATGGGGCGCCGGGTGCGACCCAGTCGCCAAAGTTGGCACGCTTCCTGCGATATCTCCGAGGCACCCGATGTGGCAAGCGACAGGGGCGTGGGCTGGGATTGGAACAGGGGCCAGCCATGCGCACTTCGGGGATGCCGGGCCGGTAGTCGGGGGACTACCGGCCCTTTTTTTGTGCGCGAAGGATACCGCGCCGGACATGAAAAAGCCCGGCAGGGCCGGGCTTGGGTGTCGCCACAACTAGGCGCCGACGTCCGGCAGGGACCGGAACAGGGGGGATCCAGAAAGCCCCACCGGACGTCGACATTGAACCTTCATTGCGAGTCACGTCAGAAAGCGACGCAACCGGTCAACTCTGGTTCGAGTTTGCCGACGGCCGGTTGGCGGGCCCCGATCAGTCCTCCAATACCTTGACCCGACCGCCTGCCCGCGGCTGCACCCGCGGCACCGACGGACCGCCCGAACTGCGCGGCGGCGACGAGGATCCCGGCATCGACTGCGGGCTGGTATAGCTGCGCGGCACGGCCGGATTGGACGAGTTGGTCCGGGTCGGCGGAGGCTGATAACGCGGCCGGCCCTGGTTGTTCTGCTGGCTGGGCCGCGGCGCCTGGCCCGGCACCATCGGCTGCTGACCGGCATCGCGCCACGCGCCGCGAGTGGGATCACGCCAAGGCGCAGGTCGGCTGCCACCCGGACCGCTGCCCGGCGGGTTGGGCGGATTGTGGTTGTTGTTGTGGCCGTGACCCGGACGCGGCGGCGGGTGGTGCGGCTGGTAATAGGGGTAGCCCGGACCGTAATAGCCGTAGTACGGGTAGCCGCCATAGCCATAGCGATAAGGGCTGTAATAGCCGCCACCGCCGTAATAGCCACCGTAGGGACCGCCGTAGTTGTAGCCGCCGATGTAGCGGACCTGCGGCCGGCCTTGGTAATAGCCGCCCGGGCCGTTGGCACCCGGCTGTTCGTAGGTCGCGCAGCCGGCCAAGGCGGATGCGGCGAGAGCAGCGGTGAGCAACAGTCTGAGTTTCATAGGATTCCCCTGTGGATTTCCACATAGGCAGCTTCGGGTTAAGGCATTGAATCCGTGCTTAATTCAGCCTGAGCCACGCCACCTGCTTTAGCCCGCATTGTGACTTAGAAGTGCGCGGTGAAAGGCTCACTATGCGTTAACCTTTTCGCATGCCGGCCTCCACCCCCACGTTCGACGACATTCTCGCCGCCGCCGCACGGATCGCGCCCCACGCCCACACCACCCCGGTGTTGCACTCGCGCGAACTGGATGCGATGGCCGGTTGTTCCGTCCATTTCAAGGCCGAACCGCTGCAACGCGGCGGCGCGTTCAAGTTCCGCGGCGCCTGCAATGCGGTGTGGGCGTTGTCGGATGATGCCGCCAAACGCGGCGTGGTGACCCACTCTTCCGGCAACCATGGCGCGGCGCTCGCGCTGGCCGCGCAGACGCGTGGTATCCCCTGCCACGTGGCGGCGCCGGAAGGGGCGGTGGCCGCCAAGCTGGCGGCGATCGCCCGCTACGGCGCGGTGCTGCATCGCTGCGAGGCCACCAGCGCCGCGCGCGAAGCCGCCTGCGCGCGGCTGGAAGCCGAGACCGGCGCCAGTTTGATCCATCCCTTCACCCATCCGCATGTGATCGCCGGACAGGGCACGGCGGCGCTGGAACTGCACAACGCGCAGGGCCCGCTGGATGCGGTGATCACGCCGGTGGGCGGCGGCGGCCTGCTGGCCGGCAGCGCGATTGCGATGGCCGCGTTGGCGCCGACCTGCCGCGTGTTTGGCGCCGAGCCACTGGGCGCCGACGACACCGCGCGCTCGCTGGCCGCGGGTGAACGCTTGCCGGATTTTGTCCCCGACACCATTTGCGATGGCCTGCGCACGCCGGTGGGTGCGCCGAATTTCGCCGTACTGCAAACGCATGACGTGCAGGTACTGGTGGCCGACGATCAGGAAACCATCGCCGCGATGCGATTGCTGTGGCAATGCCTGAAGTTGGTGGTGGAACCGTCTTCGGCGGTGGCCTTCGCCGCGTTGCTCAAGCACCGCGAACGCTTTGCCGGACAACGCGTGGGCCTGGTGCTGTCGGGCGGCAACGTCGATCTGGACGCCCTGCCCTGGAGCCGCGCGTGAGCAGCCGGGTCCGCCGTCGCCCACGCAGCAGCGTCTGGCGCTGGTTGTGGCGTTTGCTGCTGCTGGTGCTGCTGTGGCTGGTCGGTGTGGCCTGCTACATCGTCTGGGTGGGCAATCGCGATCAGGCGCAACCGGCGGACGTGATCATCGTGCTGGGTGCGGCCGCCTATGACGCCAAGCCCTCGCCGGTGTTTGAAGAACGCATCCGTCATGGCATTGATCTGTACAAGCGCGGGCTGGCACGAACGCTGATTTTCACCGGTGGCTACGGCGGCCTGGGCGCGCGTTTTTCCGAAGCCCAGGTGGGCCGACGCTATGCCCTGCGCCAGGGCGTGCCGGAAAAAGCCATCCTGATTGAATCGGTCTCGCGCAACACCCACGAGAACCTGCGCCAGGCGGCGGCGTTGATGCAGACCCATGATCTGCACCGCGCCATCGTGGTCAGCGATCCGCTGCATATGGCGCGCGCGCTGCGGATCAGCGGCGAGCTGGGCATCTCGGCGGTGGGTTCGCCCACGCCGACCACCCGCTTCCGCACGTTCGCCACGCGCTGGCGCTTCCTGCTGGCCGAGGTCTACTTCTTCCATCGCGACCGCCTGCCGCAAGCGCGCTGAGCGGAACCGCGGAGTATCATGCGGCGCAACGCGGCAGGCGCCGGCGTGGGGACGCTTATGAAGATCGACGGTAACCGCAAGCAGGATCGCGCCACCGAACTGGTGCTGACCTACTACGCCGCCTTCAATCGCGGCGACTGGGACGGCATGCTCGCCCTGCTCAGCGATGACGTGGCGCATGATCTCAACCAGGGCGCACGCGAAGTGGGCCGCGAGGCCTTTGCCGCCTTCCTGGCACGGATGAACACCAGTTACCGGGAACAGCTGCGCGACATCGTGGTGCTGGCTTCGTTGGATGGCGACCGCGCTGCAGCCGAGTACGTGGTGCATGGCCAGTACCTGCACAGCGACGAAGGCCTGCCGCCCGCGCAGGGCCAGACCTATGTGCTGCCCGGCGGTGCGTTCTTCGACATCCGCGATGATCGCATCGCGCGCGTCAGCAACTACTACAACCTGCAGGACTGGATCCGACAGGTCGGCGGCTAACGGTCATTCGCCCTTGCGGCGGATCGGAATGCGCGACAGCGGCACGCTGGCGATTTCCTCGCCACCCTGGCGAATCGGTGCGCCCGGTTCCGGCGCCCAGGCGTGGGCGTAGATCACTTCCCAGGTGCTGGGCAGCTTGCCGTCCGCACCGCGCATGGGTTCGTATGCGGTCGCGGCACGTTCGAAACGACGGCGCCCGGTGAGCGAATGCCGGCGCGACTGCAGCGCATTGGTCGCGCCCATCGCACGCAACTCGCGCATCAGCGCCGGTAGGTCCGGATAGGTCAGGGTGAAGCGATCCCGATCCAGCACTGGATCGCGAAAGCCGGACATCAGCAGCGCATCACCAAACTGGGCGATGGGCGCAAAGCGACTGACGTGCGGCGCGTCATCGGCTTCGGCGAAAGCTTCGCGCATCTCCTGCAGGGTTTCCGGGCCGAACGTGGAGCACAACAGCAGGCCACCTGGTTTGAGCGCGCGACGGAAGCCGGCAAACACCGCCGGCAGATCATCGACCCACTGCAGGCACAGGTTGGAGAAGATCACATCCACGCTGGCTTCGGCCAGTGGCAAGGCGCGCGCATCGGCGCAGACCCGCGCGAATGGCTTCCACCAACCCGCGCGTTTGCCGGCCTGGGCCAGCATGGGCAGCGACAGATCCAGCGCCACCACCTGCGCCTTGGGCCAGCGCTTGCGCATGGCGGCGGCGGCATGGCCCGGGCCGCTGCCGACGTCGAGCACGATCTCCGGCTTGCGTTCGCCCAAGTAGTCCAGCGACTCCAGCAGGCGCTTTTCCACCTCGTGCTGGAGCACGGCGGCGGCGTCATAGCTGGCGGCGGAGCGCGAGAAGGCGCGACGGATATGGCGTGGGTCGAATTCGGACTTCATCGTGATGGCTATTTTGACTGATTGCCTGCGGCGGCACACGGGACGGCGCGCCGACGGGTGCCTGTGGACGGGCGTCGCCGTCTGGCGTGCGCTGCATCGGGCGCTGTGCCGGCGTGGGTCGCGTCGTGGTTCAGGCCAGCGGCGCGACCTGCGGATGCAACGTGTGCACGAAGGCGGCCAGTTCGCGCGCCACTTCGTCGGCGTGGCCCAGGAACGGCGCGTGGCCGCCGCCGCGGATGTCCAGGTGGTGGCTCCATGGTGCCAAAGCTGCGGCGTCGCGCATGCCTGCGGGCGAGACCAGGCGATCACGCTGGCCGCTCAACCACAGACTGGGCACGCGTAGATCCGCCAGGTCGGATCGCAAGTCGCTGTCTTCGAGCAGGCGCAAACCTTGCTGCAAGGCCTGCGCATCTGGCTCGCCACGCGCGTACAAGGTCTGCTTGAGGCTGCGCAGCTCTTCGCGCGCATGGCTGGAACCGATTGTGTCCAGCGCCAGGAAGCGCTCCAGCGTGCCGCGATAGTCGCGCTGCAAGTCTTCACCAAACTGGTGGAAGACGCTGCTCTCCACTGCATGCGGCCAGTCGTGATCACGCACGAAGCGCGGCGTGGCCGCAATCAGCGCCACGCCTTGCACCTGATCGGACAGCAGCGCCGCGCGCAGCGCGAACAACCCACCCAGCGACCAGCCCAACCAGATGGCCGAAGGAACCTGCGCCAGGATCTCGCGCGCGCAGGCATCCAACTGCAACGAGGAAGCGGCATCCCGACTATGGCCATGCCCAGGCAGGTCCACGCAGTACAGAGTGCAGCGATCAGCCAGGCGCTCGACCAGCGGCGCGAACACGCCACCGTGCAGTGCCCAGCCATGGATCAACACCAACGCCGGGCCCTGCCCGGTGACTTCGATATGCAGCGTCATGACATCTCAGGCAGCGCCGCGGATGCGGCGTATCGCCTCCCAGGATCGCGCCAACACATCGACCAGTGCATCCACTTGTTGCGGCGAATGCAGAGCAGTCAGGGTGATGCGCAGGCGCGCCTTGCCTTCCGGCACGGTGGGCGGACGGATCGCCGGCACCCAGAAGCCGGCGCTCTCCAGCGCCGAGGCCAGCGCCAGCGCGTTGGCTTCATCGCCGCACAGCACCGGCTGGATCGGTGTGTCCGAGGCCATCAGTTCCAGGCCACGGCCCTGCGCGGAGCTGCGGAAACGATCAATCAGCGTCTGCAGCTTTTCGCGTCGCCAGTGATCACGCTGCGCATGCTTGACCGCCACGCGCGTGGCGGCAGCTTGCGCCGGCGGCAAGGCGGTGGTGTACAGATAGGGACGCGCGGTTTCGGACAGGTGCTGGATCAAGGCATCGCTGCCCACCACCACCGCGCCGTAACCGCCCAACGCCTTGCCCAGCGTCACCAGTTGCAGCGGCACTTCGTCCACGCCCATGCGCGCTTCTGCCACGCTGCCACGTCCATCGGGGCCACGCACGCCCACGCCATGCGCGTCGTCCACGTACAACAAGGCCTGCTGCATGCGTGCCACCAGGCTCAATGCGCGCAGCGGCGCCACGTCGCCATCCATGCTGAAAACGCCGTCGGTGGCCAGCATCGCGGCGCCCTCGGGCGATTGCTTGAGCTGGCGCAGCGCGCCTTCCGGATCCAGATGCGGATAGCGGCGCAGCTTGCAGCCGGCCAGGCGCGAAGCATCGATCAGGCTGGCGTGATTGAGCCGGTCCTGCACGCAGACATCGCCGTCTTCCAGCAGCGCCTGTTGCACCGCCAGGTTGGCGAGGAAGCCGCTGCCGAACAACAGCGCGCGCGGATAGCCCAGCCACTGGGCGATGTCTTTTTCCAGGCCCTCATGTGCGGCGCTATGGCCGCTGATCAGATGCGAGGCGCCCGCACCGACGCCGTCGCGGCCGGCGCCATCCTGCAGTGCGCTCAGCACCTCGAATTGCTGCGACAGCCCCAGGTAGTCGTTGCCGGCAAACTCGGTCAGCCAGCGGCCGTTGACCTCCACCTTGACCCCGTCGCGGCGGGTGATGGTGCGGCGCACGCGCGTGCGGCCCTGGGCGGTGCGCAGCTTGCGCTGGCTCAGGATGCGTTCGAGCAAGTCGGGACGGTTCACGGCACGTGGCCTCGGGTGTCAGGGCGGGACAGCGGCATTGCGCCGCGGCCGGAACCACGCGGACGACAAAGACGCCGCGCGATGCGCGACGCCGGGCGTCCTTACGTATTTCCCCCTGGGCACAACCAACTACGCCGCCCGGCCACAGCAACTGGCCGGTTCGGTGATGTCGGCATGCACCGTAGCGCCGCCTTCCACATTGTTTCTGTGACCGCCATCGGTGTTTGCTTCGTGCACGGGCATGGGGCGCAGGCCCAGCCGGGCAAACAGGGCCCGATCACGCTCGGTATCCGGATTGCCGGTGGTCAGCAGCTTCTCGCCATAGAAGATCGAATTGGCGCCAGCGGCAAAGCACAGCGCCTGCAGCTCGTCGCTCATCGACTCGCGCCCGGCTGACAAGCGCACCATCGAGCGCGGCATGCTGATGCGCGCCACCGCGATGGTGCGGACGAATTCGAACGGATCCAGCTCGGCGGCGCCATGCAGCGGCGTGCCCGCCACCTGCACCAGCCGGTTGATCGGCACCGAGTCCGGATGCGCCGGCAGGTTGGCCAGCGCCTGCAGCAGGCCGGCGCGCTGGTCGCGCGACTCGCCCATGCCAACGATGCCGCCGCAGCAGGTCTTCATGCCGGCCTCGCGCACGTGCTCCAGGGTGTCCAGGCGGTCCTGGTAATCACGGGTGTGGATGATGTCGCCGTAAAATTCCGGCGCCGTGTCCAGATTGTGGTTGTAGTAATCCAGGCCGGCGTCTTTCAGCGCCAGCGCCTGATGGCCACTGAGCATGCCCAGGGTGGCGCAGGTTTCCAGGCCCAGCGCTTTCACCTCGCGGATCATCTCGGCGACCTTGGGGATGTCGCGATCTTTCGGTGAGCGCCAGGCCGCGCCCATGCAGAAGCGCGATGCGCCGGCCGCCTTGGCCTGGCGGGCCTTGGCCAGCACTTCGTCGGTGTCCATCAACTTCTGCGCCGACACGCCGGTGTCGTAGCGCTGCGCTTGCGGGCAGTAGGCGCAGTCTTCCGGGCAGCCGCCGGTCTTGACCGAGAGCAGGGTGGAGACCTGGACCTCGCCCGCCACAAAGTGCTGCCGGTGAATTTCGGCCGCGCGGAACAACAGCTCCGGCAAGGGCAGGTCGAACAGGGCCAGCAGTTCACCGCGTTGCCAGTCATGGCGCAGTTCGGCGGGAGCAATGTGAGCGGACATGGGCGGCATCGCTGAATAAAGTTGGGCAGTCTGAAAACCGACGGCGGCTCTGTCAACCATATGGAAGTAGTAAAAGTTGACGGCTGGATGCGCCAGCTGGGGCGAGGCTTGTTTGTGCCGCGCTGCCTTATTTGCAACGAACTGGGGGTCAACGGCCTCGATTTGTGCGCCAACTGTCGGAAAACCCTGCCCATCCAACGGTACGGCTGCCGACACTGCGCCTTGCCGCTCAAGCGCCCGGGCGTCTGCGGCCGCTGCCAGCAGCACGGCCCCTTGCTGGGTCACTGCCATGCCGCTTTTGTCTATGGCTTTCCGCTGGATCAGCTGGTGCCACGGCTCAAGTTCCACCGCGATCTGGCTGCCGGCCGCCTGCTGGCGGAGCTGCTGATCGAGTCGGTGACGGCGGCGGCGTTGCCGCAACCACAGGCGCTGGTACCCGTGCCCCTGCACGCTGGTCGCCTGCGCCAGCGCGGCTATGACCAGGCGTTGGAACTGGCGCGCCCGTTGGCCAGGCGCTTGAACCTGTCGCTGCGTGCCGATGCCCTGCAACGCACGCGCGCCACCGCCGCGCAGTCAGAGCTGGATGCCAGCCAGCGCCAGCGCAATCTGCAGCAGGCCTTTCGAGCCTGTGGGCCAATGCCGGCCCATGTGGCGCTGATCGATGACGTGATGACCACCGGTGCGACCCTGGATGCCGCCGCGCGCGCCTTGCGCCAGGCAGGCGTGAAGCGCGTCGATGCCTGGGTATGCGCGCGCGTGCCCTAGCTCGGCGCTAGGTATCCAGCGCGTAGTGGGCGGCGATGCCGGCGAAGATGGCCGCGCCCACCCAGTTGTTGTGCAGGAAGGCGCGGAAGCAGGCCTGGCGTTCGCGATGGCGGGCCATCACAAACTCCCAGGCCACAAACAGCGCCGCCACAGCCAATCCGATCCAGTAATACAAGCCCAGGCCGGCTTGCTTGCCCACCAGCGCCAAAGCCAGCAGTACCAAGGCATACAAGATGCCCTGGATCACCAGATCCAGATCGCCAAATAGGATGGCCGTGGACTTGGAACCGGCGCGTAGATCGTCTTCGCGATCGACCATCGCGTACCAGGTGTCATAGGCCGTGGCCCAGAGGATGTTGGCGCCGTACAACACCCAGGCCAGCGGCGGAATCTTTCCCTGGATGGCGGCAAACGCCATCGGGATACCCCAGCCGAAGGCCAGACCCAGGTACACCTGCGGCAGATGGGTGTAGCGCTTGAGGTAGGGATAGCTGGCAGCCAGGAACAAGCCCACAAAGCTCAGCAGAATCGTCAACCGGTTGAGCGTCAACACGAGCGCGAACGCGACGATCATCAGCACCGCGAACACCCACAGCGCCTCGCGGCCACTGACTGCGCCGGTGGCCAACGGCCGTCCACGCGTGCGCTCCACCTGCGGATCCAGCCAACGATCGGCGTAGTCGTTGATCACGCAGCCAGCCGAACGCGTCAGCCACACACCGGCGGTGAACACAAACAACACCCACAGTCCCGGCACGCCGCCAGCGGCCAGCCACAACGCCCACCAGGTGGGCCAAAGCAGCAGCAGCACGCCAATCGGGCGATCGCCGCGAATCAGCTTCCAGTATTGATTCAGTCGCTCGCGCCAGCGCGGCGGGGCGGCATTCTCGTAGCGTTCGTATCCCATGGCCCGGCGATTCTAGCGTCGGCAGCGCGCTTTCGGCGCCGGCCTTGGGGGAAAACAGCCGCTTCGGGTAAGCTATGCCGACTGCGCCCGTAGCTCAGCCGGATAGAGTAGTGGCTTCCGAAGCCATTGGTCGGGGGTTCGAATCCCTCCGGGCGCGCCATCGGATACAAAGAAAAACCCCGGCCTAGGCCGGGGTTTTTTGTTGCCACTGTCCGGGTTGTTTACAGCTCGTAACGGAAGCCCAGCAGGAACTGGCGGCCGTACTCGGTGTATTCCTCGGGGAACAGGAAGGTCGGATCGGCGCCGGAGGCTTCGCTGACCTGGGTGCGGAACGGTTCGTTGTTGACGTTGTTGACCTGGAACAGCAGGGTCAGGCCGCTCAAGCTGCTGCTTTCGGCAAAGTCGTAGCTCAACTGCAGATCGACCACACGTTCCGGCATGGTGAAGCGGTACTGGCGTGCGCCGAACAACGAGCTGTACTCACCGCGGTATTGGTCGCGATAGCGCTCGCTCACGCGTGCCGAGAAACCATGCTTTTCATAGAACAGCGTGGCGTTGGCGACGACCTTGGACAGGCCGGGGATGGTGTCGGTGTTGGAGCCGCCCGGGCCGTCGGGATCAATCGAGGATTCGGTGTACGAGCCATTGAGCTGCACGCCGAAGCCATCGAGTGATGAATGCAGCAGGTCGCCCATCAAGGTGGCGCTCAGTTCCGCGCCGCGCATGTAGCCGCCTTCGCCATTGGCCCAGGTGGAGAAGTTGCCGAAGTTGGAGATCGGCGCGTTGTTGGTGTCGTTGGTGTAGCCGCTGAAGTCCCAATTCGGGAAGTTCTGCTGGTACACGTAGCTTTCCAGGTCCTTGTAGAACAGGGCCAGCGCCACGTAACTCGCGTCACCGATGTACTTCTCCACCGACAGGTCGACCGCGTTGGCGCGGTAAGGCTCCAACAGCGGGTTGCCGCCGTTGCCGCTCCACAGATACGGCGAGGTGGTGCTGACACCGGCCGAGCTGGCCGCGCTGAGGTAGTTGATCGGCGGGCGCATCAAGGTCTTGGCCGCACCCAGGCGCACCTTCCAGCCATCGCTCATTTCCAGGGCCAGGTTCAGGCTGGGCAGGATGTCGCCGTAAGACGTACCGATGGTCTGCGCGCCGCGGATCACGCCGTCGCGTGCGTTGAAGCCGGTCGATTCCTGATCGGTGTGGATGTACTGCACGCCCACGTTGCCGCGCAGGCGAACGCTGTCGCTGATGTCGATGTCCAGGTTGGCCTTGGCGTACCAAGTCATCACTTCTTCTTCGACGATGTAGTCCTTGAGCAGGTCGTCGTTGCTTTCGCTGACGTTGACATCGTAGTAGCGACCCAGCGCGGCACGCGGGTCGTAGGTCAGGACGTTGCCAAGGCCCAGGAAGTTGAGCGACGTGGGCGAGCGCAGGTCGGCGGCATCCACTTGCACCGGCGTGCGTCCGTTGCGTAGGTCGGCGAAGTAAACCGTGGCGCGTTTTTCCTTGGTGCGCTTGTTGTAGTTGACACCCAGATCGTAGCTGCGCAGGAAGTCGGAAGACTCGATGTCGCGACTGAACTGGAAGCGCGCCGCCTTTAGCTTGTCTTCCTGCCAGGAATTCTCCATGCGCCCGTCGTGTCCGTAGTTCTGCGGATCGGACAGCAGCACGGTGGCCGGATTGGACATGTCAGGCGTGGAGTACCAACCGAAGCGGTTGTAGAGCGGATTATTGAAGGTGATGTTGCTGGGATCGAGCATGCCGGCGTAGGTCTCCAGCACCGACTGATCGCGTTCGGCCTTGGAATAGCTCAGATCCAGGGTGAAGGTCATCGGATCCAGCGTGTAGCTGGTGTTCCAACCCACCGAGCTCAGCTTGTCTTCGCGGGTGTTGTTGTCGTTGCGGACGATGGGCTGCACGCCCACCAGGGTGCCGCTGGTGACCACGTCATGGCCGTAGTACGGGCTGGTGGCCAGGTTCTCGAAGCCCACCGAGTTGCCGTCGTCATTGGTGAACCACGGATCGTTGTTCGACATCATGCCGCGCATCAGCTCGTTCTGCTCGAACTTCGAGTAGTACATGTCAATGATGCTGTGCAGGTTGTCGTTGGGCTTGAACTCCAACACACCCATCACGCCGTCGCGGGTGAGCTCGCGCGATTTGACCCAGCCTTCCCAGCCCTGCAGGCCGATGGCGTCATCCAAACGTCCGGCCTGTGCCGGCGCGCCCCAGCCGTTGAGCGTGTCGCCGCCCACCCACCACCATTCCTTGTAATGCTTTTCCTGGAACGGCGAGTTGAGGCGAGCCACACCCAACGCGACACCGATGGTGTCGTCGGCAAACTGATCCACGTACGAGGCGGCGGCGCGGTAGCCCTTGTCCCAGCCGCCAGCGGTCAAATCATCCAGCGAATTCTGCTCGGCCTGACCGCTGAACACGATACGGCGCTCGCCGAGACTGAGCGGGCGCACCGTCTGCAGATCGACCGTACCGGAAATGCCCTGGCCAATCAGGGCGGCGTCCGGCGTCTTGTACACCACCACCGCGTTGATCAACTCCGACGGATACTGATCGAACTCCACGCCACGGCTGTCACCGGTGCTGACCTGCTCACGGCCATTGAGCAAGGTGCCGGCGAACTGCTCGGACATGCCGCGGATGTTGATCACCTGCGAACGGCCATCCACGCGCTGCGTGGCCAAGCCTGGCAAGCGTGCAATCGAGTCGGCGATGCTGATGTCGGGCAGCTTGCCCAGGTCTTCGGCCGAGATCGCTTCGACGATCGAGGTCGACTCGTTCTTGGTCTCGACCGAGCTGGCAATCGAAGCGCGGATACCCGTCACCCGCACCGCATCCAGGGTTTCCACCTGATTGGTCGGCGCTGGCGTGGTGGCGGTCTGCGTTTGCTGCGTCTGCGCGTCCTGCGCCTGCGCGCCTGCGATGGAGAACAGGGCCAGCGCGCAAGCGGACGCGAGCGCGCGGCGATTGATTTGCGAACGATGCAATGCGGCTGTCGTGTTTTTGCGATTCATACGGCCCCTCTCTGACCGGCTGTTGACAGCGCTGTCATACTGTCGCCAAATGCGGAATGTCAAACCGCCGTAATTGCGCTGCATTGCAAGAAACTGCAATTTCAAGCTTTACAACTAATTAACGAATTGAAGCAGCACACGCGCGCTGCGACGCAGCATCCGCACTGCGCGAAAAACTCAGTTGTTTCGTATCACGGGAGGGGCCCGATGAATCGACCACATGCGACGCGCGCACCGCGTCGTCATTGCTTGCTGTTGGCCACGCTTGCGGCGCTGTCTGGCGGCGTGTTGTCTGGCAACGTCCGGGCTGGCGAGCACGAGCAGGCGCAGGCACGCGTTTGGCTGACGACTTCCGATCACCGCATCGCGCTTGCCGAACAAGCTGCATTGCCTTTGACCGATGACGGCCAAGGCGAGGTCCGCATCGAAGTGGACGCTTCGCAGCGTTTCCAGGCCATGGTCGGCTTTGGCGCCTCGTTGACGGACGCATCGGCCTGGCTGATTCAGCAGAAGATGAGTCCGTCGCAACGCGACGCGCTGCTCAAGGAACTGTTCGGGCGCGAAAACAATGGCTTGGGGCTGAGCTTCAGCCGGCTGACCATCGGCGCCTCGGATTTCTCGCGTCATCACTACAGCCTGGATGACCCGGCCGATGGCAAGCCGGATCCCCAGCTCAAGCACTTCAGCATCGAGCCCAACCGTGACGATGTGATCCCGGTGGCCAAAGCGGCGCTGGCGATCAATCCGCAGCTGCAGATCATGGCCTCGCCGTGGAGCGCACCGGCGTGGATGAAATCCAGCAACAGCCTGATCCAGGGCACGCTCAAGCAGGAGTACTACGACGCCTTTGCGCGATACCTGATCAAGTACGTCGACGCCTACGCGGCCGAGGGCATCCCGATCTTCGCCCTCACCGTGCAGAACGAGCCGGACTACGAGCCCAAGGACTATCCGGGCATGCGCTTGAATGCACCGGCGCGTGCGCGTTTCATCGGCGATCATCTGGGCCCGCTGCTGGCCAAGCGCGAGCCGCGTACGCAGATCTTCGACTGGGACCATAACTGGGACAAGCCGCAGGAACCGCTGGGCGTGCTTGCAGATGCCAAGGCAAACCGCTACGTGTCCGCTGTGGCCTGGCACTGCTACGGCGGCGAGGTAGCGGCGCAATCACCCGTGCATGACGCGTATCCGGACAAGGACGCCTACATGACCGAATGCTCCGGCGGCACCTGGGAACCGGTGCGCAGTGGCGGCCTGACCTTGCAGGCGCGACAGGAAGTGATCCAGTCAGTGCGGCATTGGGCGCGCGGCGTGTTGTTTTGGAACCTGGCGCTGGATGAGAACCGCGGCCCGCAAAAGGGCGGCTGCGATACCTGTCGCGGCGTGGTGACGATTGATTCGCGCACCGGCGCCGTTACCCGCAACGACGAGTACTACGCGCTCGGCCATGCCAGCCGCTTCGTCCGCCAAGGCGCGCGCCGCATTGCCTCCACCGAGACGAAGCAGGACGTGGACAACGTCGCCTTCCGCAATGAGGACGATGGTTCGCTGGTGCTGGTGGTGACCAACTCTGCACAGCAAGCGCGCAGCATCTCAGTCAGCCAAGGCAAGCATCATTTCAGCTACACCTTGCCGGCGCGCAGCCTGGCGACCTTTGTCTGGGCGGAGGGCTCGCCATGAGGGCGAAGCACGCGCACTGATGCCGAACTCTCCACAAGGAAGCGGGAAACCCCTTTGATGCGCACCCGAATCGAGGACGTGGCCGCAGCCGCGGGCGTGTCGATGAAAACCGTTTCGCGCGTGCTCAATCGCGAGCCCAATGTGCGCCCGGAAACCCGACGCCGGGTCGAGCAAGCCGTCGCGCGTCTGCAATACCGTCCCAACCCGTCCGCGCGCAGCCTGGCCGGGCAGCGTTCGTACGTGATCGCGCTGGCCTACGACAATCCCTCGCGCAACTACCTGATGGAGATCCAGAGTGGCGTGCTGGAAGCCTGTCGCGGCGAGCACTACAACCTGGTGCTGGCGCCGGTGTTGTTCGGCCAGGACGGCTATCTGGAGGACATCACCACCCTCTCCGAGCACTTCGGTCTGGATGGCGTGGTGTTGATTCCACCGTTGACCGACGACGCGGCTCTGCTCGCACGCCTGGAAGAACTGGAACTGCCCTACGCCAGCATCTCGCCGCGCCTGCACCGGGATCGGATTGGCGTGACAGTGGATGAGCATGCGGCGGTCTGCGACCTGATGGCCGAGCTGATCCAACTGGGCCATACCCGCATCGGCCACATCCTCGGACACGAATCGCATGGCGCGCGCGCCTGGCGTTATGCCGGTTATCGCGATGCGCTGGCCCAGGCTGGCATTGAATTCGATCCGGCGCTGGTGGTGGAAGGCAGCTTCACCTTCGACTCCGGCGTGCAAGGGGCGCAGGCGCTGCTGGATTTGCCTGATCCGCCCACTGCGATCTTCGCGGCCAATGATGACTCGGCGGCAGGCGCGATTCGTGTTGCACGCCTGCGGGGCTTGTCGGTGCCGCGTGACCTCTCGGTCTGCGGATTCGATGACACGCCAATCTCGCGCCACATCTATCCGGCGCTGTCGACGGTACGCCAGCCCACGCGCGACATGGGCCGGCTGGCCACGCGCGAGCTGTTGGAGCATCTGCGCGATCCCGAGGCGGGCGGCATGGTCGCCATCCGTTACAACCTGGAGCTGCGCGATTCCATAGCGCGCGCGCCCACGCGCGGCTGAGCCGGCGCACAGCAAGCGGCGAGCGGCGAGCGGCGAGCGGCGAGCGGCGAGCGGGTTCAAGCTAACCTGCAATGAAAAAGGCGCCGGTATGACCGGCGCCTTTTTTGCTTACCCGCAACGCCTGGGCTTACCAGAAGCTGGCGTACAGCGCGATCAGGATGGCCACCACACCCAGCGCGCCGAAGTTGAACACGCCGTCGGTCTTGTAGACCACATCGTCGGTACGGATGAAGTCCTTGCCTTCGGCACGTGCCGTCAGCAGCGAGACGATCACCGCCAAGGCCAAGGCCAGCAGGAACACCAGACCGACGCGATCGATGAAGGGCAGCGTCGGCCAGGCCAGCTTGAGCACCACCGACAACACGAACGAACCAATCGCCGCGCTCAGCGCGCCGGCTTCGTTGGCACGCTTCCAGAACAGGCCGAGCACGAAGATCACCACGATGCCCGGCGTGAAGAAGCCGGTGTATTCCTGGATGTACTGGAAGCCCTGATCAAAACTACCCAGCAGCGGCTTGGCGGTCAGGATGCCCAGCACCACCGACACCGCCGCAGCGATACGACCGACCTTGACCAACTTGCCCTCACTCGGCGCCTCGCCCTTGCGCTTGGCATAGAAGTCGAGAGTGAAGATGGTCGCCACCGAATTGATCTTGGAAGCCAGCGAAGCGACGATCGCCGCCACCAGCGCAGCGAACACCAGGCCCAGGATGCCGGTCGGCAGCAGTCGCATCATGGTTGGATAGGCCTGGTCCGGACGCTCCAGGCCCGGCGCCAGCACGATCGCCGCGATACCCGGCAACACCACGATCACCGGCATCAGCAATTTCAGGAACGCTGCGAACAACACGCCGCGCTGCGCTTCGGCAATGTTCTTGGCGGCCAGCGCGCGCTGGATGATGTACTGGTTGAAGCCCCAATAGCTGACATTCATGATCCACATGCCGCCAATCAGCACGCTGATGCCCGGCAGATCCTTGTAGAAAGGATTGTCCTTGCTCAGGATCATCTGGAAGTGTTCCGGATGCTCGGCCCACAGCTTCTGGAAGCCGGCGACGATGCCGGCACCGTTGGAGATGTGGTTGAGCGTGAGCCCGGCCACCAGCAAGCCGCCCAGCACCAGCAGCGAGACCTGCACGATGTCGGTCAGCGCCACCGCTTTCAGGCCGCCATACAGCTGGTACATCAGCGCGAACACGCCCAACAGGGTCAACGCCAGCATCTGATCCATGCCGGTGACCTGGTTCACGGCGATGGAACCCAGCCACATGATCGAGGTCAGGTTGACGAACACGTACAGGCCCAGCCAGAACACCGCCATCAAGGTCCGGATCTTGGTGCCGTAACGCTGCTCCAGGAACTGCGGCATGGTGTAGATGCCGTTGCGCAGGAACACCGGCAGGAAGAACTTGCCTACGATCAGCAAGGTCAGCGCCGCCATCCATTCGTAAGAGGCGATCGCCAGACCGATGGCGTAGCCAGAGCCGGACATGCCGATGATCTGCTCAGCCGAAATATTGGCCGCGATCAGCGAAGCGCCAATCGCCCACCAGGGCAGCGACTTGCTGGCCAGGAAGTAATCCTTGGCGTCTTTCTGGTGGCCGGCTTTCTCGCGCGAGACCCACTGCGCCAGGATGAAGATGCCGGCCAGATAGGCCAGCACAATGGTGATGTCGAGTGCGGAGAGTTCCACTGACGGCTCCGTTGGGCGGTGCAACGAAAAAGGATCGTCAGCCGGCGCCAGCATGCTGGCACCGCGAACGACCCGCGGGAAGCGACATCATCGGCTGGAGAATTCCCCCGCCAGCGATGACAGCGCTGTCAGAATACGCATCGCGGTAGTGAATGCATCGTGCGTTGCACAACGGCGATACGGGCCGGCGCAGCGTAGCCCGGATGGGGTCGCCTTGGATCGGTCCAGGCCGGCACGTTGTCGTGGCGCACGCCGGCTTATTTGCCGCCGGCCGCCGGCGCATCTTCCAACGACGCACAGGCCATCACATGGTTGTAGTCGCTGGACATGCAGCGATAGAAGGCTTGCCGGCCACCTTGCGCAGCCTGGCAGTCGGCCAGCGTGGTGGTGTCCAGACGTTGCTTGATCGGAGCAGACAGACGATCAAAATCGGCTGCGGTCAGATAGCCACCGTCGCGATTGCGCTGCCCGACTTCGAGCATGGTCTCCATGCCGTAGCGGGCGTTCTCCACCGCCTTGTCGCACGACAGCTCAGTGTCGCTGTCCTGCACCTTGAGCAGTTGGCTGGCGATTGCCTCCACATCCTGTTTGACTTGCTCGGGCAGCTGCTTGGCCGGCGCGTCGGCGCTTGCCGGCGGCGTGCTCTGAGTTTTTTCTTGCGCCTGTGCCACAGCGCCCATCGCCAGGCACAGCAGCAGCACGCCGGCACGCAGCCAACGGCATTGCATGTTCTTCATCAGTGGATTCCCCAAAACGACGGTCGAGTATAAGCCGTCACTTGGGGCGCAGCTGGTCCGCGTCGAGCCGTAGGTTTCGATCCAGGGCCTCGCGCAGCGCGCGACTGGGTGGGGCCGGCGCAGGGCCGCCCAGGTGGCGCTGGAACATCGCTTCCACCAGGTACAGATAGGCCTCGCGCGTCACCGGGTTGACCAATTGATGCTGGCCTTCGGCATCGACGAACAGGCTCACCTGCTTGTGCTGGGCTTTCAGTTCCGCGGCGTAATGCAGCACGCTGCGGATCGGCACGCGCTCATCGTCGGCGCCGGCCAGCAACAGCACCGGTCGGGTCAGTGCGGCGGCGTTGGCGATGGGGGACTGCGTGCGCAAGCGCGCCGCCAGCGAAACATCGGCCGGGTCCAGCGCGAGCAGGCGCATGGTGCTGGCCATCGGCACGCCGCGCGACATCTGGTCCGGGCCACGCGCATACCAGCGCAACACCCAGCCAAAGTCAGCCGGCGGCACGGCGGCCACGCCGACCTTGAACAGTTCGGGCTGGAAGGTCACCCCCAGCAACGCCGAGTAACCACCAAACGACGCGCCCAGCATGCCGACACGATCCGGATCGCCAATGCCCTGTGCCAGCAGATAACGCACGCCTTCAACGATGTCCTGTTGCACGCGGCCATTGCCAAAGTCACCGTCGGCGGCGAGCAGATAGTCGCGGCCCAAACCGGTGGAGCCGCGAAAGTTCGGCTCGAACACCACATAGCCGCGGTTGGCGAGCATCTGCGATTGCGCGCCAAACTCCGGGCGGAACAGATTGAAGGGGCCGCCGTGGATGTTGGTAATCAGCGGTGCGTGGCGCGCGTCCACTCCGGGCGGCAACAGCAGGAACCCATGCAAGCGCATACCGTCTGAGGCGCGCCAAGTCACCGGCAGCTTGCGCGCAAGTTGCGCTGGGGGAAGCGTTGCCACTGACTGGCGGTTCTGCTCGAAGCCCAGCTCGCCCAGGATCTCGCGCGTGTTCCCATCCGCAGGATTGAACAGGTACAGGCGTTCGCCTTTGGCATCGGCCTGGCGCGCATGTACCAGCCAGCGCGCCTGCGCGCCGCGACCGATCTCGATGCGCAGGTCTGCCTGCGGCAGTTGGCTGCGCAATTGCGGCCAGTGCACGCGTGCCTCGGCGCTGAGCGGATACACCGCAGCGCGGGTGGAACGGTAGTTGGCGAAGACCGGTTCACGCGTCAGCGGGTCCAGGCTGACCTGCTGCAGATCCGCTTCGCCGCGCGGGTCCTGATGCAAGGTGTCGAGGCGACCGTTGGCATCGAGTCGGGCCAGGCGGCCAAAGCCGGCCTGGCTGTCGCTGTTGAGATAGAGCGACTGGCCGTCGGCGCTGCTGGCCAGCAGCAGGCAGCGCTCGACGCGCACGCAGCGCAAGCGTTCCTGCAACTGCCCAGCGTTGACGCGATACAGCACATGCTGGTCCTGCTCGGCCCGCAGCAACCAGGCCAGGCGACCCTGTGCATCCACCTCTACGTCCACGATGGCTTGGCTGTCTTGCCAGAGCACCTGCTGCGAGCGTGCGGCATCCACACGTAGCAGACGCCAGCGACGCGGCTGGCGCGAAACCGCCGGCGGACTTTCCAATACCAGCACCGCAGCGGGGCGACTGCGGTCTGCGCCCATCAACTGGCGCGAGCCTTTGCCCATCGCCGCCAGAATCAAACCCGAACCCGGCGTCTTGTCCATCGACAAAGCCTGGATGCCGGCCGAGTCCTGCAGGAACAACCAGCGGCCATCGCGTGACCACACCAGATCCGCCGCATCGGTTTGCGCAAGCACACGTTGCGTCGCGCCACCGCTGGTGGCCAGTTTCCACAGCGAGCGGCGGCCGCCTTGCTCATGCAGATACGCCACGTTGCGTCCATCCGGCGACAGCCATGCACCGGCCATGATCGGCGTGGCCAGGAACTGCGCACGACTGAATGACGGTGGGCGCGGACGCGCCTGCTCGCTGCGCACGGCCGCCTGCACGTCGACGTCCATGCTTTCTTGCGCAGCCACAGACGGCACGGGCGCGATCAACAGCATGGCGGACAGACTTGGTGCGAGCAGGCTTGGTGCGAGCAGGCTACGTATCAGCAGGCCGCGTGCATGCAGGCTGCTTCCAAGCAAGCGATGGACGCGTCTGGCCAGCGCGCGGCCAAGGGGCGCGAATGGATTCATCTCAACTCTCCTGGCTTCGCTGAGCGAAGCCGTCAGGATTCAAGGCTCAGGCAATCGCCAGCTCGGCCGGATGTGCGGCTTCCTGCAGACGCTCACGGCGTGGATAGATCAGCCACAGACTGATCACCGCCGGCAGACTCAACACCGCGCATGCCAGCACCCAGGCCCAGCGCGCAGGCGGCGACAAATCGGTCTGCCGCGTCCGCCACATTGCCAGCAGCATCGATGCCAGCATCAGCGCACCCGCCAGGATCTGGATGCCGGGCGGAATCGGCGGACGCTGCTTGTCGGCATCGGGCCGGTAGCCGGCAAACAGTTCCACCAGCGCGCGTTGCGCTTCGTAGATTGCCGGTGCCGGAAACCAGTTCTGGAAACGCCAGACCGCTGGGTAGTCGAGCTTGAGTCGGCGCTCGCCGACCACCTGGCTGTGACCTTCGTCGTCGACATGGATCACGGTCTGGAACGGCAGCGCGCCTTCGGCGTTGTACGAAGCGCGACTGAAGAGGAAGGACACCAGGTGGCCGTCCAGCAGTTCGATCATGTCGATGCGTTGCAGGTCGCCGGTCTTGCCGGGCAAGGCCACGCGTTGGCGCGGCGCGAGCAGGCCATCGCTCTCGCTGAACTCGCGCGCATCGTAGAAGTACAGCGCGCGATTGCTGAGGACGGCGACGCTGTCGCCGGCCAGTTCGACATCGGTGATTTGCTCGTTGGCCGGCACCTGCAAGCGCGGCGCAATCAGGCCTTGCAAGCTGTCGTACTGATACACCGCGCGACGCGAGACCAGGGTGTCGGCGGGACCGGGCATCGCCGGATCGGTAAACGGTGTGTGGCCTTCCACACCCAGCTGTCCAACGGCGCGCTGATCGACCAGACTGTAGCCCTCAAAGCGCATGCTGTCGTGACTGAATACCCAGCGCTGCCGGCGCTCGCCGTCATCGAACTCCATCGGCGCCAGATTGGTCAGTTCGTTACGCACCGGCGTGTTGCGCAACACCGGGGCTGCGCCGAAGACTTCCGAGATCTGCGCCTGCTCACGCCAAAGCGTGGCTTGCGGGTCGCGACTATTGGACAGGCCCATGACGATCAAGTCCTTGCCCTCGGCGTTTTCGGCTTCCTTTTCGCCACCGGCCATGGGCACGGCGCGATTGTTGGGGTGCGAGCCCTGCGCTATCCACACAAACTCAACACCAAAGCCGACCATCACCAGCGCAAACCACAACGCGAACTGCAGCGGCGCGGCCGTCAGAAGCGTGGCCGATAGCCCGCGCGGCGCGGCGGCCAGATCCGGCTTGAAGGCGACCAGCAGCATGCCCAGCAACAACGCAATCAGCAGCAGTTGAATCAGCACCGCGCCCATGCCGGTGGCGTGCCCAAACGGCAAGATCAACAGCAGCGCCAATCCGGCAAAGCTGTAGCGACGGTTGGCCAGCATCGCGTAGGCGCCCGCCAGATACCCGCAGATGGCAATCAGCCAGGCTGAGCCGCACAGCAGCCAATGCCGGTTATCAACCACGCGCGCGGTCATGCTGTCTTGCCAACCTGCGATCACCAGCAGCGGCAGCAGCACGCCAATCGCCAACACCAGCACGCCTGCGCCGAGCAAGGCCAGGGCCAGTCGCGCATGCGGCAGCGGCCGGTGCAGCAAGTTGAGCCAGACATTGCCGCGCCGGTAGCCGCCCATCTGGTACATGCCGAGCAACACGCCCGTCAGTGCAAACACGCCGCCAAACACCTGGTAGACCGTCGGCGTCTGCTGCGCCAGATCGACCACCCGGGTCAGGAAGCCCAGCACGATGATCTGCACCACGGCGTAAGCGATGGCCCAGGTCCGGAAGCGGCCGACTTCAGCCTTGAAGATATCCCACATGATCAATTCTCCTGCGCGCTCAGGCCGTGGCCGTGGCCGCGGTGGCGGGCGCTGCGTGGTTCTTGCTGAGGAAGCCGTTGACCGCGCGATCCAGGCTGACCGGCATGCTCTGGATGCTGCGTGCGCCGCTGGCGCGCAGGAAATCGGCGAAGTGCTCGTCCTGGTCCAGCACCAGGTAGTGATGCAAGCCATCCAGGCGTTGCAGTTGCAGCAGGCCGGGCACGCTGGCCGGCTCCGGTCCCTTGAACGGAATGTCGGCCACCCAGTGGGTGACCCGCGCGCAGAAATCTTCCGGCGCCGACATGTTCTTCAGTTGCCCACGCTCCAGGATGATCAGGTTGTCGGCGATGCGCTCGATCTCTTCCATCTGGTGCGAGCAATAGATCACCGTGCAGCTTTCGGCGGCGTTGGAATACATCAGCGATTCCAGGAACGCGCGCTTGGCGACCACGTCCAGGCCTAGCGTGGGCTCATCCAGCACCAGCAATTCCGGACCCTGCGCCAAGGCCAGCGCCAGATTCAGACCAGCGCGCTCGCCGCGCGAGAGCTGGCCCACTTTCTGCTCGGGCAGCACGTGGTAGTGGCCAATGACTTCATCGAACGCAGCCTGGTTCCAGCGCGCGTACTGGTGTTTCTGCATGGTCACCACCGCCGCTACTTTCATCCAGCCGGGCAGGGTGTGTTCTTCGTTGACGAAGCCGATGCGGCTGCGATCCTGCGGACGCAGCTGCTGACTGTCGCGACCCAGGATGCGCGCTTGTCCGCTGGTCGGCGGCAAGAAGCCCAGCAGCACCCGGAACAGGGTGGACTTGCCAGCACCGTTGGCGCCGACGATGGCGTGGATGCGTCCGCGCGGAATGCGCAGGTCGAGCTGATCCAGCGCCAGCTTGCGGCCATAGCGTTTGCTCAGGCCGATGGTTTCGATGACGTAGTCGTTGTCCGCTTGCGCAGTCATGGCAGATCCGATGACGGGCTTCAGGCCGTCTTCTTGGGCGCGAGTGCGCGCAGTTCGTCTTCCAGGCGCGCAATGGCGCGCTGGGCCGGGTAATCCAGGGCAATGATTTCGTGCACGAAGCCCTGCACCGCCTCATCCATGCGGCGTTCGCGCTCGGCTTCGCTCAGTCGTTGTCGCGGCGTGGCGACAAACAGGCCCAGGCCCTGCCGCGATTCCAGCCAGCCATCACTGGTCAGTTCGGCGTAGGCCTTGGCCACGGTGTTGGGGTTGATCATCAGCTGCTGGGCCAGGCCGCGCACGCTGGGCAGTTGCGCGCCATGCGGCAACTCGGCGGTGGCGATCTTCATCCGCACGCCATCGACGATCTGTTTGCTGATGGATCGGGCATCGCCGGTGGCGATCTGGATCATCAGGGCCTGGGTCCGGGCCATGCGCACCTCGACTGAACTGTACTAGGACAGACAGTACAGTTGGCGCGGGCGAAAGGTCAACGGTGAGGCGATGAAAACGGGATAGGTGGGGCTAAGAGGGCGGAAAGCGGGGATGGAGCACCCGCCCCGCCCGTGCGTGCGTGCCTTGGCGGGCGCCGTGGACCCACCTGTCGGGCACAGGTGCGATTGTCAGGAGCTTCGGGCCTGAAGGCCCTCCTACTCGCTTTGTAGTTCGGCGACGAAGTCGTAGGCGTCGCCGCGGTAGTAGGAGCGCGTGGACTCGACCACCCGGCCGTCATCCAGGAAGGCGCGCCGTTCCACCAGCAGACCCGGGCTGCCGACCGGCAACTCCAGGTGCTTGGCCGCTTCCTCATCCAGGGCCACGGCGCGCAGGCGTTGCAGCGCGCGCTTGGGTCGGTTGCCGTAGGCGTCCAGGGCTTCGTACAGCGAAGTGGTGACGCTGTCCGGATCCGGCAGCAGCGAGTACGGCACCAGGGTGCGCTCGATCGCGATCGGTGAACCATCGACATGGCGCAGGCGATACATGCGCACCACCCCGCTGCCTGGCGACAGGTTGAGCGCCATCGATTCTTCCGGCGTCACTTCACCGACCGTGCGCTCCAGGAACTTCACCTGCGGGTTGAGCCCGCGTTCGCGCAGATCGTCGGTGAAACTGGTCAGGCGCGAGAACTGGCGCAGGATGCGCTCGGCCACGAAGGTGCCGGCGCCCTGACGCTGCACCAGCAGTCCGGCCTCGATGAGTCCGGCCAGCGCCTTGCGGATCGTCACGCGGGACAAATCCAGCAGGTTGGCAAGATCACGCTCACTCGGCAGGGCCTGGCCGGGACGCAGTACACCGGCGTCCATCAGGTTCTGCAGGGCGCGACGCAGGCGCAGGTAAGCCACCGCACGGGTGGATTCGCCGGTCTGCAGGCGCTGGTATTCATCGAACAGGGCTTTTTGCATGGCCGATAAAATACCAGTGGAAGACCAATGGATGCAATATCCCCGTCAAACAACGTAACTGGCCTGTCCAGTTGGCTTAATGTGGTAGCCCGGTGGTATTGTTTCCCCTCACATACGAGACCGAGATTCGACGTGACTGCCAAGACTCTGCCTGTCGACCCTTTCGACCTGGTGATATTCGGAGGCACCGGTGACCTGGCCCTGCGCAAGCTGCTACCCGGCTTGCTGCGACGCTACGCCGACGGCCAGATTCCGCAGGACAGCCGCATCATCGGCGTGGCCCGCGACAAGCAGTCCGACGCCGACTACCGCGCCAAGGTCGGCGACGCCCTGTCGCGTGCCTGCGCCAATGACGAAGCGGCCAAGGCCAAGCTGCCGGCGTTCCTGGAAAAGCTCGGCTACCACGCCCTGGACGCGACCAAGGACGAGGGCTGGGAAGAATTTGCCGCCGAGCTGAAGGCGCATGGCGAAGACCGCATCCGCGTGTTCTACCTGTCCACCAGCCCCAGCTTGTTCGTGAACCTGTGCGATCGCCTGCGCGCGCACGGCCTCAATGGCGGGCAGTCGCGGGTGGTGATCGAAAAGCCGATTGGCCATGACCTGGCCAGCGCGGCGGTGATCAACGACGCGGTCGGCAGCGCGTTTGCCGAAAGCCAGATCTTCCGCATCGATCATTACCTGGGCAAGGAAACCGTGCAGAACCTGTTGGCGCTGCGCTTTGCCAACATCCTGTTCGAGCCGCTGTGGAATGCCAACCACATTGATCACGTGCAGATCACCGTGGCCGAAACCGTCGGCCTGGAAAAGCGCGCCACCTACTACGACACCTCCGGCGCGCTACGCGACATGGTCCAGAACCATTTGCTGCAGCTGCTGTGCATGGTGGCGATGGAACCGCCGGCGGCGCTGCAAGCCGACGCCGTGCGCGATGAAAAGCTCAAGGTGCTGCGTTCGCTGCGCCCGATTGAAGCCGACGAGATCAGCCAGTTGACTGTGCGTGGCCAGTACCGCGCCGGTGCGGTCAACGGCGCCGCCGTGCCGGGCTACCTGGACGAGCTGGGCCGCGAAGATTCGCGCACCGAGACCTTCGTCGCGCTCAAGGCCGAGGTGGACAACTGGCGCTGGGCCGGCGTGCCGTTCTACCTGCGCACCGGCAAGCGCTTGCCTGAGCGCGTGTCGGAAATCGTGATCAGCTTCCGCCACATTCCGCATTCGATCTTCGAGAACAGCGCCGGCCCGGTGATGACCAACAAGCTGGTGCTACGCCTGCAGCCGGACGAAGGCGTCAAGCTGTGGATGATGATCAAAGACCCCGGTCCGGGCGGCCTGCGCTTGCAGCAGGTACCGCTGGACATGAGCTTTGCCGAGGCCTTTGGCGTGCATCAGCCGGAAGCCTACGAACGCCTGCTGATGGACGTGGTGCGCGGCAATCCCACCTTGTTCATGCGTCGCGACGAAGTGGAAGCGGCGTGGAAGTGGATCGACCCGATTCTGGCCGCCTGGGAAGACAAGCGCGAAGCGCCCAAGGCCTACACGGCCGGTTCCTGGGGCCCGAGTGCCGCCGTTGCGCTGGTCGAGCGCGACGGCCGCACCTGGCACGAAGACTCGGTGTAAGCGCGTGACTGACTCCCCCACCCCACGTCTGCACGCTGATTCCGTTTCTTTTGCCGATGGCGAAACCCTGGCCGTGGCATTGGCCGCGCGTGTGGCCGATGACCTGCGTGCCGCGATTGCCGAACGCGGCAGCGCGGTGCTGGCCGTGTCCGGCGGCACCACTCCCAAGCGTTTTTTCGAACACCTCTCGCGCCAGCCGCTGGCCTGGGACAAGGTCAGCGTGACCCTGGTCGATGAGCGCTGGGTCGGCCCGGATCACGATCGCTCCAACGCGCGCCTGGTCCGCGAGACCCTGCTGCAGGATGCCGCGGCTGCCGCCAGCTTCGTGCCGCTGTATCGCGACACGCCGCAGCCGGAAGACGCGCTGCCCGAGCTGGAGCGCCGCCTGGACAGCCTGCCCGCCGACTTTGACGTGATGGTGCTGGGCATGGGTGCCGACGGCCACACGGCTTCGTTCTTCCCGGGCGGCGACTATCTGGCCGCCGCGCTGGAGCCGGAGGGCCGCGCGCGTCTGCTGCCGATGCGTGCACCGGGCGCCGGCGAGCCACGCATCACCTTCACCCTGCCGGTGCTGCGTGCCGCCCGCCATCTCTACCTGCACATCGAAGGGGCGCAGAAGCGCGCCGTGCTGGAAGAGGCGCTGGCCGGCGCCGACCTGCCGATCCGCACGGTGATAGAGCAGGCACCGGCGACCACGGTGTTCCTGACCACCTGAGGCGGGCGCGCGGAACCGGCGGCGGGCTTGGGATATGCCTGCCAGCGCCCTCCCTGCTTATAATGGGCGCCCCGAACGCGGTCCCCGCGCCGGGTGCCTGTCAGTGAAACCCGCCCTGGCGCGGTTTCAAGATCTGTTTTCGTAGCCATGCGCGGTCCCCCCGACCGTGCTGCCAAAGGTGGAAAGTGCGTAACTACGACCTCGAATTCCTCAAGCATTTCTCGATGGTGATCGGCTTCCTGGTGCTGGTCACCCTGGGCCTGATCGTCGGCGCGCACTTCCTGCATGGCTCGATCCCGCCGGAAGTCAGCCCCACTGCGGCCAAGCAGACGCAAGCGCGCATTGCCCCGGCGGGCGCGGTCTATGCCGGTGAAACCGGTGCTGCGGCCCAGGCCGCCGCGCAGGCCGCCGCCGCTGCGGCCGCTGCTTCGCAGGTCGCCTATGGCGGCAGCACCGATGGCCAGGTGATCTTCGACAGCCTGTGTGGCGCCTGCCACAAGAACGGCACCGGTGGCGCACCCACCATCACCGCCGCTGGCATGGGCGCTCGCGCCGCCAAGGGCAAGGACACTCTGTACAAGCACGCCATCGAGGGCTTCACCGGCCCGGACGGCGGCATCATGCCGCCCAAGGGCGGCAACCCGGCCCTGACCGAAGAGCAGATCCACGCCACGGTCGACTGGATGCTGGAGCATGCCAAGTAAGGGCATGCACAGTAAGAGCGCCCAGTAGGCGCTGCTCCATCGCAAGAAAAGCCGCCTGACCAGGCGGCTTTTTTTTTGCCGTCATCGGCGCTCGTTACTATGTGCGCCTGTTCTCGCCGCATTGGGCCACGCATGACTGCACTTCGCCTTGTTCTCCCGGCCGCTGTTCTGTTGGCCCTTGCTCCGCGCCCGGCGCTGGCGGCCGAAGCCAGCGGCCAGAACACCAACGCCACGGCCAGCGAGGTGATCGATTTGTCCGCGCCACCCGCCGACTGGCAGGCGCTGAAAGGCAAACGCGTGCGCATCACCGCGCCGTTGACGGTGAGCGGCACCGATCAGGCCGAGCGATTTGGCGAACTGACCGTCGCTTTCGACGGACGGCTGTGGCAACCCAGCGAAGTGGCCGCACCCGGCAGCGCCGCCTTCAAGCAGGTGGTAGCCGACAACGCACGCCGCCGCCTGGCGCTGGATGACGGCAGCGACGAACGCGATCCCAAGACCATCAGCTGGCTGGGCGATCAGGCCTTGCCGCGTGTGGGCGCCCAACTGCGCGGAGTGGAAGGCGTGGTCGACGAACGCCACGGCAGTGTGCGCCTGCAACTGGCGCAGCCGCTGGAGCTGCCGATGCTCAAGCGCGCCGGCCCGCCGCAGGTGCCTGGTACGCTGAAGATTGCCGCGTTCAACCTGGAGAATTTCTTCAACGGCGACGGCCATGGCGGCGGCTTTCCCACGCCGCGTGGCGCCAAGACACCGGCGCTGCTGCAAGCGCAATTGGCCAAGTTGATCGCCACCGTGCGCGGCCTGGACGCCGACGTGGCCGCGCTGATGGAACTGGAAAACGATGGCTACGGGCCGGGTTCCAGCCTGGCCCAGTTCGTGGCCGCCTTGAATGCGCCGCGCGACGGCCAGCCGGCGCAGGATTGGAAGTTCGTCGATGCCGGCAAGGGACCGGGCCCCGACACCATCCGCGTGGGCATCATCTATCGCGCCTCGCGGGTCACCCCGCTCGGCGCACCGGCCGTGTTGGAAGGCGGCCCGTTTGGCGATCGCAGCCGGGTGCCGCTGGCGCAGGCGTTCCGGCGCGGCAATGGCAAGCCGTTCGTGCTGGTCGCCAATCACTTCAAGTCCAAGGGCTGCACCGAGGCCACCGGCGCCGATACCGATCAAGGCGACACCCAGGGCTGCTGGAATGCGCTGCGCCTGGATTCGGCCAAGCGTCTGGATGCCTGGTTGAAGCAGAACCCCACTGGCCAGGGCGGCGAGCGCACGATCATCCTCGGCGACTTCAACGCCTACGCGAAGGAAGATCCGGTGCGTTGGCTGCGCGATGCCGGCTGGCGCGACGCCTTTGCGGTGGCCAAGGTGCAGCAGCCTTACAGCTACGTCTACAACGGCCTGAGTGGTCGCCTGGACCATGCCCTGCTCACCGCCGGCATGGCCAAGCGCCTGCGCGGTGCGGCCGAGTGGCACCTCAACGCCGATGAGCCGGACCGCGCCGGCTATGCCAGCGGCGATGCCAGCCAGCCCTGGCGCAGCTCGGATCACGACCCCTTGCTGCTCGGCTTCGATCTGTAAGCCGGTGGCGCGCAGACCATTTGCGCGCCACTGCTACAATTTGTGCCTTCGCGTCCGGACCCTGCCGGATGATCCCCCGCTTCCAGCGTTCGCCGAACCTCTCTGTGTTCCGGCCTGCGCTGGATCGCCAGCCGCTTGCCAGGCCAGCCCATGACCAGCACCGCCGAACTGACTTCGCCGTCGTCCGCCAACACGCCGCAGATCGGCGTGCTCGACAACGACTACACGCTTGAGCACAAGTACACCCGCACCGATGGCCGCATCTATCTGAGCGGCGTGCAGGCGCTGGTGCGCCTGCCCTTGATGCAGCGCCTGCGCGATCAGGCCGCCGGCCTGAACACCGCCGGTTTCATCAGTGGCTATCGCGGCTCGCCGCTGGGCGGCTTTGATCTGGAACTGTGGCGCGCACGCAAGCACCTGGAAGCGGCGGCGGTGAAGTTCACGCCCGGCTTGAACGAGGATCTCGGCGCGACCATGGTCTGGGGTACCCAGCAGACCAACCTGTTCCCCGGCGCCAAGGTCGATGGCGTGTATTCGATGTGGTACGGCAAGGGCCCCGGCGTGGATCGCTGCGGTGACGTGTTCAAGCATGGCAATGCCGCCGGCACTTCGCGCCATGGCGGCGTGCTGGCGCTGGCCGCCGACGATCACGCCTGCCGCAGCTCGACCCTGCCGCATGGATCGGAAGACGAATTCGTCAGCGCGATGATGCCGGTGCTCAACCCGGCCGGCGTGCAGGACATCCTCGACATGGGCCTGGTCGGCTGGGCCATGAGCCGTTACACCGGTCGCTGGGTCGGCTTCAAGACCATTGCCGAGACGGTGGAGTCCTCCGCGTCGGTGGAGGTCAATCCGTTCGCGCGCCAGATCCTGCTGCCGGAAGATTTCGAGCTGCCCGCCGGTGGACTCAACATCCGCTGGCCGGACCCGCCGCTGGATCAGGAGATGCGCCTGCACCGCTATGCGGTCAAGGCCGCGCAGGCGTTCGCGCGTGCCAATGGCGTGGACAAGATCGTGCTGGATTCGCCGCGTGCGCGACTGGGCATCGTCACCACCGGCAAGAGTTACCTGGACGTGTTGCAGGCGCTGGAGTATCTGGGCCTGGATGAGCGCGCCTGCGCCGACATCGGCATCCGCGTGTACAAGGTCGGCATGACCTGGCCGCTGGAGCCGATCGGCATCGCCGAGTTCGCGCGCGGCCTGGAAGACATCGTGGTGGTGGAAGAAAAGCGCGCCTTCATCGAGCGACAGATGAAGGAGCTGTTCTACAACTGGCCCGAGTCGCTGGGCCGTCGCCCCTCCATTGTCGGCAAGTACGACGAAGGCGGCGAATGGATCCTGCCTTCCACCGGCGAACTGACCCCGGCCACGATTGCCGGCGTGATCGGCCGGCGCATCCAGAAGTTCTTCAGCAACGAATCGATCGAACAACGCCTGCGCTGGATGGATGACAAGGAAGCCGAGCTGGCGCTGCCGCGCGCCAACTTCCCGCGCGTGCCGCACTACTGCAGCGGCTGCCCGCACAACACCTCCACGGTGGTGCCGGAAGGTTCGCGCGCGCTGGGCGGCATTGGCTGCCACTACATGGTGACGTGGATGGATCGCGACACCGACACCTTCACCCACATGGGCGGCGAAGGCGTGACCTGGTCGGGGCAGGCGCCGTTCACCGAAACCCAGCACGTGTTCCAGAACCTGGGCGATGGCACCTTCTTCCATTCCGGGTCGCTGGCGGTGCGGCAGTCGGTCGCCACCGGCGTCAACATCACTTACAAGATCCTCTACAACGACGCCGTGGCGATGACCGGCGGCCAGCCGGTGGACGGCACCCTGAGCGTGCCGCAGATTGCGCACATGATGCGTTCAGAAGGCGTGGACACCATCGTGGTTGTCAGCGACGACGTCTCCAAGTGGAGCAAGCGCGAGCTGTTCCCCAGCGGCGTGGAGTTCTTCGACCGCAAGCAGCTTGATGACGTCCAGCAGCAGTTGCGTACGGTCAAGGGCGTGTCGATCCTGATCTATGACCAGGTCTGCGCCACCGAGAAGCGCCGCCGCCGCAAGCGCGGCAAGATGGTCGACCCGGCCAAGCGGGTCATGGTCAACACCCTGGTCTGCGAAGGCTGCGGCGACTGCGGGGTGAAGAGCTTCTGCGTGTCGGTGCTGCCGAAGGAAACCGAGTTCGGGCGCAAGCGCGAAATCGATCAGTCCAACTGCAACAAGGACTATTCCTGCGTCAACGGTTTCTGCCCCAGCTTTGTCACCGTGCATGGCGGCTCGCCGCGCAAGGGAAAGAAAGCGAACGCCGCCGAGCTGCTCAACACGCTGCCGGCGCCTGCCGTGCGCACCGACCTGGCACAGCCCTGGAACATCCTGATCACCGGCGTCGGCGGCACCGGCGTGGTGACCATCGGTGCATTGCTGGGCATGGCCGGCCATCTGGAAGGCAAGGGCGCCAGCGTGCTGGATCAGACTGGCCTGGCGCAGAAGGGCGGCGCAGTCACCACCCATATCCGCATCGCGCGTACGCCCGAGGACATCCACGCCGTGCGCATCGCCGCCGGCGAGGCCGATCTGGTGCTGGGTTGCGACATGGTGGTGGTCAACGACTACTGGGCGTTGTCCAAGGTGCGTGGCGAACGCTCGCACGTGGTGCTCAATACGTACGAAGCCATGCCCGGCACCTTCACCACCCACCCGGACATGCAGTTCCCGGCCACCGACATCATTGCCGGCGTGCGCGTGGCACTGGGCGGTCGCGAGCCGATGCTGATCGATGCCACCCAACTGGCCACCGCGCTGATGGGCGATGCGATTGCCGCCAACCTTTTCATCATGGGCTATGCCTGGCAACAGGGCCTGGTGCCGATTTCCTTCGACGCGCTGATGCGTGCGGTGGAATTGAACGGCGCGGCGATTGAAATGAACAAGACCGCCTTTGCCTGGGGCCGGCTGGCCGTGGTCAATCCGCAAGCGGTGCAGGAAGCCGCCGGCCTGATCCACAACAGCCAGACCGAAGCCGAGCGCACCCCTCGCAATCTGCAGATCCTGCCGCCGGGCGAATGGGAGAGCACCGAGTGGGGCGCCAACGCCGCGCCGCGCAATCCCGGCAGCGAGAGCGAACTACGCGGCCTGCCGGAAGGCAACGGCGGCGCCGGCGACGTCGCCTTCCTGCCGCTGGATGATCTGCGCCTGTCGCGTTCACTCGATGAATTGATCGCACGTCGCGAACGCTTCCTCACCGACTACCAGGACGCCGCCTACGCGCGCCGCTACACCGATCTGGTGGCGCAGGTGCGCGCGGCCGAGCAGCTCAAGGCGCCGGGTTCCACTGCACTGACCGAAGCGGTGTCGCGTTACTTCTTCAAGCTGATGGCCTACAAGGATGAGTACGAAGTCGCTCGCCTGTACACCAGTGGCGAGTTCCAGCGCCGCCTGCAGCAGCAGTTCGACGGCGACTACCAGGTGCACTTCCACTTGGCGCCGCCGCTGTTCGCCAAGAAGGACGCGCAGGGCCGGCTGCTGAAGAAGGAATACGGCCCCTGGATGTTCAAGGCCTTCGGCCTGCTGGCCAAGCTGCGCTTCCTGCGCGGCGGCGCGCTCGACGTGTTTGGCTACACCGCCGAACGCAAGGGCGAACGCCAGTTGCTGGCCGACTACGAGCGCACCCTGGCCCAGCTGTTGAACGGCCTGGACGTGGACAAGCTGGGCCTGGCGGTGGAGATTGCCAGCATCCCCGAGCAGATCCGCGGCTACGGCCACGTCAAGGAACGCCATCTGCACGCGGCCAAGCAGCGCGAAGCCGAGTTGCTGGCGACCTGGAACAATCCGCGTGGGATCAGGATCGTGCAGTCGGCTTGAGGCTTGAGGTCTCAAGGCTAATGTCGGCGTTTGTCGGCATTAGCCAAATGTCGTCGAACGCTGACATTTTGTCTTTGTAAGTAGCCTGGACGTTCTTGAGCCTCACCCTCGCCGCACATTCGACAGCACCGCGCGCAACGGCGGCTTGAGCGGCAACGCCAATTTGCGGTACAGCCAAGTCAGTGCGCGCCGGTGGCGTGGCACGCGCCAGGCCATGCCTTCTTCAATCGCATACACGCAGGGCGCGCAGGCGCCGCAGGGTTGGCCGCGCCAGGGGCGATGGCAGAACCAAGTCATGTGCATGTACTCAGACCAGCCTTCGCGCGTGGCTTCGTCCTGCATCGCGCGTTTGTCGATGCCGAACAGCGGAAAGCTGAAGTAGCGGAACAGCGTGTACTCGGATCGATCCGCATGGCGCTCGTCAACGCGATAGCTGCGGTAGCTTCCGGCTTGCTCGAAATCGCTGACCATCGATGACAGCAGGGCCTGCACCTTGTCGTCCACGTGCACGCTCAGTTCGATGTCGGCCAGGCCATTGCGTTTGCAGAAGGCGGGCAACCAGGCGTACTGGCTGCCGATATACGAGCGCCGCCGCACATCGCGCAAGGCCTGCACGATGGCGGCATCGCGCGGGATCTCGGCCACGCGGAAGCGCCGCAAGGGCCGCAGCAGCCCGCACACATGCGGATGCGCGCGACGCAGTGCATCGGCGATGGCCTGGATGGTGGCCAATTCCACCGCCGTCGACGGACGGGTGTCGTCTTCCAGGTAGTACGGCAGGACGGGCAGCCGATACTTCAGCAACAGACGCAGTATCTGGAAGGTGGAATCCCAGCCGCCCGTCCACAACACCGCCACCGCCTGACGCGTGTTCGCGTCCACGCGTTGCCGGTCTTCGTCCTGCGCCTGTGTCTGCGCGTGCATCAGTGCCTCGTGCGATGTTCGGTGCATGCTAGCGCGTCGCTTGCACACAGCCGTGCACGCTATCTCGGCGAACGTGAACACGCGTATGTGTCCACGCGATGCCGATGAAGATCGCTTCGCTTCAGCACGCTGTCATCTTCGTGACCACACCTGCACATTCTGCTCACACCAACTGCCACGATCATCCGGGCTCAAGGATGCGTAAGTGGCGTACTCATCATCGTTGTCCTTGCTCAAAAACTAGAAAAGCCCAAGACAGGAAACCCCCATGCTGCAAGAAACTGCACCGATGACGCGGGATGCGTTCTGGCGTTTTGCCGATGAAGCCAAGGAAGCCACCGAAGCCCTGGCGGCCCAAAAGATGGGCGTGCTGGCGCAACTGCCTATCGACGCGCTGCGCCAGGTCTGCGTGCAGTATCGATTCTTCACCATCGACTACATCAGCGATCTGGCCTTGCTGGTGGCGCGGCTTCCATTCGGCGGCTTGCGCAGCCTGCTCGGGCAGATCCTCTCCGAAGAACTCGGCGAAGGCGATCCGCGCAAGGCCCATCCCACGGTCTACGATCGGTTCCTGTCCACCATCGGCGTGGACGAGGCGCAGTGGCGGCATGCCTTGCCGACCAACGAACGCATCCTCAAAGGCCTGACCCGCGACATGGCGAGCAATCCCATCGCCTATGGCGTCGGCCTGCGCGGCATGGGTGGCGAGTGCCTGTGCCAGACCTACCTGTCGGTGATGTTCGAGCACATGAAGAACAACCCCTACTTCCTCGAGCATGCCGACAGCATCGACTGGGAGTTCTGGACCATCCATACCGGCGAGGAAGACATCATCCATGGCGAGCTGACTCGTAAAGCCATTGATGATTACCTGCAGGATGATCCCAGCGTGCTGCCGGAGCTGGCCAAGGGTTACTCGCGCAGCATCACCGCCTGGAACCTGTTCTGGCAGAACATCTTTGAAGCCTGCGTGCCGCCGCTGCGAGCGGTTTCGTGAGGTAAGCCATGAGCGCGATCAACAAGTTCCACCTGGCGTTTCCAGTGCGCGATCTGGATGCGGCGCGGCATTTCTATGGCCACGTGCTGGGTTGCCCGCAGGGTCGCAGCGACGTCAACTACCAGGACTTTGATTTCTTCGGCCACCATCTGGTGGCGCATATCGCCGACGAAGACCAGCCGCTGCACGGCAGCCGCTTCGATGGCGAAGCGGTACCGGTGCCGCACTTCGGCATGAACCTGGATCGCGTTTCCTGGGAGCAGTTGGCCAAGCGTTTGAAGCAGGCGCAGGTGGATTTCCACGAAGAGCCGCATCTCCGCTTGAAGGGCAAGCCCGGCCAGCACGTGACCATGTTCCTGTTTGATCCGTCGGGCAACGCGCTGGAGTTCAAGTCGTTTGATGATCCGGAGCAGACCTTCATTCCTTGAGTACAAGGCGTGGCGTCGTGCTTGCGCATGACGCCACGCCACTGCCACTCAGTTGAAGTACGGCCGCTCCGGCGCGAACAGCAACAGCTTGGCCTGATCACGCCAAGCCTGCGGCGTGCTGTCGCCGCGCAACACCACCGCCGCGCTATAGGCCAGGCCACGTGCACGCAGACCGACGTCACCCAGCTCGCGTTCGGCCTCGCCTTGGCCCGCGCCACGCGCCACTGCCGTCACGAAGCGCGACATGGCCGGTGCATCTTCGGGATCGAAGGTCAGTGCCGCCGCCTGCAATGCGTCAGCCTCGGCATGCTCGCGCAATGCCAGTGCCCAGGCCGACCACACGGTATAACCGTCAACACCACGCTTGGCATCCAACTGCGTGGCCTGCACGATGATGTCCTGCGGCGCGCCTTCAGAGGCCGCCGCCAAGCGCAGGATGCGAGCACGCGTGTCAGCATCCATTTGCGGATCCTGCAATGCGCTGACCGCCTGCCCCAACTGGCCATGACGCAGCATTCGATACGGTTGCGCGAGCGGATCGATTTCGCCGTTGCCTTCGATGGCCAGCAACATGCGCAGGTGTTCGGAGTTTCCTGCCCAGGCCGATAGATCCACGTCGGTGTTACCCGCATCGACCCGCTCCATGCGTGCCACATCGGCAGCGATGAAGTCGATCAGCTCCGGCTGCTTGCGCGCCTGCTGCCAGCTTTCGCGCGCCGCCTGCCATTGCTGCCGGTCCGAGTGCACATAGCCGGCCGCCAAGGCGAACCATGGGTCAGCGGGCCAACGGCCACGGCCGCTCAAGAAGGCGTCGTTGCGCGCTTGCGCGGAGTCGATGCAGCGCGCCGCCACATACTGCAGCGCGGGCGAGCCGCTGGCCTGTGCGGCCAGGCCGCGATGGCGCTCGCACACACGTGCATGCGCTTCGCCTTCGCTCAGGTCCTGCTCCAGGCGCAGCAGGCTCACGTCTTCGGGCTGTCCGCGCAAGCGCTCCTGCACGATTTGTTCGCCGTTGCCCTGCTCGGCCGCGGCCGCCAGCCACGCACGGGTGCTGGTGGAGAAGGCGCGATCCCAACGTGCGTGCGCGTCAATCACGCGCTTGGCTTCCTGACCGTGGCTGCCCAGTACCCGCGGCAGGCCGTCCGGGCTGGCGTCCAGCACCGCACTGAGCACGGTGCGGTGGCCATTGCCGGTGCGGCTCTGGATCGACTCGGGCGGATCGCTGAAGAGATGATCCACCGACGTGCTTATCCAGCGCGGTGCGCCCAGCGGCTGCGGCGCTACTTCACCCGCATTGCCGTACGAGGCGGTCCATTCCACCAGCGGCGCGGCGGAGGCGACGTTGTAAACCAGTTGACTGCCGCCGACATCACCGGATTCGTCGAAGCGTTCAATCAACTCACCGCTGTCGCTGGTGCGCGTTTCGACGCTGTGACGGAGTTGATCGGGCAGGGTCATCTCAACGTGGCCGAGCGCCGGCACCTGCACCGAGGCCTCGCCGATGGTAACGGTGACATCGCGAGCCAGGCCGTTGAGCACGGTCAAGCTGGCATGACCCACCGAATCGCCGATAAAGAACACCGAGCCGATGATGCCGCCGGCCACCGCCAACCGCGCGGTCGCCGGTACGAAGCCGCTGGCCGTCTGGAAGCGATCCCACCAACCCAGTCGCGCCTGTTGCTTGCGTTCCTTACCCGGCATCGCCAGCGGATACTCGCGCGGGGCCACCGCCGGAGTTAGCGGTGCGGCCACGCTGTCAGGTGCGCCCAGTGCCTGCGCCACGTGGTCTTCGGTTTTCAGCAACGACTCCAACGCCGCATGCCGCAACGCCGACAACGCGCTTTGGGTGACCTGCACCCAGCCATCCACATGCTTCATCCAACCGTTGATGTTCTCTTCGCTGGCACGCACCAGCCCCAGCGGCTGTTCGAGCATGCTCTGCCAGTCGGCCACTTCCAGGATCGCGGCCATGCCATCGTCCAGCACCAGCTGCGGCGCGCGCGCGTAGACGGTGGCGATGGCGCTTTGAACCTGATTGCAGGAGGCGACCAGGCGGCGCAGTTCGTCGGCCGAGACGCGACGGTCTGCAGTGACCACATGGTAGGTGTTGATCAGCAAGGCATTGGCATCGGCCAGATCCGCACGCGCGTGCTCGGCGTAGTGCAGTACCGCCAGCTGGCCACGCAGCGCCGCTGCCCAGTTGCCGCCGAGTTGTTCGGCCGCGGCCAGATGCAGGCTGCGGCAACGACGGTCATGCGCCAGCACGCGTTCGCGCAGCGGCGTCAGCTCCGCTTCCAGCGCGGCCAGGATGCGTGGCAGTTGTTTGCGCGAGACTCGCTCGCCGCGCCAGTTGATCACATCACCTTCGGTCTGCATGCGGCGGTCGCGGATGGCCAGCAGCAAGCTGTGCTGCTCCTCCAGCTCGCGCAGTTGCTCCATCGCCTGGCCGTCCTCGGCCGAGTACAGCGCCGCGATGGCGGCAGCCAGATCGGTGCCGGCCGGCACGGGCTCGTACAACTGCTGCACCCGCTCCAGGTTGCGCACGCAGGAGCGGCCCAGGTAGGCGCCGCGGTAACGCCGCGCCATGGCGGTGGCTTCGTACTCGCGGTCCAGATTGGCCAGCGAGGTCTGCGCATCGGCGAAGGTCTCCGGCGGCTCACGCAAGAGGCGGCCAGACAGTTGCTCCTTCAGCGCCTGCGCGTCGCGCAGCAGCGCCAGCGCGGGACGCTCGTCAATGGCGCAGGCCACATAGACGCGCTTGACGTTGTGCTCACGCGCATCATTGCTGGGGTGGGTGGACCACATCTGCGGCGGCGGCGCCAGTTCGGCCTTGAACACGCGGTGGCCAGCGGCATCGCCCTGCTGCGACGGCGACGGCGCCTGACCATAGTCGGGCGTGTCCAGCACTTGTCGCAGGCGTTCGATCACGCGCGTCTGGAGGGCGAAGATGTCGCGCACTGCGCGACCCTGGCCGGCCTCGCGCACGGCGAACTGCACCGCGCGATCCCAGGCTTCATCCGCCGCGCCCAGTCGGTGCAGGGCATGCACCAGCGCGTCGCTGCCGGTCAGCGATGCCGCGACCAGATCGGCTTGGAACTCCATCTCGCGCGACAGCGCGCGCTGGGCGATCACCACCCAGCGGAACACGATCTCCACCAGCGAGCGGATTGACCAGATGATCAGCGACAGCGTCCAGCCGATCCAGGCAATGCGCACGTCCAGGCGCGAAATCGTAGTGAGCAGCGTGTCCAGTGCATCGCGTTTGGCCACGATATGCGCGGCAATCTGCTGCGCCACATACACCCAGCGACCCACCGCCATCGAGCGTTGCGCGAAGTGGCCGAACTCGTGCGCCAGCACCGCCTTCAACTCGCCCAGGTTCAGCACATTGGCCAGGCCCATGCCGATTTCCAGGTTCTTGCGCGAGGGAATCAGCAGGTTCAACAACGACAGGTCATACGACACGCTGGCGTTGACGCGTGGCGACAGGAATACGCGATAGGGGCGCGGCGCGCCCGCTTCGTCCGCCAGCTGATGCAGGAAGGCGAACAGCTCGGGCTGCTCGCGCGCGTTCAATTCCAACTCGACCGGCGCGCTCTCTGCGCGGCGGCGGAAGATCAGCGCCTTGGCCATGAAGAAGGCCAGGAAGCCGGCGCAGGCCGCGACCAGCAGCGAGAACAACGGGCTGCCGCCGGTACCGGCGCCGAGGCCCTTGATCAAGCGATACGCCGTCCAGCCGAACCAGGACAACAGCCCCACGTACAACAGCATGAAGACAAGCAGCCCGGCCATGGCCAGCCAGGCGTGGCGGCGGTAGCTGGCGGTAGGCGCGGACAAGCCGGCCGGCACCGTGGCCGGGCCTGCAGGATAAAGCGATGACATTGTTTGACTCCCCTGGAATTGGTCCGCACGCGGCATGGCCGGCTGCGGCCATTCCTTGGGCGGAGCATGGTCTGGCGTCCCCCGACGCCAGGCCAGCAAAACTTAGCGCGTCGCGTGGCGACTGTCCACGCGGCGCGTAGGGCCCGGCCTCAACGCGGCGCCAAAATCTCGCTCAGGTGATCATGGGTGTTGGCGATCCGCTGCAGGTGCGGATAGCGCAGGCCACCACGGTAGTCCACGCGCACGCTGCTGTACTGCTCACCCTGGCGCAACAGCAGATCAATCGGCTGGCCCGAGGCCTTGGCCGAGGTAATCGCGCGGCGCAGCCGCTCGGCGCTGTAAGCCAAACCATCCACCGCCAGCAGCTGCATGTCCTTGGCCACGCCGGCCTTGAACGCGGGCGCATCCCAAATCGACTCGACTACCTTGCCTTCGCCATCAATGCGCAGCCCCATCGAATAGCGGAAGTCCTGATAGCCGCCGGCGCTCTCGGCATCGCTGATCGCGGGGTTGGGCGTGTCGTTGTAGACCAGGCTCCAACCGCTGCGCTCCAGCCCATCCAGCGGCGCCTGCTTGCCCAGGCCGTGCAGGCGGGCTTGCAGGAAGCCGCGCCAGTCATCGTGCTGGACGTTGTCCAGGGTGTTGATCACCGCCTCTTCGTTGTAAGTGGAGACCGGCGCCTGCGCACTGGCGCCAGCGTGGAAGCGTTGGGCGAAATCATCCAAGGTGCGACGACCGCCACTGAGCTCACGCATGCGTGCGTCGATGGCCAGCCACAGCAGCGAGCCTTCGGTATAGAAGTCATAGCCGCGCTGCCAACTACCCGCCGCCTGCGGCGCATCGTTGTAGTCGACGATGCCCTGGTGCACGGTGTCGCCCAGATCGCGCCAGTCACGACCCGGTTGCGTGGCCGCAGTGGCCAGGGTGTTGGCCAGCACATCGCGCGCTTGTTCCTGCGTCCACAGGCCCGAGCGCGCCGCCAACACCACCGCCCAGTACTGGGTCTGGCCTTCGTACACCCACAGCAGCGAGTTGTCGGCCGGCAGGTTGTAGTGCGGCGCCCAGGTGCCGATGGGGCGGCGGAACTTGCCGCTCCAGGCATGCACGTACTCGTGCGGCAGCAGATCGTTGTCGATATAGGCGGCGCTGCCGAGCAGGTAGTCGGCGTAGGTGCCGTTCTCGCTGGATTGGCGATGCTCCAGGCCGATGCCGCTGAAACTGTCGGACAGTGCGAGCAGGAAATCGTAATGGGCGAACGGACGCGGGCCGAATACGCGATCAGCCTGCGTCACCAGCGCGCGGTGGGCCTGGATCATCGCTGGCGTGGCCTTCAGTTGTTCGGCGGTGTCGGCCATGGCATTCAGGCGCACCGGCGTCTTGCCTTCGTCCAGCGCGAAACGGCGGAAGAACTGGCCCGCGTAGAGCGGTGAATCCACCAGTGTCATCAGATCGGTCTGGGCGAACTGCAGGCGGCCGTCGGCTTCGCCCGCCGCTTCCAGCGCGGTGGCGTGTTGCCAACCCGACGGCAGGCGCAGGCTGGGCACGATGCGGATACCGCGCGCATCTACCCCGGCCGGATACAGCAGCACGCGATGCCATTGCAGCGAGAGCATGCGCGGGGTCATCGCCACCCGCCCCTGATCGCTGGACGTGGGCGAGAGGTAGTCGAAGGCGATTTCCAACTGGCTCACACCCGCCGGCACATCCAGATGGAAGGCATACATGTCGCCGGGATCACGACGCCAGGCGATGGGCTGGCCGTTGCCGCGAATCACCAGGCCGCCAATATGGTTGATCGGCCCGGTCGGTGCGTGGTTGCCGGGTATCCATTTGGGATACCACAGAGTCAGTGCGCCGGCCTGCACCGGCAGGGTCTCGCGCACGCGCTGGATGCGGCGGGTGACGTCGCTGGCGTCCACGTCCAGGGTGATCACGCCGGGGTAAGTCTCGGCCAGCGGCGCAGCTGCGGGCGTAGTCGCAACAGCTTGTGTCGGCGCTTGCGCCAACAGCGGAGACGAAGCCAGCAAGGTGGCGGTAAGCAGGAGCCTGGCGTATCGGGTCATGCGGTGGGTTGTCCGTGGCAATGCAGGGGTTTGGCGTGCGATGCAGCGATCGCTTGTCCTTGTGGTGACGAAGGAGTGGGCGGGATCCCGTCTTCGACTTGCCCCCACCCCAACCCTCCCCCGCAAGCGGAGGAGGGGGCAGATCACTGGCTTACACCTTGCGCCAGACCAGGCAGCGGTTGTTGGCGGGCATGGCCACGTCATCGATCAGCAACAGGCCCTGCTCGTGGGCCAGCGCGTCGACGGCCTCGAAGTCGCGGATGGCTGACTGCGGATCGCGCGCCTTCAACCAGGCATCGAATTCGCGGTTGCTGTCACTGCTGTAGCGGCCCTGGTAGTTGAAGGGTCCATAGACCACCAGCGAACCACGTTGCGACAGGCGCTGGCCGACGCCGCGGAAGAACGCCTGCACGCTGTCCCAGCCCATGATGTGCAGGCTGTTGGCGCTGAACACCGCGTTGTAGCGTTGCTGCGGCCACTCACCATCCACGTCCAGCAGGATCGGCGGCGGCGTGTTGGGCAGCATCGCTTCTTCCAGCCAGAGGCGGATGCCGGGCAGATTCTCTTCGCGATCCGAACACTGCCAGGTCAGCCAGGACATCTTCAGCGCGAAGTACACCGCATGCTGACCCGTGCCGCTGCCGATCTCCAGCACGCTGGCCACTTCGGCAAAGTGGTGCCGCAACACCGCCAGGATCGGATCGCGGTTGCGATCACAGCTGGGCGAGTGCGGCTTGTCGTCCATCATGCCGCTGCGGCTTCCCGCCAACGGACGTAGATGCGCTTGCTGGTGCCGCCATCGCCGCCGCGCTCTTCCAGTTCAAAGTGCTGGCGATCCTGCTTGAGCAGATCGCTGAGTTTCTTCTGCCCGTACAGGCGTGGATCGAAGTTGGGGCGCACCTTGACCAGATAACTGCCCACGCTGCCGAGGAAGGCCCAACCTTGATCGTCGGAGGCTTCTTCAATCGCCTGGCGGATCAGACGCAGCGGCAGGTTGTCATTGCGCGGCGGTTCGGCGGCCGGCGTGGCGGTGGGTTCGGCAATCGCGGTGGCGGCTTTCTTGGCCACGGGCTTGCCGGTTTTCTTCACCGCTTTGGCCGGGGTCGCCTTTGGCGGCGGCATGGTCGGCGGTGCGGCTTCGCTGCGCAGCACTTCGGTGTAGACGAACTTGTTGCAGGCCTGCACAAAGGCGTCCGGCGTTTTCTGTTCGCCAAAACCGTACACGGTCATGCCGCCCTCGCGCAGGCGCTGGGCCAGGCGGGTGAAGTCGCTGTCGCTGGAGACCAGGCAAAAGCCGTCGAAGCGCTGCGTGTACAGCAGGTCCATCGCATCGATGATCAGCGAGCTGTCGGTGGCGTTCTTGCCGCTGGTGTAGGCGAACTGCTGTACCGGCGCAATCGAATGCTTGAGCAGCGCGGCCTTCCACTGGGTCATGCGGGTGCTGGTGAAGTCGCCGTAGATGCGCTTGACGCTCATCTCGCCGTACTTGGCGATCTCCGAGAGCAGGCCTTCGATCACCGAAGGCTGCGCATTGTCGGCGTCGATCAGGACCGCCAGGCGATCCTCATTGTCGGTGCGTGTGGAGCTTTTGGATTTCATCGTGGGCAGGCCGACTGCGCTTGCGGCAAGCGCTTGCCGCCGACTATGCCCGCGTGGCGGTTACGCCGCAATCGGCCTGGACCTGTGCCCAGGCCGATGGCTGCGGCGGCAATGCGCCACGGCTGCATCGATCAGCCGTGACGCCTGCGGATTACCAGATCTTGACGCGATCCTTCGGCTCCAGGTGCAGCTTCTCGCCCGGCTTGGACGGGAAGGCGTCGTACCAAGCGTCCAGGTTGCGCACGGTCTGCGCGCGGAAGCGGCCGGGTGCGTGGCCATCGCCAATCACCTGTGCGCGCAGCGCGGCATCGCGGGTCTTCTCACGCCAGGCCTGGGCAAAGGCGAGGAAGAAGCGCTGATCACCGGTCAGACCGTCGATCACTGGCGCTTCCTTGCCGCCCAGCGACTTCTTGTAAGCCACGTAAGCCGCCTGCAGGCCGGCGACGTCGGCGATGTTCTCGCCCAGGGTCTGCTCACCCTTCACGTGCAGGCCGGGCAGGGCTTCGTACGCGTCGTATTGCGCAATCAGGCGATCACCGGCGGCCTTGAAGTGCTCGGCGTCTTCCTTGGTCCACCAATTGGCCAGGCGGCCTTGATCATCGAAGTCGGCGCCGGTGTTGTCGAAGCCGTGGCTGACCTCGTGGCCAATCACCGCGCCGATGGCGCCGTAGTTGGCGGCCGGATCGGCCTTGGGATCGAAGAACGGCGCTTCCAGAATTGCCGCCGGGAAGTTCATCGCGTTCTGCAGCGGCAGCTGCACGGCGTTGACCTGCTGCGCCAGCAACCACCATTCGCCGCGATCCGGCGCCTTGCCCAGCTTGGCCAGCTGGTGGCGATACTCGTATTCCTCGGCGCGCAGGCGGTTGCCCAGGGCGTCATCCGGCTTGATCTCCAACTTGCCGTAGTCGCGCCAGGTGTCCGGATAGCCCACGCTCACGCGCATGGTGGCGGCCTTGGCCTTGGCCTTTTCCTTGGTCGCCGGAGTCATCCACTCCAGCTTGTCCACGCCTTCGCGGAACGCGGCCAGGATGTTGCCGACCATGTCTTCCACCTGCGCCTTGGACGAGGCCGGGAAGTACTGCTTCACGTACAGCTGGCCGACGGCGTCGCCGAGCGCGCCATCGGTGGCGCTGAGCGCACGCTTCCAGCGATCGCGCTGCTTGGGCGTGCCGTTCAAGGTCTTGCCGTAGAAGTCGAAGGTCAGATCGGCGTACGCCTTGGGCAGCAAGGCCGCGCTGTGATCAATCGCGCGCAGGCGCAGGTAGTCCTTCCAGGTCTGCAACGGTTGGCTGGCGACCAGCGCCGAGAGCTTGCTGATCGCTTGCGGCTGCCAGGCGTAGAGGGTCTTTTCCTGACTCAGGCCGGCGCCTTCAAAGAACGCGGTCCAGTCGATGCCCGGCGCCTGCTTGGCGTAGGCGGCGGTTTCCCACTGCTTGGGCAGGCGCACGTTCTGGCTGTCGACGATGCTGGCCTGGGCCTGGGCGATCTTCATTTCCAGATCCATGATCGCCTTGGCCTGCTTGGCCGCATCGGCTTCGGCGGTGCCGGACAGTTGCAGCAGCTTGGCCATATAGGCTTGGTACTGGTCTCGATACGCGACCATTTCCTTGTCCTTGGACAGGTAGTACTCGCGATCCGGCATGCCCAGGCCACCCTGCATCAGGTAGCCGACGTTATGCGAGGGATCTTCCAGGCCCTGCGCCACGAACAAGCCGAACAGGTTGTCGGTGGCGTAGTTGGTGGCGTTGAGCGGATCGGTATCCGAGCGCACGCTGGCGCCCAGGTAGCGCGACAGATCCGCCGGCGTGTTGATGGCGGCAATCTGATCCAGCTTGGGCTGCAGCGGCGTCAGGCCGCGCTGTTCAATGCCGGCCTCGTCCAGGAAGGCGGTGTAGTAGTCGGCGATCTTGCGTTCGTTGCTGCCGGCGGCCGGGTTGCTCTTGGCCAGGCCCTGCACCAGTTCGGCCTCGCGCTTCTCGGCGGTCTGGAACACCTGCAGGAAGATGCCGGTGCTGGCGCGATCGTCAGGAATCTGGGTGTTGCGGCGCCAGGTGCCGTTGGCGTATTCGTCAAAGTCATCGCCCGGGGCGACGGCCTTGTCGATGCCGGCCAGATCGACACCGGCATTCGGCGCGGCGGCCGGGGCGGTGGTGCTGGGCTGCGCGGCTTCCGGCGCGGGTGCGGGGCTGCGGTTGCAGGCGGTGATGGCGCAGATGGCGGCGCTGAGCAGGAGCCAACGGGGTGCTTGCATGGACGAGCCTCGGACCTACGGGAAAAGTCCCGCACGATACGCCCGTGCCTAGGCCGGACGTCATGTGCTTGAGGTCATCCCCGCCTCTTCAGGAAGCTCAAGGCAGTCGCTTCAATCCGGTACCGGCAGGCTCAGGGTTTCCTTGACCTCTTCCATCACGATGTAGCTCTTGGACTCGCGCACATGCGGCAAGGTCAGCAGGGTGCTGCCCAGCAGCTTGCGATAGGAGGCCATCTCGGAGATGCGCGCCTTGATCAGATAGTCGAAGTCGCCCGAAACCAAGTGGCATTCCAATACGTTGGGCAAGCGCAGGGCGGCGCGGCGGAATTCCTCGAAGATGTCGCCGGACTTGTAGGACAGGCTGATTTCGACGAACACCAGCAGGTTGGCCTTGAGGTACTGCGGATCCAGCCGCGCGTAGTAGCCGGTGATCACGCCCTCGCGTTCCAGCCGGCGCACGCGCTCGGTGCAGGGCGTCGTCGACAGGCCGACCCGCTCGCCCAGTTCGGTGAACGAAATCCGGCCCTCTTCCTGCAGCACCCGCAGGATGTTGCGGTCGATCTTGTCGAGCTCGCGGCGGCGGCTGTTCATGGGCCTCTCCAGGAAGCAATGTGTTTTTGGGGATTTTCCCCGATTCTGCCTGAGAAAACGGAAAAACTCCCTGGCTGACCGTCTCTATACTCGCCGAACTCCGGAGCCCGGGCATCCAGCCCAGGGAAATGTCGCGGAGACTTCTCGAGCACCTTCGGAGCCGGTCATGCGGGTATTGGTATTGGGCAGTGGCGTCATTGGCGTGACCAGCGCGTGGTATCTGGCGCGCGCCGGCTTCGAGGTCACGGTGATCGATCGCCAGGCCGGTCCGGCCGACGAAACGAGTTTTGCCAATGCCGGCCAGATATCGCCTGGCTATGCCTCGCCCTGGGCCGCACCCGGGGTGCCGCTGAAAGCCTTGAAGTGGTTGTTCTCCAAGCACGCGCCGCTGGCCATCAAGCCCGGCCTGGATCCCAACCAGTACCTGTGGCTGGCGCAGATGCTGCGCAACTGCACCACGGAGCGCTACGCCATCAACAAGGCGCGGATGGTGCGCCTGTCCGAATACAGCCGCGACAGCCTGGACGAGCTGCGCGCCGAGACCGGCATCGATTACGAAGGCCGCCAGCTCGGCACCACCCAACTGTTCCGCACCCAGTCGCAGCTCGATGGCGCAGCCAAAGACATTGCTGTGCTGCGCGAATATGGCGTGCCTTTCGAGCTGCTGGATCGCGACGGCATCGCCCGGGTCGAGCCGGCATTGGCCAGCGTGTCCGACAAGTTGGTCGGCGCACTGCGTCTGCCCAACGACCAGACCGGCGACTGCAATCTGTTCACCCGCCGGCTGGCGGCGATGGCGGCGGCGGCCGGCGTGGAATTCCGCTATGGCCAGGACGTGCAGGCGCTGGAAACCCACAACGGCCGCATCAGCGGCGCAATCGTCAACGGCCGCCGCGAAACCGCCGACCGTTACGTGCTGGCGCTGGGCAGCTACACGCCCAAGCTGCTGGCGCCGCTGGGCATCCGCCTGCCGGTGTATCCGCTCAAGGGTTATTCGCTGACCCTGCCGATCACCGATGCGGCGATGGCGCCCACGTCCACCATCCTGGACGAGAGCTACAAGGTGGCTATCACCCGCTTCGATCAGCGCATCCGCGTCGGCGGCATGGCCGAGGTGGCCGGCTACGACTTGTCGCTGTCAGCGCAGCGTCGCGCCACCCTGGAAAAGGTGGTGGGCGATCTGTATCCGCGCGGCGGTGATCTGGCGCGCGCCGAGTTCTGGACCGGGCTGCGTCCGGCCACGCCCGATGGCACGCCGGTGGTGGGCGCCACCGCGCTGGGCAATCTGTTCCTCAATACCGGACATGGCACACTGGGCTGGACCATGGCGTGTGGCTCCGGCCGCTACCTGGCCGACCTGATGGCCTCGCGCATGCCGCAAATCAGCGGCGAAGGCCTGGATATTTCCCGCTATGGCGCGCGCCACCGCGGCCACGACCCGCTGCCAGAACCATGCGCCCAGCCCGCGCGCTGATCGATCTTTCCTCGCTGCGCCACAACTATCGGCTCGCCCGGCAACTGGCCGGCGGCCGCGCCTTGGCCGTGGTCAAGGCTGATGCCTATGGGCACGGCGCAGTGCGTTGCGCGCAGGCGCTGCAAGCCGACAACGCCGATGGCTTTGCAGTGGCTTGCCTGGAAGAGGCGCTGGCGCTACGCGAGGCTGGCATTCGTGCACCGATCCTGTTGCTGGAAGGCTTTTTCGAAGCGGACGAGTTGGCGCTGATCGCCCAGCACGATCTGTGGTGCGTGGTGCATTCGTCCTGGCAAATCGAGGCGCTGGAACGCAGCTCGCTGTCGCGACCGATTCGGGTGTGGCTGAAGCTGGATTCCGGCATGCACCGGGTCGGTTTGTCGCCCGCCGACTACCGCGCCGGCTGGGAACGCCTGGCCGCGCTGCCGCAGGTGGCATCGCTGGTGGCGATGACCCACTTTTCCCGCGCCGACGAATTGGACAGCGTGCGCACCGATGAGCAGGCGCACGCGTTCATCGCCACCGTGGCCGGTTTGCCGGGCGAACACAGCGTCAGCAATTCGCCCGGCCTGCTGGGTTGGCCGACGCTGCGTAACGACTGGGGTCGCGCCGGCCTGATGCTGTATGGCGCCAGCCCGTTCAACACGCCGCAGGCGCTGGCGGATCAACTGCAGCCGGTGATGACCTTGCAGTCGAAGATCATCAGCTTGCGCGAGCTGCCGGCCGGCGAGCCGATTGGCTACGGCGGCACCTTCGTTACGGAAAAGCCCACTCGCGTGGGCGTGGTCGCGATGGGCTATGCCGATGGCTACCCGCAGTTCGCCCCCACCGGCACACCCGTGTGCATCGACGGCCAGCCCAGCCGGCTGATCGGTCGCGTATCGATGGACATGCTC
>Ga0160448_100080_pt1 | contig 55132 bp, 48 predicted proteins | sample HID1973M_E1MG_FD_108269 | JGI IMG/M metagenome (GOLD analysis project Ga0160448, IMG submission 108269) | Enriched mosquito-associated microbial communities from UW Madison campus, WI, USA - HID1973M_E1 MG | ecosystem: Host-associated > Arthropoda: Insects > Digestive system > Unclassified ...
GCTGGCTAGATTGCGCTTCATGTGCACTGACATGATCATCCAGTAACCTTATGATTTAAAAAGGTGGTCCGCGCTGTTACTCTCAGCATCCGAGCCCACACTTCGCGTCGAACCAGTTTCTCCCGGAACAACAGGGCGGCCCGCGTCACCGCGCTGGTAATCACCTGCCGGCGAGCTGCCCTTGCTCCGCAATGCGTCGGCTCGTAGCCATCGGGATTTCCTACGACTGACCGTTTTTGCCCCCCGTCGTCAGCAACCTCGAAATTCCAGGCCTGCCGTCAGTCCGAAAATCCCCGCCCCTGTCACACACGCGGAATATTGCCGGGATATAGTCCTGCCCATGGACACCTTGGCTGAAATCCGGGTTGCCCTGGACGCTGCCAGTCAGCGCATCGACAGCGGTCAGGCTCGCCCCGATACCCGTCGTTTTCTCGACGAACTGTGGGCGCACGTCTACGACACCGCGCCAGTGGATCTGCAGCCTTACGTGTGGTCACGGCTTGCCGATCTGGGTGATCTATTGGGCGTGCCGGTCGCACAGCAAGCCACGCAACGGCAACCGCCCTCCAGCCACTATCGGCTCTAGGCGCCAGCTCATCCCGTAGATTGATTGAAGTCAATGCCCCAGTTTGCGGGGACACTAGGCTGTGGGCATTCCACAAGGAGAGCCACCGCAATGCATCCCATCCTTCGCGAAATCCTGCTTGAGCCGGTGGGCTGGCTCGCAATCGGCGGCAGCCTGGTGATGTTTGGACTGGGTCTGGCGCTGGCCATCTACCTGCGTCGCCGGATGAAGGAAGAAGAACGTCGCCGCAACGGTTAGATCCTCACTCCTGGCGTCTGCGTCACGCACGGCCCACCCAGGCAGAGCACCAAACGACAACGCCGCGATTACCGCGGCGTTTTCGTTTTCCAGCAGATCGAAAGAGGCCTAGCCTTGCGGAATTCCCGTCATGTCAGGCAGATGGTGAGCCACGCCTTTGTGGCAGTCGATGCAGGTCTTCTTCTGCGGACCCAGCCAAAGCTTGTGGACTTGCGCCGCACGCGAACCCTGGCGAGTCAGGTCCATCGACGTGTAGTCATGGCAGTTGCGGCATTCCAGCGAGTCATTGGCCTTGAGCCGATCCCACTCGTGCATGGCCAGCTCCAGACGATGATCCAGGAACTTCTCGCGCGTATCGATGGTGCCAAAGATCTTGCCCCATACCTCTTTGGAGGCCTGCATCTTGCGGGCGATCTTGTCAGTCCAGTTGTGCGGCACATGGCAATCCGGACAGGTAGCACGCACGCCTGAGCGGTTGGTGTAGTGGATTGTCGTCTTCAACTCCTGGAAGACGTTGTCGCGCATTTCGTGGCAACTGGTGCAGAACTTTTCGGTATTGGTGGCCTCCAGCGCGGTATTGAATCCACCCCAGAACATGATCCCGGTGATAAAGCCGGCCACGGTCAGGAAACCCAGGCTGTAATGCCGGCTGGGCCGTCGCAGGGTGCCCCACAGTTCCAGCAAGCGCGTCTTGGCGGTCTGCCACATGGCTCAGGGACTCCCTTGCTTGTCTTCGGCAATCACCGTATCGATGTCACGGAAGCCGTTGGCCACCAATGGCAGGGCATCGGTCTGCACCACGTGGCACTGATTGCAGAAGTACCGACGCGGGGAGATGGTTGCCAGAAACTGATCGTCGCGATCCATGTAGTGGGTCACGCTCACCGGCGGCGCCTGGAAGGTAGCTGCATTGGCGCGCGAATGACAGAGCAGACAACGGTTGCTGTTCTTGTCCACCTGGTAGTTGTCGATGGCGTGCGGGATGGTCGGCGGTTGCATCGGATAGGCGCGCACCCGCTTGATATCGGCATTCTCCACGTGCGCCATCGGCGGCGGCGCGGCTTCTTGATCGATTGGAACGCCACGGCGGATGGCGTCAATCTGTTGACCGGCCGGCGGTGCATCCACCGGCGCCGGCGCTACCTGCGCCACCTCCGGCGCGGCGCTCTTATGCGACGTCGAGGCGCCGAACTTCCAACCTGCATAGAACAGCAGTACGGCGAGCAGCACGCTCAGCCCGGTGGCGATGATGAGGTACTTGTTACGCATGGTCGGCCTCCTAGACTGCCATCACCTTGACGGCGCACTTCTTGTAGTCGGTCTGCTTGGAGATGGGGTCGGTGGCGTCCAGCGTGACCTTGTTGATCAGTTGCCCGGCGTCAAACCACGGCACGAACACCACCCCCGGTGGCATGCGGTTGCGTCCGCGCGTTTCCACACGCGAGAGCATCTCGCCACGGCGCGAGACCACCTTGACCTCATCGCCACGCTTCAAGCCGCGCTCCTTGGCATCGTCAGGATTCATGAACACCACGGCGGCGGGGAAGCTGCGGTACAGCTCGGGCACGCGCATGGTCATGGAGCCAGAATGCCAATGCTCCAGCACCCGCCCCGTGACCAGCCACATGTTGTAGTCATCATCCGGAGACTCAGCCGGTGGTTCGTAGGGCAAGGCCCAGATCACCGCCCGACCATCCTTATTCCCGTAGAACTCAAAGCCGGTGCCGGCCTTGACGTACGGGTCCGCGCCTTCTCGATAGCGCCAGAGCGTCTCCTTGCCCTTCACCACCGGCCAGCGCAGACCACGCGTACGGTGGTAGTCATCGAACGGTGCCAGGTCGTGTCCGTGTCCGCGACCAAACGCGGCGTATTCCTCGAACAATCCCTTCTGCACATAGAAGCCGAATGCCGTGGACTCGTCATTGGCGTAGCCGCTCTCGATATCGCTGAGCGGGAACTTCTCCACGTTGCCATTGCGGAACAGCACATCGAACAGGGTCTTGCCCTTGAACTCCGGGTGCGCCGCCAAGGTCTCGGCGGTCCAGCATTCGTCAGTGGTGAAGCGCTTGGAGAATTCCATCAGCTGCCACAGATCCGAGCGCGCCTGCCCCGGCGCCTGCACCAACTGATGCCAGAACTGCGTGCGGCGCTCGGCATTGCCATACGCGCCCTCCTTCTCCACCCACATCGCGGCCGGCAGGATCAAGTCAGCCGCCTGCGCCGTGACCGTCGGGTACGCGTCGGAGACCACGACAAAATTCTCCGGGTTTCGATAGCCCGGCCAGGTCTCCTCACGCAGATTGGCCGCCGCCTGCATATTGTTGTTGACCATCACCCAGTAGGCATTGAGCTTGCCGTCCTTCAGCGCACGGTTTTGCTCAACGGCGTGATAGCCCGGCTTGGGTTGGATGGTGCCCTCCGGGATCTTCCAGATTTCCTCGGCGTGCTTACGGTGTTCCGGATTGGTCACCACCATGTCCGCCGGCAGCCGATGACTGAAGGTACCCACCTCGCGCGCCGTGCCGCAGGCCGATGGCTGACCGGTCAATGAGAACGGACTATTGCCGGGAGTGGCGATTTTCCCCGTCAGCAGATGGATGTTGTAGACCATGTTGTTGGCCCACACACCGCGCGTGTGCTGGTTGAAGCCCATGGTCCAGAATGACATCACCTTGACCTTGGGATCGGCGTACAGCTCAGCCAGCTGCTGCAGCCAGCCGCGCTCCACGCCCGTCATCTCCACGGCCTTGTCCAAGGTGTAAGGCGCAACAAAGTTGGCGAAGTCAGCAAAGGAGATTGGCTGGCCACCGCCCGGGTCTTTGGCGTTCTTGGCCTTCACCTCCAGCGGATTGTCCGGCCGCAGGCCGTAGCCGATATCGTCGTTGCCGCGCTTGAAGGTGGTGTGCTTGTCGACAAACTCCTTGTTGACCTTGCCCGACTTGATGATGTGGTTGGCGATGTAGTTGAGGATGACCAGGTCGGTCTGCGGCTTGAACACCATGGGGATGTCAGCCAGCTCGAAGCTGCGATGCTCGAAGGTCGACAGCACCGCCACCTTGACGTGCGGATGCGACAGCCGGCGGTCGGTGACCCGCGTCCACAGGATCGGATGCATCTCGGCCATGTTCGAGCCCCACAGCACGAATGCGTCCGCGGCTTCGATATCGTCATAGCAACCCATCGGCTCATCCATGCCGAAAGTACGCATGAAGCCCATCACCGCCGAGGCCATGCAATGGCGTGCATTGGGGTCGATATGGTTGCTGCGGAAGCCGGCCTTCATCAGCTTGTTGGCGGCATAGCCTTCAAAGATCGTCCATTGGCCGGAACCGAACATGCCCACCGCGCCCGGGCCTTTCGCTTTCAGCACCTTCTTGAACTGCTCGGCCATCACATCGAAGGCTTCGTCCCAACTGACCTGGGTGAAGTCGCCGTCCTTTGCATACGCCCCGTTCTTCTTGCGCAACAACGGCATGGTCAGGCGGTCTTCGCCATACAGGATCTTGGAAAGGAAGTAGCCCTTGACGCAGTTGATGCCCCGATTCACCTCAGCGTGGACATCGCCGTGGGTCGCGACCACTCTGCCCTGCTTCACCGCCACGTTGACGCCGCAGCCGGTGCCGCAGTATCGACAAGGCGCCTTGTCCCATTTCAGGCTGGTCAGGTCGCCTTCGGTGACCAGGTTGCTGCCTTGGCCAGTCAGCGGCATACCAGCGGCGGCGGCCGCCGTAGTCAGGGCGCTATTGCGTATGAACTCGCGGCGCGTGCTCATGGTGGGTCTCCCTTATCCTTGTTGTGCCGACAGCGGCTGATCAAGCGCCTGCTGGGGTTCGGCATGGTGATAGACAAGCAATACGTTGAGTACACCGGGCACGGCGCGCATCTGTTCGATGCGGTCCATGACCAGGAAACGATCGGCGGATTCGCAGATGACGACGCTGCGCGTCTCCGCGGCCAGCGCCAGCTCCAGATCCGGGCATTGGCCGATCATCTCGGCCAGGCCAGACGCAGACGTGGGCCGGTGCTGGACCACGAAACTGGCGATATGCACGTCATCGCTCGTGTCTTTGCGTGGCTCGCTATCTCGTTTCATACAGACTCCAGGCGGGGCTGTTGCAAAGAAACCGCGTAGCTAGGGCAGACGCTCACGCATTCGCCGCAGCCGTCACAACGATCAGCAATGATGTGGAGGGCAGCGCGCTGCCGGACGGGGATCACAATGGCGCGATGCGGACAGGCATCGGCGCAGCTGGCGCACACCACTCCCTGCGCATTCAAGCAACGCGCTGAATCAACTGCGGCGATGCTGGCATCGACGGCGGAAACGAATTCGCCTTCCACGACCGGAACTCCGACACGCGGAGAAACGGACGCAAGCCGTGCAGGCGCGTCCACGCCAAACAAGAGTCGGCGTCTGGAAAGCAGTGGAGTCGATGGCATGGCTCAGTGCCCCGCCGGCGGTCCTGCGAACATCTGGTAGAACCAGACCAGGAAGCCGTAGCCGGCGACGATCAGGACGGCCATCAACGGGAAAACCACGAAGGTCAGCAGCAGAAAAGCAACGCGTTCCTGCGTCTTGCTGGGTCCCGTGTGCTGAGAGGGTTGCTCCATATGCCCACCTTGCAGATATCAGCTGGGTGTCTACGTCGCGAATCAGGCTAGCACTTTTCCAACGGCTGAAAGTATATGGCGCGAGCAAACTTAGTTCGAATGGACGGAAGGTGGACAATCCACCCATTGTTGCAGCGCTTTCCACTCCTCTGGCGTATTGCAGCCACGCAGCTGCGCCGCCCACGGCGTTGCATCCAGCAAGAGTGCGCCGAGCTCGTTTTGCAGGGCGCGCAGGGATCGCTGCGGAGCGGCCAAGCGGCTGAGCTTCTCAAGCACTTGCCGCACCTGCGGCGTCAGCTGCAAGCGCATGGGCAATGGATGTGCTGCAAATGCGGCACAGCTGGCGTCGGTGCTTGCCAGTTGCTGCAACAGACCCACTGACAGCAGCGGCATATCCACCGGTACAACCAGGTGCACGCCGTCATTCAGATGGGGCAGCAGTTGAGCCAACGCGGCCAAGGGGCCCTGCCCGCTGTTGGCATCAGGCACGGCGTCTTGCACGTCGGCGCGTCCACAAATGAGCACCCGGCTCGCACCTGCGGCCGACAGCTGCGACCGGACGTGTTCCAGCAAGGTTTGACCACCCCACCGCAAGGTCGCCTTGTCGCTACCCATCCGCGAAGACTGGCCTCCGGCCAACACGATGCCTATCCAGGGTGGCGAAACGGCGGTCATTAGGCAGGTCGTCCCGGCGTCTTCGAAAGGGCCATCGCCAATATTGGCAGGGTCATCAGCCTAGCAGAGCCCGTCGACATGGCTGGGGCCGCCAGCACGGGGAGGGCAATGGCGGCCATGTGAATTGATTTAGGTCAACGACAGCCCCCACCGACCTGCCTACCCTGCCGCCATGGCCGCCCTGTCCTCTCTGTTCGATCCCGACCTGCTTCGTCGCTATGACAAGCCGGGCCCGCGCTATACGTCTTATCCGACAGCACCGCAGTTCTCCCCGCAGTTTGGCGAGGCTGAGTTCCGCCAGGCCGCGGCAGAGACCAACGGCGACCCCATTCCGCGCCCGCTGTCGGTGTACGTACATGTGCCGTTCTGCCGCAGCCCCTGCTTCTACTGCGGCTGCAATCGCATCATCACCCGCGAAAAAGCGCGCGGCGACGCCTACCTGACCCGCCTGTACCGTGAAGCGGCGATGGTCTCGCAGTTGTTCGACCGTGACCGTGAAGTGCACCAGGTGCATCTGGGCGGCGGCACGCCCAACTTTCTGGACGCCGAGCAAATTGCCGAAGTTGTGGACGTGATCCGCCGCCATTTCAGTTTTACGCGGCCGGATCAGCTGGACTGTTCCATCGAGCTGGACCCGCGCTTCATCAAGCCTGACGAAATCGCGGTGCTGGCACGCGCAGGGTTCAACCGTGCCAGTCTCGGCGTGCAGGATTTCGATTCGCTGGTACAGGAGGCGGTCAATCGCATCCAGAGCGTGGAGGAGACGCTGGCCATCATTGATGCCTGCCGCGCCAACGGCATGCGCTCGGTCAACGTCGACCTGATCTACGGCCTGCCCAAGCAGAACCTGGCCGGTTTCTCGCGCACCCTCGACATCACTCTGCGAGCGCGTCCGGATCGCCTGGCGATTTATAGCTACGCGCATCTGCCCAACCTGTTCCGCCCGCAGCAACGCATCCACGCCGAGGACCTGCCCAGCCCCGAGCAAAAGCTGGAACTGCTGCATTGCGCCATCGAACGCCTGGGCGATGCCGGCTATGTCTATATCGGCATGGACCATTTCGCCCTGCCCAGTGACGAACTGGCCATTGCGCAGGACAACGGCAGCTTGCACCGCAATTTCATGGGCTATACCACACACGCCGAGAGCGATCTGGTGGGCCTGGGAGTCAGCGCGATCAGCCACGTGGGCGCCAGCTTCAGCCAGAATCCACGCGACATCGACAGCTGGGAAGAATGCATCGACAGCGGCCGACTGCCCATCTGGCGCGGCATGCGCATGGACCAGGACGATGTGCTGCGCGCGGAAGTGATCCAACAGCTCATGTGCCACGGCCGAATCAACCGCGAGCGCCTGGAGCAGCGCTACCTGATTGACTTCAACGAATACTTCGCCGATGCCTTGGTGAAACTGCTGCCTCTGCAGGCCGATGGTCTGGTTGAGGTGGGCGACACGAATATAGTGGCGACCTCGCGCGGACGTATGTTGTTGCGTATTATCGCAATGGCATTTGACCGCTATCTCCCTCCCGCGAGCGACACTGCGGCCACGCGCTTCTCGCGCACCGTCTGATTCCATCGCCTACTGCATGAACCAGAGCGTCGTCTTCCCCCGCACCGATGCACGTATCCTGGCCGATGACGGCGATTCGCTGAGTTTCTGTTCCACCTGTGCGTTCTCCCAGGCCTGCCTGAGTGAGGGCATGGATAAGCGTGCACTGATGGATCTGCACGTTCTGGTGGAGCATGTCGGTCCGCTGGCCCCGGGCGATCATGTATTCCGCGAGGGCGATCCGTTCAGCGCCATCGCCGCCGTGCGTGCCGGCACCGTCAAGACCTACCAGATTGATCGCGAAGGCCGCGAGCAGGTGTTGGGCTTCCACCTCCCCGGCGAGGTGATTGGCTTGAACGCCATCCACGATGATCGCTATCCCTGCAATGCAGTGGCGCTGGATACGGTCATGCTGTGCCGCTTTTCCTTCCCCAAGATCGCCTTGTTGGCCAGCCAGCTGCCCAACCTGCAGCGCCATCTGTTCCGCTTGCTTAGTCATGATATTGGCGTGGCTTCGCTGTTTGCACGCGACAACAGCGCGGACGAGCGGATGGCGGCCTTCTTGATTGGGCTTTCGCGTCGATTGGCCGCACGCGGCTTCTCCGCTCGCCGCTTTCAGCTCACCATGTCGCGTACGGACATTGCCAACTACCTGCGCCAGGCACCGGAAACGGTGAGCCGCGTGCTGCGCCGGTTCGAACGCGAGGGTCTGCTGCATATCAAGCAGCGCGACGTGGAGATCCTCGACTTGCCGCGCTTGCAGACGATGGCGGCTGCGGTCCTGCGCGACTGAGTATGCCGCGTGCATGTCGCCTGACAGGCGGAACTCTCGCTACAACTTGACCCACGTCATGGAGCCTCGGCGCCCATAGACAGAACATGCGGCACCTACAAAGGAGTCCGCATCATGCAATCAACCAGAAGACTATGGGCAGGACTGGCAGCGCTGCTGCTGGTGTCCTTCTCAGTGCTGCTCTGGGTCGGCGGCGAAGTCCATCGCCAAGCCCCTCCCCTGCCTGAGCGCGTCGTGGACGTGGAAGGCAACGTCCTCTACACCCGCCAGGACATCGAGGTGGGTCGGCAAGTCTGGCAATCGATTGGCGGCCAGCAGCTGGGCTCGATCTGGGGCCACGGCGGCTACGTGGCGCCGGACTGGGGCGCTGATTGGCTGCACCGCGAGGCCGAGGCCATTCAGGACGCCTGGGCGCATCGCGAGGCCAACGTTGACAGCTACAAGCAGTTGGACGAAGCCACACGAGCCGCCTACGCCAAGCGGGTGCAGGCCGTGCTACGACCCAATCGCTATGACGCCACCACCGGCACGATCACGGTCGACATGGACCGCGCGGCCGCCATGCGTGAAGTGGCGCACCACTACGAGCAGCTGTTCGGCGACGCGCCCGAAATGGCCTCCCTGCGCGAGGCCTATGCCATGCGCAATGGCACCGTGGCCGAGGCCGCCCATCGCCACCAGCTGACCGCCTTCTATTGGTGGGCTGCGTGGTCATCGGTGACCGAGCGGCCGGACTCCACGATCAGCTACACCGCCAACTGGCCGGCTGATGCGATGGTCGGCAACACGCCGCCGTCGAACCTGTTCCTGTGGACGGTCTTCAGCGTGTTGTTCCTGCTGGCCGGCATCGGCCTACTCGGCTGGCACTACGCCGTCAATCATGGCGACGAGATTGCCCCGGTGCTGCCCAAGAGCGATCCGTTGGCGAAGCTGCTCATCACCCCATCGATGCGCGCCACGGGCAAGTACTTCTGGATAGTGTGCGCGTTGTTCCTGGTGCAAATCCTGCTGGGTGCCATGACCGCGCACTATCAGGTCGAAGGCCAGCAAGCCTACGGCTTTGCCCTGGCCGATGTGCTGCCCTATTCACTCACGCGCACCTGGCACACCCAACTGGCGGTGCTGTGGATTGCCACCGCATGGCTGGGCATGGGCCTGTACATCGGGCCGGCCATTTCCGGGCATGAGCCCAGGTTCCAGCGACTGGGCGTGCATGTGCTCTGGGTCTGCCTGCTGGTCATTGTGGTCGGCGCATTCGCCGGCCAATGGTTTGCGGTCATGCAGAAGATGGGCCTGGAACACAACTTCTGGTTTGGTCACCAGGGGTGGGAGTACGTGGATCTGGGCCGGTTCTGGCAGTGGTTCCTCTTCATCGGCCTGGTGTTGTGGCTGACCCTGGTCGGTCGCGCTTTGTGGCCGGCGCTGCGCCAGGGCAACGAGTCGCGCTCGATTGTCACCCTGCTGTTCCTCTCCACGGTGGCCATTGGCCTGTTCTACGCCGCTGGCCTGATGTGGGGTGAGCACACGCATCTGTCGATGGTGGAGTACTGGCGCTGGTGGGTGGTGCATCTGTGGGTGGAAGGCTTCTTCGAAGTGTTCGCGGTGGCGGTCATCGCCTTCCTGTTTACTCGTCTGGGATTGCTGCAGATCAAGACTGCGACCATGGCGGTGCTGTTCGCCACGATCGTGTTCCTGGCGGGCGGCGTGCTGGGCACCCTGCACCATCTGTACTTCGCCGGTACGCCGACGGCGGTGATCGCCCTGGGGGCCAGCTTCTCTGCCTTGGAAGTGGTGCCGCTGGCCTACGTCGGCTTTGAGGCTTATCACAGCTACAAGATGGGTAAAGCCACGCCGTGGATGGCGCGCTACCGCTGGCCGATCATGTTCTTCATCGCGGTGTCGTTCTGGAATCTGGTGGGCGCCGGACTATTTGGCTTCCTGATCAACCCGCCGCTGTCGCTGTACTACATGCAGGGTCTGAACCTTACCCCGACTCACGGCCACACCGCCTTGTTCGGCGTGTACGGCATGCTCGGTATTGGCCTGATGCTGTTCTGCCTGCGCGGACTGAAGCCGGATGTGGTGTGGAACGAGAAGTTGTTGAAGACTGCGTTCTGGGCAATGAACATCGGCCTGAGCCTGATGGCCCTGTTGACCCTGTTGCCGCTGGGCATCCTGCAATTGCGGGCTGCGCTGGAACATGGTTACTGGTACGCACGCTCGGCGGAGTTCATGCAGCAGCCGCTGATTGACCTGCTGGTCTGGATGCGCGTTCCTGGCGACACGATTTTCAGCATTGGCGCGGTGGCCTTGGTGTGGTTCGTGTTTCGCCTGTGGGTGGCGCCGCGTCGCGAAACCGTCGTGGCCCTGCCGCAAACGAACTGACGCACGACAATGTGGAAAAGAGAAGGGCCGCGCAATGCGGCCCTTCTTCTATCTGGAATCTGGAATTTCGGCGCTGACACGCCCCCGGAATCAGTGCGAACAGCAGCCGCAGCACTCCTGCGTGCTGCGCTCGCCGTCACCGCAACTGGACACCGGCTTCCCCAACCCAGCCAGGATGGCCGAAACGCGTTCGCTGGGCAGTGTGGTGAACACACTGAGGCGGCCGGACTCGGCATCCCAGAGGATTTCAGCTTCGGGGTCCCACTCGCGCAGGGCTTTGGTCATCGCGAGCTGGCGACGTTGGCGTGGGTCCAGCAGAGCGTCGGTATCGGTCATGGTTATCCTTGGTTTGGGGGGCGGCGCGAGGGCCTGGAGCAGAAATCTAGGCAATGCGTGGTTCCGCGACATTGACCCGAATCAAGCTGGGCCGAGTCGTGTTGACACAGGTCAATGCCGGATAGGCGCCAGCCGCACACACTGCGCGCATGACCCGTATTCCCCTGCCCTCTTCCCACTCATCTGCACCGACCGCGGTTTCCGTGCGCCAACTGCTGCAGGCGCCGCATCGGCTCATGTTCTTTATCGGCGCGGGTAACCTGCTGCTGGCGATGCTCTGGTGGGCCAGCTGGCTGGCATCGCAATACAGCGGTGCGTGGCAAATGCCGGAGACGCCGATCTATGCGGGCTGGCTGCATGCCCTGGTCATGCAGTACATGGTCCTGCCTAGTTTCATTTTTGGCTTCCTGCTCACCGTATTCCCGCGCTGGACAGGTCAACCGGACTTGCCGCGCTGGCGCTACGTGCCGGTGGGCGCGGGCTTGATGGGCGGACAGCTGGCCGTGCTGCTTTCCACGCTCGGCTGGTCGGCGGGCTTGGTGGTCGGCGTGATTCTTGCGCTGGGTGGCTGGTCCGCCGCCCTCGGCACACTGGCCCAGGTGTTGCGGCGTGATCAAGGCCAGACCTGGCATGCGCGTTCCTGCTATGCGGCGTTGCTGCTGGGGTGGTTGGGGCTGGCGCTGTATCTGGGTTTCCTGGTGACCGGCAACGCCATGCTGGCCTTCGCCAGCATCAAGATGGGTGGCATGGGCATGCTGCTGCCGATCTACCTGAGCGTGGCCCACCGGATGTTTCCGTTCTTTGCTGGCAACGCCATTCCGGGCTACCGGCCGTGGCGGCCGCTGCCCTGGCTGGCGGGCGTCTGGGCGGCAGCGATGTTGCATTTGGGTTTGGAACTAGGGCATGCCTACGCGTGGTTGTGGTTGCCGGACCTCGCCTTGCTCGTTCTGACTGGCTACGCCTTGTGGCGCTGGTGGCCACGCGCGCGTATGCCTGGCTTGTTGGCGGTGCTGTTCTTTGGCACGGCGTGGATGCCAATTACCTTTGCGCTGTACAGCGTGCAAAGTCTGGTCTACCTGGCGACCGGCGATTTCGTGCTGGGCCGAGCGCCGATGCACGCCATGTTCATCGGCTTCTTCGGCTCCGTGTTGGTGGCCATGGTCACCCGCGTTACCCAGGGTCATTCCGGTCGACCGCTGACAATGTCGCGTACAGCCTGGTTCGCGTTCATTGCGTTGCAGGTAGTGGCGGTCATGCGCGTAGTGGCCGAACTAGTCCCAGGCGGCATGTTGTTGCAGTGCCTGGCGGCGGTGGCTTGGTTGGTGGCCTTGGCGCCGTGGGTGAGCCGGATTGGGTCGATCTACCTGAGCCCTCGCGCCGATGGGCGACCGGGGTGATCGCATGATGACGTTCTATCCCGCCATCAAGCATCTGCACATGGCCGTGGCACTCACCAGTGGCAGCCTTTTCGCCTTGCGCGGCGCTGGCATGTTGCTAGGCCAGCGCTGGCCGAAGCATGTCGTGGTGCGCTACCTGAGCTACAGCGTAGACACGATCCTGCTGACGGCCGCGTTGTTCTTGCTGACCTTGCTACCCGCAGCGTTATTCGCCAATGGCTGGCTGGTGGTCAAGGTGGGCTTGGTGATCGCCTACATCGCCATGGGCATGCTCGCATTCCAGTCTGATCGAGCGACCCGCTCCCGGTTCGTTCTGTGGCTACTCGCGCTGCTGTGCTTCGCGCAAGTCTATGGCATCGCGCGGGCGCACCATCCGTTGGGTTGGATGCTCTGGCTATGAGCATCGACGAGCTCTGCCTTTGCCACGACCTCTGCGCCCCATGGACGCTCGTCTTGGGCGAATGCCTGCAAGCCGCGGGCTGTGGCTGCGATCATGTCGCGCCGACCATGGCGGACACGGAACAAGCTCACCACCAGGAGGCAGTGCCATGAGCCTGTTCCAACTTGACCTGCGCAATCTGCCCGCCCCCGAGCCAACGGAATGCGTCATTGCCGCGCTGCGCCAGCTGCGGCGAGGGCGACGTATCGAAGCGCTCACACCGATGCGTCCGCTGCCACTGATGGCCATACTTGATGACTGGGGGTATGCCTATTGCGTAGAAGACTTGCCCGGTGGCCAGGCGCGCATCTTCATTTCCCACAGCGAAGACTACGGCAGCCTGCCTGCACAGGGCCGCAGCAGCCTGCGCTGACTTGGCGAAAGCATCAGTGACTCAGATTGACCTTGAGCCACAACGTCCGCCCCGGCTCATGGATACGCACCGGATCAGCCGGGTAACCAAAGGCGCTGTTGCCGCCCAGGTTGAGATGCTCGCTGTAATCACGATCAAACAGGTTGTCGATGCCGGCACTGACCTGAACGCGGTCGCTGTAGCGATAGGCTGCATTGGCCGAGAACACTGCGAATCCCGCGCTGGGGCCCAGGTCCTGCCCCACGACATTGCCGGCTCCTGGATTGACACGGTCCTGCTGCGCCACCACGCGTAGCAAGGTGCCCCAGGAAAACTTTCCGCGTTCCTGCGCCAGCGACAGCCGCAATTCGAGGGGCGGCATCTGCGGCATCGCACCTTCGTTGCGCAGGTCGCCCCAGGCGTAGGCCAGCACACCGCCCACCTTCAGCTGGCTGCCGGGCCGCCATTCCACGCCTGCCTCACCACCGTGGATATTGGCATCGACGTTGCGGGCTCGTGTCGACTTCATGCCCATGCCGCCGGTCATGTAATCGAACAAGACAAAGTCCTGCACCCACCCCGCATACAGCGACACCCACGCATCGTAACGGGTGCTCTGGACCTGCGCGCCGATATCCATTTGCGTGGTCTTCTCGGGTCGCACGCCGGCAAATGCATTGAGTGAGCCGACCGGACCGCGCGTGGGCGAGAACAGCTCCCAGTAGTCCGGCATGCGCTGGGTGTGGCCCAGTCCGGCGTAGAAACCAACGCCCTGATGATCGTACTCATAGCGAACAAAGCCGCTAGGCAGCCTCTCCTGACGACGCATCCCTGCGGTGGGATTGGGCATGGGCATCATCCCGCCCGTACGCTGGCGCAAGTCCTGCACGCGCGCACGGTCCAGGCGCAGGCCGCTCATCAGGTGGTGACTGTCCGTCATATGCCAATGCGATTCGGCGAACACGCCATAGGTGCGGAATTTGGCATCCACGGTCCAGGGTTGCCGCTTGTAGGCGCCACGCCCCATGGCGCTGCGCTGGCTGTGGCGACTGTCGCGCACATCCGCGCCGGCAGTGAGCTCCCAGCGATCCTTCTGCCAGGTTGCGGCCGCACGACCGCCCTGCACGTCCTGCGCCACATTGCTGGCCATCGGCATGGGCATGCTGCTGCTGGCATCGGGTTGGCGCAGCGTGTAGTTGTCCATGACGTGGTCCACCTTGTTGCGGTAGACGTTGGCCACCACCGCATCCAGCACGCCGCCGATGCGCTTCTTTTCAAAGCGTAGACCCAGGCTGTCACGGTTGAAGATCGCGCCATCCATGCCGCGTCCTGCGTAACGTGCCTGCGCGTCGCCCTGGCCGGCGCTCAATTCCAGCACCGTGTCGGTGTCTGGCATCCAGCCCAGTGCGGCATCGGCGTTCCACTTGCGCCAGGCTGATGGCACCTCGTCGCCCGTGCCATCCTGGTAGTCGTCCGATTCGGAACGATTCCCTGCGACGCGCACGTATCCTTTTGGCTGGCCGAACACCGCATCGACCACCTGATCATTGCGGTTGCGGCTGCCGACCAGGGCGCTGCCTGACAGACGTGCCTCAGGTCGATCAAAGTACGGAATTTCGCGTTCAAAGCGCACCGTCCCAGCCGACGCACCGCCGCCCCACAGCACACTCTGTGGGCCCTTGATGACAATCAGACGGTCATAGGTCTCCGGCGCGATGTAGGACATGGCGTTGTCCATCCGCGAAGGGCAGGCGCCGCTCAGTGCGCCATCGTTGGTCAACAAGTTCAGGCGTGACCCAAACATCCCGCGCAACACCGGGTCGCCATTGGTGCCGCCACTGCGCAACGTGGTGAAACCCGGGATGGTCTTCAAGTAATCGGCACCGTCGCTGGCCGGCACCGGTTGGCGCGGCAGCTTGGGATCGGTGACAAAGGTAGTGGCCTGACTGGGCGCGACGCCGATCACCACGATCCCGTCAAGCGAGGTCGCCGCCGCGTGTTCGCCTGCGTTGTGTCCTATTGCGTTCTGTCCTACGGCGACGTGCGTTGCGGCGGCCGTTTGCGCATGTGTTTGCGCGGTCGGCAGTGTCTGGGCCGATGCGGCCGATGCGGCCGATGCGCAAGGCAGCGCCATGGCCAGCGCAACTGCGAGCGGATGTCTTTGCATGGACGTGCTCTCTGGATGAGTTGCCACATCTTTGGCGCGTCACCCATGCATCGCTATGCGACAGAGCGTCGCATCGCCGGCGGCGCTTGACGTCGGTCAAGACAATCACATTCCCCACGTTTCGATTGATTCTGATCAACGCCCCTGCGTGGAGCGCGCGCCTACCTTGCACGCAACGGCCACAAGGCCATGACACAGGGAATTGCGTAATGAAACGCTGCAAACCGCTTCTACTCTCGAGCGCCCTGGGCTGCGTGCTCGGCTTGCTGGCCGCCGGCCAGGCGATGGCCGCGCCGGGCGCAGATCGGACTCCGCCCTTGGAAACGATCAAGGCCCTCCTGACCGCACCGCCGATGGTGCCGCCACCGATCACCCGCAAGACCCCCGCCAAGGTGGTGGTGGATCTGGAAGTCGTCGAAAAGGACATGCCCATTTCCGAGGGCGTGACCTACAACTTCTGGACCTTTGGTGGCTCGGTGCCCGGCAGCTTCATCCGTGTGCGCCAGGGCGACACCGTGGAGTTCCACCTGAAGAACGCGCATGACTCGCACATGGCGCACAACATCGACCTGCACGCCGTGACCGGAACGGGTGGCGGCGCCGAAGCCACCTTCACCCTGCCCGGCCACCAGACGCAGTTCACCTTCAAGGCGCTCAACCCGGGCTTGTATGTCTATCACTGCGCCATGCCGCCGGTTGGCATGCACGTGGCCAACGGCATGTACGGCTTGATCCTGGTCGAGCCGGAAGAAGGCCTGCCAAAGGTCGACAAGGAGTTCTACGTGATGCAAGGCGACTTCTACACCGAAGGCGCGCACGGCGAAGCCGGCCTGCAGCCCTTCAGTCTGGAAAAGGCCATCGACGAGCATCCGACCTACGTGGTGTTCAACGGCGCCGAAGGTTCGATGACGGGTGACAAGGCCTTGACGGCCAAGGCGGGTGAAACCATCCGCATGTTTGTCGGCAATGGCGGTCCCAACCTGGTGTCGAGCTTCCACGTGATTGGCGAGATCTTCGACAAGGTCTACACCGAAGGCGGCAGCAAGGTGCAGGAGAACGTGCAAACCACACTGGTACCGGCGGGTGGATCGACGATAGTCGAGTTCAAGGCCGATGTGCCGGGCAACTTCATCCTGGTGGACCACAGCCTGTTCCGCACCTTCCACAAGGGTTCGCTGGGCATCCTGAAAGTCGACGGTGAGCGCAAGCCGGAGATCTATACCGGCCAGCAAGCCAGTGGCGAGTACGCGGCGCCCGCTGACAAACCGGCCAAGTGATGCCATGAAACGCGCACTGACCGGCCTGGCCTGTCTGCTCGTGATCGCCTCCGCCCTTGCGGCGGAGGCGACTTACGTGAACGTGCCGGGCGGTTCTTTCGTCTCGGCGGTGCGCTACGAAGATTCCTCGGCTGCCACTGCCGTCCGGCCGTTCCAGATGATGGTCCGGCCGGTCAGCAATGCCGAGTTCGCCCGTTTCCTGCACGAGCATCCGCAATGGCGACGCGATCGCTTGCCGGCCGTGTTCTCCAGTCCCGGCTATCTGTCGCACTGGCAATCGGCCGACGCAGTCGGCGCCGTCCAGCTGGATGACGCGCCGGTGACCCACGTCAACTGGTATGCGGCCGACGCCTATTGCCGCAGCCAGCAGGCACGCCTGCCGACCTTCCTGGAATGGGAGTTTGCCGCTGCCGCTGATGACCATCGCGCCGATGCGCGTGGCGATATCCACCGACGCCTGCGCCTGCTGGAAGACGCGACGCCGCGTGCACTCGATGCGCATGCCCTTGCAGCCGCCAACGTCTACGGCGTACAGGGCCTGCACGGCGCGAACTGGGAATGGGCGGATGACTTTTCCTCGCTGCTGAGCGCCGAGGATCGTCGCGGCGGCGAGGACGGGGATTCACTCAAATTCTGCGGCGCCACGTCGCTGGCCTTCAACGACCGCGAGCAGTACGCGCTGGTGAAGCGCTTTGCTGTGCTGTCGGCGCTCAAACCCGGCGACACGCTCGCCAATCTTGGATTTCGCTGCGTAAGGAGTTCGCCATGAGACCCGTCCTTCTGCCTTCACTCTTGCTCGCCGCCCTGTTCGCCACCGGCGTGGGCCGCGTCTGCGCGCAGGCGCTGCCCGGCGATTCTGTGTACCAAGTGGATGCGCAAGTCACCAGTTCGCAAGGCCAGACCCAGGCCTGGCGGGCGCTACGCGGGCAGACCCGCGTGGTGTCGATGTTTTACAGCGGCTGCCACGTGATGTGTCCGCTGATCCTGGAGAACGCCAAGGCGGTGCAGAAACAGCTCACCCCTGCTGAACGTGAGCGCCTGGGCCTGACCATGATCAGCCTGGACCCGATCCATGACACGCCGGCCGTGCTGGCCGAGACCGCGCGCAATCATCGGCTCCCGGCCCATTGGCAACTAGTGCGTCCCGGCGTGGACGAAGTGCGCGCCTTGGCCAGCGTGCTGGATGTGCGCTACCGCGCGCGTGAGGACGGCAGCATCAACCACACCAGCGTGTTGATCCTGCTGGATGCCGATGGACGCATCCTGGCCCGCAGCGAGGTGGCCACGGCAGCACCGGATCCGACGTTCGTCGCCGCTGTCCGGCAGGCGCTCACGCTGCCCGTCGCTGTCATCCATTGACTCCCATCGCCGCCGCCGCGGCGCTCTCTCCCTGCGAGGTTGCCATGCAGTATGCGATTCCCCTGGACGTCGCCACGCTCGATCTGGCGGCATTGGAAGCCCAGCTCCAAAATTTTGATCCGGCCGGCATGGTCGATTACGACCCGGCCAGTTCGCGCCTGCGTGTGTCCACGATCGTCCTGGCGATCGAATTGGTGTTCATCCTGGAACAGGCCGGTCACCGGGTACCGCTCAATCAAATCGAGCATGTGCCGTCGGTGTGTTGCGGCGGCTGCAGCGGCTGACATCGCAAGGGAGATGCGCCCGTTGACGCTTGATTTCAGTCAATGGCAACGCCGCATGGCCTGCCTAGCATGCGCTGACTCTCCTTTGCCCGGTGGTGTCCTGCCGTGTCCAGCCGTCCGTTCCCACCTGCCGACGACGCCGCACTGTCGCCGCCATTGAAGCGCCCGGCCAGTCACCCCGGCGGACGCGGTGCTCGCGCCATGCATTCGCCGCCGCCACCGCTGGTGATCGTCGGCAGTGGCATCGCCGGATTGGTCACCGCGCTGTCAGCGGCGCCGCGTCCGGTGCGCTTGATAGGCCCCCTGCCCGTCGTGGCCACCTGTGCCACCGCCTTGGCGCAAGGCGGCATTGCCGCCGCGCTGTCCAGCGAAGACACCGCCGCCGCGCATGCACGCGACACCCTGGTCGCGGGGGCGTATCACAACGACTACGACGCGGTGCGCTATCTGGTGGATCACGCCGCCATCGCCGTGCGTTGGTTGCAGGCGCAGGGCGTGGGCTTTGACCTGGACGGCACCCGCTTCCTGCTGGGCCGCGAAGGTGGCCATCGGCGCGAACGCACCGTCCATGCCGGCGGCGATGCCAGCGGTACCGCCTTGTTGCTGGCATTGATGCGCGCGGCCGAACAGGCCAGCCACATCCAATGGTTGGCCCCGGCGCGTCTGGACGCCGTCCGCCTGCGCAATGGCCACGTCGCCGGGGTGCGCGTGGCCACGGCCGGCACGGTCGAAGAATGGGACTGCGCCGAGCTGGTGCTGGCCACCGGCGGCTGCGCGGCCCTGTTTGCCGCCAGCACCAATCCCAGCAGTGCCGATGGCAATGGCTTGGCCTTGGCCATGGCCTGCGGCGCTGCATCGCGCGACATCGAGTTTGTGCAGTTCCATCCCACCGCCTTGGCGACACCCAGCCAAACCACCTTGCCGATGATCACCGATGCGCTGCGCGCCGCTGGCGCGCGCTTGATCGATGACAGCGAGCGACCGTTGCTACCGGGTGCCGGTCCTGACGCCCAGGTCTCGCCGGCGCGGATCGCGCGCCAGGTGTGGCTATGTCGCGAACGTGGCCACCAGGCGTTGCTCGACGCCACCAACCTGAACGAGCAGTGGTTGATGCACTTTCCCAACGTCTATGCCCTGTGCCGCGCACACGGGGTGGATCCATTGCGCGAGCCGATTCCAGTCACTTCGGCGGCGCACTTCCATATCGGCGGCGTTGCCGTGGATGCGGAAAGTCGCAGCAGCGTGCACGGCCTTTACGCAGTGGGCGAAGTCGCCTGCAATGGCGTGCACGGGGCCAACCGCCTGGCCAGCAATTCCCTGCTAGAAGGCGTGGTGTTTGGCCGTCGCCTCGGCCATTCACTGGCCGATATCCGCTTGCATGCGCCCGGACGCGGCAGCGATCGCTGGGTGGATCGCGGTAAGTCCGCCGATGCCGACAGCATGGTCCAGTTGCGCGAAATGGCCTGGCGCGCCCTGGGACCGGTGCGCGACGGCGCCACCCTGGCAGGTACCGACAACGCGCTGGTGCAGGAGGCGCGTCTGGCCGGCACCTGGCAGGCTGGCCTGCTACGGTGCATGCTGCAGGCCGCGCAAGCGCGCAGACAAAGCCTGGGCAGCCATTTTCGCCGCGATGACGGCCACGCCGCCTGGCTCAATTGAACGTCGTCAGGAGTGTCCGTCATGCCACTGAGCTTTGACCTGGAAGCCTCCATCCAGCGTCGTGGCTGGGTCGCCGAAGCCATGCGCATCATCGAGGCGGACTTCAACCGTTCGGCTGACACGCATCTGATTCCGCTGGCCTTGCCAGCGTTTCCCGAGCTGCCGATCTACCTGAAAGACGAGTCCAGCCATCCCACCGGCAGCCTCAAGCATCGGCTGGCGCGTTCGTTGTTCCTGTATGCGCTGGCCAATGGCTGGCTGCGCGAAGGCATGCCCGTCATCGAGGCGTCCAGCGGATCCACTGCGGTCTCCGAGGCCTATTTCGCCAGACTGCTGGGCCTGCCTTTCATCGCGGTGATGCCACGCCAGACCTCGCCTGACAAGATCGCGGCGATTGAATTCCAGGGCGGGCGCTGTCATCTGGTCGAAGAAGCCGCCCGCATCAATGACGAATCCGCGCACCTGGCCCAGCAACTCGGTGGCCATTTCATGGACCAGTTCACCTACGCCGAGCGCGCCACCGACTGGCGCGCCAACAACAACATCGCCGAGTCGATCTTCCGTCAGCTGGCGCAGGAGCAACATCCTATCCCCAGTTGGCTGGTCTGCAGCGCCGGCACCGGCGGCACCAGCGCCACATTGGGCCGTTACGTGCGCTACCGGCGCTACCCGACGCAGGTGCTATGCGTGGATCCGGAGCATTCGGTGTTCTTCGATTTCTACCGCGATTGCGCGCAAGGACGGCGCGATACCCAGCGCGTGCATGATTGCGGCTCGCGTATCGAAGGCATCGGCAGGCCACGGGTCGAAGCCAGCTTCATTCCCGAATGCGTGGATGCCATGCTCAAGGTGCCTGATGTGTTGAGCCTGGCCGCCATGCGCTTTGTCAGCGCCCGCCTGGGTCGCCGGGTGGGTGGTTCCACCGGCACCAACTTCGTCGGCGTGCTGGCGGCGGCCCAGCGTATGCGCTCGCTGGGTCGGGCAGGTTCGCTGGTGACCATCCTGTGCGACAGCGGTGATCGTTACGCGCATAGCTATTACAGCCAGGCGTGGTACCAGGCGCAGAACATGGATATCGATGCGGCCGATGCGGTCATTGCCGCCGCCGCTGCCGGCGAGCCATTGCCACCGCTACCGGCAGCGCAACTGGGCCACTAGGCGGCCGAAGCAGGCTGGATCTCGCATCCGGCCAGCGGCACGGGATCGCGATCCGGGAAATGGAAACGCTGGTAGCGCATCCAGAAGGTATTGCCGATGGCCAGAGCCGATTCGTCAGCCATGGCCTGCAAGCGTGGATTGCCACATTCGGCGGTGGTCTGACGGAAGATCACCAGCCAGCGTTCAAACAGTTCTGCCTTCAATCCAGGCATTTCCAGATGGCGTGATACCGGTGCGCCGTGGAAGCGCCGGGTACCACGCAACATCGCCGACCAGAACGCGACCAGATGCGCCTCGTGCCAGGCCCAATCCTTGACCTGCGCGGCGAACACCGGCCCCAGCTCCGGGTCGTGGCGAATTCGCGCATAGAAGTCGGCCACCAACTGGATGACTTCCTCCTCCGAGCACAGACGCAGGCTGGGGCCGGTGCTGTTGTCGTCATCGTCGGGAGAAAAACGCATGCGGGAAGTTCCGATGGACGGGGCGCATGCAGGATAGGCATTTCATATAAAGGGTTGTTTGATCTGGATCAAGGCTGCCGATCCACGACAAGCGCACAGTGAGCGCGCATCGAGGCGTGACCCGATGCACTCTCCCCCGAACCCGAACTTTCTTTCAATGCGACACCAGGAGTTTCCGATGAAATTCGCATCCACCGTTCTGCTCGGCCTTGCCTTGCTGGGTACGGCCGGTCTGGCCCATGCTGCGGGCAACTGCACCGTCAAACTCAAAGGCGACGACGCCATGAAGTTTGATCTCAAGACGGCCACCGTCTCGGCCGCCTGCCCCACCATCACCATTGAGCTCGAACACACGGGCAAGTTGCCGGTGACCGTCATGGGCCACAACGTGGTCATCGCCAAGACCAGCGACATGTCCGGCATCGCCTCGGCTGCCACCAAAGCCGGCGCGGCCAACCAGTACATCCCGGCGGGCGATGCCCGCGTCATCGCCCACAGCTCGCTGGTGGGCGGTGGCCAGAAGACCAAGTTGACTGTGGCCGGCAAGAAGCTCACTGCCGGTGGCGACTACAGCTTCTTCTGCAGCTTCCCCGGTCACAGCACCATGATGAAGGGCAAGCTGGTCGTCACGCCCTGAGTTCCACGCGACACGTTTCGGGGCCGCCTTTGTGCGGCGGCGCTGGCCTTCGGGCCAGCGCCTTTTTATTGGGCGATCAGAAGCTGAAGGAGTAGCCCAGCTGTGGGCCACTCAACACGACGTGCGCGTCCACTACGTTCTGGCCCAGTTTCATGTCCAGATGCTGGTAGCCCACCGTCCACGCACCATGTGCCATCCGGTATTGCGCCAACAGCGATGCGCTCCAGGTGCCGCCGGTTTGTCCCGAACTGGCATCGGCCTGAAGGCTTGCCGACCAACGATGTGACAAAGGCAGGGTCACGCGCGCGCCCATCAGCAAATCGGCAAACTGTTTGTCCAGATCCAGGCCCCTGGGCCTCGCTCCAGCGGCGGTCGGCATGGCAGCTGCACTGACATCCGCGTCGATGTAGCGCATGCCAACGTGGAAATCCACGCCTCGATCTCGTTCCTCTCCCGGTCGCCAGGTCGCGACCAGATCCAACACACGCGCATCAACGTCTGTACGCGTGCGCAGGCCGTTGCGTAGCCTGGTCTTGCCCAGGCCAAAATAGTTGAAGTTGGCCTGCACGCCCAGGTGATCCCCTCGCCCTTCCATGCGCACCATGAAGGCGCCTTGCAGGATCTCGCTGACATCCTTGAAGTTCAGCTCCTGCTCCACACTCACGCCCATTGCGGGCGCAGCCACCTGGGTATCCAGTCCTGCCGCCCACACATAGGGTTCAAGCGACCAGTCCCAGGCAGGGGGTTGCTCGGCATGGGCCAGGCTGGCGCAGGCCAGCGAGGTTACCGCCAAGCCGATAGCCAGGCTCGTTCTTCTGCCAATGGACAAAGATCTCTCCTCGATTCACGTGACCAGATGCGCTGACACGCGGACCGTCCGCGCCAGCAAGCCACGAATTCAAGCAGATGTGCCCATGCACGTAGTGCGCCATCTGACGCGTTTCCTGATTGGCAGCCGCAGCTGACAAGCCTGGCAAATGCTCGCTATCAAAACATGCATTCGCGAGCGCATGCCTGCGGCTATTCGGATTCGTCTGAGGGCGTTCCGAGTCCAGGTGCTACGGCGGATACCTTCGCAAACTCCGCTTCCGGTGCATCCGACGCCATCAAGGCGAGGTTCGCCGCCCGCTGATCCGCCTCACCCAATTCGACCAGCCAGGTGATCTCCCCCGACACCCGCTTGGCCACAGGCACGCCGTCGCGGTACAGCACGCGTGCACCCGCCACACGCGGCACCTTCTCACCGGGCAGCACAGTGCCCACCAGGTTGGCTGGGTCCACTGCCGCGACCCGCAGCCAAGCGCCGTCCTCGGCGCGACGCCGCACCTGCCGCAGCGCGGCGATGGCCTCCGGCAAGGCGAACTGTTCACCGGACAAACCGGTGATGAAGCGGCCGCCGCGGATTTCGCCGCGCGCTTCCAAGCGGTGATAGACCCGGATCAGCTCGCGCCACGGTGGCAGCCAAGCCGCTTCGCGTTCGAGCAGACGCCAGCACACCACGCCGTAACGACGCAGCAGGGTGCGCGCCACATGCTCCACTGCTTCGCCGCGATCACCGCCTGCGCTGTTGCTCGCGCTGCGAATCAAGGCCCAACGTCCGGCATCCTGCACGCCGAACAGCGAGGTCCGGCGACGTCGCCGCGATGCCGATGCCGCACGCTTAGAGGACGGCACCAGCAAGGCGCGCAGCCCGCTATAGCTGTCGCAGGTGACCCGGCCGCGCATGACCAGTTCGGCCAGCGCGTCTTCCAGCTCGGTCCGCAGCAGATGGGCGCCATCGACCAGTTCGTCGAAGAACGACGCGCCCTGACTGTCCAGATAGTCCACCACGCGCTGCGCACGTGAACTCAACACAGCACCCTCCTCCGCACCGGCCGCCATCTGCTTCCATGGCGCGGCGCTGCGGCGCGGCAGCAATACGATGGGCGTGGCCCGCAACGACAGGTTGGCGCGCGCGCCCGCTTCGCCTTGCGAGGGACGCAGCCGCGTCCACAAGGTACGCCCGGCGATGCAAAGATCATCCAGCCACTGGATGGAATAGCCGTGCACACGTGCCGGCAGCAGCTCGCTTTCCCAACACAGCGCCGGCGCTTCGTAGCCTTCCAGTTGCGCCAGCACGCTGGCCAGTGCCTCCGGGCCGCTGACGCGCTCGCCCTGGCTCACGTGCTGCCAATCGAACAGGAAGCGCTGGAAGTCGCGCGGCTCAACCGGCTCAATCTCACGCCGCAACTGGCGCAGGGTGTAGCGATGGATGCGCGCCAGCAGATGGCGCTCGCACCACTGCTGTTCGCTGCCACCGCTGAAGCAGCCTTGCATGACATAGCCTTCGCTTTGCAGCGCCAGCAAAGCCAGCTCCACTTCCTCCAGCGGCAGGCCCAGCGAATTGGCCAGCCCGCCGGGCAGCGCGGGACCCAGGCCGGTCAATCGCGCGCGCAGCAATTCGCGCAAGGCGGTTTCGCGCGACCACGCCACACTGGCGAATTCCTCCGGTGGCTGGACCACCGGTTCCATGCCGCGGCCCGGATACAGCGCAGCCAACATCGGTAGCAGCTCGGTGGCAACCCAGGCGGCAGGCGCGGCGTCTTGCGCTTGCAGCAGAGTGGCGCGACCCTGCCCGGCCAGGATATGCAACCAGTCCTGCCATCCGTGTTCGTTGCGCGCCTCGACGGCAGAGATCATGCCCAGCACGCCGAGCGTCTCGTGCATCTCATCCACGCTGCGCGGCTGCGGCCAGGCTTCTTCGCGCACGGCCGCAATGGCGGCCGGGTCGAGCTTGCCCAACTCGTCGGCCGACTCGGCCTCGCGATACAGACGACTCTGCACCGCCTGGGTACGGCGCTCCTCCAGCGGCGCGTCGTCCAGAAAGGCATACGGCCGCGCGTTGATCACCTCTGCCGCCAGCGGCGAAGGCAGCGGCAGATCGCAGGCGCGCACTTCGATGCGGCCTGCCTCGATGCCGCGCAGCACCTCCAGCCACCCTTCCGCATCCATGGCCTCGTGCAGGCAATCGTCCATGGTCTGTGCCACCAGCGGATGATCCGGCACTTCGCGCTCGCCGACGATGTTCTCCAGGCAGGCGACTTGATCCGGGAACACGGTGGCCAGCAGATCCTCGGACTTCATCCGCTGCAGTTGCGGCGGCACTTTGCGTCCACCGACAAAGCGCGGCAAGGCCAGCGCGGTGGTGGCGTTCCAGCGCCAGCGCACGCCGAACAGCGGCGCGTCCAACAAGGCCTGGATCAGCACATCCAAGGCCGAACTGGAATGCAGATAGCGCGAGACCTCCAGCAGCGGGAAGCTGTGACTGGTCGACAGCGACAGGATGATGGCGTCTTCGGTGGCAGCGGCTTGCAACTCGAAATTGAACTGGCGACAGAAGCGCTTGCGCAGGGCCAGGCCCCAGGCCCGGTTGAGGCGACTCCCAAACGGCGAATGGATGACCAGCTGGGTGCCGCCGGATTCATCGAAGAAGCGCTCCAGCACAATCCGCTGCTGGGTCGGCATCTCGCCCAAGGCCGCCAGCGCCTTGGCGATGTAGTCGGCGATTTGCCGTGCGGCTTCCTCCTCCAGTTCGAGCTGCTGTTGCAGCCAGGTCACGCCGGCTTCCACACCGCCACGCTGGATCGCCACTGCCACGTCTTCGCGCAGACGCGCCACGCCTGCGGACAACTCATCGGTACGACCCGGCGCCTCGCCCAGCCAGAACGGGATATTGGGCGGCGCGCCCTGCGCGTCTTCCACCCGCACCCGACCCGGCTCCACCCGCAGGATGCGATAGCTGGCATTGCCCAACTGAAACACATCGCCGGCCAGCGATTCGATGGCGAAGTCTTCGTTGACCGTGCCGATGGTGTGCGCATCGGGCTCCAGGATCACCGCGTAGTCGCCGGTGTCGGGAATGGTTCCGCCGGACATCAGCGCGGTCATCCGCGCACCCTTGCGCTCGCGCAGGCGATGATGGACGGCATCACGATGCACATAGCCGGCGCGCATGCCACGCCGGCTGCTGAAGCCTTCGCCCAACATCTTCACCAACTCGTCGAATTGCTCGCGTGTCAGCTGCGCATAAGGCGATGCCCGGCGGACCAGCGCATAGAGCTCGTCTTCCTGCCATTCGCGGCATGCCGTCTCCGCCACCAGTTGCTGCGCCAGCACATCCAGCGGCGCGACCGGAATACGCAAGGCATCCAGCTCGCCACGCCGCACGCAGTCGAGCAAGGCGGCGCATTCAATCAACTCATCACGCGATTGTGGAAACAAGCGCGCCTTGGGCACGCCGCCCACCGAGTGGCCAGACCGGCCGGCACGCTGCAGGAAAGTGGCAATCGAACGCGGCGTGCCGAGCTGGCAGACCAGATCAACATCGCCGATATCCAGGCCCAGTTCCAATGAGGCAGTGGCGACCAGGACCTTCAAGTCGCCCTGCTTGAGCCGGCGCTCGGCGTCCAGCCGGGCTTCCTTGGCCAGGCTGCCGTGGTGCGCGGCCACGACTTCCTTGCCCAGGCGTTCGCCCAGATGGCGCGCGGTGCGCTCGGCCATACGGCGCGTGTTGACGAACACCAGCGTGGTGCGATGCCCGCGCACGAGATCGGCGACGCCGTCATACACCTGCGCCCATTGGTCGGTGGACATCACCGCGCTCAGCGGTGTGGGCGGCAATTGCAGGGCCAGATCGCGCTGCTTGCCGTAGCCGATATCAACGATGCGGCAGGGCTGCGGCTGGCCGCCGTCATCCACACCGACCAGGAAGCGCGCCACCGCCGCAATCGGCTTCTGCGTGGCCGACAGGCCAATCCGTACCAGCGGCTGCGCGGCCAGCGCCTGCAAGCGTTCCAGCGACAAGGCCAGATGGCTGCCGCGCTTGCTGGCGGCCACCGCATGGATTTCGTCGACGATCACCGTGCGCACGTTGGCCAGCATGGCGCGTCCGGATTCCGATCCCAGCAGGATGTAGAGCGACTCCGGCGTGGTCACCACAATGTGCGGCGGTTTGCGGAAATGCTTTTGCCGTTCGCTGGCCGGGGTGTCGCCGGTGCGCACGGCGGTGCGGATATCGACATCTGGCAGGCCCATCTCGGCCAGCACCTGACGGATACCGGCCAGCGGCGCTTCCAGGTTGATGTGGATGTCGTTGGACAGCGCCTTGAGCGGTGAGACGTAGACCACTGCGGTTTCGTCCGGCAGTCCTTCCGGAGTGAGCCCACGCTTGACCAGATCATCCAACGCCGACAAGAACGCGGTGAGCGTCTTGCCCGAACCCGTGGGTGCGGCCACCAGGGTGTGCTGATGCGCCTGGATGGCCGGCCACGCCTCGCGCTGCGCCTGCGTGGGCGCGGCGAAGCTGCGCTCGAACCACTGCGCGACAGCGGGGTGGAAGTTGCTCAGAGGCATAGGCGGACGATACCGGGCTTGCGCCAGGAAAACGGTGAAAACCAGCTTGGGAAATGGGGGTCGTGACGCGCCAGTTCCAGCGGGCTCGGCGGCGCCTGTTCATGTCGGCGGCGCTTGATCATTGGCAGGCGCGCTGAACGCCGTCATCGAGCTTCTGCAGCAGGCTGTAGCTGCGCTTCCAACCGACGCGCGCCAGGGTGTCCTCGCGACGGCGGCGGGCGCTGAGGCAAGAAGATGTATCGGCCTTGGGATTGAGCGGAATCAGCGCCACCTGGGCGCTGTAGCGGGCGCCGCGTCGCCCATCTGACGATGGAGGCTTGCTGCGACGGCCTTTGCCAGGGGCGGATGGCTGCCCCGACGGTGAAGATTCGCCATCGCGCCTGCGGCCCGGCATCTTGTGCGCTCGCCCTGCCCCACCATGCCGAGGTGTTGAACTTGGCATTGCGACGGCGGCAGGTGCTGGATCCGTTGCGGGCAACGACGTGGCCACATTGCGCGACCATGCCTGCTGCTGCGACTCGTCGCAGGCCAGGTTCTGATAGCTGGCGATGCCGCTGGCGTCGACGCACTTGTGGATGATCGGCTCGGCGCGGGTACGCGCGCTGCAAATCAGCAAAATCAGCAACAGGAACATGTGGATGGGGGTGGACCGTGTCATTGGGCTCTCCGTGTTGGAGACAGCCTAGTGATCGGTCCTGAGCGAAAGTATCGGGAACTGCCGTGCCTTACCGTCGGAGAAGGACGAGGCCGTGTAGGGAATCCCCGACAATCCAGGATCGCGCCGCCTGCCCGCTAATCAGAAGAAGCAGGCGGCGGCAGTACATCGGCCAGCGAGGTCAGGTGCAACGCCGTTCGCAGCGCCGCCAGATGGCTCTTGGCGCTGATGCTCACAGTAACCGCCTCACCCGGAAGCAGATCGAAGGAATTGTCGGACAGCACCGCATCGTGCTCGCCAAAGTCGATCCAGAGCGCGCGCACCAGCTGTGTGGATTGCAGGCGTAAGCGGTAGCCGTCGCCATCGCGCTCCAACTCGGTCTGGATAGCCGGAGTCGGCAGCTTGAGCGACTTGGGCGCGTCGAAATACACCAGTTGTCGCGCCAGTCGCGTATCGCTTTCGTAGAACTCGAACACCGCCACGCTGGCCTGCGCATCGGCGCCACGCAGCAGTTCGCTGTCCTTGAAACTGCGGACTTGGGTGGCCGACAGCGGCGGCAGAGTCACCGTGCCCTTGCGCGTGCGCAATTCCTTGCCATTGAAATCGAGTACGCGCAGTCGCCACTCACCCTTCAACGGCTGCTGCCGATCGGAAACCAGGGTCAAGCGTATTTCACCGTCACGGCGCGAAGCCGCCACCGCCACCGGCGCGAAGAAACGGCGCGCATGAAACTGCAGCGCCTTCCAACGCCCGTAGTAATCCACGCTCGACCACGACGCTCCCGGCCAGACATCGTTGAGCTGCCAGTACAGCGAACCCATCGTGTAAGGACGCGAGGCACGGTGATGCAGCGCGGCCAACTCGATGCCCTCGGCCTGCATCACCTGGCTCAGATAAATGAAGTCGCTGAAGTTGCGCGGCGTGCCGTAGTCGTTCTGGATGTACTGCAGCAACCGCTCGTTGCCGGCGCCGGCCATGAACTTCTGATGTGCGCGGATCACCGGTCCGTCGACAGCCTGCTCGGCGCGCGTGGCAAAGGCATCCACCGTGCGCTGCACCGGCCAGGCCTGCAAGCCGAACTCGGACATGAAACGCGGCGTCTCGTCCTGGTAGGCCTGCACCGGCTTGGCCGGTGCGCCCCACACTTCCCAGTAATGCTTGTCACCCTTGCGCGAATCGTTGGCCTTTTCGTCCAGATCGTTGCTGGGCGAGCTGGACCAGTACGGCACGCCGAGCGCTTCTTCGTGCACGACCCGGCGCAGGTCGCGACCGAACAGCATCACGTAGCCCTGCCACACGCGATCCGCGAACGCGGGATCGGCCTCGCGCAAGGTCTTGCCGTGACCCCAATCCTTCCAGGCGGTTTCTTCTTCGTTGTTGCCGCACCACAAGACGATGCTGGGGTGGTGGCGCAGGCGACGGATGTTGTCGCGCGCCTCGGCCACCACGTTGGCGCGGAACAACGGCTCGTAAGCCGGCTGCATGCCGCCGCCGAACATGAAGTCCTGCCAGACCAACAGGCCCAGCTCGTCGGCGATGTCGTAGAACGCCTCGTCCTCGTAGTAACCGCCGCCCCAGTTGCGCAGCATGTTCATGTTGGCGTCGCGTGCGGACTGCAGCACCTCGCGGATGCGTTGCCGATCCACACGTGCCGGGAAGGCATCGAAGGGTATGACGTTGGCGCCCTTGGCGAAGATCGGCACACCGTTGATCACGAAGGCGAAGCCCTGCCCGTCGGCATCGCGGTCGCGGCGCAGCTCAACGCTGCGCAAACCGGTCAGGCGCTCGGCCGCCACCGCATCACCGCGTGCGTTGCGCACGCTCAGGCGGAACCGGTAACGCGCCTGCTCGCCATAACCGGCCGGCCACCAACGGCGCGGCGAGCGTAAGACGGTGGTCAGCTCAAAGCGGTTCTCGCCCGGCACCAGCAGGCCACTGCGTTGCAGCAGGCCGACGCGCTGGCCATCGGGATCCAGAATCTCCACTTCCATCGCCGCCGAATCCGGACCGGCGCTGTCGACCGTGGCGATGATCGCCAGGTCGGCCTCGTCCTCATCCAGGGACTGCGTGGTCACTGCCAGATCGGTCACCCGCAGCGACTTCCAGGTTTCCAACCGAACGGGCCGCCACAGGCCGGCAGTGACATAGCGCGGCCCCCAATCCCAGCCGAAGTGATAACCCGGCTTGCGCACGAAGTTGCCGACCATCGCATCCTTGGGTTCATCGCCATACGGCGAGGGGTAGTTGCCGGCAATCTTGTGCGGCATCGCCTGCACCTGCGGCAGCAAGGCGCGGATCGGTGAGCGGAAGACGATGCGCAGCTCGTTCTTGCGCGCCTTCAAGCGCTTGTCCACGCGTACGCGCCAGGTGCGATGGCTGTTGTCGGCATTGAGCAGCGGCTTGCCGTTGAGGCTCATCTCGGCCAGCGTGTCGACGCCGTCGAAGACCAGCTCGGCGTTGGGACGCGCCAGGGTGGCCTCGTCCACGTCGAAGCGGGTGACGTACTCCCAGTCGGCCAGGCCGATCCACTGCAACTCCGCTTCGGGCGCACCGACGTAAGGATCCGGAATCAGCGCATGCGCCAACAAGTCGGTGTGCACCGAACCGGGCACCGTGGCCTTGTGCCAGGACGCGGCTTCCGGATGCGCCTTGACCTGCGCGTCACCCGGCAGCAGGCGAAAACGCCAGCCGTCATCGAGTTGGCGCGAAACCACTTGCGCCCAGCAAGGCGCAGCGGACAACAGCAGGCACAGGGCGAGACAGAAACGTTTCATCGACGATGTCCTCCAACTGCGCGCCCGTGCGCCAGGCGCGGCCTCATCCAGTATCCGCACCGCGTCCGTCGCTTGCGAGCGGCGGAAGCGGCCCAGGCGTTCAACGCGTGGTTGGTGCTGCCGCGACTACGTTCAACACTTCGTAGCAGGCGCCCATGGTGTGGTAGTCGGTCTTGCCCGCCGGGCTCTTCTCATCGCTGTACTTGCGGTTGTCGGCGTCCAGGATGCGGAACCACGCGCCGTACTGGTGATCGACAAAATGCTCCCAAGAATACGCCCACAGCCGGTCGTACCATTCCCAATACGTGGCGTCGCCGGTGCGCGCGGCCAGCAAAGCGGCGGCGGCCAGCGATTCGGCCTGCACCCAGAAATACTTGTCGTCGTCGCAGACGCGACCATCCGGCGCAAAGCCGTAGTACAGCCCGCCCCGCTCCGCATCCCAACTGCGTGCTACCGCCGTGTCGAACAGATGGCGCGCGGTCGGCACCAGCCAATCCGCCTGCACATGACGATCCAATATCAGCAGCAGCTTGGTCCATTCGGTCTGGTGGCCCGGCTGGAATCCCCACGGACGGAACAGGTGCTTGGGATTGTCCAGGTTGTACTTCCAGTCAATCTGCCAATCGCGGTCGTAGTGCTCCCACACCAAGCCTTCGGCCTTGGCCGCCTGGCGGCGGGTCATGTGGTCGGCCAGCAGCAGCGCACGTTCCAGGTAGCGCGATTCGCCGCTGGCCTCGAACGCCGCCAGCATCGCCTCGCACATATGCATGTTGGCGTTTTGGCCGCGATAGTCGGTGAAGTTCCACTGCGCGTCGGCCTCGTCCTTGTACAGGCCGTAAGCCGGTTCCCAGAAGCGCGCTTCCAGCAGGCGCCAGGTTTCATCCATCCAGTCGCGTGCTTCCTCGATGCCGGCCTTCAGCCCGCAGGAGTACGCCAGCAGCACGAAGGCCACGCCGTAGCAGTGGTTCATATCGTCTTCGACCACGCCGTCGCGCAGCGTCCACGCATAACCGCCGGTAGCCGGATTGCGATGGACCTCGCGCAGGTAGCGCAGGCCATGCCGCACCGCCTGCAAGTAGTCGGCATTGCCGAACTCGCGGTACGCCATGGCGTAGTTGAAGACAAAGCGCGTGCTGCTGACCAGATGACGATGGCCGGCGTCGTAGATCGAGCCGTCATCGCGGAAGTAATGGAAGAAGCCGCCCTGCGGATCAATCGCGCGCGGATGATAGAACGCCATGGTGTCGGCGATATGGGCGCGCAGGAACTCGGGCGAGCGGAAATCTTGCGGGGAGGCGTCAAGCATGGGCATGGTGGTCCTGCAGCAGGTTCTGGACTTCGGTCAGCGTGGGCATGGCGGCAAAAGCGCCCTTGCGGGTGACCGCCAACGCGCCGACGGCGGCGCCAAAGCGGATGGCATCTTCAATCGCCGGTGGGTCGGCGCAGAACGGCGCAAAACCACGGCCGTCGCCACCGACTTCGCCCAGGCGAAACAACAGGCCGCCGACAAACGCATCGCCGGCGGCGGTGCTGTCGACGGTGGTGACCTGGAAGCTGGCCACTTCGCCGCGTTGCTCGCGGGTGCGCCAACGCACCGCTGCAGCGCCGTTGGTGATGACCACCAGGCGCGCATGGCCTTCGAACAGCCGCGCCAGCACGCTGTCCTCGCCGGCCGTGCCGCCGCCGAAGGGCTGCGCCAGGTAGTCGAGTTCTTCCTGCGAGAGCTTGACCAAATCGGCCTGGGTCAGCGCCTGCCACAGGCGTGGGGCGGGATCGGTGTCCGCCGGCCACAGCGCCGGACGCAGGTTCAGATCCAGGCTGACCACCGCACCGGCATCACGCGCGCGCAACATGCCGTGCAAGGTGCTGTCGGCGATGGCAGCTTCGGTCAGGCTGTTGGAGCAGACATGGAAGCTGCCGGTGCCGGCAAAGTTCTTGGCGGAAAAATGCTCACTGCGGAACAGCAGATCGGCCGCCGGCGGACGATAAAAGCTGAAACTGCGCTCGCCGGCCGCATCCAGTGCGACAAAGGCCAGCGCGGTTTTGGCTTGGTCGGTGCGGACGATGCAATCGGTGGCCACGCCGGCTTGGGCCAGGCTGTCGAGCAGGAAATCGCCAAACATGTCCTGGCCGAGCATGCCGGCGAAATGGCAGTCGGCACCCAGCCGCGCCGCGGCGACCGCGACGTTGGCCGGGGCGCCGCCGGCGTACTGCAGGAACGCCCGCGGGGTCTCCGCGCTGGCCGGCGGCTGGGCGAGTAGATCGATCAAAGCCTCGCCAAAACAAACAATCTTCGACATCTTGGCTCTTACGCTCCGTGCTTGGCCGCAGCGGGCAGGCGCGAGCCGGAGACGCCGAAGAAGATGATGTAGGCGTAGCAGATCAGCGGCACCACGAACGAATGATGCAGGCCGATCTTGTCCGCCAGCACGCCCTGCACGAACGGCACGATCGCACCGCCGACAATGGCCATGATCAGCAGGCTGGAGGCTTTGTTGGTCAGCGGACCCAGGCGCTCGATGCTGAGCGCGAAGATGGTCGGGAACATGATCGAATTGAACAGGCCAATGGCGACCAGGCTATACACCGCCACCATGCCGACATTGGTCAGCGTCACCAGCAGCAACAGGATGTTGATCGCCGCGAACACCGACAGCAACAGGCGCGGCGAGACCTTGACCATCAGCGCCGAACCGGCAAAGCGGCCAATCATCGCCAGCGTCCAGTAGTACGACAGATAGGTGGAGGCCTGCTTCTCGCTCAGGCCGGCGATTTCCGGCAGCGCGAAGTAGTTGACCATCAGGCTGCCGATGGCCACTTCGCCACCGACGTAGAAGAAGATCGCCAGCACGCCGAACAGCACATGGCGATGGCTGAGCGCCTCGCGCAGGGTGTGCTTGCTGTGATCGGCCTGCTCGGTGGTTTCGGTCAGGGTCGGCAGACGGAACAGATAGACAAACACCGCCAGCAGCACCAGGGCGATGCCCAGGCCCACATACGGACCTTGCACTGCCTGCGCTTCCTGCACGCGGTAAGCCACCTGCTCGGCCGCCGGCAACGCAGCCAGCTCGTCGCCGCTCTTGACCGTGCTCGACAGGATCAACAGGCCGCCGAAGATCGGCGCGATCGCGGTGCCCAGCGAGTTCAACGCCTGCGCCAGGGTCAGACGGCTGGAGCTGGTCTTTTCCGGACCCAGCAAGGCCACATACGGATTGGCCGCCACCTGCAGCACGGTGATGCCGGTGGCCAGCACGAACAGCGCCGCCAGGAAGGCTTCGTACACGCGCAGCTCGGCCGCCGGCCAGAAGCCGAACGCGCCGATGCCGGCAATCACCAGGCCGGCCACGATGCCCTTCTTGTAGCCCAGGTGCGCGACCAGACGACCGGCCGGCAGCGACATCAGGAAGTAAGCACCGAAGAAGGTGAACTGCACGAGCATGGCGCGCGCGTAGTTGAGCTCGAATACCGCTTTCAGATGCGGAATCAGGATGTCGTTGAGGCAGGTCAGGAAGCCCCACATGAAGAAGATCGTGGTGACCACCGCCAAGGCGATGCCGTTCTTGACCGGCGGCGGTGCCGACGAGGTCAACGGTTGGGTGCTGGGTGCGATGGGCATGTGCGGACTCGCCTCACTGGGATGCTGGGTGAATGAAAAGGAAGGATGGACTAGCCGGGATCACGAGCGCGTGCTGCCGCTGCTTTGGCGAACGCGCAACTCCACGGGTGCAATCAGACGCTCCACCGCCGCATCCGGATGCGACAGGCGATGCAGCAGCAGCTCGGCGGCCTGCCGACCACGCTCGCGCGGATTGACCGCCAGCGTGGTCAGCGAAGGCGTGGACACCGCCGCTTCGGAAATATCATCGAAGCCGGTCACTGCGAAATCGCGGCCCGGCTGGATGCCGCGCGAGCTCAGGCCCAGCATCAGCCCCAGCGCCACGGTGTCGTTGTAGCAAACCGCCGCGGTCGGTGCCTCGGCCTGGGTGAACAGCTCGCCGGTGCAGGCGGCGGCTTCCAGGCGATTGGGCGCCGATTCGATCAGCCACTGCGGTTCCACCTGCAAGCCCGCCTCTTCCATCGCCTGCGCAAAGCCGGCGCGACGCTGGCGGCAGGAGCTGGATTCGGCATGGCCGCCGAAGAAAGCGATGCGCGTGTGGCCCAGGCCAATCAGATGGCGCGTGGCCATGGCCGCGCCGCGCTGGTTGTCCAGCGCCAGGAAATCCCATTCCACGCCGCCCAGTTCGCGGTTGAACAGCAAGACGTTGGCATGCTCGCCCAAGACTTGGCGGACTTGCGCGCTGTCGCTGCCTTCGGCCGGCGAAAGAATCAAACCGGCCGGCGTGTGTTCCATCAAGGTGGACAACACCGCGTGCTGGCGCTCAGGCGATTCGCCGGTGCTGCCCAGCAGCGTCACGAAACCCTTGCTGCCCAGCGCCTCGTCCACGCCGGCAGCGAACTCGGCGAAGAACGGGTTGGACAGATCATTGATGACCAGCGCCACGCTGTTGGATGTCTGCCGACGCAGGTTGGCCGCGCCGCGGTTGTACACATAGCGCTGCCGGCGCAGTTCGGCTTCCACCCGCGCGCGTGTGTCCACATGCACCAGCGGACTGTTGCGCAGCACCAGCGAGACCGTGGCGCGCGACACGCCGATGGCGTTGGCGATATCGGTCACCGTGACCGCACGCCGGCCACCGGAGCGGGTCGCGCTCGCTCGCGGGCTCTTGCTGTCAGCGGGAGTCTTTTCTTTCATGCAGGTACATCCATCCCCAATCCGCGCAAGCCTAAACGATTACAACGCAAGAATTGCCATGCCGGCCGCCGGGCCAGGGGGAGAGAGCCGGGCCGGCGGCAGACATGGCGGCAACTCAAGGACCGGCCGCCGGCACGGCGCAGAACGAGGCCGGCAAATCCGCCGCCTGCGTGCCCCAGCCCTGGGTCGGCGCGGTGCTGGTCAATTGGTAGCGCAGGCTGCCGCCCTGGCTCAGCTGCGCCCAGTCCAGATAGACCGGCGCATGCGCGCGGCCGTTGAACTGCACGCTGTCCACGTACTGCAGCTTTCGTCCGTCGGCGCCGTCCGCCTGAACCCGCAGGTGGCGACCATTGCCCAGATCGAGCTCGACCTTGGAAAAACGCGGCGCATGCAACAGGAACTGGCCGCTGCCCGGCACTGCCGGATACAGGCCCATCGCACTGAACAGATACCAGGCCGACATGGTGCCCAGATCATCATTTCCAGTGACGCCATTGGGCGCGTTGGTGAACAGCTGCTGCGCAGCGCGCACTACCGTGGACGTTTTCCACGGCTGACCGATCAGCGTGTACATCCACGGCGCGTGCAGATCCGGTTCGTTGTTGGGGTTGTAGCGATACTGGTTGTAGTAGCTGTACGGCCCCACCACCCATTGCTTGCGCGCCGCGTTGAGCGGATCGCTCAGCAGCGTGTCGTAGGCGAAGAAGGTGTCCAGGCGCTTGCCGGCTTCCTCGGTGCCATGCATGGCCGCAACCAGGCCCGGCACATCCTGCTGCGCCAGCCACTGGTACTGCCAGGCGGTGCCTTCGTGGAAGCCGTGATCCGAGCGCGGGCTGTAGCCTTCGGTGGGCTCATACCAATGACCGTCTTCCATGCGCGGACGCGGGAAGCCGGTGAAGCCGGTTTCCTCATCGCGTACGTCGGCATCCCAGACCTTGCGCCAGTTGCGGCCGCGCTCGCGCAGCACGCGCGCATCGTCGGCCAGACCCAAGCCGTCGGCCATCTGTGCCAGCGCGCAATCGGCCAGTGCGTACTCCAGCGTGGCCGAGCCGCCGTGATGCGGATCCACGTCCATGCCCTTGGAGGGGAAGGCGCGGTCGTACTGCACGAAACCGTTGGCCAGGTAACTGGCATTGCCAGAGCGACCGGCGTGGCGCGAATTGGTCGGCGGCAGGCCGAAGGCATTCTGGCGCAGCGCGGCGTAGGCTTCCTTCTCGCTGCCTTGCAGTGCGCCGAAGCGCCACAGATCCACCAGGAACGGCGTCACCGGATCACCGGTCATGATGTTGGTGTCGAAGTTGGCGTAGCCCCAACGCGGCAGCCAGCCACCCTGCTCCTGGATCGCCAGCAGCGACCGGCCAATGTCGCGCGCACGCTGCGGTCGCAGCAGCGCCAGCAACTGGTTCTGCGAGCGGTAGGTGTCCCACAGCGAGAAGTACTCGTAGTAGGTCCAACCATCGGCGCGATGGATCTGCTCGTCGTAACCGCGATAGCGGCCGTCGGCGTCACTGCCGGTCAAGGGCTGCAGCAGCGCGTGATAGAGCGCGGTGTAGAACACGGTGCGGTCATCGCCGCTGCCGCCTTCGATGCGCACGCTGGCCAGTTCCTTGCGCCAATCCGCCTGCGCGCGCTTGCGCATGGCGTCGAAGCTGAGCAGCTTGCCGCCGCTCATGCCGTCCTGGCGCAAGTTGTTGCGCGCACCCTCGGCATCCACATGCGAGATCGCGCTGATCGCGGTGACCGACTGGCCCTTTGCCAGATCAAAACTCAGCCAGGCGCCGTTGGCCTTGGCTTCGCCTTCCATGCTGTGGCGCGAGCCGGGTTGACCGCCCGCCTCACCCCAGGTGCCGAAAGCCTTGAACGGGCGATCAAACTCCAGGCGGAACCAGGTGGTGTACTCATGGCCACCGCAAAAACTCTGGGTGACCAGCTTGCCTTCGACCACGCGATCGCCGACCACATCGATGCTGCTGCCGATCACCGAATGGCGCTCATTGGCTTGCCCGACGTTGACCAGCACATGGCCCTCGCCACGCGTGCTGAAGGTGTAACGCTCGGCCGCGGCGCGGGTGAGCGCAGTGGCTTCGGCATCGATGCCGCCGTAGCTGGTCAGTCGTACCTTGTAGTAACCGGCCTGCCCGACTTCGCCGTCATGGCTGTAGCTGGCCGCGTAGGTCTTGTGATTGAAGCGCTTGGGATCGGCGATATCGAAATCGCCGCCCTTGCCGATGCTGCCTGTGACCGGCAACACCGAGACCTGGCCGCCCTGCTCCCAGCAACCGGCGCCGGACAGGAAGGAATGGCCAAAGCCGCGAATCTTGGGATCGTCGTATCGCCAGCCGCTGTAGTGCTCGCCAATCGGGCTGACCTGGATCAGGCCGAATGGCGCGGAGGCGCCGGGGAAGGTATTGCCGTCGTCCTTGCTGCCGATGAAGGTGTTGACCTCGGCCACGGCGTCGCGCGTATTGGCTGCCTGGGCCAGTGGCAGGGCGGCGGCGAACAGACCGACGACGGCCCAGCCAAGTCGACGCAGCGCGACGGCGCGCAGGGTCGGGAGTTCGTGTCGAAAACGTGGGTAATCAGCCATTGGCAGACTCGGGCTCGGTTTCTGGATCGATCCAAATTTGGCATGGGTGACTTTGGCAATGCATGCGGCAGCGCACCAAAGGCGCGCACAGGCGGATTTAGACCGAGATAAACCAGCCAGCTCAATGACTTGCGCGCGAGCTGGGATGTGCGGCATCGGAGCACAATCACGCTCCTGGTGGCGATCTGCGCGAAAACGCTTCCAGCGGGCCACCGCCAGCGGCCACAGCCGCTGGCGACTTAGCCCGCGCCGTCCAACGCAGCCCGCAACGCCGCCACCGTGGCCACTTCAGTCTGTTGCCAGTCCAGTTTCAGGCCCACCAGCGCGGGATTGCGGAACTGCATGGCCGAGGCACGCAGCCCCTTGGCCGAGGCATGCACTTCGCTGACACCGGTGCGGCGGACCAGATCAGGCAGATTCGACGGGGTCACCCCCGCGCCTGCCAGGATCCGCATGCGCCCGGCGGCCAGTTGCACCATCTGGGCAATGACGTCGCTGCCTTGCGCGGCAGTGGCATGGCCGCCCGAGGTCAACACGCGCTCGCAGCCCAGATCGATGATCGTCTCCAGCGCCAGCAACGGCTCGCGCGCGGCATCGATGGCGCGGTGGAAAGTCACGCCCATGCCGTCAGCCGCCGCGATCAGTTCGCGGCAGACGGCGGTGTCCACGCCACCCTGCACATCCAGAGCACCCAGCACCACGCCATCGCAACCCAGGTCGCGGCAGTGGACGATGTCGCGCAGCATGATCGCCACTTCCTGCGCGTCGTAATGGAAGTCGCCCGGACGCGGACGAATCAGCACATACAGCGGAATGCGCAGCTGTTCGCGCGCCAGCACCAGGGTACCGTGCGAAGGCGTGGTGCCGCCCTCGCCCAGGTTCTCGCACAACTCCACCCGATCCGCGCCACCCAGTTGCGCGGCCACCGCCGACGCCACCGAATTGGCCGCCACTTCCAGCAGCAGACGCGCCGCCGTCACGACTGCGTGGTCTGGTAGACCGATGCGGACTGACGCAGATCGTCCTGCTTGCCGGCATCACAGACAGCGTAAACAAAGCCCTGGTGCAAGGCGTAGGCGCCCACTTCACCGTGTTTGTTCAAGGCCAGGAAACAGACCTGCAAGGTCTTGCTGGCTTCGGGACGTTTGCGTACAACCCGGTCAATCGCCTCGCGACAGGCGTCCATCGGCGAGCGGCCCTGTCGCATCAGTTCCACCACCAGGAAGCTGGCGGCGTTGCGGATCATTTCCTCGCCCACGCCAGAAGCCGTCGCCGCGCCGACCTCGTTGTCCACGTATAGGCCAGCACCGATGATCGGGCTGTCACCGACGCGCCCGTGCATCTTCCAGGCCATGCCGCTGGTGGTGCAGGCGCCGGCCAGCTTGCCGTTGCTATCGATGGCGAGCATGCCAATGGTGTCGTGGTTTTCCTTGTTGCCCGGCAGAGCGCGACGCTCGGCGTTGATTTCGGGTTGGTACTTCGAGGTCTTCAACCATTCGCGCCAAGCCTGCTCGGCCTGCGGCGTCAGCAGGCGCCGATGCTCCAGACCTTCGGCAATGGCGAACTGTTGCGCGCCCTCGCCTACCAGCATCACGTGCGGAGTTTTCTCCATCACCCGTCGCGCCGCGGTGATCGGATGCAGGATGTCCTGCAGCGCAGCGACCGAACCGCAACGACCATCGCCATCCATGATGCTGGCATCCAAGGTCAGCACGCCTTCGCGATCCGGATTGCCGCAGTGGCCGACGGTGGGATTGCACAGATCGCTTTCGGCCCAGCGCGCTCCGGTTTCCACCGCATCCAACGCGCTGCCGCCGCGTGCCAGCACTGGCCAGGCGGCCTGATTGGCGGGCACGCCAAAGTCCCAGGTGGACACAATCCGTGCGCCTGCTTCACCCACGCGCTTTTGTCCCGCGCCTAGCGCCGGCAAGGCCAGTGCACCGGTGGCCAACAGGCCTGCTTGAAGGAACCGCCTGCGATCACTCATGTCCACATCCCCTGTCAGCGCGCCTCAGCGGCGCGCGTGATGATCGGCAAACCAGGCCGCCGCACCGACAATGCCGAGCTGGCCATGATCCACCCGCCAGATCGGCACATGTCGCAGCACATGGCCCAGCACACCTTTGTTGAAGTAGCGCTCGCGAAAGGCCGGCGCACGCAGGAAGTTTTCAATATGCGCGGTGATGCCGCCGGCCAGGTAGACCGAGCGCGCACCAAAGGCGATCACCAGATCGCCGATCAGGCTGCCCAGCCAGCCGCAGAAGATCTGCAGTGTCTCCACCGCCAACGCGTCGTCGCCCGCATTGGCGGCGGCGATCAGTTGCTCGGGTGTTTGCCAGCGCGGCGTGCTGCCGCGAATCTCGCACAGGCAGGGATACAGGTTCATCAGGCCGTTGCCGGACAGCACGCGCTCGTTGTCCACGTGCGGCCAGCGCTTCATCAGCCGGCGCAGGATGTCCAATTCCAGCTCGTTGGCTGGGGCCAGCGCCGAGTGACCCACTTCGCTGGCCAACACGGGACGCTCGCCGCCTTCAAAGCGTAGCGCCGCGCCCAGGCCGGTGCCCGGCCCCAGCACCAGCGCAGGCCACTGGAAATGGTGGGGCTGCTCGCCGGTCAAAGGCAGCAGCCCGCCCACGTGCAGATGCGGAATGGCATAGGCCACCGCTTCGAAATCGTTGATCAAGTGCAGGCTGTCCAGCGCCGCCGCCTGGCGCGTGCGCTCCAGCGACACGGGCCAAGGCAAGTTGGCGTTGACCAGGGTGTCGCCATCCAGCACGCCGGCAATGGCCACCACGGCCGCGCCGATACGGCGGTCGGTCTTCTCCGTGATGAAGCGGCTCAGGATGGAAGCCAGATCCGGATGCTCGGCACAGGCGTACTTGTGGTATCCGAGGATCTCTGGCGAGGCGTCACCCGCCACGCTGACCAACGCCACGCGCGCGTAAGTGCCGCCGACGTCGGCCACGATCAACACCTCAGGATTCACTCGCACGCCTTTGCCCGACCCGATTCAAGGCGCGGATTCTCAAGGATTACGGGCGCTTTGCCTAGCGCGCGGGGCCCGTACTGCGGCGTACCGCCGGGCTTGGACCCGGGTGCAATGCTTATTGGCGTGTGTATGTCGGCGGCCACTGGGGATGCAGTGCGCGGCACCCGCGGCTAAAGTATGCCTATGTCCCCCGCGTCATTCCTGCTCCGCTTGCTGCTGGCTGTCAGCCTGGTCGTGACGACCACGGGCGGGGCGTTGGCGTCGATGCGGATGCACCTGGCGCAGCTGGGTGAGTCGGCCGCCGTGCTGAAACCGGCACCAGCGCCGATGCACCCGCCGAGCTCGGCGTTGGCCGTGGCGGATGCCAGTGGCAGCGCCCCTTGTCACGATGAGCCTGCCGCTTCCAGCACGCCTCACCACACGCAAGCACGGGGCGAACTGCCCTTGCCGCCCGCCGATCATGGCGACTGCTGCCTGGGCGGCGACTGCGACGACATCTGCCTGCTTTCACTGCCGCCGTTGCCCAGCACCGCTTTTATCGCCGCCGTGCCCATGACCGGGGCTTATCGCATAGAAGCCCATGCTGATCGACCCGCGCCGCGGCTGACAAGGCCGCAACGACCTCCCATCGCCTGAGGAACCACCCCCGGACCGGTGGTGGTTGCACGTTCACGTCGCTCGATGACCGCTGCCTGCGGCATGCGAGCGCGTCTTCGATCCTTCAGGAGTGTTTGATGTTTTCCGATTCCTTCGATCCGGGCGAGTTGGGCCGCGCCCGCCTCTCTCGCCGTCGCTTTGTCACTGGCATGGCGGCCGGCTCGGCCGTGCTCGGCCTGGGCCTGCCGCGCACCGCTGCCTGGGCGTCCGACGCCGCACTCGCCGGCGGCCCTGCCGTACTGACCGCCACCAATCTGGACCTTTCCATTGGCGCCACGCTGGCCAACTTCACCGGCCGGGATCGCCCCGCAATCACCGTCAACGGCAGCCTGCCCGCCCCCACCCTGCGTTGGCGCGAAGGCGATACGGTGACAATCCGTGTGCGCAACCAACTGGCGCACGCGCCAACCTCCATCCATTGGCATGGCATCTTGCTGCCGGCCAATATGGACGGCGTGCCGGGACTGAGCTTCAGCGGCATCGCCCCCGGTGAGACCTGGCAGTATCGCTTCCAGCTCAAGCAAGCCGGCACCTACTGGTATCACAGCCACTCGATGTTCCAGGAGCAATCCGGCCTGTACGGCGCGCTGATCATCGATCCGCGCGAGCCGCTGCCCTACGCCTTTGATCGCGAACACGTGATCCTGCTGTCCGACTGGACGGATCTGGATCCGGCGGCGTTGTTCCGGCGCATGAAAAAGATGCCCATGCACGACAACACCTACCAGCGCACGGTCGGCGACTTTGTCGGCGACGTAAAGCGCGACGGTTGGGCCGCTACCCTGGCCGACCGCGGCATGTGGGGCCGCATGCGGATGACGCCGTCGGATATTTCCGACATCAACGCCCACACCTACACCTACCTGGTCAACGGCCACGCGCCGGATGGCAATTGGACCGGCTTGTTCGCGCCGGGCGAGAAGGTGCTGCTGCGCTTTATCAACGGCGCGGCGATGAGCTACTTCGACGTGCGCATTCCGGGCTTGAAGATGACCGTGGTGGCAGCCGATGGCCAGCCGGTGCATCCGGTCAGCGTGGACGAGTTCCGCATTGCCACCGCCGAAACCTACGACGTGCTGGTGGAACCGCGCGGCCAGGACGCTTACACGATCTTCGCGCAGGACATGGGTCGCACCGGCTATGCACGCGCCACGCTGGCGGTGCGACCCGGTTTGCGCGGCGAATTGCCGGCGCGCGATCCGCGGCCGCTGCTGAGCATGACCGACATGGGTCATGGCAGCCACGGCGCGCACGCAGGCATGGAGCATGCGGGCATGAAGCCTGCCGACATGGAAGGCGGCTGTGGCGCCAACATGGCCGAAGGTGGCTGCGGCGCGCACATGGGGCACGGTGCTGCGCCCAAGGTGGAGAAACGCGTGAACCACCCCGCCAGCGAGCAAGGCAATCCGCTGGTGGACATGCAGTCTTCGTCCACTGACGCACGCCTGGATGATCCGGGTGTAGGCCTGCGCGACAACGGTCGCAAGGTACTGACCTACGCCGACCTGCGTAGCGTCTTCGCCGATCCCGACGGTCGCGACCCGGGCCGCGAGATCGAGTTGCACCTGACCGGCCACATGGAAAAGTTCGCCTGGTCGTTCAACGGCATTCCCTTCGCCGGCGCCGAACCATTGCGGATGAACTACGGCGAGCGCCTGCGCATCGTGCTGGTCAACGACACCATGATGCATCACCCCATCCACCTGCATGGTGTGTGGAGTGATCTGGAAGACGGCAATGATCAGTTCCAGGTGCGCAAGCACACTGTCGACATGCCACCCGGAACACGGCGCAGCTATCGCGTGCGTGCCGACGCCCTGGGTCGCTGGGCCTTCCACTGCCACCTGATGTATCACATGGAAGCCGGGATGATGCGGGAAGTGAGGATTGAAGAATGAGCACCTTCTTCCAAGCCAAGCGCATCAGCCAACTAGCCATGGCTCTGTGCTCGCTGACTGCGGTGTCCGCCTGGGCGGCACAGGATCCGCATGCTGGTCACGGTGTCACCGCGAGCCCCGCGACTGTCCAGTCTGAGCCTACCAAGCAAGACCCGCATGCGGGCCACACACGAGCAGTGAATCACTCGGCCCACTCAGGCCACGCCGAGAACTCCGAGAACTCCGAGCACGCTGAGCACGCTGAGCACGCTGAGCACGCTCAGGCTAGTCGGCCGGGATCCGCCTCCAACACTGCATCGCCGACGACTTCGGCCGCACCGCGCGAACCTATTCCCGCCCTCACCGATGCCGACCGCGTCGCGGCCTTTCCCAACGTGCACCACCACGCCATGGAGCACGCCTCACCCATCAACTCGCTGGTCATGATTGATCGCCTGGAAGGCTGGCAACGAGACGGCCATGACGGCCAGGCATGGGAGGCGCAAGCCTGGATCGGTAATGATCTGAATCGCCTGTGGCTGCGCACGGAAGGCGAACGCAGCGCCGGCCATACCGAGGCCGCGCAACTGGAATTGCTCTACGGCCGCAGCGTGTCGCCCTGGTGGGACGTGGTCGCCGGTGTGCGCCATGACACCCGGCCCAGTGAAGGTCGCAGTTGGGCGGCGCTGGGTGTGCAAGGACTGGCGCCGTACAAGTTCGAGATAGCGGCAACCGCCTACCTGGCGGAGGACGGACAGATCTCCGCGACGGTGGAAGCCGAGTACGAACTGCTGCTGACCAATCGCCTGATCCTGCAACCACGTGTGGAGGCGCGCTTGAATGCGCGCGACCGCATCGAGTTTGGCGAAGGCAGCGGATTGGCTTCGGTCGAGGCCGGCTTGCGCCTGCGCTACGAGGTCACTCGCCGTTTCGCACCCTATGTCGGCATCAGCCATGGCCGCGCCTTTGGCGACAGCGCACGCTGGCAGGAAGCGGTCGAGGGGTCATCGCGCGAGACCCATTACCTGATCGGCGTGCGCCTCTGGTTCTGATCAAAGTCAGGGAGAAAAAGCCTTGACTCTTGACCAAGGTCCAAGGCGCACAATGCCGCCATCCGACTGGAGCCACCGATGAATATTGGCCAATTGGCACGCCTGGCGGGCGTGCCTATCGACACCGTCCGCTACTACGAGCGCCAGCAGTTGCTGCCGGCGCCCGCCCGCAGCGCCGCCGGCTACCGCCGCTACGAAGACGGCGACGTGCTGCGTTTGAACTTCATTCGTCGCGCCAAGGCGCTGGGTTTCACCCTGGAAGAAATCAAAGACTTGCTGGCCATCAGCGCCGCGCGTGATGACATCGCCCAGGTCAAAGCCGCGGCCACCAGCAAGCTGGCTGTGGTCGAAGAACGCCTGACCGAACTTCAACGCATGCGCGACGCCTTGCGCGGTTTGGTAGATGCCTGCCCAGGTCACGGCGATCCCAGTACCTGCCCGATCTTGAATGCACTCACTCGGGAGCACTCATGAGCGGGCACGAGCGACATCATCCGAACGCTGGCGGCCAGCCTGGCGATGCAGCGGGCAATGCGCCCACCGCAAAGTCGGGCGCGTGCTGCCATGGCAACCATGGCAACAACGACAAGGATGGCAATCACGGCAGCCGCGACAGCCACGGCAACCAGGGCCATCACGGCGACTTCGGCACCGCGCCCTCGGCAGACAATGGCAAGGTCCGGGATCCCGTCTGCGGCATGCAAGTGGACCCCGCGACCACGGCACACCACGCCGAGGTTGGTGGGCAAACCTGGCACTTCTGCTCGGCCGGTTGCCGCAGCAAGTTCATTGCCGATCCGCAACGCTATCTGCAGCCTTCGCGCGAACCGGAAGCCGTTGCGCCGGGCACGGAATACACCTGCCCCATGCATCCGCAGATCGTCCAGATCGGTCCGGGCATTTGTCCGATCTGTGGCATGGCGCTGGAGCCGATGCAGCCTTCACTGGATGAAGAAGAGAACCCCGAGCTGACCGACTTCCGTCGGCGCTTCTGGTGGACCCTGCCCTTGAGCGTGGCGACGATGGTGCTGGCGATGGCCGGCAACCTGCTTCACTCACTGTCCGCCGATACGCGCAGCTATATCGAGCTGGCCTTGAGCACGCCGGTGGTGCTGTGGGCAGGCTGGCCCTTCTTCCAGCGCTGGTGGCAATCACTGCGCTTGCGCAGCCCCAATATGTGGACGCTGATTGGCACCGGTGTGTCGGCCGCTTACGGCTACAGCGTGGTCGCGACACTGGCGCCGGATCTGTTCCCGGCCTCGTTCCATGAGCACGGCCGGGTCGGCGTGTACTTTGAAGCGGCGGCGGTCATCGTCTCGCTGACCCTGCTCGGCCAGTTGCTGGAACTGAAGGCGCGCTCACGCACCTCTTCGGCCATCAAAGCCCTGCTTGGACTGGCGCCAAAGACCGCGCGACGCCTGCGCGAGGACGGCGAGGAAGAAGATATCGACCTGGCCCATGTGCAGGTAGGCGACCGCGTGCGCGTGCGGCCCGGCGAACAGGTGCCGGTGGATGGCGTGGTGCAGGAAGGCCGTTCCCACATCGACGAGTCCATGCTCACCGGTGAACCGATTCCCGTCGCCAAGCAGGCCGGCGACCGGGTGATTGGGGCGACCATCAACGGCACCGGCAGCCTGATCATCCAGGCAGAGCGCGTGGGCGCCGACAGCGTGCTGGCGCAGATCGTGCAGCTGGTGGCGCAGGCGCAGCGCTCGCGCGCGCCCATGCAACGGCTGGCCGACCAGGTTTCGTTCTGGTTCGTGCTGGCGGTGATTGCTGCTTCGGTATTGACCTTGCTGGGCTGGGGCTTGTTTGGCCCGCAACCTTCGTGGACTTACGGCGTACTCAATGCCGTGTCGGTATTGATCATCGCCTGCCCCTGCGCATTGGGCCTGGCCACACCCATGTCGATCATGGTGGCCAGCGGACGCGCCGCCCAGGCGGGCGTGTTGTTCCGCGATGCCGAAGCTATCGAAACTCTGCGCCGCATCGACACGCTGATTGTCGACAAGACCGGCACCCTGACCGAAGGCCGACCCGCATTTCGCCGCGTGATGGCACTGGCGCCACATCGCGAAGACGAAGTGCTACAACTCGCCGCCAGCCTGGATGCAGGCAGCGAGCACCCGCTGGCGCAGGCCATCGTCAATGAAGCGCGCACGCGCGGCCTCGCCCTCTCGCCCGCGCAGGATTTCGACTCCGATACCGGCATCGGCGTGCGTGGACAGGTGGACGGGCATGCGTTGGCGCTGGGCAACACCGCCTTGATGGAGACTTTGAATGCGGACGTCGCCGCTTTGGCCTCGCCGGCCCAGTCCCTGCGCGACGAAGGTGCCAGCGTGATGTACCTGGCCATCGACGGTCGCGTGGCCGGGCTGATTGCCGTCGCCGATCCGATCAAGGCCAGCACCCCTGCCGCCGTGCAAGCGCTACGCGACAGCGGCCTACGCATAGTCATGGCCACGGGTGATGGCGAACGCACCGCGCAAGCGGTGGCGCGCCAGCTCGGCATCGACGAAGTGCATGGCGAAGTGCGCCCGTCGGACAAGGCCGCGCTGGTTGCCACGTTGAAAGCGCAAGGACATCGCGTGGCCATGGCCGGCGACGGTATCAACGATGCCCCTGCTCTGGCGGCTGCCGATGTTGGCATTGCCATGGGCACCGGCACCGACGTGGCCATGTCCAGCGCCCAGGTCACCCTGGTCAAGGGTGACCTGACCGCCATCGTCCGCGCCCGCGCCATTTCCACCGCCACCGTCCGCAACATGCGGCAGAACCTGGCGTTTGCGTTCTTCTACAACGCGCTGGGTGTGCCGGTGGCGGCGGGATTGCTGGCACTGTTCGGTGGGCCTTTGCTGTCACCCATGCTGGCGGCGTTGGCGATGAGCTTGAGCTCGGCGTCGGTGGTGTTCAATGCGTTGCGGTTGCGGGTGAGCGGGCTTACTTGAGCTTGGCGTAGGTGCCCTTCATGGCGGTTCCGGCCATGATGGCGCCTGCGTAGCACTCGTAGTTCTGCGCGCTCTTGAATTCGTTCTTCTTGTAGTAGCTGACCATGTCGACCACGGCATTGGCGCCTCGCGCCTTGGCGCTGTCCTGAAACGCCTTGAGCACCGACAGGGTCACCCAGCGGCAGGCTTCGGCGTCGGACTTGTTGGCGGCATTGGTCTTCTTGTTCGACACGTCCTCGCCCATTCGCAACAGCACGGCGGGGGTCTTCTGGCCAGCCAGGTAGAAACGCACGCTGCCGTCGATGCCGGCCTGCTTGGCTTCCGGCGAGTTGACCAGTTCTTGAAACGAGGCTTCCACGCGGGTCTCGCGCGCCTGCGCGGAGGCGGTGACCAGGGCCAGCGCCAGACCGGCAATGAACATCGATTTCTTCATGGGCAGTTCCTTCTTCGGGGGTAAAAGGTGATGCCCGATGTTACGTGCATTACCCGAATCTGAGGCCGTTGCCCGCCGCGCGCGACAATGGCCTCTCCCGAATGGTTCAGTTGCCGGTCATCAGCCGGGCCTCGAACACGCCACCGCGCAGCCAGTTGACCGTGTCTTCGGCCAAGGCTTCTTCCACATTCTCCAAGGCATCGCAGCTCGCCGACAACGGTCGCATGGTCTCGCGCCGGAACGTGCGCTCGCCTATCAGCTTACCGTTGTCGAACAGCTCAACGCTCACCGTCACCATCGTCGGCCCCACGTAGCCGTGGGTGGCATAGGCTGCTTCCACAGTGGCACGCAGCGTTTGACCCGGCATGCCGTCTATGTCCTGCCGCGTCAGCTTGACCAGACCTTGGCTGAAGTACTGCGTCATCACGGGATAACCCTGCTTGCGCGGGCACAGGCCCTCCACGATGGGCTTCAGTTCGCCGCCACGCCGATACAGCAGGGCCTGCTGCATCAGCACCGGTGCGCTCAGCGTCTGCGTGGTTCTCACCGCCGGGTTCAGCGCCGCATTTGCCTGCGCTGAACTGTCGGCCTGCAAGGCCGTCGACGTACGGATGGCGTCAGCCAGTTCGCCGATCCATTTGTTGTAACTGGGGTGGATGTACAGCGTGCCGCCCTTGTCCTCGGCCTCCAACTGGGTGCTGGACACGTAGTCGATGTCGAAGCCCTGCGCGTCGTGACGGACTTGCACCACGCTGGCGTAGTTGCGTATCACCAGGCGCAAACGCAGCAGACCGGACTCACTGGCCACGACACGCCAGCCTTGGTTGCGCGCGCCATCGCGGATCGCCGCTTCCACCTGTGCGTCACCCAGCATCGAACCGTCCACGGATTGCACCCGCTGATAAGGCGGATCGACCAACACCACCTGCCGGGCCGTCGCCGGCAGGCAGACGCTGCCGAGGCTGGCCAGGACCAGCCACAGCCCCGGCCGCAACGCCCGCAAACACGCACTCGCCGCCTGGCTCATTGTCCGGCTTCCGCTCCGCTCACCACCGGCGCCGCTGACGGCTCAGTGGCAGGTTGGCTACCGGCAGTGTCCTCAACGTCGGCATCCGCGTCGCCTTCAATGTTGCTGTTTTCGGCTTCGTCGTAGGACGGGTAGTTGTGCACTTCAAACTGGCCCGCGCGCAGCCAGTCCATGGTGTCGCGCGCCAGCACCAGGCCGATGCGCTCCAGCGAATTGCAGCCGGTCATGCCCTTGAAGGTGTTGCGGCGCTTGCGCACATTGCCAATCAGCTTGCCGTCTTGGTACAGGTTGATCTCCACCACTGCGAACTTGGGCCCGGTCACGCTGCCGCCGCCGATGCTGTGCACATTCATCAGAGTGGTTTCTAGCGAGTAGCCCGGCAGTGATGCGGTGGGCTTGTCCGTCAGAACCACGCGCTGGCTGGATTGCGAGGCCACTTCCTGGTTGTAGGCGGTGAAGAAAGGACAGCGCTGGATGTCGGCGCTGACGTGGTAGCCCTCGCGGATCTTCAGGCGGCGATTGATCGGCAGCGGCGCCATCAAGGCAAAACGATTGCTCGGCGTGATCTGGATAGCCTGCATGGGTCCTGCCGGACGCGAGCCATCCAGCGCCGGCGACTTGGCGATGCTGTTGGCCAACTCAAACACCCACTCGTTGTAATTGGGATGGATGTACGGAATGCCGCGTTTGATTTCGTAGTTGAGGACATCGCTAGCCCGATAGTCGATGTCGAAGCTGCTGTCGTCGAACTTCACCGCCACTTCCATGCGGTGCTGGCCAATCAGCCGCTCCAGCACCAGTTCGCCTGGCGCTTGCGCAACCACCGACCAGTCGGTGCTCTTGGCGCCGTCGCGGACTGCCGACTCGACGATGGCCGCATTCAGTGGCGTGGCGCCGATCGGCTTCAGCGCCCAGCGCTGCAAGTCCTGCATGCGTGTCTGGCGTGCGTGCGCGGACGGCATGACGCTGGCCAGCAGCATCCCTGCCAGACAGATGGCAATTCCCTTCTTCATTTCATCCCCCGATGAGTTGATTGGTTTTTGGATCAGTTGGTTTTCAATGGCAAGGCGTCGGCGCGGGCTTCGAACTTGCCGGCCTGCAACCAAGTCACGGTGTCCTCGGCCAGCGCTCCGGCCACCTTGTTCAACGACTCGCACGCCCCCTTCAGCGGCATCGCGGTGACACGACGCAGTTCCTGCTCGCCAATCAGCTTGCCGTTGTCGAACAATTCGACATGGATCACCGCCCACTTCGGTCCGGCCATGCCATGGGTGGCGCGCAGATTCACGACGGTGGCTCTCAGCGTGTAGCCGGGCAAACTGGCGATATCCTCGCGCGTGACCTTGACCAGGCCCTTGCCGAAGTAGCTCGCCATGCCGGCATAGCCCTGGTTCCAGGGACATTGCGTGCGGATTTCGTCGTCGACGTAATAGCCGCGGCGATAGGCGAGGTCGCGTTGCACCTGCACCGGCCCGCTCAACTTGAGTTCGGTCAGCACCGAAGGTGGCCGCGGCGCATTGGGATCCGGCGGCACGAAGCCGGCTTCCAGCATTGGCGAGGCGGCGATGGTGTCGCTCAGGTTGTAGGTCCAGACGTTGTAGTTGGGGTGGATGTAGGCGCCGTCGCGCTTGCTCGTGTAATCCATGTCCGCGCTGGACAGGTAGTCCATGTCGAAGCCGCCGGCGTCGTACTTCACGGCCACGTCCACGCTGTGCGTGCGCAACTGCAGTTGCAGGTGCATGTGTCCGGGCTCACGGCTCAGCACGGTCCAACCCATGCTGCGTGCACCGTCGATGATCGCGGCCTGGACTTGCTCCAGAGTGACCGCGCCGCCTTGTGGCGTGCGCAGCGGCGTGTATGGCAGATCCACCAGCGGCGCGCGCCGGGCTTCTGCGGAAGGCACGGCGCTGAGCATCAGCATCCCTGCCAGAACGACGGCCAATCCCTTGTTCACTGCATCCCCCTGATGCTTTCTGTTCTCTTGCTTGGCTTGCTTACTCTTCCCGCCAGCGCCGGAAGATCAACGAGGTGTTGATTCCGCCAAAGGCAAAGTTGTTGCTCATCACGTACTCGGCCTGCAGCTCGCGGCCCTCGCCGGTGATGTAGTCCAGATCCGCGCAACGCGGGTCGCGTGCTTCCAGGTTGAGCGTGGGGGCGAACCAACCCTCCCGCATCATCTCGATGGTCAGCCAGGCCTCATACGCGCCACACGCCCCCAGCGTGTGGCCGACATAGCTCTTGAGCGAACTGATCGGCATGCGCGCGCCGAACACCTGCGCGGTGGCGGTGGTCTCGGCGATGTCGCCGTGATCGGTGGCCGTGCCGTGGGCGTTGACGTAATCAATCTGGTCCGGCGTCAGTCCGGCATCGTCCAGCGCCAGGCGCATGGCCTGGGCCATGGTGTCGGCGCTGGGCTGGGTCACGTGTTGACCGTCGCTGTTGGTGCCGTAGCCCACCAGCTCAGCCAGGATGGTGGCGCCGCGTGCCTGCGCGTGTTCCAGCTCTTCCAGGATCAGCGTGCAAGCGCCCTCGCCCAGCACCAGGCCGTCGCGGTTGGCGTCGAAGGGTCGCGGTGTGGACTGCGGGTCGTCATTGCGCACGCTGGTGGCGAACAAGGTATCGAACACCGCCGCTGCGGTCGCGTCCAGCTGTTCGGCGCCGCCGGCGATCATCGCCACCTGCTTGCCGAAGCGGATCGCTTCGTAGGCCGAACCCACGCCCTGACTGCCCGAGGTGCAGGCGCTGGAGGTGGTGATCACCCTGCCCTGCAAACCAAAGAACACGCCGATATTGACCGGCGCGGTGTGGCTCATCATTTTCAGGTAGGTGGTGGCGCTGATGCCTTCGGTGGTGTGCTCATTGAGCATGCGACCGAAATCGCCGACCGCACTGTGCGTGCCGGAGGACGAGCCGTACGACACGCCAATCTGTCCACTGCTGAGCAGCGGATCACCCAGCAGGCCGGCTTGTTGCAGCGCCAACTCGGTGGCGCGCACCGACATGATCGCTACCCGGCCCATGCTGCGCGTGGTCTTGCGGTTGTAATGCGACGGCAGCTCGAACTCGGCGGCCGGTGCGGCCAGCTTGGTGTTCAGGCCTTCGTAGATGTCCCACTCCGGCATGTGCTGCACGGCGTTGCGGCATTCGCGCAGATGCAGGTGGATGCTCGGCCAGTCGTTGCCCAGCGGGCTGATGGCGCCGGCACCGGTGACGACGACACGCTTGAGCGCGGCGGTTTTGTGCGGCTGGCTCATCCGACCAGACCTCCATTGACCGAGATCACCTGGCGGGTGACATACGCCGCTTCCGGCGACAACAGGAAGGCGACCACGGCCGCCACTTCCTCAGGCTTGCCCATGCGACGCATGGGGATCATCTTCAGGGCTTCGTCGACCACCTCGGCGGCTACCATTTCGGTATCCACCAGACCCGGGGCGACGCAGTTGACGGTGATCTCGCGGCTGGCCAGTTCCAGCGCCAAGGCTTTGGTGGCGCCGATGATGCCGGCCTTGGCCGCGCTGTAGTTGGTTTGGCCGCGATTGCCGACCAGGCCGGAGACCGACGACAGGGTCACGATGCGGCCGGGCTGGCGACGCCGCACCATCGGCATGATCAGCGGATGCAGCACGTTGTAGAACGCATCCAGGTTGGTGTGGATCACCGCGTCCCAATCTTCGCTGCTCATTGCCGGGAAGGCGGTGTCGCGGGCGATGCCGGCGTTGCAGACCACGCCGTAGTACGCGCCATGCTCCGCTACATCGGCTTCCAGCGCCTGCGCGGCGGCGGCGCGATCGGCCACGTCAAACGACAGCACCCGCGCCTGCCGGCCCAGAGCGCGGATTTCCTGCGCCACCGCTTCGGCTTCCTCGATGCGCTGACGGCAATGCACCACCACGTCGTGCCCGTCCCGCGCGATGCGCAGGGCGATGGCACGACCGATGCCGCGGCTGGCCCCTGTGACCAGAACCGTGGACTGATCCTTCATGCTTGCTTGATCTCCAGATAAGCCATGGCGTCTGGCGGTTCGAACACCGACACGTTGGCATTTGCTACTTCTTCGTCGCCCGCAACGATGCGGCAGGCGAACATCCCCAGCCCATTGTCGCCCAACAGTTCGCAGATGGCCTCTACCCGAAGTAATACACCGGAGGGGAAATTCGGCCATTTCGCTTCGTAGCGGCGCGTACCCAGCAGGAAGCCGATGCTCGGCTCACTGCCCTGCCGGCGCGCGCGACAACCGGCCCAGGCCGCAATCGCCTGCGCCATGTATTCCACACCCACCCAGGCCGGCACGCCGTCTTCGTCGTTGAACGGACCATCGGCCGGCACCCGCACTTCCACCACCACGCGGTCCTCGTCCCAGGCCAGCAGGCGATCTATCAGGCGCAGCGCGCCGCGGTGCGGGATGACCCGTTCGATCTCATACAGCGGATGTGGCGCGTCGTGGCTCATCAAGCAGCTCCGAACAGCAAGACGGCGTTGCTGCCGCCAAAGGCAAACGAATGACTGAGGATATGGCGCAAGGGCCGCGCCGCCGTCTGGCCGGGCGCGACCATCGCCAGCGCAGGCAAGTCCGGATCCACCGCACCGTCCCACCAATGCGGCGGCAGTTGCTGCTGCGGATTGTCGACCAGGCTGATCCAGGCCAGTCCGGCCTCGATTGCACCGGCCGCACCCAGGGTGTGCCCGGTCAATGGCTTGGTGGAACTGACCGGTGTCTCGGTTCCGACGGTCGCCACCACGGCACGACTTTCCATCGCATCGTTTTGCGGCGTGGCGGTGCCGTGCAAGTTGACGTAGTCCACCTCGGCGGCGCCGATGCCCGCACGCGCCAGAGCCTGCTCAATCGCAGCGATGGCGCCGCGGCCTTGCGGCTCCGGCGCGGAGATATGGTGGGCGTCGGCGGTCTCGCCCCAACCGGCCAGGCGCACCGGACCGGCCTCGCGGGTCATCAGGAACAAGGCCGCACCTTCGCCGATGTTGATGCCGTTGCGATGGCGCGAGAACGGATTGCAACGTCCGGCCGACACCGACTCCAGCGCCGTGAAGCCATCAATGGTGAAGCGGCACAGCGAGTCGGCGCCGCCGGCAATCACCGCATCGACGATGCCGGCGCGCAGCAAACGCGCGCCCGAGGCCAGCGCCTTGGCACTGGACGAACAGGCAGTGGAAATGGTCCAGGCCGGCCCGCAGGCGCCCGACTCGGCGGCTATGAAGCGCGACGGCGCGCCGATTTCCTGTTGTGCGTAGTGGAACTGCGGCGGCCAGCGGTCCTGCGCCAGCTTTTGCGGCAGCGCCTGCTCCGATTCGCCGATGCCGGAGGTGCTGGTGCCCAGGATGACCGCCACCCGCGAAGGCCCGTACTGCGCGATGGCGGCTTGCACCTCAGTGGCGATCTGCTGATAGGCGCTGCGCAGCAGCGCGTTGTTGCGACCACGCAGCGGCAGCGGATGATCATCAAGCCCTGGACGCTGCGAGGTGGATTCGTCTTCGCCCGGCAAGGGGAAGCCCGGCGCCACGCCCAGCATCAGCGGTCGACCCGTTGTCAGTGCTTCGGTCGTCCTCAAACCGCCAGGCGCGGACGAGTCAAACAAATTGCGCGCCACCTCGGCTTTGCCCAGGCC
>Ga0160448_100083_pt1 | contig 54675 bp, 43 predicted proteins | sample HID1973M_E1MG_FD_108269 | JGI IMG/M metagenome (GOLD analysis project Ga0160448, IMG submission 108269) | Enriched mosquito-associated microbial communities from UW Madison campus, WI, USA - HID1973M_E1 MG | ecosystem: Host-associated > Arthropoda: Insects > Digestive system > Unclassified ...
CCCGAGGACGTCGTGCCCTGGGGGTCTGGCGCAAGCAGCACAGGGATGTGCTGCGGTCGCTCGTCGGAGCCATGGACGGCGGAGCCGAGCGATGCGCCAGACCCCCAGGGCACGGCGGCCCCCACCGAAGCCGACGCTCTTGCTTCAAGCCCGACAGGCACGACGGCCCCCGCCGAAGCCGACGCTCGCGCTTCAAGCCCAGCAGGCGCGGCGGCCCCGCCGAAGCCGACGCTCGCGCTTCAAGCCCAGCAGGCGCGGCGGCCCCCGCCGAAGCCGACGCTCCCGCGTCAAGCCCAGCAGGCACGGCGGCCCCCGCCGAAGCCGACGCTCCCGGCCAGCCATTTCTACAGTCGAGCGATCAACGCCTGCGCCGCTGCCGGGTTGCGCTCCTTGGCGCTGGCGATGAAGAACACGAACGCCTCGCGCGAGGTGCCGTCGGCCGCGATGCCGGCCAGGTGCGGCAGGTCGTCGGGGTCGCCGCCGTTGGCCCAGGCGCGGACACGTCGCGCCCAGTCGTCCAGTTCGGTGTCCGGATACCCCTGGGCGATGCCGGTACGCGACCGCATCAGCCGCGCGTAGGTGAAGTCGGCGGTGATGTCGGCGAAGGACGGATGCTCGTCCGAACCGGCGAACACCAGCGCAACACTGCGCGCGCGCAGCAGTGCCAGCAGATCCTGGTTGAACAGGGTCCGATCGCGCAGTTCCAGTGCATGGCGCAGACGCCGGCCGGCCGCCTGCGCAGGCAACAGGTCGAGAAACGCGGCCAACTCGTGCAGCGCCGGCGCCTGGCCACGATCGAACTGCCACAGCAACGCGCCCAACCGGTCGCCCAGCGTAGCGATGCCGCCGATGAAATCCTCGATCTGCGCGCCGGTGCCGGCCAGGCGCCGGCTGGCCATGATCCGTTTCGGCGCCTTGGCGGTGAACAGGAAACCCGGCGGGGTTTCGTCGCGCCACTTCGCATAGGTCTCCGGCTTTTGCGTGCCGTAGTAGGTGCCGTTGATCTCGATCGCGGTGAGCTGGCGACTGGCGTATTCCAGTTCGCGCCGTTGCACCAGGCCTTCCGGATAGAACACGCCGCCGCGCCAGGGCGCGTAGGTCCAGCCGCCGATGCCGACATGGATGGAAGAGCCTTCCGGTGGCGTGGGCGGGGTGCCGAAGAGGTCATCCATCGGAGGCAGCCTGTGACGTTCCTGGCCGGTGATCGTACCCGCAGCATGGAGGAAGCGAGGCGGGCACAGGAAGCAGCTTCGAGTCGTGCACCGATCCTGCCGGTCGAGCTACGCCCGGAGACGGGCAGGAGCTCCGCTGCCGGAGAACGCGTCCGCCACGCGCCGCGGTAACGGACTGACCAGGGCTCATGCCTTCCAGGGATCGTAATCGCCGAACCACCACAGGTGTCCTTCCGGATCCCGGCACGAGTAGCCGCGTCCGCCGTAATCCTGGTCGGCGATGTCCTGCACGATCGTGGCGCCCGCCGCCCTGGCCTGCGCGTAATGCGCGTCGGCGTCGGCCACGATCACGCATGGACTTTGCGTTTCGCGCAGGCCGACCTGGTCGGGCTGGGCGATCTGCCGGCCCCATTCGCTGGCGTTGTCGGCCGAGCCGAGCATGACCATGCCGTTGCCGAAGACCAGCTGCGCGTGGTGCACGGTGTCGCCGTCGGCGTAGACGGCATGCTTCCGGAAGCCGAAGGCGCGGCACAGCCACTCGATCGCCGCCGGGGCGTCGCGGTAGCGCAGGCAGGGGATGATGGTGCTGGTGGTGCGGTCGGGCTGGGACATGTCGGACTCGCTGGGCGGTGCTGGCGGGGCTACGGTGGCGGGACCGGGCCAGCCTGGCCGGCACCCGGTAAAGCGCGGGTGATGCGCCCGTACGCTCCCTGCGACGCGCCGGCCGGGACTTCCGCCACAGCGTTGCGCGTGAGCCAGCGCCTAGAATCGGGACTTTCCGCCAGGATCCTCCGCATGCACCTGCGTCCTTCGCCGCTCCGTTTCCCCTGCCTGTTCGCGCTCGGCCTGGCGCTGCTGGTGCCGCTGCCGGCAACGAGTGCCGGTGCGACGGCGGCGACAGCCGCCATCGCGGCCGACCCGGCGCCCGCGGCGGCGGCACTCGATCCGGCCGAACTGGACGCCTGGGTCGAACAGGTGCGCGAACGCTTCGAAGTCCCCGGCATCGCCATCGCCGTCGTCCAGGACGGGCAGGTGCTGCTGGAGCGCGGCTGGGGCGTGCGCGAGCTGGGCCAGCCGGCGAAGGTCGACGGGCACACCCTGTTCGCGATCGCCTCCAACACCAAGGCCTTCACCGCCGCCTCGCTGTCGATGCTGGCCGACGAGGGCAAGCTGTCGCTGGACGACCGGGTCACCGACCACCTGCCGTGGTTCCGCATGTCCGACCCCTACGTGACCGCGGACATGCGCGTGCGCGACCTGCTCACCCACCGCAGCGGGCTGGGCCTGGGCGCGGGCGACCTGCTGTTCTGGCCGGGCAGCGACTACAGCACCGAAGACGTGGTCCGGCGGTTGAAGGACGTGCCGCTCAAGACCGGCCTGCGCGAGCGCTACGCCTACGACAACATCCTCTATGCCACCGCCACGCTGGTGATCGAGCAGGCGTCCGGCCAGCCGTACGCGCAGTTCCTGCAGCAGCGCTTCTTCGATCCGCTGGGCATGGCCGGCACCCGCTTCAACGCCGACGCGCTCAAGCCGGGCGACAACGTCGCCAGCGGCCACGCCAAGGCCGACTTCACCACGCTGAAGCCGACTTTCCCGCTGACCTGGCACAACGCTTCCGGCGCCGGCGGCATCTACTCCAGCGTCCACGACATGGCGCGCTGGATGAAGGCGCAACTGGCCGGCGGCACGTACACCGATGCGCGGGGCCGCGAGCAGCGCCTGTTTCCGGAGAAGCGGCAGAAGGAGATGTGGTCGCAGATCTCGCCGATCCCCATCCCCGAGCCGGCGGTGCCGGAACTGGCGGCGGCGACGCCGGATTTCCTGGGCTACGGCGAGGGCTGGATCACCTCTTCGTACCGCGGCGAGAAGCTGGCCTGGCACACCGGCGGCTGGCCGGGCATGGTCTCGCGGGTGACCCTGGTGCCCGGGCGCGACCTGGGCATCGTGGTGCTGACCAACCAGGAGGCCGGCGGGGCGTTCAACGCGCTGACGATGCAGATCCTGGATGCGTTCCTGCAGCCGGCGCAGCGTACGGACTGGATCGCGGCCTATGCGGCCGCGGCCGACAAGGCCCGGGCCAAGGCGGACAAAGCCTGGCAGGAACGGGTAGCCGCGCGCGATGCCGCGTCGAAGCCGTCGTTGCCGCTCTCGGCCTATGCCGGCACCTGGCGCGACGCCTGGTACGGCGACGTCGAAATCGCGAAGAAGGGCGACGGGCTGCGCATGCGCTTCACCCGCAGCCCGTTGCTGGCCGGCACGCTGCAGCACTGGCAGCACGACACCTTCCTGGTGAAGTGGGACGACCGCACGCTCAACGGCGACGCCTTCGTCACCTTCGCGCTGGACGCCGACGGCAAGCCGCGCGAGGCGCGGATGGAAGCGGCATCGGAGCTGACCGACTTCAGCTTCGATTTCCAGGACCTGGTGCTGAAGCCGGTGCGGTAGCCGGGGCTCTCCTGGGTCTGGAGAAAAAAAGGCCCGGCATTCCCGCCGGGCCCTTGCTCCCTGGAGTCAGGTGCCCGCGAAACGCCGGCACCGTTCCACTGCATTACTTGATCGGCTCATCCAGCATCAGCTCGCGCACGAAGCGCACCGGCGGGGCGCCGTAGGACAGCACCTGGTCGTGGTAGGCCTTGAGGTCGAACTTGTCGCCGAGCCTGGCTTCCACCGCCTTGCGCGTGTCCAGGTGCTCCTGCACGCCGACGAAATACGTCGGCAGCTGCGCGGAGGTGAGCTGCGCGCGCACCCATTTGCCGGCGGCCTCGCGTTCCTGCTGGAAGGTCTGGTCGACCATCAGGTCCATCGCCTGCTCGCGGCTCCAGCCGTCCACGTGCACGCCCTGGTCGAGGATCGCGTTGGCAATCGTGCGCAGGTAGAACTTCAGCTGCACCAGGTGGAACAGCGGATCGTTGTCCAGGTAGCCGGCCTCGGTCATCATCCTTTCGGTGTAGACCGCCCAGCCTTCGGCGAACATGCCCGAGCGCAGCACCGCGCGCAGGGTCGAGGGGAACTTGGACGAGTGCCAGCCCTCCAGGTAGTGGCCCGGGGTGCCCTCGTGGATGCTCAGCAGGTGGATCATCCGCGAGTTGTATTCGCGCAGGAACGAGTCGACCTGCTCCTGGCTCCAGTCCTCCGGGATCGGCGAGACCGCGTAGAAGGTCTTCAGGTTCTTGTCCAGCGGGCCCGGCGAGTCGCAGTAGGCCACCGCCACGCCGCGCTGGAACTCGGGCATCTCGATGATTTCCACCGGCGCGTCGGGCAGGGTGACCAGGTCCTTGGCGCGGACGAAGTCGGTGGCGTTCTGCAGCGCGGCCTGCGCGTCGGCGACCACCTGGTCGCGCGCCGGACGCTCGGCATAGGCCAGTTCCAGCGCCGCCTCGATCGCCTTCTGCTGCTGCTCGTGGGTCGGGTTGTCGGGCAGTTCGGGCGCGCCCGGCTTGCCGGCCAGCACCTGGCGGGCGATGCCGTACATCTGCTCGCGCACGCGCACCAGTTCGGCCTCGGCGCGCTGCTTGATCTCCGCGCGCGACAGCGAGGACAGCAGCGCGAACTGCAGCTTCTGGTCGTACAGGCCGGCGCCGATGCGGAAGTCGCCCTTCGCGTTCGGGACCAGGGTCTTGTCCAGCCATTGCTGGTGTTCGGCCACGGCCTTCTTCAGGCCGTCGATGGCGGCTTCGGCGCGCTGGCGGTCGGCGTCGGCCAGTTCGCCCAGGTGCGGGGCGATGAAGGTGTCGACGATGCTGAGGATGCCCGCGTTCTGCCTGGCCACGGTCTCGGCGTGGATCTTCGGCACCCGCGCCGGGTCGAGGTTGGCGCGCGCCTGCGCCAGCAGCGCCGGGATCTTCTCCATGCGCGCGGTGGCCGACTTCAGGCGCTCGGGCAGCGGTGCGAACTCGCGCGCCATCAGGCCGTAGAGTGCGCCGCCGGCGACGTTGTTGTAGACCTGCGGATCCCAGGCCCAGGACTGCAGGGTCTCGTTGCCCCAGATGTCGTACTGCAGCTGGTTGCGCAGGATCGCCGCGTCGACCTGGTTCTCGCGCGACAGCTTCGACACATCCGTCGCGTCCAGTTCGGCGAGGATCTTCCGGCTGAACTCCAGTCCCTTCTGCCGGCCTTCGGCGCTGAGGTCGTCAAGCTCGCCGTCGTAGCGGTGCTCGCCGATCTGGGTGGCGCCGACCGGTGACAGCTGCAGCCAGCCCTCCAGGGCGCGCCTGGACAGGTCGGCGAAGGCGGCGTCGGCCTGGCTGGTGTCGGCGGTTGCGGCGGCCGGGCCGGCGTCGGCGGCCGGTGCGGTCGGCGATCCGGTCTGCTGGCACGCGGCCAGGCTGGCGAGGAGGGCGAGGGCAAGCAGGGAATGGCGCATCGGGATTCCGGCGTGACGTGAAGCCGCCGAGCATAGGCGGCCGGGCCGGGCGTTGCACGTGCCGGAGGATGGGGGAAACGTGCGGCAGGCATGGTCCGGGGCTAACCTGTGGCCCCGACCACGGAGTCCCGCCCATGAAGCACGCCGGAAGCTGCCATTGCGGCCGCATCGCTTTCGAAGTCGAGGTCGGCGACGGCATCGCCGAGGTCTACGACTGCAACTGTTCGATGTGCCGCCGCCGCGGTGGGCTGCTCTGGTTCGGCCCGCGCGCCGCGCTGGCCCTGCAGACCGCGGAGGCGGACCTGGGTACCTACCGCTTCAACAGGAAGCACCTGGCGCACCACTACTGCCCGGACTGCGGGATCGCGCCTTTCAGCGAAGGCACCAATCCGAAAACCGGGGAGGCCACGGTGGCGGTCAACGTGCGCTGCCTGCCGGATCTGGACCTGGCCGTACTGAAGATCGTGCAGGTGGATGGCGCCAGTTTCTGAACGTCCTTCCGGCGCGGTCAGCGCCTGCCGGCTGATGGCTTCATCGGCCAAGGGCCTGCCGGCGCCCGGTCAGCCTTCGTCTTCGACGAACTCCACCACCAGGCCCAGCCGGTACGCCAGTTCGTCCACCGCTTCGCGCACTCGGCCGGCGGTGTAGTCGTTGGGGGCATCGACTTCCAGTTCGTGGGTGCCCGGCCCGATGTCGTCGGACAGGCCGGCCGAACTGGAATCCTCGTCGTCCATGTGCGGCATCAGGTCGGCCACTTCCTCGACATGCTCGATGCCTTCCACGCCCTGCAGCAGGTCGGCCACGGCGCGCAGGTCGTCCTCGCTGCCGGTGATGCGGATGCGGAGCTGGGGCATGGCGTCGGTTCCCGGGGAAGGCCGGCCCAGCGTGCGGCTGGACGGATCAACGCCGGGTGAGGGGCCCGGTTTCAGGACCGCACGACCCGGGCCCGCCGCCGCGGCGCGGCCGCAGGCGCCGGTGCCGGCAGCGGCGTGTCCTCCTCCAGCGCCTGGTGCTTGAGCCAGTCGATGAACAGCGCGGCCGCCGGACCCGGCGCGCGGTGCGCCGGATGCACCACGTAGTAGGCGAACCGCGCCTTCAGTGCCGGGCCGGGCAGGCGCACCAGCTCGTAGCGCTGCAGGTAGGGCTGGGCGATGTGCCGCCGCGCCAGCACCGCACCGATCCCGTACACCGCCGCGCGCATCGCGTCGGTGCTGTCGCTGAAGGTATGCATCGGCGGCAGGTCCGGGCCGTGCACGCCGGCGGCGCGAAACCATTCACGCCAGCCCTGCAGTCCCATGTCGGTCACCAGCGGCAGCCTGGCCAGTTGCGCGGGGGTGGCGGCCTGGGCCACGCCGGGCAGCGCCGGCGAGGCGACCGGGAACAGTTCGTCGTCCATCAGGTGGTGCGCGGCCAGGCCCGGCCAGTGGCCGGGGCAGTAGCGGATCGCCAGGTCCGGGCCGCCTTCCTCGAAGCGGGCCAGCACCTGGCTGGTATCCAGCTCGATGCGCACATGCGGGTGCGCGGCGCAGAAGCCGGGCAGCCGCGGCAGCAGCCAGCAGTAGGCCAGCGAGTGCAGGGTGCTGATCCGCAGCAGGGTGGTGCCCGCGGTCGGCTGCAGGTTGCCGGCGACCGCGGCCACGTCGGCCAGCGCGGCGGTGGCCGCATCGGCCAGCTGCCGGCCTTCGGGCGTCAGCGAGACGCCGCGCGCGTGGCGCAGGAACAGGGTCGCGCCGAGCAGCGACTCCAGCTTGCGCACGTGGTGGCTGACCGCGCTGGCGGTCAGGTGCAGCTCCTCCGCGGCGTGGGCGAAGTTCTGGTGGCGCGCGGCGGCGGCGAACACGCCGAGCGAGGGCAGCAGGGTGGGGCGCAGTTGCATGGCGAGGCATGAACCAGATTTGTGGCTCGCCCGGATAATACGCGCTTGTCGATCGCTGGCGCGGCGACGATGCTGCGCTTCTGGCCGCCGCCGCACGCGGTGCGATGTCCGGAAACGGCGAGTAAACGAATGGAGGCGCATGCACGATGGACGCGACGGCGCAGCACCGGGTGGTGTTCGATTTCGAGATCGGCTTCGGCAACGGCGGTGGCCTGCGCGGCTGGGATTTCCGCCTGGACATCGACGGCGATGACATCGACGACGCGGCGCTGGCGCGGACGATCGTGGCCGACCTGCGCCTGCTGATGGTCGACACGGTGCGCGTGCGCAACAAGCGGATCGTGGCCGAGCCGCACAAGCGGCCGGCGGCCGCCGACGAAGGAGAGCAACGGCAATGAGCGATATGGAACGATGCCTGGAGCGGGACGCCGGCGTGCCGGCGATGGCGGCGACGCGCGACTGGCGCACGCCGCTGGAACTGCTGGTGCTGGGCGCGGTGTGGGGCGGCTCGTTCCTGTTCATGCGCGTGGCCGCGCCGGTGTTCGGACCGTACGCGCTGGTCGAGCTGCGCCTGGCCCTCGGCGCACTGGTGCTGCTGCCGTTCCTGTGGCTGGCGCGGGCGCAGTTTCCGCTGCGGCTGTGGCCGCGCCTGGCGGCGATCGGGGTGGTCAATTCGGCGCTGCCGTTCCTGCTGTTCGCCTGGGCCGCGCAGCGCGCGCCCGCCGCCATCGGCGCGATCTGCAACGCGATGACCGTGCTGTTCGCCGCGCTGGTCGCCTTCCTGGTGTTCGGCGAACGCATCGGCGCGCGCCGCGCGCTGGCCCTGCTGACCGGATTCGCCGGGGTGGTGGTGCTGGCCACCGCCAAGGTCTCGGGCCTGAGCCTGGGACCGGCAGTGCTGGCCGGCTCGGTGGCGGCGCTGCTGTACGGCGTCGGCTTGAACCTGGTGAAGCGCTACATGGTGGGATTGCCGCCGGCCGCCTCAGCGGCGGTGACCCTGGGTTGCTCGGCGGTGTTGCTGTTGCCGCTGGCGCTGACTCACTGGCCGGCCGGCCCGGTGCCGGCGCTGGCCTGGGCCGCGGCCGTGGCCTTGGGCGTGCTGTGCACAGGCCTGGCCTTCATCTGCTTCTACCGGCTGATCCACCGCATTGGCGCGGCGCGCACCTCCACGGTGACCTACCTGATCCCGCTGTTCGGCGCGCTGTTTGCCTGGCTGCTGCTGGACGAGCCGGTGACGGTGAAGATGCTGCTGGCCGGCGGACTGATCCTGGGCAGCGTGGCGATCAGCCAGCGCGCCGGCTGAGACCACGTCCGCTCAGGCGAACATGCCCTGCGCCGGTGACAGCTGCGCGTGCCGGCGCGGCAGTGCTTCGGCCGCCATGCGCAGCATCGCTGGCGCGACGTATGCATGGTGTACGCCGCTGATCATGCCCATGTACAGGCGACCGAAAGCATTGCGGCACTGCACGCGTGTGCCCAGGGTGATCTCTACTCCGGCTCCGGTGAGCTGCACGCCGACGCAGGAGCGGAACGCCAGGTGGCGGTCGTCCGCGCCCAGCACCACCTGCGCGCGGCGGGCGTCGCCGTCTACGTGTTGTTCGAGTACCGGATAGCGGCCGGCGAAGAGCCGGCTGCGGTCGGCCGACAGCAGCGAGGACACCGGGCAGCCCAGCGGCGAGGTGCGCAGGCGCAGCGGCCGCACCAGCAGGTTGCGCAGGCGCATCAGCCGGGTGACGCCGGCCGGGCGGTACTGCAGGAATCCCTCCAGCAGCTCCGACAGCAACGTGGTGGCGTTGGCGCCGGTGGCCGCCTGGCCGTGCAGGCACAGGACGAAGGTGTCCTGGTGGTGGAAGCCGGGCAGCTGCGCGTGCAGCAGCGAGCCTTCCGGTGGTGCATGCAGCGCGTGTACCCGTGGCGCGCGGCCTTCGACGAAACCATCGCCCGTCGGCAGGTACGCGCGCAGCCGTCCGGCCGGGCCGCGCACCGCCGCGCACAGGCGTTGCCGCCAGCTGCCGGGCGGCGCATGCAGCGACAGCCTCACGGTGGGCACTTCGCGCCGCTCCAGCGGATTCGCGGCAAGCCAGGCCTGCACCGCGACGGGCAGGGTCTCGGTCAGGGTGGCGATGGTCGCATCGCCGCTCAGCACCTGGTCCAGCACGGCGCCGCCGGGCAGGCCGCCGAGTTCGTCGGTATGGCACGACAGGGCGAACAGCACCGGATGCGGCGAGCCGGCCTGCAGCGGTGCGAACTGGTGCCAGGTGCCGCCGCCGAAGCGCACGGTGAACAGGCAGTCCGGTGGTATCTCGACGTGGTGCAGGGCGGCGGCGAAATGGGCCGGGTCGCGGGCAAGCTGCGCGTCGGACGCGGTGGAAAAGCGCAGCCGGGCGCCACCGCTGCCGCTGACCGCCGTGAATACGCGGTGCCCGGCGTGACGGTGGAAGGGGTGGCCGGAGGCGCCAACGCCGAAGGTGTACAGCGCGCTGCGCTCGTTGGCGTCGAAATCCGGCGCGGCCAACCGCACCGAGGGCTCGTCCAGCTCGTCGACGAAGCCGGCATGCTCGCGCTGCAGTGCGCCTGCGTTGCGGTGCAGGCGGTTGCCGGCGCCATGGCCGAGCTGTGCCAGCAGCACCACTTCGACTGGAAGGCCGCCCGAGTACGAACGGATGCGGGCGGTGGGGAATCCTGCAACGACATCGGCATGGCGGCTCACGGCGCGGCTCCTGCGTGTCAGCGTGGCTTGGGTGGTGTCCGGGTGGTGCGAGGTGCCGGCGCCTTTGCGGCGCGCGCGCGGGCTTCGCGCTTGAGCGGGCCGGCCGTGGGGCAGACCTCGAAGGCGAAGCCGGTCAGGGTGTTGACCAGGCTGTCGGGCACCAGCCGGTAGAACACGTACTGCCCGCGCTTCTCACTGGCGACCAGGCCGGCGGCATCGAGTACCGATAGATGCCGCGAGATGGCCGGGGCGCTCATGGCAAAGCGCGCGGCGATCTCGCCTGCGGTCAGTTCCTGTGCCGAAAGGTAAGCAAGGATCTCGCGGCGGGGGCGGGAGGCGAGCGCGTCGAAGATGCGGTCTACTGCCATCGATCGATACCTGGATAATTAACTTAATTGCTAAATATATAATCGTGCACATGCTGTCAAGTGCGGCCTGGTGCGGCGGCGCCTGGCCTCGCGGAGTTCAATGGGCGGGCGCCGCCCGCACCGGCAGCGGCACGTTGCACAGGTCGATGTGGCCGGCAGGGCGCTTGTAGAAGTCGTCGCGGCGGTTGCGGCGCGCTTCGACCACGTCGCGGAAGGTCTGCGTGCCGGTGCGCAGCAATTGCAGGTGCGTGCGCTGGGCTTCGGGGACCTCGCTGGCCAGCCGCACCGCGCGGATCGGGGTGCGCTGCGCCGGGTCCTCGTAGAAGCCCATCGGCTCCGGGCCGCGCGGCAGCGCACTGAGCAGCTCGATGCCCTGGATCACCCGCCCGACCTGGGTGATGTTGCGGTCCAGCTGCCGCGGCGACTGGCCGATGACCACGTAGAGTTCGGCGCCGATGCTGCTGTCGGCCTCCAGGTTGCGGCCGGCGCCGACCACGCCGTAGCAGTGCGCCATCCAGGCCTTGCCGGCCTGCGGGTCGCGGCCGGCGGCGAAACCGCCGGCGAACCCGACCTGCGGCGCCCAGCCGTCGGTGTCCGGCAGCACGTCGAAGGCCAGGCTGGCGGCGTCGCGCTCGAACTCGGCCGGCAGCTTGCGCTTTGCCGGACCCAGGTCCTTGGCCCGGGCCGGATCGTCGGCCTCGGCGTCGCCGAACTGGACCACGAAGTTGTCCTGCACCCGGTAGATGCTGGTGCCGTCCCAGAAGCCCGTGCGGGCCAGCGTGCGGATGTTGGCCACGTGTTGCGGGGCGAAGCCCGGCGCCAGTTCGATCACCACCCGGCCACTGTCCAGTTCCAGGTAGAGGGTGTCGTCCGGGTCGGGCGTGCGCCAGTCCGAGGCCGGTGAAGCATCCAGGATCTGCTGCACGCTGCGATGGGGCGGCGGGTCGGCCGCGGTGGCCGAAGCGGCTGGAGCCAGCAGCACGGCGAACAACACGGCGAATACGGTGGACGATGCGGGAGGCATGGCGACTCTCGGAATGGGTCAGTGGATTCTGGCGGCCCGGTATCGGCCGCGACAACGGGCGCCCGTTGTCCATGCCGACCGCTGGGTGACTAGTGGCACATCCGCTATATCAAACTTCGCAATAGTATGGCCTCCAACCTAGCGGGAGTCCCGTCAAGGGGGAAAGCCATGGTCGACTCCGAAGCCCACCTCAAGAAGTTCCAGAAGGAGCTCAGCGCCGGCACCGTGTCGCTGGTCCTGCTGGCAGTCCTGGCCCGCGCTGGCGAGCCGCTGTACGGCTACCTGATCGCCAAGCAGCTCGAGCGCACCGGCGACGGCGTGCTCAGCGGCAAGCAGAGCGCACTGTATCCGGTGCTGCGCAACCTGGAGGGCGGCGGCCTGCTGGACAGCTTCGTCGAACCTTCCGTCGCCGGGCCGCCGCGCCGTTATTACCGCATCACCGAGGCAGGACGGCAGGTCCTGCAGTCCTGGATCTCCGCCTGGCGCGCCACCCGCGATTCCGTCGATTCCGCCCTGGAGGGGCTCCCCGCATGAACGCCACATCCGCCCGGTCCTTGCCGACCACCATCCCCGAATACCTGGAGCAGCTGCGCGATGCGCTGAAAGGTGCCGACCCGGCGATGGTCCAGGACGCGCTCTACGACGCCGAGGAGTACCTGCGCTCGGAGTTGGCCGAGCAGGCGGGCAGGAGCGAGGCCGAGGTGATCGCCTCGGTCGCCGGCAGCTACGGCGCGCCGGAAGAGGTCGCCGACATCTACCGCGAGACCGAGGTCACGGTGAACCGCGCGCTGCGTCCGCCGCGGCCGCCGAAGCGGCGCTCGCTGGCCGGCCGCTTCTTCGGCGTGGCCGCCGATCCATACACCTACGGCTCGCTGTTCTACATGCTGCTGGCGATGGCCACCGGCACCTTCTACTTCAGCTGGGTGGTCACCGGCGCCAGCCTGTCGATCGGCCTGCTGATCCTGATCGTCGGCGTGCCGCTGCTGATGCTGTTCCTGATGTCGGTCCGGCTGCTGTCGCTGGTCGAGGGCCGCATCGTGGAAGTGCTGCTGGGCGTGCGCATGCCGCGGCGGCCGCTGTACACCCAGCGCGACAAGCCGTGGCTGACCCGGATCAAGGAGCTGTTCACCGACGGACGCACCTGGACGGCGATGGCCTACATGCTGCTGATGCTGCCGCTGGGCATCGCCTACTTCACTGCCGTCGTCACCCTGGTTTCGCTGTCGGTGTCGTTCGTGGTCGCGCCGGTGCTGGTGTGGACGGGCATCGCGCAGGCCTCCGTCAGCCTCGACGGCTGGCAGCTGCTGAACTTCCACGACAGCGTGATGGCCACGTCGCTGCCGGCATGGAGCCTGCCGGCGATGTTCCTGGGCGGCCTGCTGCTGCTGTTCGTGACCCTTCACCTGGCGCGCCTGGTCGGCCGCTTCCACGGCTGGCTGGCCAAGCACCTGCTGGTGCGCGATCCGGTGGTGTGAGCTCGGGGGTTCGCAGGGCCGGGCTGGCCCGGCTGCCCACGCCCGACGGAGCGGAACGGGGCGGGAGTGGCGGAACGAGCCCCGTTCTTCCGGGAGCGTGGGTCCCGGAACGGAAAGCCCCGCGGAGGCGGGGCTTTCGTGCATGCGGCGCGGAAGGAGGTGCCGCCGGAATCAGCCGGCGTGCCTGGCGATGAAGCCGCGCACCTGTGGATAGACGGTTTCGCGCCAGCGGCGGCCGCTGAAGATGCCGTAGTGGCCGGCGCCTTCGACGGTCAGGTGCTTCTGCCTGGTCTTCGGGATGCCGGTGCACAGGTCATGCGCGGCCTGGGTCTGGCCGAGGCCGGAGATGTCGTCCAGTTCGCCCTCGATGGTCATCAGCGCGGTGCCCCTGATCGCCGAGGGTTTCACCAGTTCGCCGTTGACCTTCCACTTGCCGCGCGGCAACAGGAATTCCTGGAACACGGTGCGGATGGTGTCGAGGTAGTACTCGGCGGGCATGTCCAGCACTGCGTTGTATTCATCGTAGAAGCGGCGGTGCGAATCGGCATCCTGCAGGTCGCCCTTGACCAGGTCCGAATAGAAGTCCCAGTGCGACATGAAGTGGCGGCTGGGGTTCATGGCGAGGAAGCCGGCGTGCTGCAGGAAGCCCGGATACACCGCGCGGCCCTCGCCGGGGTACGGCGCCGGCACGCTGTGGATCACGTTGTTCTCGAACCACGACAGCGGATTGCGCGTGGCCAGGCTGTTGACCGCGGTGGGACTGCGCTGTGCGTCGATCGGGCCGCCCATCATCACCAGCGAACGCGGCACCGGCTCGCCGCGCGCCGCCATCAGCGACACCGCGGCCAGCACCGGCACGGTCGGCTGGCACACGCTCATCACGTGCAGGTCGGCGGCGCCGATGTGGCGGATGAAGGCCTCGATGTAGGCGACGTAGTCGTCCAGGCCGAACGCGCCGTCTTCCATCGGCACCATGCGCGCGTCGACCCAGTCGGTCACGTAGACCTTGTGGTCGCGCAGCAGGGTGGTGACGGTGTCGCGCAGCAGGGTGGCGTGATGGCCGGACAGCGGCGCCACCACCAGCACGACCGGGTCGTCCTTCAGCGCGCCGATGGTCGCCGCGTCGTCGCTGTAGCGCTTGAAGCGCACCAGGCGGCAGAACGGCTTGCGCACGACCTCCTGCTCCAGCACCGGCACCTTGTGCCCCCCGACCTCGACCTCGTGGATGTTCCACGGCGGCTTCTCGTAATCCTTGCCGAGCCGGTGCACCAGCTCGTTGCCGGCGGCGATGCGCTCGGCGCCGGGCAGGGACGAGGCCCAGCTGGAGGGATTGGAGAAGATCCGCGAGTTGGCTTCGGCCAGATGGACCCAGGGGGCCATCATCGCGCGGTTGAGTTCGTGGAGTTGATAGAGCATGGAATGGCCACGCTTCCGGCTGGGCTGTTGCATCGCAACATACTAACCGGATTCGCCGGCCGGGAAATCAAGGGCATCGCAGTGGTACCTGAGACGAACTGTAGGGCGGTGGTCGCTTGTAGGAGCCGGTCTTGCCGGCGACACGACGCCGCTGGCACAAGCGACTCCCACGCGGTTCCGGCGACGTGACGCCGTCGGCACAGGCGACTGCCTTGGTTCCTATGCCCGTGTCGCCCGCAAGACGGGCTCCTACAGGAACCGCCTTGTCCGGCTTCCGGGCCTGGCCGCGCCGTCCGGCGCGGCCAGGCATCGCGGCTATTCGTTGTTCGGACGCAGCCAGGCGTAGATGATCCCGCCGAGTGCGCCGCCGATCAGCGGCGCCACCCAGAACAGCCACAGCTGGCCGATCGCGCCGGAACCGGCGAACAGCGCCACGCCGGTGGACCGGGCCGGATTCACCGACGTGTTGGTGACCGGGATGCTGATCAGGTGGATCAGGGTCAGCGCAAGGCCAATCGCGATAGGGGCGAAGCCGGCCGCCGCCTTGTTGTGGGTGGCGCCCATGATCACCAGCAGGAAGAAGGCGGTCAGCACCACTTCGCACAGGAACGCGGCGCCCACCGTGTAGCCGCCGGGCGAGAGCGCGCCGTAGCCGTTGGTGGCGAACGTGCCCGGCGAGCCGGGATCGATGCTGAAGCCGCCGCCGCCCTTGGCGATCTGCAGCAGGATGAAGCCGGCCACGATCGCCCCGACCACCTGGGCGACGACGTAGGGCAGCACGTCGCGCGCGGCGAAACGCCCGCCGGCCCACAGGCCCAGGCTCACCGCGGGATTGAAGTGACCACCGGAGATGTGGCCGAACGCGAACGCACCGGTCAGCACGGTCAGGCCGAAGGCCAAGGCCACGCCCACGAACCCGATGCCCAGCGGATTGCCGTCGCCGCCGAAATTCGCCGCCAGTACCGCACTGCCGCAACCTCCCAGTACCAGCCACAACGTGCCGAGGAATTCGGCCGCCAATCGCTTCGTCAGAGTCATGTCCATCCCCATGAAAGGAAAGCCCGCAGCGGGCAGGCGGAGCGTACGCCCGGCGGTGCCCCGCTGGCGTTTCGGAATCGTTAAGCGGCCGGCCCCCGGCCCGCCGGCGGAGCGGTCAGCGCTGCGGCAGCGGAATGAACTCGTCGTCGCCGGCGATCCTGCCGAACCTGCCGTCGACCCAGTCCTGCTTGGCCTGTTCGATCCGCTCCTTCGAGCTGGAGACGAAGTTCCACCACAGGTGGCGCTGGCCATCGAGCGGCTCGCCGCCCAGCAGCATGGCCTTGAGCGGGGTCTTGGCCCGCAGTTTCGGCCGGGTGCCGCGGTCGGGGATGACCAGGCGGCGGGCCGGGATGTCGGCCCCGTCGAGCTGCGCGTCGCCGTCGAGGATGTAGAGGGCGCGTTCGGCGTGGCCGTCGTCGAGCACCAGCTCCGCCTCGGCGTCCAGGTCCAGCGCCACGTTGAGCGTGTCGGCGAACACCTTCACCGGCGATTCCTCGCCGTAGGCGCGGCCGGCGATCACCCGCAGCCAGGCACCGTCGTGGCGCTGCTGCGGCAGGCCCGCGGCGGGGTGGTGGTAGAACGCCGGGTCGGTCTCCTCGTGCGCCCTGGGCAGTGCCACCCAGGTCTGCATGCCGTGCGCCTCGCTGCCGGCGGCGCGCTCGACGTCCGGCGTGCGCTCGGAATGGGCGATGCCGCGGCCGGCGGTCATCCAGTTCACATCGCCGGGCCGGATGACCTGTTCGGAGCCCAGGGTGTCGCGGTGGTTGATCGCCCCGGCCCAGAGGAAGGTGACCGTGGCCAGGCCGATGTGCGGATGCGGGCGCACGTCCAGGCCGCGCCCGCCCTCGAACACCACCGGTCCCATGTGGTCGACGAACACGAACGGACCGACGCTTCGCGCCTGCAGTGTCGGCACCGCGCGGCGCACCAGGAAACCGTCACCCAGGTCGTGCACGCGGGGTTCGATGATCGTGGTCATGGCGCGCTCCGTGGAGGATGGCGGGAGGATCGCATGGATCGCCGCGGGCGGCAGGCGCGCGGCCGCGATGGACCGTTGCAGGGTCGCGCGGCACGCCGCTGCGTGATTCGCGCGGCGTGGCGACGAAGCGTTCGGACGGACGGCGGACATTCGCAATCCGCCGTCGTTCCGCGGAAACGCGAGCCCTGCGACTACGCCTTCGCTTCGGCGGGGCATACGCAAAGCCACCGGTTCCCGCCTCGACGGGAACCGCGGCACAAGGTCAGAGCAGCAACGATTCGGCCGGGCCATCGCGCCGCGAGGCCAGGCGGTCGGCCAGGCGGGTGGGCTCGGGCAGGCGGTAGCCGGCCAGGCAGCGCAGGACCAGTTCGACCGCCGTATCCAGCGATACGTGATGGCCGGGCGAGACGATCAGCGGATTGCAGCGCGGCTTGCTGCGCACGGCGAAACCGACGCGATCGCCATGGTGCGTGATCGGGCTGCGGTCGCCGCGCTGCGGTCCGGGTGGGTCGAAACGGCCCACCAGCAGGCTCTTGCCAACGCCCAGGCTGGGCAGGCCGGTGGCGACGCCGAAATGCGCGGCGATGCCCAGCCGCCGCGGATGGGCGATGCCCTGGCCGTCGACCATCGCCAGGTCCGGGGTGCGCGACAGCATCGCCAGGGCCTGCAGCAGCGCTGGCAGTTCGCGGAAGCTGAGCAATCCGGGCACGTACGGCATCGAGGTCGGCACGCGCGCCACGTGCGACTCCAGCGGCTGCAGCGTGGCCGCATCCAGCAGCACGACCGCCGCGCGGGTGGTGTCGCCCTGGTCCTCGAAGCCGACGTCGAAGCCGGCGATGGTGCGCAGCGGCGCTGCGAAGCCGTCCTCCAGCGAGACCTGTGCCGCCAGCGTGGCCTGCAGCGCGCGGGCGCCGGCGGTGCTGCCGTCCCAGCCGGGGAAAGGGTGCGTTGCCGAAGCGGGCAGGGTCATGGGCCGATTATGGACGCGGCTGGTGAAGCTCCGGCGACGATGCAGCCGTCACCCGGGGCGATGTGAAGAATCGTAGACGGGATGTCGGCTGGCGCTTCTTCCCGCCTGCGCTGCGGCCCATCCGCCTGGAACGGGACGCGAGGCATGCACGAATCCACCGATTCGTGACGTCTGCAACGAACGCAGCCATGCAGGGGCAGCGCACTATGCCGCTGCGCCATCCCGTTACCCCATCCCGCTACAATCGGCGTCCGATTTTCATTGCCCGCACCGGAGATCCCCACAGTGACCCGCAAGCTCGTCCTGCTGCGCCACGGCCAGAGCCAGTGGAACCTCGAGAACCGCTTCACCGGCTGGGTCGACGTCGACCTGAGCGAGCAGGGCCGCGTCGAGGCCGCCACCGGCGGCAAGCTGATGCGCGAGGAGGGCCTGCGCTTCGACGTGGCCCATACCTCCACGCTCAAGCGCGCGATCCGCACACTCAACCTGGCGCTGGGCGAGCTGGACCAGGACTGGATCCCGGTGCACAAGAGCTGGCGCCTCAACGAGCGCCACTACGGCGCCTTGCAGGGCCTGGACAAGGCCGAGACCGCGGCCAGGCACGGCGAGGAGCAGGTCAAGATCTGGCGCCGCTCCTACGACATCCCGCCGCCGCCGATGTCGCTGGACGATCCGGGCCACCCGGCCAACGACCGGCGCTACGCCGGCCTGGACCGCAACGCGCTGCCATCGACCGAGTCGTTGGCCACCACCCTGGACCGGGTGCTGCCGTACTGGCACGACGCCATCGCCCCGCAGCTCAAGGCCGGCCAGACCGTGCTGGTCGCCGCCCATGGCAATTCGCTGCGCGCGCTGTACAAGTACCTCAACCACGTCTCGAAGGAAGAGATCCTCGAGCTCAACATCCCGACCGGCATCCCGCTGCTGTTCGAGCTGGATGACGAGCTGAAGGTGAAGTCGTACCGCTACCTGGGCGATCCCGAAGCAGCCAGGAAGGCGGCGGAGGCGGTGGCCAACCAGGGCAAGGCGAAGTAACGGCGCCGGACCGCTGGCGCGGTGATCGACACCCGGCTCCGGCCGGGTGTCTTCGTTTGGGGCATACCACGGCGGCCAGATGGGAGTTCGGAGGACGGATATCGAATCGGCGGCGGCGCGGCAGGGCTTTGGCTCCGTACGCCGGTGCCGCGCCTTGCAGAATGAGATTGATTCGCATTAAATATGCGCGCAGTTTCATTTCCCTCCGGGAAGAGCCCGGGCGACATCGCCTTCCCTCGGCCGTCGGTCCTGCCGATGGCCGTGGGTCGATCCGCCGTGCCGGGCCAACCGGGCAGCCGCTGCCAGGGCGGAGCTGCGCACGATCCAGTGGAGTGGAGGCTATCGGGGCGAGCCGATCGCCTTCGCCCCCTGATGCAGTTCCCGTTTCCTTCCAGCCACCGCCCCAGCGATCCCATGCCTCCATCCCTTTTGCCTGCCGTCCGCGCTCCGCGGCGCGTTTCACTCGTGCCGGCCAGCGGCTGCCTGCGCGTCGCGGTCGGATTTGCCCTGGCCTGCATGGCCGGTGCGGCCCTGTCCGCGCCCCAGGAGACGGCCGGCGACGGGCAATCGGGCACGACACAGCCCGATGCGAGCCGGCATGGGGACGAGGTCACCGAACTCGACACCGTGTCGGTACATGGCGAATGGCAGGGCCTGGGCCTGGATGCGACGGCCGGCACCGGTGCGCTCGGCACGCGGAGCCTGATCGACACGCCGTTCTCGGTGACCGTGGTCGGCCAGGAGGACATCGCCAGGCGCCAGGCGGTCACCATCGGCCAGATCTTCATCAACGATCCGTCCGTGTACACCGCCGATGCCGCGGCCACCACCAACTGGTGGGGACTGAAGATCCGCGGCCTGGGCGTGCGCAGCTACTACATCGACGGCGTGCCGCTGCTGATGGAGTGGGGCGGCGAGTTCCCGGTCGAATCGGTCGAGTCGGTGCAGGCGCTCAAGGGCCTGGGCGGGTTCATGTACGGCTTCGGCTCGCCCGGCGGCATCATCAGCTACCAGCTCAAGAAGCCGACCGACGCGCCGCTGCTGAGCACCACGTTCGGCTACCGCAACGACAGCGTCCTGTCCGCGCACGTGGACGCCGGCGGACGGGTGGCCGGCCCCGGTTCGCTGGGCTACCGGCTCAACGCCGCCATCGAGCATGGCGACGCGTACAACAGCGCGGGCGTGGACCGCAAGCTGGTTTCGCTGGCGCTGGAACAGCCCATCGGCGACGACTTCACCTGGCACATCGAAGGTTTCCACGAGGACAGCGAGCTGACCGGCGAGCCGCTGCTTTTCTACTGGGACCTGTTCGAGGGCGACCGGCTTCCCCGGCCGACCTACGACTACCGCGACGTGTCGGTGCGCAACTCGTTCTACCGGACCGAGACGCTGCACGGGACCACCGGGCTGGAATGGCGCATCGGCGAGGACTGGAACGCGGACTTCACCGTCGGCTACAGCCGCCGCAAGCACTACTCCAACAAGATGTTCGCCGACCTGCTCAACGAGGAGGGCGACTACTGGGGCAGCGCGTACAACTTCGCCGGCGTGCTGCGCAACACCTTCTCGCAGCTGCTCGTGCAGGGCGACCTGTGGACCGGGACGGTCCGCCACCAGCTGGCGCTGGGCGCCGAGTACCAGCGCGCCACCGACCAGTGGGGCAACGAGTGGTACTGGAGCAACGACTTCAACGGCAACCTGTACCTGCCGCAGACGTTCCTGGTCACCCGCGACATCGATTTCAGCCTAGCGCCCATCGAGGCCGACAGCCGGCAGAAGGCGCTGTTCGCCAGCGACACGCTGCATTTCGGCGAGCGCTGGCAGGCCATCCTGGGCGTGCGCGCCACGGACTTCGAGATGCTGGACCTGGACGGCGACCCGGACTTCGACTCCGGCTACGACACCAGCGCCACGACGCCGACGGCGGCGCTGATCTACAAGCACGACGAGCATGTGGCGGTCTACGCCAGCTACGTGGAATCGCTGGAGGCCGGCAACCGCGTCGACGAAATCTACGCCAATGCCGGCGAACTGCTGGACGCGACCGTCAGCAAGCAGGGCGAGTTCGGCGTCAAGTACGACACCGCGCGGGCGGGCTTCACCGTCGCCGCGTTCCGCGTGGAGCGCGCCGCGCAGATCGACGAACTGCGCGACGACGGCCTGCGCTACCTCACCCAGGACGGCCTGACCCTGTACCGCGGCCTCGAAGCCATGGGCAGCTTCGGCGTTTCCGACGACCTGCGCCTGGGCCTGGGCGCGACCTGGCTCGACGCCAGTATCGAAGACGTCTCGCCGGAGTACGAGGCCTACCGCGGCAACCGGCCGGCCGGCGCGGCGCGCCTGCAGGCGCTGGCCAACGCGGAGTACCGGGTGCCGGGCGTCGAGGGCCTCAGCCTGCACGGCAACGTGCGCTATTTCGGCGATGCCTGGTACTCGGACGAGAACCGCGTGCTGAGCCCGTCCTACACGCTCGCCGGCGTCGGCTTCCAGTACGCCACCGCGCTGGGCGGACGCCCGGCGCTGCTGACGGGCAACGTCAACAACCTGTTCAACCACAAGTACTGGCAGCTCGGCGCGCTGGGCGAGGCGATCAATGCATCGCTGGGCCTGCGCATCGACTGGTGATGCCGGCTCGCCGCCCGGTTCGATCGCTTCCACCTCTTCAATCCCTATCTGTTTTTTCCTGACAAGGCACCTCCCGATGCATCCGACCCGCGTTATCCGCCCGACCCGCGCCCGTCACCCGGCTTCCCGTGCACTGGCCAGCCTGCCGCTGGCGATCGCGTTCGCGCTGGCCTGTTCGCCGGCCATGGCCCAGGACGCGGCGACCGGAGGCCAGGTGGCCGGCAGCGACGCCACCGCCACGCCTACCGACCTTGACGCCGTCCTGGTCGTCGCCCAGCGCGCCAACCGGGTCAGCAACGGTGCGACCAACCTGGACCTGGACATCAAGGACACCCCGCAGTCGATCAGCGTGGTGAGCGGCGAGCAGATGCGGCAGTTCGGCGCCAACAGCGTCAACGATGCCCTGCGCCTGGCGACGGGCGTGCAGGTCGACGAATGGGAAACCAACCGCACCAGCTTCAGCGCGCGCGGTTTCGACATCCTCAACACCCAGATCGACGGCGTCGGCATGCCCAACAGCTGGGGCATCGCGACCGGCGCGATGGACACCTTCGGCTACGAGAAGGTGGAAGTGATCCGCGGCGCCAACGGCCTGCTCACCGGCGTCGGCAACGCCGCCGGCACCATCAATTACGTGCGCAAGCGCCCGACCAACGAGCGGCAGGGCACGCTGGGCCTCAGCTACGGCTCGTGGGACACCGTGCGTGCCGAGGCCGATTACTCGACTCCGTTCACCGACGACGGCACCTGGGCCGGCCGCATCGCCGCCGCGCACGAAGACGGCGAGTCGTGGCTGCAGGCCAACGAGAACAGCCGCGACTACGTCTACGGCGTGGTCGACGGCCAGGTCGGCGAGAACGGCACCCTGGCCTTCGGCTATTCGTACCAGCGGGCCGAGTCCGACGGCATCATGTGGGGCGCGCTGGTGTTCATGAACAGCGACGGCACCCAGAACGAATGGCCGCGCAATGCCACGACCACGCAGGACTGGACGTACTGGAACACCACCGAGCAGACCGCGTTCGCCGAGTACACCCACCAGCTCGGCGCGGACTGGCAGTTGAAGCTGTCGTACAACTACCGTCGCTCCGAAGGCGACGAGAACATGTTCTACGCCTACGACGGGCTGGGCACCGGCCTGGATCCGGACACCGGCCTGGGCCTGGTCGGCTATCCGTGGGGTGGCAACGACGAGTCCTCCGCGCATCTCGGTGCGGTCAGCCTCGACGGCCGTTTCGAACTGTTCGGCCGCGAGCAGCAGGCGGTGCTGGGCGCCAGCCTCTCGCGCGCCGAAGGCGACAGCTGGGAACGCAGCGCCGATCCCGCCTCGCCCGCCTGGGGGCCGCTGCCGCCGTTCCCGTACCCGACCGACGCCATTCCGGAGCCGTCGTGGAGCGATTCCTCGCTCTATTCGGTGCTCAACCAGCGGCTCAAGCGCGTGTTCGGCGCCACCCGGATCTCGCTCGGCGACCGCCTCAACGCCATCGTCGGCGCCACCTACGCCCAGTACCGCCGCGACGGCATGTCCTACGCGCTCACCTTCGACCAGACCACCAGCCACACCAGTCCCTACGCCGGCCTGACCTTCGATTTCACCGGCAACGTGCTGGGCTATGTCAGCTATTCGGACATCTACCAGCCGCAGGACCAGGTCGACGCGAACGACCGCTACCTCGACCCAAGCAAGGGCGTGAACTACGAGGCCGGCATCAAGGCCGAGTGGCTGGACCAGCGCCTGCTGACCACGCTGGCCGTATTCAAGGCCGACCAGCAGGGCCTGGCCACGCCGACCGGCCAGTACAACGAATACGGCCAGACCATCTATGCGCCCGTGGACGTGGAGTCCAGGGGCGTGGAACTGGAGGCGGTAGGCAAGCTCAGCGGCAACCTGGACCTGGTGCTCGGCTACACCGCGCTCAAGCTGGACGGCCTGAACGGCGAGGACACCTATCCGTGGGTCCCGCGCCGCAGCGCCAACCTGATCCTGAGCGCGCGCGCGCCGGGCTACGCCGCGCTGTCGTACGGCATCGGCGGGCGCTGGCAGAGCGAGGTCTCCAACATGGAGAGCAGCGGCTTCATCGTGCGCCAGCCCAGCTACGCCGTGCTCAACGGCTTCATCGGCTGGGATTTCGCCGGGAACGCCAGCGTGCGCCTGAACGTCAACAACCTGTTCAACGAAAAGTACATCAGCACCCTGCGCTACAGTGGTTTCTACGGTGCGCCGAGCAATTACACCGTTACCCTGAACTGGCGGTTCTGACCGTCTCCCCGAGCACAGGCACCCGCCCGACGCCATGTCCCGTACCTCCACCATCCCCGCTGCCTCCCGCGCACCGCGCCTGCACCTGGCGGCGCGGGTGGGCGCCGCGCTGCTCGGCGGCTATGCCTTCGCCTGGGGCCTGATCGCCGCGTCCATGGGCCTGCTGTTCGCCGCCGGCATGGAATTCCACGACGCCGAGTTCCTGGGCAGCGCGCTGGGCCTGCTGGTGTTCCTGGCGGCGTTCCTGTGGGCGATGGCCACGCGCCGTCGCCTGGCGGTGGTGTGGGCGGTGCTGCTCGGCGGCGGCGCGCTGATGGCCGCCACCGGCTCGCTCGTGCAGTCGGCGCTGGTCTGACACCATGGCCTGAGGCAGCAAGGATCCGTCATGTTCCAGAACTTCCGTCTCGCGATGGCGTGGGTCCACACCTGGTTCGGCCTGGTGCTGGGTTTCGTGCTCATGGCCGCTTTCTTCTTCGGCGCGCTGTCGGTGTTCGACCGCGAGATCGACCGCTGGGCGATCCCGTCCACGCGCATCGAGCCGCAGCCGATGCCCTCGTTCGAGAAGGTGCTGCGGCCGGCGTTCGAGCGCATGCAGCCGACGCCCGAGGCGGTGGAGGCGATGCGTCCGCGGGTGAACGGCGCGATGCCCGATCACTTCGGCACGGTGGAAAGCTGGAGCGCGTACACCACCCACCGCGACCCGGTGCTGGCGCTGTATGCCGGCTACGACGTGCCCAACGCCAGGGACCCGGAGGAGGCGATCTGGGCCTACGCCACCATCGACCCGCGCGATGGCGCGCCGCTGCCCGTGGACCGGCTCAAGATCGGCAGCGAGTTCTTCTATCCGCTGCACTACAGCCTGACCCTGGACTGGAAGAACCTGGGCTTCTGGATCGTCGGCTTCTCGGCGCTGGCGATGCTGGCCGCGCTGGTCAGCGGCGTGGTCATGCACCGCAAGCTGTTCCGCGAGATGTTCACCTTCCGACCGGGCAGGGGCGGCCTGCGCAGCGTGCTGGACCTGCACAACCTCACCGGCGTGGTGGCGTTGCCGTTCCACTTTTTCTTCGCCTTCACCGGCCTGGTGATCTTCGCCAGCACCTACTACTTCCCGGTCGGCCACACCCAGCTGCACGGCCTGCACGACCTGCACGAGCAGGTGGAGGCGCAGGAGACCGGCCTGCCGCACGAGCGCGCCGGCGTGCCGGCGGGGCTGGCCGACGTGGACGCGATGGTGGCCGAGGCGCAACGGCGCTGGGAGGCGCACGGCAAGGCCGGCGAGGTCGGGTTCCTGGTGCTGCAGCACGTCGGCGACGCCAACGGCTACGTCAGCGTCTACCGCGCCGGCACCGACCGCATCGCGCTGGTAGGCGACGGCATCCACTTCAAGGCGGCCACCGGCGAGCTGATCCGCGAGGACCCGCCCGCCACCGCGGTGGGCCGCATCAGCGAGTTCCTCACCGGCCTGCACCTGCAGCACTTCCGCCACTGGCTGCTGCGCTGGCTGTACGTGCTGGGCGGATTGCTGGGCGCGGTCTGCATCGCCACCGGCTTCGTGTTCTTCGTCGAGAAGCGCAAGCGCCAGCATGCGCGCCACGGCAGCCAGGGCGCGCGCGTGGTCGATGCGCTGGCGGTCACCACCGTGACCGGCATGGTCATGGCCGCCTTCGGCATCCTGGTCGCCAACCGCCTGCTGCCCGAAGACCTGCCGGCCCGCGGCGACTGGGAGCGGTACGCGTTCTGGGGCCTCTGGCTGCTGGCGCTGGTGCACGCGGCCGTGCGCAGCGCGCCGGTCGCCCTTGGCCTGCCCAACCCGGCCTGGCGCGAGCAGTGCTGGGGCATCGCCGTGCTGGCGGTGGCCGCGGTGCTGCTGAACTGGATCACCACCGGCGACCATCTGCTGCGCACGCTCGCCGCCGGCTATTGGCCGGTCGCCGGCGTGGACCTGGCGCTGCTGGCCAGCGCCGCGATCGCGGTCGCCGCCGCACGCGCGCTCGGTCAGCGCGCTGCGGCGCAGGAGCCGGCACCCGTCCGCTCCGCGGAGACCGCGCATGCATGAGGCGGCGGGCGCGGGGTGGCTGCTGGGCGCGGCATTGCTGGCCGGCGTGGCCGGCATGGGCTGGCTGGCGCTGGCGATGCCGGCGCATGCGCAGCAGGTCTGGGGCGTGGCGGCGTCACCGGCGACGGTGCGGATCCTGCGCGTGCTGGGCGCGCTGGGCCTGGCGGCCGCGCTGGCGCTGTGCCTGGCGGTGGACCATGCCTCGATGGCGGTGCTGGTGTGGGTGATGGCGCTGGCGGGGAGCGCGCTGGTCGTCGCCTTGACCCTGGCCTGGCGCGCGCGCTGGCTGGGCGTGCTGGCGCCGTGGGTGCGGGCGGGCGGAACGCGACGCTAGTCGCGCTGGAGTCGTCGCCGGGACGGCGGCGCCTGTCGACACCGCGGGGCCTGGCGAGGCGGCTGCCTGTTGCCGCGACAATGCAGACACCCGGCCTCGGCCGGGTGTCGTCGTTCCGGCGCCGGAAGGCCACCGGCGCGGCGTGTCCGGCGGCCGGCCGGATACCTGTGCCGGTCAGGTCGGCGCGAAGCCGCGCGTGGCCTTCTTCTCGTTCTTTTCCGCCCGCTTTTCCTTCATCGTCTTGGCGGGCTTCTTCTTCTGCTCTTTCTTCTTGTCCAGGCTCTTGGCCATTGCCGCGCCCTCATGGTCCTTGTGGTGCCCGGGAGCATGACACGTCCGACGGGGTGCGGGGCGGATCGGCGGCGACTGCCGGCGGGCACCGGTGATCCGATGCCCGGCGGTTGGGCCTGCCACCGTTTCCGGACGCAGTTATGTCCGCTTCACCCCTGGCAACCGGTAGGAGCCGTCGAGGATCGCGCTGCCAGACCCGTACAGCCGCATGGTCAGGTTGAAGCTGCCTTCCGGCGCCGGCAGCCAGTTGGAGGCCTGGTCCGCGTGCAGGGCCAAGTCGTAGCCGGCGCGGCTGCAGAACAGCTCCTCAATGACCGCGGAGCAACGTTTCCGAAGGCGCCCGACCGAACCGGTGTCGGTAGGCCTGCGCGAACCTGCCGAAGTCCCAGACGCCGAACCGGCTGCAGATGCCCGACACCGTCTCTTCGCGGCCGGCGTGCCGCAGGACGGAATGGATGGCATGCAGGCGCCGGCTCACGATGTACTGATGCGGGCTCATGCCGAACTGCTCCATGAAGATCGAATGGAGCGTGCGGGCACTGACTCCCGTCACCTGGCAGAGGCGCCCTACCGGCAGTGGCTGGTCGAGGCTCTGGTCGATCGCATCGAGCGCGTGATCGACAACTTCCGGCCGCAGAACCCGTGGCCTTCCGCGATGCGTGCTTTCGGGTGATGGCATCGAATCCAGGACGGCAAGGACGCAGTGCAGAAGGTGCGTCCGGATTGCCTCGGCCGGCACTGTTCCGGGTGTCATGGGTCCGGATACGGTACGAACCGCGCACCGGGCGAACTCGATGATGCGCGCAAGCGACGCCGGCGAGGCCGCTCCCACCCGTGCTCCCGCGGTCGAGGCCTTTGCCAGCATCCGGTCATGGCTGGCTTCCATCATGTCGTCGACCGCGCCGGCGGACATCAGCACCGTCAACCAGCGCGTAGAGGCCGCGCTGCGGATATGGAACTCCGGACCCGGCGTGAGCCAGGCCGCGCTGGTGCGATGCAGTTGCTGGCCATTGACGGCAAGCAGTTCCGCGCAACCCAGGGGCACGAAGAGCGCATAGCGGTCCCGATCGCAGCTGGCCTGGTAGAGATTGCCCGCCGCATCCTGGCCGCACAGCAGCGTGACGCCATCCAGTTCCACCGCACGCAAGCGCCAGTCGCGTTCCGGCCGCGCGGTCAGCAGGTAGCGGCCGCTGACGCCAGCGAGCGCCTCTTCGAATTCTTCGAATTCCGAGCAGACCAGCCGGAGCATGAGAACTCCCGTGCGGCGACGAGGCGGCAAGGATAGCCCTGTTTTTGCGAAATTTACGTATCGATCCGAAACCGGCTGAGGCACGATCCGGACTGCGTTCGGACCGCCTCGCTCTGTCTTCACATTCCTGTCACGCAAGCATCAAAAACCGAATGTCATTCCAGCAGCCTTGGACAAGGGCTGCCGGCAAGTACCCGCCCGAACCGACCTGCCAATGACCGCATTGGTTCTGTTGCCATTGGAAGGAACTCGATCCCCAACCGAAGGAGCGACGTCATGGCTAAGAAGCAGGCCCCCCAGTTCCCGCTGCACCTGGACCGCACCCACCTGCCCGAGCCTGAATGGGGCTTCAGGAGCGCCGACATCGGCATGTATGCGACCGAGTCCACGCCCGACTTCCCGCAGCAGAAGCAGGCGCCGAAGGACGCGCCCAACATCCTGCTGGTCCTGCTCGACGACGTCGGTTTCGGCTGGTCCAGCGCCTGCGGCGGGCTTGTGCGCATGCCCACCGCCGAGCGCGTGGCCGCCAATGGCCTGTTCTACAACCAGTTCCACACCACCGCGCTGTGTTCGCCCACGCGCGCGGCGATGCTCACCGGCCGCAACCACCATTCGGTGGCCACCGGCGTCATCCAGGAGATGGCCACCGGCTATCCCGGCTACTGCGGCATCATCCCCAAGAGCTGCGCCAGCTTCGCTGAGCTGCTCAAGCACGCCGGCTACACCAGCGCCTGGTTCGGCAAGAACCACAACGTGCCCGACAACCTGACCAGCGCTGCCGGTCCGTTCGACAACTGGCCCACCAACCAGGGCTTCGACCTGTTCTACGGCTTCATCAGTGGCGAGACCGACCAGTTCTATCCGTCGCTGCTGCACAACACCACGCCGATCGAGCCGCCGGCCCGGCCCGAGGACGGCTACCAGCTCACCCGCGACCTGGCGGACCAGTGCATCGGCTGGATCCGCACCCAGAAGTCGATCGCGCCCGACCGTCCTTTCCTGGCGTATTTCTCCACCGGCGCCGCGCACGCGCCGCACCAGCCGCCGCTGGACTGGCGCGGCCGCAACGCCGGCCGCTTCGACATGGGCTGGGACAAGTACCGCGAGCAGGTCCATGCCGAGCAGATCAAGCGCGGGGTCATCCCCAAGGGCACCCAGCTCACGCCCCGCCCCGAGCAGATCCCGTCCTGGGACAGCCAGCCGCCCGAGTACCAGAAGCTGTTCGCGCGCCAGGCCGAGAACTTCGCCGACTTCCTCGAGCACGCCGATTACGAGACCGGTCGGGTCATGGATGCGATCGAATCCCTCGGCGAGCTCGAGAACACCCTGGTCATTTACATCATCGGCGACAACGGCTCCAGCGGCGAAGGCTCGCTGGTGGGCACCCCCAACGAACTGATGAGCCTCAACGGCCGCCAGCCGTCGATGGAGGAGTCGATCGGCTTCATGGACAAGTGGGGTATGCCCGGCACCTCGCCGCACTACGCGGTCGGTTGGGCCTGGGCCGGCGATACGCCGTTCCAGTGGACTAAACAGGTCGCCTCGCACTTCGGCGGCACCCGCAACGCGATGTTCGTGCAGTGGCCGAAGGTCATTACCGACAAGGGCCATCAGCGCACCCAGTTCCACCATTGCATCGACGTGATGCCCACGCTGATGGAAGTGGCCGGCATCGCCGAGCCTACCGAGGTCAACGGCCACATCCAGCGCCCCATCGAAGGCACCAGCTTCGCCTACACGTTCGCGAAAGGCGCGGAAAATGAACCGAGTACCCATACCAGGCAGTACTTCGAGATGATGGGCAATCGCGCCATGTACGCCGACGGCTGGATCGCCAGTTGCCGTCACGGCCGCCTGCCGTGGGAGACGTCCGGCTCCTTCAGCTTCGATGACGACGTCTGGGAGCTGTACAACATCGAGAAGGACTTCAGCCAGGCGGTGGACCTGGCCGCGCAGGAGCCTGCGCGGCTGCGCCAGCTGCAGGACATGTTCATGGCCGAAGCGGCGAAGTACAACGTGCTCCCGATCGACGACCGCTTCGCCGAGCGTCTGGATGTGACCCTGCGCCCGAGCTACTTCTTCGGCCGCGACGAGGTCACTTTCTATCCGGGCATGGTGCGACTGCCGGAAGGCAGCGGACCGAAGCTGGTCGGCGTGCCGTTCACCATGACCGTGCCGGTGGAGATCCCCGAGGGCGGTGCGGAAGGCGTGATTTTCGCGCTTGGTGGCGACGCGGCCGGTTTCTCGCTGTTTCTGTGGGACGGTAAGCCGCGCTTCCACTACAACTTCTTTGCGATCAAACGCTACGACGCCACCGCATCGGAGAAGCTCGCCCCCGGCAAGCACACGATCGAGGTCGCGTTCACCCCGCAGTCGCCCAAGCCCGGCAGCCCGGCCGACGTGGTTCTGTCCATCGACGGCAAGAAGGTGACCGAGGTCCATATCGAGGAGCAGATCCCCATGCGCTGCGGCACCGAGTGCATGGACGTGGGCATGGACTGCGTCTCGCCGGTGTGCGCCGACTACGAGGACAAGGGCCTGTTCCCGTTCACCGGCACCATCGACTCGGTGACGTTCAAGTTCGGCGAGCACACGCCGCCGGGCGGGATGGAGCGGCTCAAGCTGGCCACGCAGATGGATTGAGAGGCCTGCTCGTTCGCGGGTGTGCCCGACACGATGCGCATCGTTCATTGAAGAACGACGCCGCCAAGCCTCATAGAGCCATAAGGAAAACGGATATGTCGATGAAGGAATACAAGACTGGGCAGGCGTTCCCGGGCGTGATCGGGCGGACGTTCGATGTCTCGCAGCCGGCATGGCCGGCCCCTAACCGCGCCAAGGAAGGGGCGCCGAACGTGCTGTTCATCGTCCTCGACGACACCGGCTTCGGTCAGCTGGGCTGCTACGGCAGCCCGATCAGTACGCCGAACCTGGACGCGCTTGCCGCCAACGGCCTGCGCTACAACAACATGCACACCACGGCCCTGTGCTCGCCATCGCGCTCATGCATCATCACCGGTCGCAACCATCATTCCAACGGCATGGCGTGCATCACCGAAGGGGCGATGGGCTACCCCGGCTCCAACGGCTACATCCCGTTCGAGAACGGAATGCTGTCGGAGATCCTGCAGCAGCAGGGCTACAATACCTACGCCATCGGCAAGTGGCACCTCACGCCTGGCGAGGCGACGTCCGCCGCCGGTCCCTACGACCGCTGGCCGCTGGGCCGCGGCTTCGAGCGCTACTACGGCTTCCTCGGCGGCGACACGCACCAGTACTACCCGGAGTTGGTCAGCGACAACCACCAGGTTGAACCCGAGAGCACGCCCGAAGAGGGTTACCACCTGACCGTCGACCTGGTGGAACGTGCCAAGGCGATGATCGCCGACGCCAAGCAGGTGGCACCGAACAAGCCGTTCTTCATGTATTTCTGCACGGGCGCGGCGCATGCACCGCACCACGTACCCAAGGAATGGGCCGACAAGTACAAGGGCAAGTTCGACAAGGGCTGGGACGCGTACCGCGCCGAAGTGTTCGAGAAGCAGAAGAAGCTGGGCCTGGTCCCGGCCAACGCCACGCTCTCGCGCCACGATCCCGACGTGCAGGACTGGGACTCGCTGTCGGCAGACGAACGCCGCCTGTACGCACGGATGATGGAGGTGTTCGCCGGATTCCTGGAGCACGCCGACCATTACATCGGCGAACTCGTCCAGTTCCTCAAGGAGTTGGGCGAATACGACAACACCCTGATCATGGTCATCTCCGACAACGGTGCCAGTGCCGAGGGCGGGCCGACCGGTTCGGTCAACGAGGGCAAGTTCTTCAACAACGTGCCCGACAACCTGGAGCAGAACCTGGCGGCGATCGACGATCTCGGCGGCCCCCGGTATTTCAACCACTATCCGTGGGGCTGGACCCACGCCGGCAACACGCCGTTCCGGCGCTGGAAGCGCGAGACCTACCGCGGCGGCGTCTCCGATCCGTTCATCATCAGCTGGCCCAAGGGAATCAAGGCGCGTGGCGAGATCCGCCACCAGTACTGCCATGCCATCGACATGGTGCCCACCGTGCTGGACGCGCTGGGCCTGGAGCCACCGGAGAAGATCCGCGGTGTCACCCAGTCGCCGATCGAGGGCTTCAGCCTGAAGTCGTCGTTCGACGACGCCAACGCGGCGGCGCTGCACGTCACCCAGTACTTCGAGATGTTCGGCCACCGCTCGCTCTACCACGACGGCTGGCGCGCGGTGTGCCCGTGGCCGGGCACCTCCTTCGTCGAGTCCGGGCTGACCTTCGGCGCGCCGATCGACTACGACAAGCTCACCGAACTCGATGCGACCAGCTGGGAGCTGTACAACCTGGAGGAGGACTTCGCCGAGACCCACAACCTGGCCGACAAGGAACGCGCCCGGCTGATCGCGATGATCGGCATGTGGTACGTGGAGGCGGGCAAGTACAACGTGATGCCGATCGACAGTCGGGGCACGCAACGCTTCGCCGAGGAGCGCCCGCAGATCGCGGTGGACCGCAAGCAGTACGTGTACTACCCGGGGACGCAGATGGTGCCGGGCAATGCCGGGCCGCGTCTGATCAACGTCGCCCACTCGGTATCGGTGCATGCCAGCGTGCCCAGCGGCGGCGCCGAGGGCGTGCTGTACTCGATGGGCGGCAACGACGGCGGATTCGCCTTCTACGTGCAGGACGGCAAGCTCACCTACGGTTACAACTATGTGGCGGACCAGCGCTTCAAGGTGCAGTCGGACGCCGCCGTTCCCGAGGGCGACCACATCTTCAGCTTCGAGTTCGTCCCGACCGGCAAGGCCGACATCGCCAAGGGCAAGGGCGTGCCGGCGGACATCAAGCTGTTCGTGGACGGCAAGCAGGTCGGCAGCGGCAAGCTTCCGGTCACGATCCCGCTGCAGCTGGGGCTGGCCGCCGGCGTCTCGATCGGCGTGGATGCCGGCGCCCCGGTGATGGAGGACTACACGCCTCCGTTCGCCTTCACCGGCACGGTCAGGAAGGCGCTGGTCGACGTGACCGGAGACGCGATCGAGAGCAAGGAAGAGAAGATGAAGATGTACCTGGCCCGGCAATAGCCGTGCCGGGTCCGCGCCCCGGCGGGCAGCGCCGGGGCGTTCCGTCGCAGTGGCATCCGATGGCGACGCATCGAAGTGAGGCAGGCCGCGCTTGGATGCCCTGCACACCATGAATCGGACACACCCGGTTCTTGCTCGCAAGGCTCCGAGCCTCGGCCGCAAGGCTTTTTGCTTTGCGCGCAACGTTCCGAGCCTTGCGCGCGATGCAAAAAGCCTTGCGGTCGGTGTCCCTGAGCTTGCGCGCAAGCCAGAAATCCTTGCGCGCAACGTCGGGATCTTTGTGCACAAGCCTTTCGGGCCTGCGCTCGGCGCGGGGCAGGGCCGCCGCGGCATCCAGGCCCGGGCGCCGGGCTTGCCGCATCCACGCGTGGGATTCCTGGCCCGGCTGGCGCGCCTTGTCACCCCGGCAGCAAGGCGCTTTCCCTGCGCGTCCCGGGCCTCGAGGCCGATAGCCGGTCGGTCAGGCCGCCGCCGTTGTCCGCTGGCGGCCGGCGTCCGCCGATGGGCGGTGGATTCCACCCCCGGATTGGTTTCGACCGTGACTTCTGGCCTATCTCCTCTGGGAGCGACTCGCCTAGGCTGGCCTATTGGCACCTGTCCGCGGTCTTGTGCCCCGCATGCCGGAGTTCCCGATGTCCCTTCGCTCCTCATTCGTCCCCCTGACCCTGGCGGTGGCCGTCGCCGCTGTGCTGTCCGCCTGCGGCAAGTCCGAGGCGCCTGCCGCCGCGCCGATGAGCTTCGACCTGTCCCAGGTCGACGCCCCCGGCATCGCCTTCAACGTCGCCGACCTGGATCCGGACGTGTCCGCTTGCGCCGACCTCGGCGGCCACGTCAACGGCAAGTGGCTGGCCGCCAATCCGGTGCCGGGCGACCGCACCAGCTGGGGCAGCTTCGAGGTGCTGGGCGAGCGTTCGCTGGCGATCCAGCACGCGATCGTCGAGCAGGTCGCCGCCGCACAGCCGGCGGCCGGGTCGATCGAAGCCAAGATCGGCGATGTCTGGCGTACCGGCATGGACCAGGCGGCGATCGACGCGGCCGGGCTGGCGCCGCTGCAGCCGCAGCTGGACGCGATCGCCGGGCTGGCGGACAGCGCCGGCATCGTGGAATGGCTGCGCGGCCAGTACGCGGTCGGGCAGGGCCCGCTGTTCTCGTTCGGCGCCAATGCCGACTTCAAGGATTCGGAGACGGTGATCGCCTACGCCGGCCAGGGCGGGCTGGGCCTGCCGGAGAAGGGCTATTACTTCGACGCCGACAAGGCCCCGATCCGCGAGGCGTACGTGCAGTACATCGCGCAGCTGCTGGAGCTGTCGGGCGTGGCCGCGGCCGATGCGGCCACCCAGGCGCAGCAGGTGATGGACTTCGAGACCCGCCTGGCCAAGGCCTCGCTGTCGCGGATCGAGCTGCGCGACCCGGCCAGGCGCTACAACCCGGTCAGTGCGGCCGAGGCCAACGCGGTTACCCCGAACTTCGACTGGAGCGCGTTCTTCGACACGCTGCAGGTGCCGGCGGCCGACAAGTTCTCGCTGGCCCAGCCGGGCTTCTTCGCCGAGGTCGACGCGATGCTGGCCGACACGCCGGTGGAAGCGTGGCAGGCCTACCTGCGCTTCCATGCCCTGGACGATGCCGCCCCGTACCTGGCCGCGCCGTTCGAGCAGGCCAGCTTCGCGTTCAACAGCCAGACCCTGCGCGGGCAGAAGGAAATGCAGCCGCGCTGGAAGCGCGTGCTCGGCTCGGTCAACAACTCGATGGGCGAGGCGCTGGGCCAGCTGTACGTGCAGGCCGCATTCCCGGCCGAATCCAAGGCGCAGATGGAAGCGCTGGTGCAGAACCTTTCCGCCGCGCTGAAGGTGCGCCTGGAGAAGCTGGACTGGATGGGCGAGGAGACCAGGCAGCGCGCGCTGGAAAAATGGGCCAGCTTCACCCCGAAGATCGGCTACCCGGACAAGTGGCGCGAGTGGGACGGCCTGCAGACCTCCGGCGAGGGCTACCTGGCCAACCTGCAGGCCGCGCGCGCGTTCAACTACCGCTACGTGCTGGACAAGATCGGCAAGCCCGTCGACCGCACCGAATGGGGGATGACGCCGCAGACGGTCAACGCCTACTACAACTCGACCAAGAACGAGATCGTGTTCCCGGCGGCGATCCTGCAACCGCCGTTCTTCGATGCCAAGGCCGACCCGGCGCTCAACTACGGCGGCATCGGCGCGGTCATCGGCCACGAGATGATGCACGGCTACGACGACTCGGGCAGCCAGTTCGATGCCAAGGGCAACTTCGACAGCTGGTGGACCGAGGGCGACCGCAAGCTGTTCGAGCAGCGCGCCGACCGGCTGGTGGCGCAGTTCGATGGCTACGAGGCGATCCCGGGCAAGCAGGTCAAGGGCCGGCTGACCCTGGGCGAGAACATCGGCGACCTGGGCGGCCTGACCGTGGCCTACGACGCGCTGCAGAAGGCGCTGCAGGACAACCCGGAAGCCAACGTGCCGGTGGACGGCCTGACCCAGGATCAGCGCTTCTTCGCCAACTGGGCCACGGTGTGGCGCCGCAACTTCACCGACGGCGAGCTGCGCGTGCGCCTGGAGACCGACCCGCACGCACCGGCCAACTTCCGCGCCAACGGCACGCCGTCGAACATGCCGGCCTATGCGGCGGCGTTCGGTTGCAAGGCCGGTGATCCGATGGTCCGCAGCGACGCCGAGCGCGTGGTGATCTGGTAATACCGCAGGCCCATGCGGAAAGGGGAGGGCCCGGCACGCCGGGCCCTTTCCGTTTCCGGGCCTGTGTGTAGGAGCCCGTCTTGCGGGCGACCCGACGCCCTCGGGGCACGGCGACGCGCTCGCGGTTCCGACGACCTCGCGTCGCCCGCAAGACGGGCTCCTACAGGGCGCCTGACGACGATCGTCATCGCGTCGCCCCGCTGTCCGACGCCCACATGGCCGACGTGACCAGCGTTGCCCATGCCGCCCACCGCCCACGTGGCCATCGCGCCGGGCGCCTACAATCGGACGGCCCGGGGAAGACCGGCGCGCGGACGGGACCGTGATGAAGAGGAAGACGTTCATGTGGATCGGCATCGCCCTGGCCGGGTTCGTCGTGGCCTCGCTGTTCTCGCTGTATGCCTATGGCCGCTTCGCCGAGAACGCGCGCGGAGCCGAAGGGCACGCGCTTCCGGTCGCCGGCGCGCCCACCGCGATCGACCGGCTGGTGGAACCGATGACCGCGGCCCATCCCGGCGAGGCCGGGCTGGTGATCCTGGGCGACAACCTGGACGCCTTCGCGGTGCGCGCGTCCAGCGCGCGCGCGGCCGGCCGCAGCCTGGACCTGCAGTACTACATCTGGCATCCGGACTTCACCGGCAACCTGCTCTACGGCGAACTGCTGCACGCCGCCGACCGCGGCGTGCGCGTGCGCCTGCTGCTGGACGACCTGAACGTGCACGGCAGCCACACGGTGCTGGCATCGCTGGACAGCCATCCGAACATCGAAGTGCGCCTGTTCAACCCCACCCGCGCCCGCGAAGGCACGCTGGCGCGCGGCGCGGAGCTGCTGCTGCGGTTCTTCAGCGTCAACCGGCGCATGCACAACAAGGCCTGGATCGCCGACGGGCGACTGGCGGTGGTCGGCGGCCGCAACGTGGGCGACGAGTACTTCGACGCCGCCGCCGACATCAATTTCATGGACACCGACGCGGCCGTGGTCGGACCACCGGTGCGGCAGGCCGAGCGGATCTTCGATGCGTACTGGAACAGCCCCACCGCCATTCCGCTGGAGGCGCTGGTGCACGCCGGACCGGATGCGCTGGAACGGCTGCGCGCCAGCATCGACGCCGGCCTGCAGTCCGAGCGCGCCACGCCGTACGCGCGGCGCCTGGCCAGCTCGCGGGAGGTGCGCGAGCTGCTGGCGGGCCGGCGCCACATGTACTGGACCGCCGACGCGTCGATCGTCTCCGACCCGCCGCAGAAGGCGCAGGGCGCCAGCCCGGGGCCGGACTGGATGACGCCGGTGCTGCTGGACCGTGCCAACCGGGTGCAGCGCGAGTTGCACGTGATCTCGCCGTACTTCGTTCCCGGCAGCGCCGGCGTGGCATGGATCGACGGCCTGCGCCGGCGCGGCGTGGAGGTGGGCATCCTCACCAACTCGCTGGCGGCCAACGACGTGGTCGCCGTGCACGGCGGCTATGCCGGCTACCGCGCGCCGCTGCTGCGCTCGGGCGTATCGCTGTTCGAGCTCAAGCCGCACGGCCAGCCCGGCCGCGCCAGCCTGTTCGGCTCCAGCGGCGCCAGCCTGCATACCAAGGCCTTCGTCGTCGACCGCGCGCACGGCTTCATCGGTTCGTTCAACCTCGACCCGCGCTCGATGAACCTCAACACCGAGATGGGCCTGCTGTTCGACTGCCCGGAGGCGGCCGCCGAGCTGCAGCGGCTGTACCGGACCAAGACCTCGGCGCCGATCAGCTATCGCCTGGAACTGGCCGATGGCGCGCTGCGCTGGCACGACGATGCCGCCCGGCCGCCGTACACCTGGGACCGCGAGCCGGAAGCCGGCCCGTGGCGCCGGGCGATGGCCAGGGCGATCGGCTGGCTGCCGGTGGAATCGCAGCTGTAACCGGGACGCCCTCCGCTTCGCCGCTGCGATGCCCATGCGCGGCCGCGATCGCGCACGGCCCGGCGCGGACCCTGTGCTAACTTGCGGCGGCCATTGCCGGGACGATGTCCGGTCGCGCCACGCGAGGAGGAACAGTGCAGGCTGCCGGGGATGCGAAGACGCGCAAGGGGCCGCTGCCGTGGTCGGGCAGGTGGCTGCCGGCGCCGCTGCGCTGGCTGCTGTGCGCGGCGCTGTCCGTGCCGCTGGCCTGGGCCGCGCTGGCGATCGGCGCGGCGCCGTCGCCGCTGCCGGGCAGCTGGCTGCTGGCCATGGCCTATGCGGCGTTCTCCCTGTGGGCGCTGTGGCGCGCGCGCCGGGGCTGGCCGTTCGCCGTCGCCGCGGCGCTGTTCCTGGCCGTGCTGCTGGCCTTCGGCACCATCCATCCCTCGCATGACCGGCCGTGGCGTCCGGAGGTGGCGGTGATGCCGCGGATCGCCATCGACGGCGAACGCGTCCGCATCAGCGGCTACCGCGACTTCGACTACCGCGGGCGCGACGACTTCACCGAGCGCTGGGGGCAGCGCGAACTGCGCCTGTCGGACCTGCGCGGCGTGGATTTCTTCCTGTCGTACTGGGAGCCGGACGGGGCGATCGCGCACACTTTCGTCAGCTTCGACGTCGCCGGCGCCGAACCGGTGGCCGTCTCCATCGAGATCCGGCCGGAGGTGGGCGAGAGCTTCCATCCGCTGCCCGGGCTGTTCCGGCAGTTCGAGCTGGTCTACGTGGTCGGCAGCGAGCGCGACGTGGTCCGGGTGCGCAGCAACCATCGCGACGAGGAGGTGTTCCTGTACCGCACCACCGCCTCGGCGCAGGCCGCACGGCGCCTGTTCCAGGTCTACGCCGGGCGGATCAACGCGCTGGCCGAGGCGCCGGAGTTCTACAACATCGTCAGCAACAACTGCACGGTCAACATCGTGCGCTACGCCAACCAGGCCGGCCGCGTCGGCGGCTGGGACATCCGCCACCTGCTCAACGGCTGGAGCGACCGCTACCTGTACGACGCCGGGCTGGTCGACACCTCGATGCCCTTCGCCGAGCTGCGCCGGCGCTCGTTCATCAACGCCGCTGCCGCCGCGGCCGACCAGGATCCGGATTTTTCCCGGATCGTCCGCGAAGGCCGGCCCGTGCCGGCCATGGCGGCCGCGGCCCGCTGAACGCCGGACACGACCGTCCGCTTCCGTCCATGAATCCCGACCTGCTCCTCGTCCTGGTCCTGCTGGCCGCGGCCATCGTCCTGTTCTCGCTGGGCCGGCCGCGCGCGGACGTGGTCGCACTGCTGATGGTCGCGGCCCTGCCGTTCACCGGAGTGATCTCGGTGAACGAGGCGATCGCCGGCTTCGCCGATCCGAGCATCGTGCTGATCGCGCTGCTGTTCGTGATCGGCGAAGGACTGGTGCGCACCGGGCTGGCGCAGCGGATCAGCGGCTACATCCTGCGCGTGGCCCGCGGCAACGAGACCGTGCTGCTGGTGGCGCTGATGCTGGCGGTGGGCGCGATGGGCTCGGTGATGAGTTCCACCGGCGTGGTCGCCATCTTCATCCCGATCGTGCTTCGGATCGCGCGCGGCAGCCGCATCGCGCCAGCCCGGCTGATGATGCCGCTGAGCGTGGCGGCGCTGTGCAGCGGCATGATGACCCTGGTGGCCACCGCACCCAACCTGGTCGTGCACGGCGAGTTGCTGCGCAAGGGCCATGCCGGGTTCGCCTTCCTCGAATTCCTGCCGTTCGGCGTGCCGGTGCTGGCGCTGGCGATCGGCTGGATGCTGTTCGCCCGGCGCTGGCTCGACGGCGGCGCGCCGGTGGCGTCGCCGCGCGCGCCGCGGCTGGAGGACTGGATCGGCGAGTACCGGCTGGGCGGGCGCGCGTTCCGGGTACGCGTGCGCGCAGGCTCGCCGCTGGTCGGCCGCGTCGCCTCGGCGCTGGAGGCCGACGAACTGGCCGGCATGAACGTGCTGGCGGTGGAGCAGGTCGGCCGCTTCGGCCAGCGCCTGCTGCTGTCGGCGCAGGGCCGGCGGCTGCTGGCGGGCGACGCGCTGCTGCTGGACCTGCACGACCCGGGTATGGATGCGACCGCCGCGTTCCGGCAGCTCGACCTGGAGGCGCTGCCGCTGGAAGGCACGTATTTCTCCGGCTACGCCAACGACATCGGCATGGCCGAGATGATGGTGGCGGCCAATTCGCCGATGGCCGGGATGAGCGCGAACCGCGCGCGGTTGCAGGACCGCCACGACCTGGCGGTGATCGGCCTCAAGCACGGCCGCACCGCCGAGGTGCGCGACCTGGCCGACGAACCGCTGGAGGTCGGCGACACCCTGCTGGTGGCCGGCCCGTGGCCGGCGATCCGCGCACTGGGCTCGGGCCCGGACGGGCTGATCCTGCTCGGACTGCCGAGCGAGTCGGAGGAGGTGGCGCCGGCCGCGTCGCGCGCGCCCTATGCGCTGGCGTGCCTGCTGCTGACCGTCGGGCTGATGGTCAGCGGCGTCATCCCCAACGTGCAGGCGGTATTGATCGGCTGCCTGCTGATGGGCCTGGGCGGCTGCGCGGACCTGCGCGGCGCCTACCGCTCGATCCACTGGCCCAGCCTGGTGCTGATCGTCGGCATGCTGCCGTTCTCGCTGGCGCTGCAGCGCACCGGCGGCGTGGACCTGGCCGCGGACCTGCTGCTGGACGCGGTCGGCGACGCCGGACCGCGGGTCGTGCTCGCCGCGATCTTCGTGGTCACCGCCGCGTTCGGCATGTTCATCTCCAACACCGCCATCGCAGTGCTGATGGCGCCGGTGGCGCTGGCCATCGCCGCGCACCTGGGGCTGTCGCCGTATCCGTTCGCGATGACCGTGGCCCTGGCCGCCTCGGCGGCGTTCATGACCCCGGTGTCCTCGCCGGTCAACGCGCTGGTGGTGGGACCGGGCGGCTACCGCTTCGTCGACTTCGTCAAGGTCGGCACGCCGCTGGCGCTGCTGACCCTGGTGCTGGTGGTGGTGCTGGTGCCGATCGTGTTCGGGATGTAGCCGGCTGGGCCGACAAGGCGCCCGTTCCGGGGCTCAGCCTGCGTCCAGTCCCGGGTCGCGTGCCAGGTCCTCGAAGTGGCGGAACACCTCCGGGTCGATCTTGCCGCCCACTTCCTCGCGCAGCAGGCGCATCGCCTCCTCATGGCCGAAGCTGTCCTTGTAGGAGCGTCGCGAAACGATGGCATCGTAGCTGTCGGCCACGCGCAGGATGCGCGCCGCGAGCGGAATGGCGTCGCCCTGCAATCCATCCGGATAGCCGCTGCCATCCATCGCTTCGTGGTGATGGCGGATGATCCGTGCGACGGCCGCCGCCTCCGGATGCCGGCTGGCCAGGAAGATCCTCTCGCCCAGTTCCGGGTGTGCGCGCATGACCTCGCGGTCTTCTTCGGACAGGCGCCCGGGGTAGTGCAGGACGCGGTCGGGGATGCCGATCTTGCCGATGTCGTGGAAATGGGCGGCCAGGTCGAGCTGCTCCAGTTCCCGCGCGTCCAGGCCCAGCCGCTGGCCGAGGGCATGGGCGATGCGCCGCGTGCGGTCGCAATGGCGGTGGGTGCCGGCGTCGCGGACGTCGATGGCCGCGGCCATCGATTCCAGCGAACAGCTGAGCGCATCGAAGTCCAGGTCCGATCCGTTCCTGAGCATGCCCCGTTCCTCTCAGCCAGGGGAGAGCGTCACCAGCAGGCCGCGCGCGGCGTTGAAGCGGTCGCCCGCCTCCGGCAGCGGCATCCGGATGCGCAGCTTGTCCGGTCCTTCCATAGAGTACAGCCTGGGCTGCTGCTGGATCATCCGGATCACCGACATCGGGTCCACGTTCGGCCTGGCCTCGAACACGATGCGGCCGCCGCCTTCGCCCAGGTCCAGCTTGCGGATGCCCAGGTGCTGCGCCTGCAGCTTCAGCTCGGCGATGGCGAACATGTGCTTGACCGGGTTCGGCAGCAGGCCGAAGCGGTCGATCATCTCCACCTGCAGTTCGCGCAGGGCGTCGGCGTCGCGGGCGCTGGAGATGCGCTTGTACAGGGTCAGGCGGGTGTGCACGTCGGGCAGGTAGTCCTCGGGGATGAGCGCTGGCACATGCAGCTCGACCTCGGCGCCACGGACTTCCTGGCCGGCATCCAGGTCCGGCAGCTTGCCCTGGCGGATGCTGCGCACCGCGCGTTCGAGCAGCTCGGTGTAGAGGCTGAAGCCGACCTCGGCCATCTGCCCGCTCTGGTCCTCGCCGAGCAGTTCGCCGGCGCCGCGGATCTCCAGGTCGTGGGTGGCCAGGGTGAAGCCGGCGCCCAGTTCGTCCATCGAGGCGATCGCTTCCAGCCGCTTCTCCGCGTCCGGGGTCATCGAGCGCCGGTCCGGCGGCACCAGCAGGTAGGCGTAGGCGCGGTGGTGCGAGCGGCCGACGCGGCCGCGCAGCTGGTGCAGCTGGGCCAGGCCGAAGCGGTCGGCGCGGTTGATGACGATGGTGTTGGCGTTGGGGATGTCGATGCCCGACTCGATGATCGTGGTCGACAGCAACACATTGAAGCGCTGCTTCTGGAAGTCGAGCATCACCCGCTCCAGCTCGCGCTCGGGCATCTGCCCGTGGGCGATGCCGATGCGCGCTTCGGGCACCAGCTCCGACAGCTGCCGCTGCATGCGGCCGATGCTCTCCACGTCGTTGTGCAGGAAATACAGCTGGCCACCGCGGGCCAGCTCGCGCTGGAACGCCTCGCGCAGCTGCGCGTCGTCCCAGGGCACGACGAAGGTCTGCACCGCCAGCCGGTTCGGCGGCGGAGTAGCAATTATCGACAGGTCGCGCAGCCCGGCCATGGCCATGTTCAGCGTGCGCGGGATCGGCGTGGCGGTGAGGGTGAGCAGGTGCACGTTGGCGCGCAGCGCCTTCAGCGCTTCCTTCTGGCGCACGCCGAAGCGCTGTTCCTCGTCGACGATGACCAGGCCCAGGTCCTTGAACTTCACGTCCGCCTGCAGCAGGCGGTGGGTGCCGACGATCACGTCGATTTCGCCGCGGCTGACCTTCTCCAGCTCGAGCTCGATTTCCTTCCTGGTCTTGAAGCGCGACAGCACCTCGACCTTCAGCGGCCAGTCGGCGAAGCGGTCGCGGAAATTGCGGTAGTGCTGTTCGGCCAGCAGGGTGGTCGGCACCAGCACCGCGACCTGGCGGCCGGCGCTGGCCGCGGCGAACGCGGCGCGCACGGCGACCTCGGTCTTGCCGAAGCCGACGTCGCCGCAGACCACCCGGTCCATCGGCTGGCTGGACTGCAGGTCGCGCAGCACCGCCTCGATCGAGGCGTGCTGGTCGGGCGTCTCCTCGAACGGGAAGCCGGCGGCGAAGCTCTCGTACATCGGCCGGTCGATGTCCAGCGCCAGGCCGGCGCGCGCCTGGCGGCGGGCCTGGATCTCCAGCAGCTCGGCGGCCACGTCGCGGACCTTTTCCTGCGCCTTGCGCTTGGCCTTGGTCCATTGCTCGCCGCCGAGCGAGTGCAGCGGCGCGGTCTCCGGCGCCGCGCCGGAGTAGCGGCTGACCAGGTGCAGCTGCGCCACCGGCACGTACAGGCGGTCGCCCTTGGCGTACTCGATGTCGAGGAACTCGCCGGGCATGCCGCCGATGTCCATCGCCACCAGGCCGCGGTAGCGGCCGACACCGTGGTCCTCGTGGACGATGGGCGCGCCTTCGGTCAGCTCCCCCAGGTCGCGGATGATCGCTTCGGGCTCGCGGCCGGCGCGGCGCGCGCGGCGCGGCTGGGTGGCGCGCTCGGGGAACAGCTGGCGCTCGGTGAGGACGACGAACTGCGGGTCGTCGATCGCAAAGCCGTCTTCGAGCGGTGCGACGGCGATCGCGAAGTTGGTGTCATCCGGCTGCTGTGCAGCCGGATCAACTGCCGCCGTTCGAGCGGCGCTGCCGCGCCGCTCAACGCCGGCAGGGACAGGGGCGCCGATGAACGACGGGAAATCGGGAACGAGGGTGGGGCGCAGGTCGGCGGCCAGCAGCACTTCCAGCAGCGCCTCGCGGCGGCCGGGCGAGTCGGCGGCCACCAGCACCCGGCCCGGATAGCTGCCCAGGAACGAGCGCAGCGCCTCGCCGGCGACGTGGTGGTCGCGGCCGGCGACCGGCAGCGATGGCGCCGGCTGGTCGCCCAGCGGTTCGGCGTCGGCGGCGCGGGCGTGCTCCGGGCCGCAGACCTCGATACGGATGCCCTGGTTCAGCCGCTCGCGCAGCGTGTCGGGCGGCAGGTACAGCTCCTCCGGCGCGAGCACTGGATGCTCGACATCGTGCCGGCGCTGTTCGTAACGGTTGCGGGTCTGCTGCCAGAACGCATCGGCGGCGGCACCGGCGCCGTCGGCCAGCACCGGCAGCACGCTGACCGGCAGGTAGTCGAACAGCGTGGCGGTGGCGTCCGAGCCATCGCGTGCGGGCGGGAAGAACAGCGGCAGGTAATACTCGATGCCGGCCGGCGCCAGGCCGGCCTTGAGGTCCTGGTACAGCGCGCTGCGCCGGGTGTCGACGTCGAAGCGTTCGCGCAGGGCGTCCATGACCCGGGCCAGGCTGGCCTCGTCCATCGGCAATTCGCGGCCGGGCAGCATGTGCACCGCGTCGATGCGGTCGAGCGAGCGCTGGCTTTCCGGATCGAAGCGGCGGATCGAATCGATCTCGTCGTCCAGCAGTTCGATCCGCAGCGGCGCGTCGGCGCCCATCGGATAGACGTCGAGCAGGCCGCCGCGCACGGCGAAATCGCCCGGATCCAGCACCTGCGGCACGTTGCGGTAGCCGGCGCTTTCCAGCCGCCGCTTCTCCGCGTCCAGGTCCAGGCGCTGGCCGGTGGCCAGGTCGAAGCTGCCGCCGGCGATGTAGCGCAGCGGCGGCAACCGCTGCAGCAGGGACTGCACCGGGACGATGACGATGCCGCGCTCCAGCTGCGGGATCCGCTGCAGCGCGGCCAGGCGCTGGCTGACGATGTCCGGGTGCGGACTGAAGCGGTCGTAGGGCAGGGTCTCCCAGTCCGGGAACGGCACCACCGGCAGCGAGGCGTCGCGCCCGCCGGCCAGCTGGCCGAGCAGGGTGTGCAGGTCGGCTTCGATCTGGTGCGCGGACTGGTTGTCGCGGGCGACGAACAGCAGCGGGCCGGTGTGCGCCTGCGCGGCGCGGACCAGATGCCAGGCCAAGGCCGAGGGCGAGGCGGGCGCACGCCACCAGGCACGGGCCTGGCCGCGACGGGGCAGCGGGGGGGCAGGGGACACGGGAGATGAGGCAGCAGACGGCATGGACCGCGCATTGTAGCCCCGCGGCATGCGCGGGCCTGGCGGGTTGTGTAGGAGCCCGTCTTGCGGGCGACGCGAGGCCACGGAAACAGCGAGGACGCCGCCCCGTGCCGTGCCGCCGGAACCACGGAACGCAGGCGGTGCCAGCGCTGCCGGAACCATGAGGACGTCGTCTGTGCGACGCCATCGCGTCGCCGGCAAGACCGGCTCCTACAGGTCCAGGACCAGCCGGGTCAGGCCCGGCGGCACCCCTTCTTCTCCGCTGGCGCGGAAGCCCATCGACGCGGCCAGTTCCAGCATCGGTGCGTTGCTTTCCGGCGTGTCGCCGTACAGGCGGTCCAGGTAGCGTCCGCGCGACCACTTGACCAGCTTCTGCATCAGGTGGCGGCCCAGGCCCAGGCCGGCGACATGGGGGCCGAGCAGGATCGCGTACTCGGCCTGGCGGGTGCCCGGCACGATGCGGGCGCGGGCCAGGCCTTCGATCATCGCGTCGCCCGGCGGCAGCGGTTCGGCGCCGACCAGGACCAGTTCGGTCTTCGGGTCGGGCCGAGCCAGCAGCGCAGCGGTGTCCGCGTCCAGGCGGGCGGGATCGCCGCTGAAGCCGGTGCGGATCTCCTCCGGTCCGAGCAGGTCGAACACCCCCTGCAGGGGCGCCGCGTCTTCCGGCCGGATCGGCCGGATCAGGATCGCCCGCCGGTTGGGCAGGACGAATTCCTCGTGCCAGGGCGGGAGGCGGTTGCGGGGCATGGACCGAGTTTCCCACATTCGGGGCCCGGTCGTGAAAGCGGCTTGCTAGACTCCGCCGCACATCGATCCACATCGGCCACAGGGAGCGTCTTCGATGGCAGGCAGCGGCGATTCGGTCCGCGCGATCTTCTTCGCACTTGGCGCCAATTTCGCGATCGCGGTGGCCAAGGGCGTGGCCGCGTACGTCACCGGCTCCGGCGCCATGCTCGCCGAGACCGTGCACTCGCTGGCCGACTGCGGCAACCAGCTGCTGCTGCTGCTGGGCCTGCGCCAGGCCAAGCGTCCGGAGAACACCGAACACCCGCTGGGCTACGGCAGGGCGATCTATTTCTGGTCGTTCCTGGTGGCGGTGATGCTGTTCAGCGTCGGCGGCATGTTCTCGATGTACGAGGGGGTGCACAAGCTGATGCACCCCGAACCGCTGCAGCAGTGGTGGTGGGCGGTGGGCGTACTGGTGTTCGCGATCGTCGCCGAGTCGGTGTCGATGCGCGCCTGCCTGCAGGAGGTCGACAAGGCGCGCGGGTCGCGCAGCCTGTGGCGGTGGTTCCGCGAGAGCCGCCAGGCCGAGCTGGTGGTGATCTTCGGCGAGGACCTGGCGGCGCTGCTGGGCCTGGCCTTCGCGTTGGCCGCCGTGCTGATGACGGTGCTGACCGGCAACCCGCTGTTCGACGCGCTGGGCACCATCGCCATCGGCGTGCTGCTGATCGTGATCGCGGTGCTGGTGGCGATCGAGGTCAAGGCGATGCTGATCGGGCAGAGCGTGGACCCGCTGGTGCAGGCCCAGATCAGCGGCTTCCTCAAGGGGCGTCCGGAAATCGCCGAACTGCTGCACCTGATCACCCTGCAGCAGGGCGACGAGGTGCTGGTCTCGATCCACGCGCGCATGCACCAGAGCAGCGACGGCGAGCGGATGCTGCGCGAGATCGACCAGGTGGAGCGGGCCTTGAAGCGGCAATTCCCGGTGGTGCGCTGGAGCTTCTTCGAGCCGGAGGGCGGGGAGCCCGGACCGGCGTAAGGTCATCCTCCTTCGTACCAGGACGTTTCCCGCCAGGGCAACCATGTTCAAGTACATCGTTTCGACCGTGGTGCTCTGCGGCGTCGCCAGTGCGTCCGCCGCTGCAATGCCGGCGCAATCGCCGGTGGCTGAAGCCGCATCGCCCACTTCGCAGCCGCGCTGGACGTGCCATTTGGCGGACGGCGCGCTGGCGCGACGGCAGCAGGTCGAGCGCAACGTGCTGCCCCGCGTCGCTTTCATCGGTGAAAGCCGGCCGGCCACGATCGAAACGCGCATGCTCCAGCACAGGGCGCCCGCACTGTCGGTGGCGGTGATCCGCGACGGCGAACTGGACTGGAGCGCGGCCTGGGGACGACTCCAGGCCGATGGCGCGGCGGCGGATTGCGGCACCCTGTTCCAGGCCGGTTCCCTGGCCAAGCCGGCCACCGTGCTTGCCGCGTTGCGCATGCAGCAACAGGGGATCGTCGATCTCGACGCGGACATCGGGACCTACCTGTCGTCATGGGACCTGCCCCCGGGTGCGCAGACACAGGCCAATCCGGTCACGTTGCGCAACCTGTTCACCCATACGGCCGGCATCACTCCCGGCGGCTACGACGGTTACGCGCGGGACCAGCCCATGCCCACCGACGTGCAGACCGTGCAGGCGGAAGCGCCGGCCAACGCGCGCAAGGTCGAGCTGCTGGAAGCGCCCGGCACTTCGCTCAGATATTCGGGCGGCGGCTACACGGTGGCCGAAATCGCCCTGCAGGACCGGCTGCGGCAGCCCTTCGAGCAGATCATGCGCACTTGGCTGACCGCGCCGGTCGGCATGAAACAGGCGGATTTCACCCAGCCACTGCCTGCCGCGAACGAAGCCCACACGGCGCGCGGGTACCGGCAGGACGGCAGCGCCGTTCCCGGCGGCTGGCACAACCATCCCGAACAGGCCGCCGCGGGCCTGTGGGCGACGGCCAGTGACATGGCCACGTTCCTCATCGAGATCCGCAAGGGCTGGCAGGGCCGCAGCACCGTCTTCACCCGGGAGAGCATCCGCGAGCTGCTGGCCGATCCGATCGACGACCACGCGTATGGCTTTCGCCTGATCGGGCAGGGCGACCGGGTGTTCCTGACCCACTACGGCGGCACGGCCGGGTACCGGGCCGGCATGACGATCAATCTCGAGAGCGGCAACGGTGCGGTGTACCTGGTCGACTCCGACAGCGGTTCGGAGCTGGGCCTGGAGTTCCTGGCTGCGGTGGCCGAGGCCTACGGCTGGCCGATGTTCCGCACGGAGCGCGTCGAGCGGGCCACGCAAGCGGTGGACGTACTGGAATCGTTGACGGGGCGTTACGGATTCGGGGATGGCCCGGTGGTGTCGGTGGTCCACGAACGCGATGCGTTGACCCTGGTGTTTCCGAACGGCGACCGCTATGCGATGACGCCGATCGTCGGCGTGCCACGCGAGTTCATCCACCCGGATACCGGCGTGCGTGCCAGCTTCGATGGCGCAGGCAAGGACACCACGCTGCAGCTGTACGGACAGACCGGACGGCGCCTCGCGTCTGGCGAATAGGCCGGCGTGCCAGGCGGTGCCGCGACTCAGCCCGCGTCGCGCTTCAGCCACTCCAGCCGCGTCGAGGCGCCGGTTTCCCCCAGCTTCTGCTGCAGGAACGGCAGTGCCGGGGCGATCGCTTCGTCCAGTTTCCATGGCGGATTGAGGATCGCCATGCCGCTGCCGTTGAGCCGCAGCGGCGAATCGTCGGGACGGACCAGCAGTTCGGCCAGCAGCAGGGCGCGCGCCGGGATCGCCTCGAGCTTGCGGAAGAACGGCTGCAGGCTGCGCCGCTGCTTGACCGGATACCAGATCGCGCAGGTCGCCTGCGGCCAGCGCTCCAGCGCTTCGCGCACCGCCCTGGCCACGCGCGGGTATTCCTCGTCCTGCGCTTCGTAGGGCGGATCGACCAGGACCAGGCCGCGGGCGTAGCGCACGCCGTCCACGCGCGGTGGCAGCAGCGCACGCACTGCGTCGTAGCCGTCGCGGGCATGCACGGCCACGCGCGGGTCATGGGCGAACAGGTCCTTGAGCGCCGCGGCTTCGTCCGGCTGCAGTTCGCAGGCGGCCAGCCGGTCCTGCGTCCGCATGGCCTGGGCGACGAGCAGCGGCGAGCCGGGATAGGCGAGCAGGGCATCGACCGGGTTGTCGGTGGCCACCGCGCGCAGGTAGCGGGCGATGGCCGCGGGCGGCTTCCTGGCCCCGGCCAGTTTCAGGATGCCGTCGGCGGCCTCGGCGGTGCGCCCGGCCTGGCCGCCGCGCAACAGGTAGCGGCCGCGGCCGGCATGGGTGTCGAGGATGAAGAACGGCGTGTCCTTGCGCAGCAGGGCATCGACCAGCGCCAGCAGGACGACGTGCTTGAGCACGTCGGCATGGTTGCCGGCGTGGAAGGCGTGGCGGTAGTTCATGCGCGCAGCATAGCCGCGGCCACGGGCGCGCACTATGCTTGGCCGATGCCGCACAGCACGATGCCGCCCGCTCCCCTCGTCCTGGTCGCCGAAGACGAACCGGCCATCGCCGACACCCTGCTGTACGCGCTGCGCAGCGAAGGCCTGCGCGCCGAACACTGCCTGCTGGGCGGGCAGGCGCTGGAGCGGGTGCGCGCCGGTGGCGTCGACGTGCTGGTGCTGGACGTGGGCCTGCCGGACCTCAACGGCTTCGACGTGTGCCGCCGGCTGCGCGGCTTCAGCGAGGTGCCGGTGATCTTCCTGACCGCGCGCAACGACGAGATCGACCGCGTGCTGGGCCTGGAACTGGGCGCGGACGACTACATGGCCAAGCCGTTCTCGCCGCGCGAACTGGTGGCGCGGGTGCGGGCGCGGCTGCGGCGCGGCGGCACGCCGGCTCCCGCCGCCACGGCCGGCCCTGCCGAGGAAGGCTGGCTGGAGCGCGGCGACTTCGCGGTGGACCGCAGCGGCCACCGCATCCGCTACCGCGGCCGCACCCTGGACCTGACCCGTTACGAATATGTGCTGCTGGAAGCGCTGCTGCAGCGTCCCGGCGCCATCCTCAGCCGCGCCCAGCTGATGGACCGCGGCTGGGACAGCGACGCGGAAAGCGGCGACCGCACCGTCGATACCCACATCAAGACCCTGCGCTCCAAGCTGCGCGCCGCCGGCGCCGAGCCCGACCCGATCCGCACCCACCGCGGCGTCGGCTACGCGATCGAGGCCTGAGTGCGGCTGGGACTGCGCCTGTTCCTGGGCTTCTTCCTGATCGTCGGCCTGGCCGCGTTCTTCGTCATGCGCGTGTTCGTCGACGAAGTGAAGCCCGGCGTGCGCCAGGCGATGGAGTCGACCCTGGTCGACACCGCCAACGTGCTGGCGGCGATGGCCGCCGACGACCTCAAGGCCGGGCGCATCGCCGATGGCCGCTTCGCCGCTGACCTGGCGCGGGTGCGGCAGCGCGATCCGCAGGCGATGATCTGGCGCTTCCCCAAGCGCAGCATCGATTACCGGGTCACCGTCACCGATGCGCGCGGCATCGTGGTGTTCGATTCGGAAGGACGCGACCTGGGCCGCGACAATTCGCGCTGGAACGATGTCCATCGCACCCTGCGCGGCGAGTACGGTGCCCGCTCCAGCCCGGAAACCCCGGGCAGCGGGCAGACGGTGATGCACGTGGCCGCGCCGGTGTTCGATCCCGGGGCGCCAGGCACGCTCATCGGCGTGCTGACCGTGGCCAAGCCCAACCGCACCATCGAGCCGTTCATCGAGGCCAGCCGGCGCAGCATCGTGCGCCAGGGCGCGTGGCTGATCGGCCTGTCGGCGCTGGTCGGGGTGCTGATGACGTGGTGGCTGATGCGCGGCATCGGCCGCCTCAACCGTTATGCGCAGGCGGTCGCGGCGGGCGAGCCGGTGCCGCCGCCCGCGCCGCGCCGCGACGAGATCGGCGACCTGGGCCAGGCGCTGGAGGCCATGCGCCGCAAGCTGGAAGGCAAGGCCTACATCGAACAGTACGTGCAGTCGCTGACCCACGAGATGAAGAGCCCGCTGGCCGCGATCCGCGGCGCGGCCGAACTGCTGCAGGAGCCGCTGCCGGAGCCCGAGCGCCAGCGCTTCGCGCGCAACATCCAGGCGCAGCAGGAACGCCTGACCGAGACCATCGACAAGCTGCTGGCGCTGGCCGAAGTGGAACAGCATGGCTGGCTGCAGCGGCGCGAGCCGGTCGACCTGGCCGCGCTGCTGCGGCAGGCCGCCGCGGCGGTCGAGCCGCGCCTGGCGGCGGCGCGGCTGGCGTTGCGCGTCGAGGGCGCCTCGCATCCGGTCGTGGTCGAAGGCGATGCGTTCCTGCTGCGCCAGGCCCTGGCCAACCTGCTCGACAACGCCATGGCGTTCTCGCCACCCGGGGGGGCGATCGTGCTGTCGCTGGAGACGGCGGCCGGGCAGGCGAAGCTGCGCGTGCTCGATGCCGGGCTGGGGGTGCCGGAGTACGCGACCGGGCGGGTATTCGAGCGTTTCTATTCGCTGGCCCGGCCAAGCACCGGACAGCGCAGTTCCGGCCTGGGCCTGCCGTTCGTGCGCGAGGTCGCGCGGCTGCACGGCGGCGAAGCATGGCTGGCCAACCGCGACGGCGGTGGCGCCGAGTCCGGCCTGGCCCTGCCGCTGCCGTAGGAGCCCGTCTTGCGGGCGACCCGGGCGTCACAGTGGCGAGCGCGTCACCGGCGCCGACGTGGCGTGGTCGCCCGCAAGACGGGCTCCTACACAGGTAGGCGTGGTGGCGCGCCGCAGGACGGGCGCTGGCCCGCGTGACCACTTCACTTCCGCTTCAAACAGGAGCCATGCCGGTCCCACGCCACCGCGCCACGATGCGCGCCGGATCCTTCCGGAGCGGAGCCATGAAATCCCTCAGATTGCTGTTGCGTTTCCTCACCGTGGGCGGGCTGGTGCTGTTGCTGCTGGTGCCGCTGAGCATGATCCGTGGCCTGGTCCACGATCGCGAGGCCTACCGCGAGCAGGCGGTGCGGCGGATGTCGCAGAGCATGGCCGGGCCCCAGCAGCTGGTCGGGCCGCTGCGGGTGGTGCCGTGGAAGAGCACGCGCCGCGTCGACGGTACCGGTCCCGAAGGGCGCATCGAGGTGCGCGAGGAAACAGTGGAGGGCTTCGTGCTGCAGACGCCTTCGACGCTGCAGGCCGGCGGCCCGGTCGAGCCGGACGTGCGCAGGATCGGGCTGTACACGCTGCGCGCGTTCCAGTGGAAGGCCCAGGTGGCGGCCGACTTCGCGCCGCTGCCGTTGCCGGTGGCGCCGGGGCGCGAGTACGGCGAGCCCTACCTGGTGCTGGGCCTGGGCGATGTCCGCGGCCTGGTCGGCACGCCTTCGCTGCAGATCGACGCCCGGACGCTGGGACTGCAGCCGGGGACCGGCGCGCTGTCCGGGCGCATCGGCGGCCTGCACGCGCGCCTGCCCGTGCCGCCGCCGCGACAGATCACCGCCGACGGCGGCGAAGTGCCGCGCACGCTGGACGCGACCCAGGTCCGGTTGCAGATGACGCTGGCCGGCACCCGTTCGCTGGGCATCGTCCCGGTGGCCGACGACAACCATATCGAACTGGCTTCGAGCTGGCCGCACCTGCTGTTCGGTGGCCGCTTCCCGGCCAGCACGCGCGGCGAAGGCAAGGCCGGCTGGAACGTCTCCTCGCTGGCCAGCAGCGCGCAGTCGCAACTGCACGAAGCGTTCGACGGCACGGTGGCGCGCGTGGCGCAGGGCGGAACGCCGGGGGCGATGCCGGCGCTGGACAGCGTCGAACTGAGCCTGGTCGAACCGGTGGACGTCTACACCAAGGTCGATCGCGCCACCAAGTACGGCCTCCTGTTCGTGGTGCTCACCTTCGTCGGCTTCGCCCTGTTCGAACTGGTCAGGCAGCTGCGCATCCACCCGCTGCAGTACCTGCTGGTGGGCCTGGCGCTGGCGATCTTCTTCCTGCTGCTGCTGAGCCTGTCCGAGCACATCGCCTTCTGGCAGGCCTATGTGGTCGCGGCGGCGGCGTGCATCGGCCTGCAGTTCGCGTACCTGTCCGGCGTGCTGCGCAGTGCGTGGCTCGCGGGGCTGTTCGCGACGATGCTGACCGCGCTGTACGGCGCGCTGTACAGCCTGCTGGTGTCGGAGGACAACGCGCTGCTGATGGGCTCGCTGCTGCTGTTCGGCATCCTCGCCGCGGTCATGTGGATCACCCGCAGGATCGACTGGTACGAGCGGGCGGCAACCCTGGGCTGAGAGGTGGCGGGCGAGCAGTCGTATGGAAACGGTGGAACTTTGCGGCTGGGAGGACCCGCATCGCGTAGCCGGGCAAGCCCGGCTCTACGGAAGGCGGCTGTATCCGGCCGGCTCAGCCGAGCAGGTCGCGCGCGGCGGCGTCGAATCGCTCAAGCGCCGCGCGCGATTCGGGGGTCAGCCGCAGCGATTCGGCCGCCGCGCCCAGCCGCCGCGCGCCGACCAGGCCGCAGCCGGCCTGTAGGCGGTGCAGGCGCGCACGCAGCGCGCCCGAATCGCCGCGGCCGGCGCTGGCCAGCACGTCGGCGCGGGCGCCGGGCAGTTCCTCCAGGAACAGGCGGCGCAGGGCCTGGACGTTGGCCGGGTCGTGGTTCAGCGCGGCGGCGGCGGCGGCGTGGTCCCAGTCGGGCAGATTGCCGGCTTCGGCCAGTGCGTCGCGCACCGCGCCGGCCAGTTCGGCGGTCGCCAGCGGTTTGACCAGCACCTGGCGGAAGCCGGCCTGCAGCGCCGGCAGGCGCACGGCCGGGTCGGCATCGGCGGTGTGCGCCAGCGCCGGCGGCGGCTGCGGCCAGCGTTCGCGCAGGCGCCGCAGCAGTTCCACGCCGGAGCCGTCGGGCAGGGTCAGGTCGATCAGCCATAGATCGTGGCGGGTGAGGGCGCCCTGGGCCACGGCGCAGGCCTGGGTGGCGACGGCATCGACCGTGGCGGGCAGGCCCTCGAGCACGGCCTTGAAGTAGACTTGGCTGATCGTGTCGTCCTCGACCAGCAGGATGCGGGGAAGCTTGGGCGGATCGCGCGGTTCCATGCGGCTGACTCCCTGTCGGCTGGGGCCATCTTAGCGCCGGACCGGACGCCGGCAACCGTCGTGCCGCGGTGCGGGCAAGCATCGGCCTGCGCCGATCTGGGACAATGGACGGCTCCCCATCGCCCGCAGCCTGCCGCCACGTGGCCCGACTCGACCGCACCCCGTTCCAGACCGACATCCTCGACCTCAGCCACGACGGCCGTGGCGTCGCCCGCCGCGACGACGGCAAGGCAGTATTCATCTCCGGCGCGCTGCCGGGCGAAACCGTGCTGGCCGAGCCCACCGCGCGCAGCCGCCGCTTCGACGAGGCGCGCACGCTGGAGGTGCTCAGGGCCTCGCCCGAACGGGTGCAGCCGCGCTGCCCGCATTTCGGCACCTGCGGCGGCTGCGTGCTGCAGCACCTGGCCGAGGACCGGCAGATCGTGGCCAAGCAGCGGGTGCTGCTGGAGAACCTGGAGCGGATCGGCAAGGTCGCGCCGGGCCGTGTGCTGGAACCGCTGACCGCGGGCAGCTGGGGCTACCGGCGCAAGGGCCGGTTCTCGGTGCGTCGGGTCGACAAGAAGGACAAGACCCTGGTCGGTTTCCGCGAGCAGGACCCGCGCTTCGTCGCCGACCTGCGCGAGTGCCACACCACCATCCCGCAGATCGGATTCAAGGTGCAGGCGCTGGCGGCGCTGGTCGACGGCCTGCAGGCGCGCGAGCACATCCCGCAGATCGAATTCATCGCCGGCGACGACGCCATCGCGCTGACCGTGCGCCATCTGGTTCCGCTGTCCGAGCCGGACCGAGCGGCGCTGGCCGCGTTCGGCCGCGAGCACGGCTTCGCGATCTTCCTGCAGCCCAAGGGCATCGACAGCGTGCATCCGCTTGAGGGACAGGCGCCGGCGCTGTCGTTCCGGCTGCCGCAGTGGGACGTCGAACTGGCGTTCGAGCCACTGGATTTCATCCAGGTCAATGCGCGGCTCAACGAAAAGATGATCGCCCGTGCGATCGGGCTGTTGGACGCGCGGCCGGGCGAGCGCGTGCTCGACCTGTTCTGCGGCCTGGGCAATTTCACCCTGCCGCTTGCGCGCGGGGTGGCCGAGGTGGTCGGCGTGGAGGGCGATGCGGGGCTGGTGGCGCGGGCCCGTGCCAACGCGCAGCGCAATGGCCTGGGCAACGCGCAGTTCTTCGCTGCGGACCTGACCGCCGACCAGCGCGGCACGCCGTGGATGCGGCAGGGTTTCGACAAGCTGCTGCTGGACCCGCCGCGTTCGGGTGCCGACGAGGTGCTCAAGCAGCTGCCGCTGCAGGGCATCGGCCGCATCGTCTACGTCAGCTGCCATCCGGGTTCGCTGGCGCGCGACGCCGGGTGCCTGGTACACGAGCGCGGTTACCGGCTGGTCGCGGCGGGGGTGATGGACATGTTCCCGCACACCGCGCACGTGGAGAGCATCGCGCTTTTCGAGCGCTGAGTCCGGCGGGCAACCGCAACCGCATGAGCAAAGGCGTCGGGCGGTGTCGACTTCGGCGGGAGCCGCGGCAGTGCGGGGGTATGGCGCATCGGCTGGCTCCGGCGTCCTGCCTCCGACAGCCGAGCGCAGGCCATCCCTGGCCTGCTTGCGCCATACCCCCGCACTACCGCGTC
>Ga0160448_100084_pt1 | contig 54119 bp, 33 predicted proteins | sample HID1973M_E1MG_FD_108269 | JGI IMG/M metagenome (GOLD analysis project Ga0160448, IMG submission 108269) | Enriched mosquito-associated microbial communities from UW Madison campus, WI, USA - HID1973M_E1 MG | ecosystem: Host-associated > Arthropoda: Insects > Digestive system > Unclassified ...
CAGCCTTGCCGCCGTCCGTGGAAGCCTGACCCGCCAGGGTGACCTTGCTCTTGTCCGTCGGGGCGGCGTCGTAGTGCACCGCCATGGCGTCGGTGCCAGAGCCGCCACCGCTACCCATTTTGGATTCAAGCGACTTCAGCTGGCTGACGTTGACCGCGTCGGTGTCGGCCGAACCGGCCGCCACGTTGGTGACACGGCGCTCGCCATCGGTGAGGCCCACCGAGACTTCGCCCTTGGCAACCGCCCCACCCAGCATGAAGCTGGCATTCGGGTTGTAGGCCGCCTTCGTCAGGTCAGCCGAAGTGGTGCTGGCCGTACCCAGGGCAACCGAGTTCTTGGTCGTGGCCTGGGCGGCGTTACCGATGGCGATGGAGTAATCGCCCTGGGCCACGGCACTGCTGCCAAACGCCGAGCTATTCAAACCCGAGGCCTTGGCGCTGTCACCAATGGCGGTGCTATCGGTGTTGGACGCCTGCGCGTTCCTGCCGATGGCTGCTGCCCGATCCTTTGTGGCCTGGGCGGCCTGGCCGATGGCAATCGACTGAGTGGCCGTGGCGCGCGAGCTGGCGCCCAATGCAGTGCTGGAACTGCCGGTGGCCTGCGCGTCAAAACCCAGTGCCGACGTGTTGGCGGACGTGGCCTGCGCCTTGTAGCCCACCGCAGAGCCCTGCAGGCCGCTGGCCTTGGCATTGCCACCTGCGGCCACGGTGCTGATGCCCGATGCATCACTGGAGCGACCCAGGGCAAGCGCATCGTCAGTGCTGGCCTTGGCGTTGTAGCCCACCGCCGTGGCACCGGCCGCGGACGTGCTGGACGCGCCTACGGCAACTGAGTTCGCGGCCGTGGCTTGTGCCGCGCTACCAACGGCGATGGAGAGATCACCCTTGGCTTCCGCACTGCTGCCAAACGCTGCGCTGCTCTCACCCTGCGCCTTGGCGCCTTTACCGGCGGCCACAGTGCTGATGCCCGACGCCTCACTGGCGCGACCCAGGGCCAGCGCATCGGCCTTGCTGGCCTTTGCGTTGTAGCCCACGGCGGTGGCACCCGCCGCTGAGGCGTGCGCATCGTCCGCGGTCAGGCCGCCGTCGTTGGTGCGGGCATACTTAACGCCAGCGCCGTTGTTGGTGATGTAGGTGGCGCTGGTGTCGCCGGCCACGTTGAACAGCTGGCCGCCGTTAACGGCTTCCTTGCTGCCTGCGGCCACTGCGCCATCAGCCACGTTGATCAGCTTGCGCGCGCCAGCCGTGCTCTTGAAGTCCACGGCCGTGCCGTCAGTGTCCTTGCCCACCGTGATGTTGTCGCCAGCCTTGGCCTGCTGCACCAAGCCAATCTTGCCTTGCGTAATGTTGGTGGTGAGATTGGTGAGGTTCTGGTTGGTGGTGAACAGCTGGCCGCCGGTAGCGGCGTCCTTGCTGCCTGCGGCCAGCGTGCCGTCGGCCACATCGGTGATCTTGTTGGGCGTTGTGCCGCCATGTGTAGCACTGAACGCGCCGTTGGCGGCGTTCCACTTCAGGCTATCATTCTTGACAGAATTGAGCTGATTCACGTTGACCGCGTCCGTGCCATCGACGCCGGGAGCCAAGTTCACGATCCGATGACCGTCCATGCCCATGTCGGCATACATCGTGATGGCGTCGCCATACATGGACAGAGTAGCGCCTGCACCGACAATTTGCGCACCACCAGTGGTACCGCCTGTGGCAAGAGCGAAATACGAGTTTTTTCCGTCGCAGTCGCGGAGTCCTGTCACCCCACCGGGTACGTTCACTAACGACGAACCGTAGTATCCAGACTCCGGTTGCTGAATCGTGCCGCACACATCGAGATAGCCGGAGGTGCCACTGGCTGCAAACGCGTTGCCGCCAGCCGTCAGCATGGTCAGGCCACCCAAGGCGACGACTGCCTTAGTGCTGGAAGCGGTTTTTTTCTTGCGGCCCTTGGCAAATTCCGACGCCACGACCCACTGGCCAAGCTCGGTATTCCACACAACACGGTATACGGTATTCATTTGATGCTTCCGAAATAAGGATTGAGAATCTTGCGAGCGCTCTTTTGCGCACCAGCAGCCCACTTCCCCATGAGTGGGGTTTGCTGCAATGGGCAATTCTCGATACCACGGCAACATTTGTTATCAGAACCGTCTGAAAACCGACTCGAAACACGCACACAAGACGAGCAGAAAAAGAAAAAGGCCGCTTGCGCGGCCTTTTCTTTTACTGCTTGCGCCGGGGTTACTGGCGCAATGGTTGTAGACGAATCTCGACGCGGCGATTAAGCGCGCGGCCAGAATCGGTGTCGTTGCTGGCAATCGGATAGCGCTTGCCCATGCCAACAATCTCGAAGCGCTCGCGCACCAGACCCTGGCCAATCAAATAATTGCCAACCGAAGAGGCGCGTTGTTCGGACAGGCGCTGGTTGACCGCATCGGTGCCGACGCTGTCAGTGTGGCCGGTAACTTCCACGATGGTCTGGTTGTACTGCTTGAGCGTGCTGGCGATGTTGTTGAGCGCCGGATAGAACTGCGGCTTGAGATCGGCCTTGCCGAAATCAAAGGTCACGCCGTCCGGCAGGTTCAACTTGATCACATCGCCTTCGCGGGTGACATCCACGCCGGTGCCGGCGGTCTGGCGGCGCAGCTCGGCTTCCTGGCGGTCCTGGTAGGCGCCGATGGCGCCGCCGGACAGCGCGCCGACGCCCACGCCAACCAGCGCGCGCTGGCGACGTTCAGTCGCATCGCTGCCGCTGAGCAGACCCACCGCCGCGCCGATGCCCGCGCCAATCAGGGCGCCAGTACGGGTGCGATTGGGATCATTGGGATCAGAGGTCTGGCCGGTGTAGCTGGCGCAGGAGCTGGCCAGCACGGTAATTCCGAGGGCAAGCAAGGTGGTCTTGACTGCGTGTTGATTCATTCGACTTTCTCCTTCGTCTATGGGCAGAGCCCGCCGTCATTCAGCGACGTCAAGGTAGCGACTGCCGAATGTCCGTCAGGTGAAGGAATGTCGAGGCCGTGACCGCCTGTTCAGCCGGCTGCAGGCAAGAGTGCGTCGGCCGACGCCGCGTCCAGGGAATGGTCCCAGTTTCCCATGAGCGCCAGATACAGCAGCTTTTCGAACTCGGGCCCGAAGCGCCGCATCACCGCATCGGGGTCCGGCACCAGCCGCGCATCGCCGATCAGTCCGAAGTGCACGCGGCCGTTGTAACTGAGGATCGACACGCCCAGGCCAATCGAACCGGTCTGCGGAACCCAGAACATCATTTCGCGGACCCGACTGCCACCCATGTACAACGGCTGCTGGGGGCCGGGCACATTGGTGGCCACGGCCGTGGCCTTGCGGCTGAACAGCTCCAGCGCCACGCCTTGCAACGCTGCCGGGGCCATGCCGAGCGCTGCCAGCAAGCCATAGGCGACGATTGCCTGGCGGGAGTTCTTCAACTGATTCATCGACTCGGCCACGCGTTCCAGCCGGCGCACCGGATTGGATTCGCCCACCGGCAGATCCAGGAACACCAGGCCGAAGTGGTTGCCCAGCTTCTTGGCATGTTCCAGCGGCCGCAGATTGACTGGCACGGTGGCGCGCAGGGTCACACCTTCGACGTCCTCGCCGCGCTCGATCAGGTACGCACGTAGTGCGCCCGCTGCCGTGGCCATCAACACATCATTGACCGTGCAATCGCAGGCCCGACCTACCGCCTTGACCTCGTCCAGATCCAAGGGCTCAGCCCAGGCCACGCGCTTGCTCACTCCCAGCGGACCACGCAACAAGGTGGGCGGATCATCGGGCAGCGCCAATGCGGTGAGCAGTTCGCGACCAATCTCCCCACCTTCCTTCGCCAACATGGTGGCCAAGGTCGGATCGCGATACATCTCCATGCCCTTGCCGAGCATCTTGCCGCCTAGTTGCACGTAACGATCGATCGCGCCGACCCGGCGCACCACTTCCACGCCGTCCTTCTTCAACCAGGCCGCGCGTAGTTCGCTGTTCTTTTCCGGCTTGCGAGTGGTATCGGTCAGCGACAGCAGCACCTGCACCAACGCAATGCCGTCGGCATAGCTGTGATGAATGCGCGCCACCAGCGCCGAGCCGCCGCGATAGCGCTCGACCAGATGGAACTGCCACAGCGGCTTGCTGCGATCCAGCGGCGTGGATGCCATCTGGCTGACAAAACGCTCGAGTGCGCGCTTCTCCGAGCGCGGATCACTACGGCCTGGCAACGCCGACAGGCGCACGTGCCAATCAAAGTCGAACTGTGCGTCCTCCACCCAGGCCGCACCGGCCGGCCCGTCCACCGCCTTCTGGCGAAAGCGCGGATAGGCCAGGAAGCGTTTGCGCACGACTTGCTTGAGTTTCTCCAACGTCATCGGCTCATCAAACATGAGCACGCCGGTGATCATCATGGGATTGGTCGGCCGGCACATCCGCAACCAGGCGGTGTCGACCCGCGACATCGGTTCGCGACGCGGCTTGGCCGGTCTCTTCTGGGTTGCCATGCACCCTCCCTCGCTCTGTGGCGAGTGAAACACGGCTGCGGAGAAGGCGTCAAACGCGTGCCGAGCGCAGCCCTGTCATTGCGTGCGCAGCGGCTTGGCCCCTGGGTGGCGGAGCGGTCCGGTCATTGCGTGTGGCCCTGCTTAGTCCTTGCTGGCGCTGTAGGCGGCCAGCGCCGCCTCCCTGCCCTCGCTCAGGTCCACCAACGGTTGCCGCGGATAGTCAGGCGCCAGGCGCTGCGCCAGTTCGGGTGCCAACCACGGTGCGAAGCGTTGCTTGACTGGCAGCGCGCGTAGCTCAGGCACCCAGCGGGCGATGTACTCGGCCTTGGGATCAAACCGTTGTGCTTGGGTCACCGGATTGAATACGCGGAAGTACGGCGAAGCATCGGCGCCGGTACCGGCCGTCCATTGCCAGCCCAAGGTGTTATTGGCGAGGTCGGCATCCACCAGCGTGTCCCAGAACCAGCGTGCGCCTTCCAACCAGTGGTAACGCAGGTGCTTGCACAGGTAGCTGGCGACGATCATGCGCACCCGGTTGTGCATGTAGCCAGTGGCCCACAACTCGCGCAGGCCGGCGTCGACTATCGGCACGCCGGTGCGCCCCTGCTGCCAAGCCTGCAAGGCAGCGTCATCGACCTGGGCCCAGTTGAACTGATCGAAGCGCGGATTGAGGTTCTCGTTGGGCGTCTGCGGAAAATGATGTAGCAGGTGATAGGCGAACTCGCGCCAACCCAGTTCGCGGATATGCGCATCCACATGGCGCGCGTTGGCGGCGCTGCGCGCTTGCTGCAAGGCATGGGCTACACGCCACACCGCGATCTCGCCGAAATGCAGATGTGGTGACAGGCGTGAGGTGCCTACGCGATCCGGGCGATCACGATCTTCGCTGTAGCCTTGCAGGGCGCCGTCGATAAAGACCTCCAGCGCTTCGCACGCGCCGGCTTCGCCAGGCTGCCAGTGTTCCCAGAATTCCTCATCCCAGCCCAATCGCGGTTGCAGGCTCAGATGGTCGATTGGCAGGTTGCCCTCCAACGCGGGCGGAGCAGGAAGATGATCAGGCGCAGACCACGGCGCCTGCAGCCGCCACTTGGACTGCGCGTTGCGCCAGAACGGCGTGAACACCTTATACGGCCCGCCACTCTGCGTGGCCAGATCCCAGGGCTCGAACAGCAAGGCGCCGTTGAAGCTCTCCACGTGCACACCGGATTCGCGCAATCGCCGTTTCAATGCCGCATCGCGCGTCTGCGTGGCCGGCTCGTACTTGCGGTTCCAAAAGACCGCCTGCGCGCCGCTCTGGCGCAACAGGCGGTCGAGGGCCCCGTCCGTGGGGCCCGTGCACACGTGCAGCGTGGAGCCGCGTTGTTCCAGATCCCGCTGCAAGGCTTGCAACGAGCGGTGGCGCCAAGCGTCGGAGGCGGCACCGGGAGTCCATGCACCCTCTTCTTCCGGTGCGTGGATGTAAATCGGAACCGGCGTATGGCCCGCTTCCAACGCCGCCCTCAGCGCCGGCTGGTCATCCAGGCGCAAATCGTGGCGGAACCAGACCAGGGCCAGGCTCATGCCGGTTTATTCGAAACTGCCAATCGAATCGTGCGACAGGTTGTCGAAGCGGGTGTATTCGCCAAAGAACTTGAGCTTGCACGAGCCGGTGGGACCACTACGTTGCTTGCCGATGATGATCTCGGCCAGGCCCTTGTCCGGCGAGTTTTCCTTGTTGTAGTAATCGTCGCGGTAGATGAAGACGATCATGTCGGCGTCCTGCTCGATAGCGCCTGACTCGCGCAGATCGGCCATCACCGGGCGCTTGTCGGTACGGGTTTCCAGCGAGCGATTGAGCTGCGAGAGCGCGATCACCGGCACGTTCAACTCTTTGGCCAGGCCTTTGAGCGAGCGCGAAATTTCGGAGATTTCCGTCGCGCGGTTCTCGCTGTTGCCCGGCACCGACATCAGCTGCAGGTAGTCGATGACGATCAAGCCCAGGTCGTGCTCGCGCTTGAGCCGGCGTGCCTTGGAGCGCAGCACGTCAGGCGACAGGCCGGGGGTGTCGTCGATGAAGATCTTGGTTTCCTTCAGCATGCGGATGGCGCTGGTGACGCGGCTCCAATCCTCGTCTTCCAGCTGGCCGGTACGCAGGCGCGTGGCGTTGACCCGGCCATTGGAGGAAATCAGGCGCAGCGCCAACTGGGCCGCCGACATTTCCATCGAGAACACCGCCACCGCCTTCTTCGATTTGATCGCGGCAAACTCGGCGATGTTCAAAGCGAACGTGGTCTTGCCCATGGCCGGACGCGCGGCCAGGATGATGAGGTCGGTCGGCTGCAGGCCGGCGGTCATCTCGTCGAAGTCGGTGTAGCCGCTGGGCAGGCCGGTGACGTTGCCGCCATTCTCGAAGCGGTTCTGCAGGACCTCGAACGCATCCTTCAACGCGGTGTTCATGCCGACGAAATCGGTACGCCCGCGCGCGCCGGCCTCGGCAATGGCGAACACCTTCTGCTCGGCAATGGCCAGCATCTCGGCGCTTTCCTTGCCCTCGGGCTGGAAGGCGTCGTTGACGATGTCGGTGCCGACATCGATCAACTGCCGCATCACCGCCTTGTCGCGCACGATCTCCGCATAAGCGGTGATGTTGGCGGCCGAGGGCGTGCTGCTGGCCAGTTCAATCAGATAGGCGCCGCCCGCGACCTGCTCCAGGTGGCCCTGCGATTCAAACCATTCGCCCAGGGTTACCGCGTCATAGGGGCGGTTGCGCTCGGCCAGTTCGCAGATGGCGCGGTAGATCAGCTGGTGATCGCGCCGGTAGAAGTCCTTGTCGGTCAGCTTGTCGTTGATGCGGTCGTAGGCTTCCTGCGACAGCATCAGCCCACCCAGCACCGCCTGCTCCGCATCAATGGAGTGCGGAGGCAACCGCAACTGCTCGATACGCGCATCCTGCGGGTCGTTGCGGAAACCGGGGCGTGCGGACATGGGCGGGGACGACTCCTGTGGCCGTGATGATAGGGAAGGAAGTACAGGCAATCCGAAAGCAGGCATGGTATGCCCCCGTGCTTGGCGGTAGTTGCAGATAAGTCTGTGGATATCCGGTGCGCATCTCAGCTGATGCGACTGACCGGGCTCCGACCCCCTGCGGGCCTGCCAAACAAAACGGGCGCCTTGCGGCGCCCGTCCAGTGCGAACAACCGGGCCTGGGATCAGGCTTCGGCTTCGACCACCACCTTGACGGTGACTTCGACGTCGGCGTGCAGCTTGACCAGCACGTCGTACTCGCCAATGTTGCGCAGCGGGCCTTCGCCCATCACGACTTCGCTCTTTTCCAGCGGCAGGCCGGCAGCGGTAAAAGCGTCGGCGATATCGCGCGGACCCACCGAGCCGAACAGCTTGCCTTCGGTCGAAGCGTTGGCCTTGACGGTCACGCTGGCGCCTTCCAGCTTGGCGCTGCGGCTTTCGGCTTCATCGTGCGAGGCCTTGGCCTTGGCTTCGTACTCGGCGCGCTTGGCTTCGAACTCGGCCAGGTTGGCAGCGGTGGCCGGCACGGCCTTGCCCTGCGGCACCAGGAAGTTGCGGCCGTAGCCCGGCTTCACGTTGACCTTGTCGCCGAGGACGCCAAGGTTGGTCACTTTCTGCAGAAGAATCAGTTGCATGGTTATCTCTCTATTCGTTAGCGGACCTTACGGCCCGCAGCGCGAGGGCTGTCCGAATGGATGGCTCAGACGTCGTGGTTGTCGGTGTACGGGATCAGCGCCAGGAAACGCGCGCGCTTGACGGCCGTGGCCAGCTGACGCTGGTAACGCGACTTGGTGCCGGTGACGCGGCTGGGGACAATCTTGCCGGTCTCGGTCAGGTACTGGCGCAGGGTGTTGAGATCCTTGTAGTCGATCTCTTTCACGCCTTCGGCGGTGAACTTGCAGAACTTGCGGCGACGGAAGAACTTGGACATGGGTGTGCTCCTCAGGCGGCTTCGGCGTTGTCGGCGGCGGCGTCGTTGCTGCCCTCGCCTTCGTCATCATCACGACGGCGGCGCTCGCCGCGCTCGCCCTTGTCGCCCTTCTCGTCCTTGTTCTTCATGATCAGGGACTGCTCGGTGTCGGCGTCATCGCGCTTGATCACCAGGTGACGCAGGATGGCGTCGTTGAAACGGAACAGCTCAACGAGCTCGTTCAACACGGCCTGGTCGGCTTCGATGTTGAGCAGCACGTAGTGGGCCTTGACCAGATTCTGGATCGGGTAGGCCAGCTGACGGCGGCCCCAGTCTTCCAGACGGTGGATCTTGCCGCTGCCATTCTCGACGAGGCTCTTGTAGCGCTCGATCATGGCCGGCACTTGCTCGCTCTGGTCCGGGTGGACCAGGAACACGACTTCATAGTGACGCATCGTTGTATACCTTTCGGATGTGGGCCCGGCACAGCACCGGGCGGACAGCTCCCCGTCGTTGCAGCACGCGGTGGAGCAAGGGCTCCTTGGCAGCCAAGGCCGCAAGGAGCCGGAAATTATGTCAGCTCAATGGCTTGCAGGCAAATCCTGGCGCTGCTGGGCGGCAATCCAGGCGTCGATATGGCGCTCCAGGGTCTCCAGCGGCACTGAGCCGGTGTTGAGCACCTCGTCGTTGAAGGCGCGCAGGTCGAACTTGGGGCCTAGGGCCTTCGCGGATTTCTCACGCAGCTCTGAGATTTTGAGCTGGCCAATCTTGTAAGCCAGGGCCTGGCCCGGCCAAGCGATATAGCGATCAATCTCGTTGACGATGTCCTGGTCGGTCTTGGCGGCATTGGCCTTGAAGTAGGCAATGGCCTGCTCGCGGCTCCAGCCCATCGAATGCATGCCGGTGTCCACCACCAGCCGCACCGCCCGCCACATGTCATAGGTCAGCTGGCCGAAGCGGTCATAAGGATCGTCGTACAGGCCCATGTCGTAGCCCAGACGCTCGGCGTACAGGCCCCAGCCCTCGCCATAAGCCACAAAGTAGGCGGTCTTGCGGAACATCGGCATGTCCGGCAGCTCGATGCCGCGCGACATCTGGAAATGGTGGCCCGGCACGGCCTCGTGCAGCGACAGCGCCATCATTTCCCACTTCGGCCGCGACTCGGGCTTGTACAGGTTGACGTAGTAGAACCCTGCCCGGCTGCCATCGGCCGCGCCCGGCTGGTAGTAAGCCGTGGTGGTGTCAGGGGCAACGTTGTCCGGGATCGGCCGCACGCCATATGGCAGGCGCGGGATGGTGTGGAAGACCTTTACCAGCTCAGGGTCAATGCGCTTGGACAGCGCCTGGTAGGCGGTGAACAGTTCGTCCGGGGTCTTGTAGAAGTAGCGCGGGTCGCTGCGCAGGTGATCGAAAAACGCCGGCAGGTCACCCTTGAAGCCGACCTGCGTCTTGATCTTCTCCATCTCGGCGCGGATGCGCGCCACTTCCTTCAGCCCCAGCGCGTGGATCTGCTTGGGCGTCAGCGCGGTCGTGGTGTAGTACGCGGCCAGCGCGGCGTAGTAGTCCTGTCCGTTGGGCAGCGCGCTGATGGCGATGGTGCTGCGGCTGGCCGGCAGGTAGGTCTGCTCGAAGTAGGCCTGCAGCTTACGGAAGGCCGGCACGATCTCGTTGCGGATAAGCGCCTGCGCCTCGCCCTGCAGGGCGGCGCGGTCGGCTTCCGGCACGCCATCGGGAAATTTCTGGAACGCGCGATAGAAGGGGCTGCGGGTCGGCTCATCGACAATCTGCGTGGCGATCTGGCCTTGCACGCGCTCCATCAGCACGCGCGGCGGCATGTAGCCCTCGGCCACACCCTTGCCCATCAACACCAGAATCTGATCCACCCAGGTGTCGATGCCGCCCAAGCGCGCCAGCCACTTGCGGTAATCGGCGGTGTTCTGGAACGGCACGATCTCGGCCATGCCATCGGCCAGCTGCACGCCGCTCTGGTGGCTGATGGGCAGCAGTTCCTCGTGGAAGCGCTGGCGCGACACCGCCTGCTGCAGGTTCCATTCGAAGGTGTCGTAATTGAGCTGGTCGGCCGGGTTCAGGCCGTCGCGGCCGATCGTATGCAGGCGCTGCAACGCGGCCTTGTCGGCCTCGGCACGCTTGCTGATGGCCGCGAGCGAATAGTCAGTCCAGCGATCGTTGTAGCGCACGTCGCCGTTGTAGCTGGCGTTCTCCGGGCTGTCGCTCAGCCCGCGCTCCCATTCTTCGGCGAACAGCTTTTCCAACGCCGCGTGTTTGTCGGCCGCGCTTTGCGCGAAGGCCGGCGCCATGCCGCCCAGCAGCAGTGCCGCTGCCAGCCCAAGTGCTCGAATCATGGGACTCTCCCCAACCGAAAGTCCCGCAGCTTAGCCGCCTGCGCCTCGCGCGGGCAGTGTCTTTAGCTGGTGGTGAAGCTCTCACCGCAGCCGCACTCGGCGGTGGCGTTGGGATTGCGGAACAGGAAGGTCTCGCCCAGGCCCTGCTTGGCAAAGTCGATCTCGGTGCCATCCACCAGCGGCAGGCTGGTCGGATCCACGTAGATGCGCACGCCTTCAAACGCGAAGATCTGATCGCCCTCGCGCTCATCCAGCGCCAGATCCGCCACATGGCCCCAGCCCGAGCAGCCGGTGCGCGTCACCCCAAAGCGCAGCCCCAGGGCAGCCGGGTTCTGCGCCAGGAAGCGCTGGACGCGGTCAAGGGCGACGGGGGTCAGGCTGATAGACATGCGAATCTCCAAGCGTTGCACGAATTATAGGCCGGTGGCGGTCCGTCGCGGCCACGGCTCCGGTAAACTCCACCGTTCCATAAATGGTTCTGTTACCGAAGGATTCAAGCTATGACGGTGGTGAGCGTCGAACACGCGCTGGCGGGCAAGATCCCGGCCGGCGGCGAGGTCACGGTACGCGGCTGGGTGCGCACGCGGCGCGATTCCAAGGCGGGCCTGTCCTTCGTCAATGTCAGCGACGGCTCCTGCTTCGCGCCGATCCAGGTGGTGGCCAGCAACACCCTGGACAACTACGAATCCGAGGTGAAGCACCTGAGCACCGGTTGCGCGGTCATTGCCACCGGCACCCTGGTGGCCTCGCAGGGCCAGGGCCAGAGTTTCGAGATCCAGGCCAGCAAGCTGGAGGTGGTGGGCTGGGTCGAAGACCCGCTGACCTACCCCATGCAGCCCAAGCAGCACAGCCTGGAGTACCTGCGCGAGTTCGCCCACCTGCGCCCGCGCACCAACCTGTTTGGCGCGGTCACCCGCATCCGCAACTGCCTGTCGCAGGCGGTGCACCGCTTCTTCCATGAGCGCGGCTTCAACTGGATCAGCACGCCGATCATCACCACCTCCGACGCCGAAGGCGCCGGACAGATGTTCCGCGTCTCCACCCTGGACATGGCCAACCTGCCGCGCAATGCCGCGGGCGAGGTGGATTTTTCGCGCGACTTCTTCGGCAAGGAAACCTTCCTGACCGTGTCCGGCCAGCTCAATGTCGAGGCTTACTGCCTGTCGCTGAGCAAGGTCTACACCTTTGGTCCGACCTTCCGCGCCGAAAACAGCAACACCACCCGCCACCTGGCCGAGTTCTGGATGATCGAGCCAGAGATCGCCTTTGCCGATCTGGCCGAAGACGCCGACCTGGCCGAGGAATTCCTCAAGTACCTGTTCCGCGCTGTGCTCAATGAGCGGGGCGACGACATGGCCTTCATCGCCGAGCGCGTGGAGCCGCAGGCAATTACCCGCCTGGAGAACTTCATCAACGCCCCGTTCGAGCGCATCGACTACAGCGAGGCCATCAGTCTGCTGCAGAAGTCGGGCAAGAAGTTCGAGTTCCCGGTCGAATGGGGCCTGGATCTGCAGACCGAACACGAGCGCTGGCTGACCGAGCAGCATGTCGGCCGTCCGGTGGTGGTGATGAACTACCCCGAACACTTCAAGGCCTTCTACATGCGCCTGAACGACGACGGCAAGACCGTCGCCGCGATGGACGTGCTGGCCCCGGGCATTGGCGAAATCATCGGCGGCAGCCAGCGCGAAGAACGCCTGGACGTGCTCGATGCGCGCATGGCCCAGTTTGGTCTGGATCCGGCGCACTACGGCTGGTACCGCGACTTCCGCCGCTACGGCACGGTCCCGCACGCCGGCTTCGGCTTGGGTTTTGAGCGCCTGGTGGTCTACGTCTGCGGCCTGGCCAATATCCGCGACGCGATCCCCTACCCGCGCGCGCCCGGCAACGCGGAGTTCTGATCGGTGCTGCTGTTCTTCGCGCTTTGCCTGGTAGGTGTGGCCATTGCCGGTTTCAGCGCCTTCGTCATCTTCTGGCCGCTGACCCTGGTGCATATCCGGGATCGCCACGCCGCACTGTCCGCGCAATGGGGCGAAGGCGCCTTCCTGAAGCCGGAAGCGCTGCGCTGGCTGTTGGGCCGTGGCTACCGCAGCGAAGCCGACCCTTCGCTCAGCGGGCTGGCCACACCGGCGCGCATCTCGCTGATCGTGATGGTCGGTGCGCTGGCCCTGTCCGGCTTGCTGGCATTGCTGGCCACGGTGTTCAAGTGAGCAATGCATCTACGAGTGACAGCACCATGAGCGAATACATCGATACCTGGTACCTGGCCAGCCTGGGCCGCAACCTGATTTGGGCGCGCCTGCGCATCCTGGATGCTGGCACCGCCGAGGTGCTGGACAGCGATGGCAACCACCTGGCCTACGACAGCGAGGACAGTGCGCGTAGCGCCCTGCTCGATGCCGAGTTCGTGTCGTACGACGGCCTCGACGAAGACGACGCGCTGGCGCGCGGCTTCTCGCTGCAACAAGTGCAGCCGCCGCAGGCCGACAGCGACGAAGCGCTGGTGCCGCGGATGGTGCAGACGCTCGGCGCACGCGCCTAAGCCCGCACCCGCCGCGAGTTGTCGTTCACGCGCTTCTTCAACCGGCCCCCCCCTGACATGTACACCCCGCGCGCTTTCGCTGAAACGGATTTGTCAGAGCTGGACGCGCTGATTGCGCGCGACGCCTTCATCACCTTGATCACGGTGGGCGCAGACGGCCTGCCCTTTGTCAGCCACCTGCCGGTGCTGTACGGCCGCGAAGGCGATCAGATCTGGCTGGAAGGCCATTGGGCCAAACCCAATCCGCAGGCTCGCCATGCTGGCCCGGCGCTGGCCATCGTGCATGGCCCGCACGCCTATCTTTCGCCGGCCTGGTACGCCGACAAGGAAGAAGCCGCGCGCGTGCCGACCTGGAACTACGCAGTGGCCCACCTGCACGGACAGCTGCAGATCAGCGAAGACCCGGCCGCGCTGGCCTCAATCGTGGATCGCCTGAGCCAGCTCAACGAACCGCAGGTGGGCCAGGACTGGCGCTTTGAGCACGAGCGCGAAGACATCGTCCGCCAGTTGCGCGGCATCGTCGGTTTTCGCCTGCAGGTGGAACGGGTCGAGCTTAAATTCAAGCTCAGCCAGAACCACCCCGAGGCCAACGTGCGCGGAGCGGCTGCCGCCTTGCAGGCTCTGGGCCAGCAAGAAGTGGCGACGATGATGCTCGACCGTCTGCAACGGCGTGACGGAATTGCCGACTGACCGACTGACCGACTGATTGCATGATTGCCCGATTGGCTGACTGACTTGCGGGTCGCCGAATTGCCTGGCGCGGGTCGTCGGTAGCTGCTTGTAATGACTGAGGCCAGCGTTGGCCGCTTCTGCCGATGGTGCGGGACCATTCAGTCCCCCACAGCACTGGCATACACTCCGGGCATGGACCTCAATCTCTACGACCGTCACGCGCTGGTCTGCGGCGCTTCCGAAGGCATTGGCCGCGCCGCAGCGCATGAACTGGCATTGCTGGGCGCTCATGTCACTGTGCTGGCGCGGCGCAAGGACAAGCTGGAGGAAGTCGTCGCACAGTTGCCTCGCATGCGCGCGGGTCAGCAGCACACTGCCGTGGTGGCCGATCTCGCCGACCCGGCCGGCCTGCGCGCCGCAGTGGAAGCGGAGTTGGCCAAGCATCCCATCCACATCCTGATCAACAACGCCGGCGGGCCGCCCGGTGGCCGCGCGATTGAAGCCGATGCCGCCGCCTATCTCGACGCATTCCAGCGCCATCTGCTGGCCAATCAGTTGCTGGCGCAGTTGCTGACGCCGGGCATGCGCGCCGCGCAATGGGGCCGGATCGTCAACGTCATCTCGACCTCGGTGAAGGAACCCATTGCCAATCTGGGCGTGTCCAACACCATCCGCGGTGCGGTGGCGAGTTGGGCCAAGACGCTGTCGCGCGAACTGGGCGGCGATGGCATCACCGTCAACAACGTGCTGCCGGGTTATACGCGCACGTCACGCTTGCAGCAGATCCTGGCGGATCGCACGGCGGCCACCGGCAAGGACGAGGCGACGATCAGCGCAGGCATGCTGGCCAGCGTGCCGGCTGCCCGCTTTGCCGATGCCAGTGAGATCGCGGCGGCGATTGCGTTCCTGGCCTCACCTGCGGCCGGCTATATCAACGGGGTCAGCCTGGCCGTGGATGGCGGGCGCATGCAGTCCATTTGAGCCCATCCGCGCTGCAACATGGCCCACCGCAAGCGTCGCGCTAAGCTTGCCCCATGCAGACCCTCACCCATTGGATTGACGGAAAGCCAAGCCCCTCCTTCAACGGCCGTTGGCGCGAGGTAGTGCAGCCGGTGGACGGCGCCGTATTCGCCCGCCTCGCTGATGGCGACAGTGACGACGTGCATGCCGCCGTCGAAGCCGCCGAACGTGCCGCCCCCGCCTGGTCCGCCTTACGCAACAGCGAACGCGCCGCCTGGCTGGAGAAACTGGCCAGCGCATTGGAAGCCCGGCTGGAGGAATTCGCCCAAGCCGAATCCCGCGACGGCGGCAAACCGATCCGCCTGTCGCGCCAAATTGAAATCCCGCGCGCCGTCGCCAACCTGCGCTTCTTCGCCCACGCCGCCACCCAGTTCGGCAGCCAGTCCCACCATGGCGAAGCCGGCCTCAACTACACCCTGCGCCAGCCGCTGGGCGTGGTGGCGACCATCTCGCCATGGAATCTGCCGCTGTATCTGTTCACCTGGAAAATCGCCCCCGCCCTGGCCGCCGGCAACACCGTGGTCGCCAAGCCTTCGGAAATCACCCCGCTCACCGCCACCATGCTCGCGCAGCTGGCGCATGAGATCGGCCTGCCGCCGGGCGTGTTCAACCTGGTCCATGGCGCCGGCCCGGACGTGGGCGAACCGCTGGTGCTGGATGCGCGGGTTAAAGCCGTGTCGTTCACCGGCAGCACCCGGGTCGGTCAGCGCATCGCCAGTCTGGCGGCACCGGCATTGAAGAAGATCTCGCTGGAGCTGGGTGGCAAGAATCCCACGCTGGTGTTCGCCGACAGCGACTGGCGCGCACAGCTGGAGGTGATCGTGCGCTCGGCGTTCCAGAACTCCGGACAGATCTGCCTGTGCGGATCGCGTCTGCTGGTGGAGCGCACGATCTACGACGAGTTTCGCAGCGCCTTCGCCGCACGCGCCGCCGCCCTGCGAGTGGGTGCACCCGACCGCGACGATACCGATCTCGGTCCACTGGTCTCGCAGGCGCATTACGACAAGGTCAGCGCCTGTATTGAGCGCGCGCGTGGTGAAGGCGGGCAATTCCTGCTCGGCGGGCAGCCCTCGGCGCGTGGCGGTTGGTATGTGGAGCCGACCATCATCGAAGGCCTGGGCCCGGACACGGCCAGCAATCGCGAGGAGATCTTCGGCCCGGTGGTCACCCTGCAGCCATTTGACGATGAATCCCAGGCCTTGGCGCTGGCCAATGCCAGCGACTACGGCCTGGCCGCCTCGATCTGGACCCGTGACCTGCAGCGCGCTCACCGGCTGGCGGCGCGCATCCGCGCCGGCATTGTCTGGGTCAACACCTGGCTGATGCGCGATCTGCGCACGCCCTTTGGCGGCATGGGCCAGTCGGGCCTGGGCCGGGAAGGCGGCGCGGACGCCATGCGCTTCTTCACCGAGTCGCGCAATGTCGGCATCGCGGTGGACTGAACGTCATGAGCTGAGCGTCAAGGGCTGACGATGCACGCGCCAGGGCGCACAATATTCGACGCACCCGCGCGTGCCCTCCCCCTCCCCACTGGATGAAGCCTGTGAGCGAACTGGAAAACCTGCTGCGCAACAATCGCGAATGGGCCGAGCGCATCAAGCACGAGGACCCGGGCTTCTTCAAACGCCTGTCGCAACAGCAGTCACCGCGCTACCTGTGGATTGGCTGCTCGGATTCGCGCGTGCCGGCCAACCAGATCCTGGGCCTGGACCCGGGCGAAGTCTTCGTCCATCGCAACGTCGCCAACGTGATGTCGCATGGCGACCTCAACTGCCTGTCGGTGATCCAGTTCGCGGTGGACATCCTCAAGGTCGAGCACATCCTGATCGTCGGCCACTACGGCTGCGGCGGCGTGCATGCGGCCATGACCGGGCTGCGCGTGGGCCTGGCCGACAACTGGCTGCGGCATGTCTCGGACGTGGCGCTCAAGCATGCGCCGCTGCTGGAAGCCGAGGACACCGAGTCGCTGCGGCATGCGCGGCTGTGCGAGCTCAACGTGATCGAGCAGACCTTCAACGTTTGCCGCACCACCGTGATCCAGGACGCCTGGGCGCGCAACCAGCCGGTCGCCGTGCATGGCTGGGTCTACAGCCTGTTCGACGGCCGCGTGCGCGAGCTGGGCATGGATGCTGATTCGCAGGAAGGCCTGCAGCCGGCTTACGAGCGGGCGCTTGCGGGTATCTCCAAGCGGGACCGGCACGAGTGAGCCAGGACCCGGCCTGCACCGGCATTCACGCCAGCGCCGCGCCGAAACCGGTGGGCGCCTATCCGCATGCGCGGCGAGTAGGCGAGTTGTTGTTCCTGTCCGGCATCGGCCCGCGCGATCCGGCCAGCAATGCGATTGCCGGCAACGACTACGACGCCGATGGCCGCGTGCGCAGCTACGACATCCAGGCGCAGACCCGCGCGGCGTTCGCCAATGTGCGCGCGGTGCTGGAAGCCAGCGGCGCGCGTTGGGAGGATCTGGTCGACGTCACCGTCTACCTGACCGACATGGGCCGCGACTTTGCCGCCTACAACCAGATCTGGGCCGAATTCTTCCCGGAGCCGGCGCGCGCGCCCTGCCGCACCACCCTGGGCATCACCGCCCTGCCCACGCCGATTGCGATCGAGCTCAAGTGCGTGGCCGCCCTGACTTCCAAGGACGCCTGAAATGCTGCCCGGACCCTTGAACCTGCAGGCCTGGATCGAAGAACACCGCCACCTGCTCAAGCCGCCGGTGGGCAACAAGGTGATCTACGCCGGCGACTTCATCGTGATGGTGGTGGGTGGGCCCAACCAGCGCACCGACTTCCACTACGACGAAGGCCCGGAGTGGTTCTATCAGTTGGAAGGCGAGATGGTGCTGAAGATCCAGGAAGACGGCGCGGTGCGCGACATCCCGCTGCGCGCCGGCGAAATCTTCCTGCTGCCGCCGCGCGTGCCGCACTCGCCGCAGCGCATGCCCGATTCGGTGGGACTGGTGATCGAACGCCGCCGGCTGCCGCATGAGCAGGACGGCCTGCAGTGGTACTGCGAGCAGTGCAACCACCTGCTGTACGAGGAGTACTTCATCCTGAAGAACATCGAGACCGACTTCCCGCCGGTGTTCGATCGCTTCTACTCTTCGCGCGAGCACCGCAGCTGCAAAAGCTGCGGGCATCTGAATCCGGCGCCCAACCGTTACGTGATGCCGGATACCTGAGCCATCAAGTAATCCAGCCGGCGATGGCCTCGGACACCCAGGCATCGCCCTTGCGGGTCAGCAACAAGGTGCCGCCCGCCCAACCCGTGGACCACCTCATCAACGCCTTATTGCCATCGTGGCTGATGGCGAATGTGCTGATGCCCAGGATGAAGGTGGTGCCGCGGTACTGGGTCATGGCGCGAATCTGCTGCGCATCCAGCACCACCACGCGCTGTTTCAGCGCCAGCCCGCCAAAGTATCCCGGCGGTGCCGCCATGAAGCGCGTGCTGTCGGCATGGTAGGCATCGGTGTCCGCGCCTATCGCATAGGCACGACCGGGATCCGGATCCTTGGCATCGGTGGTGACGATGGCGCCCAGTGATTCGCCAAACACCTCATTCAAAGCCGCGGCCATGGCGTCACTGCCCGGCCGGCGGTCGGCAGCGGCGATGTGCGGCAGCGGATCCTCACCGTCGTTCAGACCGTCGCCATCGGTGTCGGCAAGCTCGGGGTCAAGCAGCATTCCCCATTCGGCCAGATCGGTCAGACCGTCGCCATCGCTATCGCGGGCCAGTTCCGCCAGGGTCACCTCGACGTACACATCATCGCGTTGTTCAAGGAACGGCAGCGTCACGGGCGGCAGCATGATGTGCTGGTCATCCAGGCGACGCACTGCCACTTCCAGTTGCAGACGATCACCATCAAGCATCGGCAGCCTGGATTGGGCGCGCACCACGTACGGCGTATACATGCGCAGGCCGGTGTACAGCGGCGGCGCGAAGTGCTTGCCGCCGTCGTCCGACACGCTTAGCCAATAGCCGCCGGCACTGATCTCGCCAGTGGGATCGAGGGTTTGCGAAGCCGTCAGCGCGATGATGCGCTGCCCTTTCTGCTCGTAGCGAATCAGGCGGCCGCGCGGCAGGTGCTCGCTCCAGGCTGGCGAGCTGGCACTTGCCGACTCCTTCGCTGTGCTGCGCAGGGCCAGGGGCATCGGCTGTTCCCGCCACAGCGGACGCGGCATCGTCAGTACACGCTGCATGCGTTGCCGCACCGGTTCCGGCAACGCCGGGCCGACTGTCGTTGCCTCGGGCTCGGCTTCGCCGAGGCTGGCAGGTAGCGCCTTGGCCGCAACGTCAGCAATGGCCGCGATCAGTTCCGGCGCGCAGCGGTAGCAGGCTTCAATGGCTGCGCGCTTCTCCTGCTCAGCATCGGGCTGGAAGTTTTCCTGCACCAGCGCCGGATAGCCCTGTGCCAGGGCCAGCGTGTTGAACAGCTGCGTCCAGATCTGCGTCGTGGCGCCAGACGATCCCCATTTGAAGTGACGGACCAGCAAGTCGAAATCGTCACGCTCTGGCGCTTCCAACAGGCGCTTGAGCAGATCCAGTTGGAAGTTGCGCAGCGCCATCTGGCTGGCGGCATAGTCTCTATCGGGGCTCTCCGGCTCCGGCTCGGACGCCGTGCGCAACCAGGCACGCGCACGCTCCGGCTGCGCTTGCTGCAGATAGGCGGCGGCAATGGTCCGTCGCTGCGTGACATCCAGCGCAGCCAACAACGCCGGCCACTGCTCCGGTGAATCGGGCAATGCGGCCAAAGCCTCATCCAGGCGCAGCAATTCCACTTCTTTCATGATCCGTTGCTGGCGGATCTTCACCCGCGTGCTTTCCGCCACTACGGTGTCATCGCGCAAACGCGTGTCGGCGATACGCAGTACCGCCAGTTGCAAGATGTCCGACCTCAGCTCGCCTGAGCGTAGCGCCAGATCGACGTACGAGGTCGTATCACCATTGCGGCTCTGCGTGCGCTCGGTCAGCAAAGGCTCGCACCAGACCGTATCGAACATGATCAGGCGCGCCGCATCGGGATCGCTTTGGCTTGCCGCCAGCGCTTGCAGATCGGCGATGTTGCAGCTTCCGTAGCTGCCGTCGTCGACGACCCGCGTGGCCTCGATCAGGGCCAGGGGCTGGTCGGGAAATGCCTTGGCCAAGTCGCGGTAGCGCTGCACCAGAGCAGGCTTGCGCTGTTGCTCTTCTTCCAGAGCGCCGCGTTCCAGGGTCAACTGGATCAGCGATTGAGCCAAAGCCGCTGGCACGCCGTAGCGCTGCTCGACGCGCCGTTGCAGGTTTGCCCTGTCGGGATCCGCCTTGGCCCAGGCATACAACACGTCCTCGAAATCCGCATCGGTCTCCTGCAGGACATTGGGGCCTGCGTACTGCCCCATGCTCTCGCGCAGGAAGGCGCGCAATACCGCATCCTGCCCTGCCTGGCAAAGCAGGCTGACCGTGCACAACGACAAGAGAACAATGATCCGCTGACCCGACCTACGCCATGTTCGCAGCCGCCCACGGTTTGACTGATGCATCCCGCATTCCCCCTGGGCCGTCGTGGCCACGCGGCAATGTAGAACGGCAGGCGCGACCGCACAATCTCAGCGATACGCGCCCGGCCCGCTCCAGACTCTTTCACCGCGACGGTAGACATCCTGGATGGTCAGCACCTGGCGGGCGTCGCCAATGCGCGCCATCTCCGGTGAGTCCGGTTCCAGCAGGCGGCATTTGCCGGAGGCGCGATTGAGCGCGGTCTGCAGCGGGCAGACCATGTAGCGCTTGGTGCCTGGCAAGGGCAAGAACAATTCCTTCATGCCCTGGGCTTTCCAGGCGCGCACCTGGTTTTCGTTGCGCAGGTCGTAATAGACCTGGTAGCCGCCCACTTCCATGCTCGGCTCGGCCACGGTGATGTCGTTCTGGGTGCCCTGGTTAACCGCCGGGCCGCGCGCCTGGCCGGTGTTCTCGGGGGCCAGGTCTTCTTCAATCATGCCGGGCGGGCGGCCGGTCCAGCGCTCGGGGTGACGCTCGGCCGGCGGCGCCTGCTGCGCGGCCGAGGGCGGCGCCTGCTTCTGGGTCGGCTCGGGCTCGGGTGGCTGCACCGCCTCGGCGTCCTGGCGGACGGTGTTGGGCGGCGGTGTCTGCCGACTGGCGGTGGCGGCCGGCGGATTGGGCGTGGGCGGCCGCGTAGGCGGCGGGCTGGGCGGCGGCGGCGTGGCGGTGCGACTGTCACCGATGTACTGCACGCGCATGCGGCTGCCGCTGGCCGCGCCCTGCGGGGCGGTGACCAGGGCACGCGCCGACCACAACAGGATCAGCAGCATCAGTACGTGCAGCAGCGCGCTGACCGTGCCGGCGATGTACGGCTGCCAGCGTTCGATCCGGGATTCAGTCGCGGTGGCCGCGCGCTTGCGGGTGTCGCTCATGCCAGCGGAGGGGCGTCGGTGTTGCGGGACGTCATGCGGCATCTACGGGTGCGACGGTGGGAGTTCCGCATCGTAACGCAAGCGAGCGGGCTGTCGCTGGGCCCTGGTAGCGGGATTCAGCGGGCCAGGCAGCTGCATGTGCGTTTGCACATCGCTGGGGCGCGTCGAACACCCCGCGCTCCGGTACTCTGTCGGCATCCAGGTACCGATTCGCGCAATGCTGAAGATCGACACCCATGCCCATTTCCTGCCGCGCGACTGGCCGGATCTGGCGCAAAAGTACGGCGATATCCGCTTTCCGGTGATCCACCACGGCGACGATGGCCGTCATCGCATCTACAAGGACGGCAAGTTCTTCCGCGAGATCTGGCCCAAGACCTGGGACCCGCTGGAACGCATCAGCGATTACGCCAGCTTTGGCGTGCAAGTGCAGGTGATCAGCACGGTGCCGGTGATGTTCAGCTACTGGGCCAAGCCGCATCACGCGCTGGAACTGCACGCCGCGCTCAACGATCACACCGCCGCCGCCTGTCGCGACTATCCGCGCCATTACGCCGGGCTGGGCACGGTGCCGTTGCAGTCGCCACGGCTGGCGGTGCAGGAGCTGGAGCGCTGCATCGATCAGCTCGGCCTGCAGGGCGTGCAGATTGGCAGCCACGTCAACGACTGGAACCTGGACGCGCCGGAACTGTTCGAGTTCTTCCAGGCCGCCAGCGAGCTGGGCGCGGCCATCCTGGTCCATCCCTGGGACATGATGGGCGCCGCCTCCATGCCCAAGTATTGGCTGCCTTGGCTGGTGGGCATGCCGGCCGAACAGTCGCGCGCGGTGTGCAGCCTGATTTTTGGCGGCGTGCTGGAGCGGCTGCCGGAGCTCAAGGTCTGCTTCGCCCACGGCGGCGGCAGTTTTCCGTACACGCTGGGCCGCATTGAACACGGCTTCAATATGCGCCCGGACCTGGTGGCCACCGACAACCCGCGCAATCCACGTGAATACATGAGCCGGGTGTATTTCGATTCGTGGGTGGCCGACTCGCGCGCGCTGCGCTATTTGCTCGACACCGTCGGCATGGACCGGGTGATGCTCGGCACCGACTATCCCTTCCCGCTCGGCGAGCAGGAGCCCGGTGCCGGCATTGCGGCGCTGGGCCTGGGCGAAGCGGATCAGGCGCGGCTTTATCATGGGACGGCGCTGGAGTGGCTCGGCTTGCCGGCGCATCGGTTTGCGTGAGCAGGCAGAGGGGCATCTTCAGATTTCGGACCCACAGGTGCTTTGGTTTCTTCCTGCTTCGGGCCTGAAGGCCCTCCTACAGGCTCGTCCCACCCTCTCCTTTTTCTTTCTTCTACGACTGCTTGCCCATGACTGAAGCGCTGTCCCGCACCCATGCCATTGCCCTCGACGCAGCCGACCCGCTACGCGCGCTGCGCAATGAATTCCTGATCCCCAAGCACAAGCACAACGAACAGCTGTACTTCGTCGGCAACTCGCTGGGCCTGCAGCCGCGCGGCGCGCGTGCGCAGGTGCTGGAGGTGATGGACAAGTGGGCGAACGAAGCGGTGGAAGGCCACTTCACCGGCGCCTCGCAGTGGATGACCTACCACGAGCTGGTGCGCGAGCCGCTGGCGCGGGTGGTCGGCGCGCAGCCGCAGGAAGTGGTGGCGATGAACTCGCTCACCGCCAACCTGCATCTGATGATGGTCAGCTTTTACCGACCGACCCGCGAGCGGCCGGCGATCCTGATGGAAGCCGGCGCGTTTCCCTCGGATCGGCATGCGCTGGAATCGCAGGTGCGCTTCCATGGTTTTGATCCGGCGACCGACCTGATTGAACTGGAGGCTGACGAGCCCAACGGCACCCTCTCGATGCAGGCCATTGAGCGTGCCATCGCCGAGCATGGCCATCGGTTGGCGCTGATCCTGTGGCCAGGCGTGCAGTACCGCACCGGCCAGGCCTTCGACCTGGCCGAAATCGTGCGTCTGGGCCATGCCGCCGGGGCGGTGGTCGGTTTCGATCTGGCGCATGCGGTGGGCAACCTGCCGCTGCGCCTGCACGACATCAACGCCGACTTTGCGGTCTGGTGCCATTACAAGTATCTGAACTCCGGACCGGGCGCTGTGGCCGGCTGCTTTGTGCATACGCGCCACGCTGATACTGATCGTCCGCGCTTTGCCGGTTGGTGGGGTCATGACAAACACTCGCGCTTCCGCATGGGCCCGGAGTTCCTGCCCACGCCCGGCGCGGAAGGCTGGCAGCTCAGCAATCCGCCGATCCTCGGCCTGGCGCCACTACGCGCTTCGCTGGATCTGTTTGATCGCGCTGGCATGGAGGCCATCCGGGTCAAGTCGGTGCAGTTGACCGGCTTCCTGGAAGCGCTGATCCACGCGCGCGTCGGCGATGTGCTGGAGGTCATCACCCCAAGCGAGCCGGCGCGGCGTGGCGCGCAGTTGTCGCTGCGGGTGGCCGGCGGCCGCGAGCGTGGCCGCGAACTGTTCGACTACCTGGCGTCGGTCGGCACCCTGGGTGACTGGCGCGAACCGGACGTCATCCGCATCTCGCCGGCCCCGCTCTACAACCGCTACATGGACGTCTACCGCTTTGTTGAAGAAGTCGAAGCCTGGCGTGGCTTCTGAAGGAACCCGCGATTTGAACACTCCCACCGATCGTTCGCTCACCCTGATTGGCGCTGGCCTGGCCGGCGCCCTGCTCGCCACCTTGCTGGCGCGCAAAGGCTGGCAGGTGGATGTGTTCGAGAAACGCGGCGACCCGCGCCAGCAAGGCTATGCCGGTGGCCGCTCGATCAACTTGGCGCTGGCCGAACGCGGCCGGCATGCGCTGCGCCAGGCCGATGCGGATGAAGCGGTGATGCGGCAAGCGGTGATGATGCGCGGGCGCATGGTCCACTCGCGCGAAGGCCAGGTGCAGTTGCAGCGCTACGGCCGCGATGACTCGGAAGTGATCTGGTCCATCCACCGCGGTGATCTCAACATCACCCTGCTGGATCTGGCCGAACAGGCCGGCGCACGCCTGCATTTCCATCGCCGCCTGGATCAGGTCGATTTCGAACGCCGGCTGGCGCATTTCACCGACGAGCAGAATGGCGGCGCGCATCTGGTCGAGTTCCAGTCGCTGGTCGGCGCCGACGGCGCAGGCTCGTCATTGCGTGCGGCCATGCTGCGCGAGCGCGACCTGGGCGAACGCACCGAGTTCCTGGATCACTCGTACAAGGAACTGGAAATCCCGCCCACCGCCGACGGCGATTTCCAGATCGAAGCCAACGCCCTGCATATCTGGCCGCGCGGGCATTACATGTGCATCGCCTTGCCCAACGACGAGAAGACTTTCACCGTCACCCTGTTCCTGCCCAACCAGGGCGAGCCCAGCTTTGCCAGCGTGCAGACGCCGGCGCAGGCGCGCGAACTGTTCGAGCGCGACTTTGCCGACGCCATCCCGCTGATCCCGGCGCTGGAACAGGACTGGCTGCGCAATCCGGTCGGCCTGCTGGCCACGCTGTACCTGGATGCCTGGCATATCGATGACCGGGCAGTGCTGCTGGGCGACGCCGCGCATGCCATGGTGCCCTTCCACGGCCAGGGCATGAACTGTGCGTTTGAAGACTGCGTGGCGCTGGCCGAGCACCTGCAGCGCACGCCGGATCGGGCCGCAGCCTTCGCCGCCTTCGCGCGCGAGCGTCAGCCCAACGCCGCCGCCATCCAGGCGATGGCGCTGGAGAACTATGTGGAGATGCGCGACAAGGTCGACGATGCCGACTTCCTGCTGCAACGCGCGCTCGAACGCGCGCTGCAGGAGCGTCATCCCGGCCGCTTCGTGCCGCACTACACCATGGTCAGCTTCATGCGTATCCCGTATGCGCAGGCCTTGCAGCGCAGCGAGATTCAGCGCGAGCTGCTGGTCCACGCCACCCGTGGCCATGATTCGCTGGAGCAGATCGACTGGGCCGCGCTGGATGCGCAGGTGCTGCAACGGCTGTCGATACTGGAGGATGTGCCCGGCCAGGATTCCACGCAGTGACGGCCAGCTTCCTGTTCTACGATCTGGAAACCTTTGGCGCCGATCCGCGCCGCAGCCGCATCGCCCAGTTTGCTGGGGTGCGCACCGACAGCGACTTGAACTTGATCGAGGAACCGCTGGATTTCTTCGTCAAGCCGGCCGACGACCTGCTGCCCTCGCCCACTGCCACGGTAATCACCGGCATCACCCCGCAGCAGGCATTGCGCGACGGCGTCAACGAAGCGCAGGCAATGGCGCGCATCGCCGAGGCGATGTCGCGTCCGGAAACCTGCAGCCTGGGCTATAACTCGCTGCGCTTTGACGATGAGTTTGTCCGCCACGGCCTGTTCCGCAATTTCTACGATCCGTATGAGCGCGAATGGCGCAGCGGCAACTCGCGCTGGGATCTGCTGGACGTGATGCGGCTGATGCATGCTCTGCGCCCGGACGGCATCCAGTGGCCCAAGCGCGAGGATGGCTATACCTCGTTCAAGCTGGAACAGCTGGCCCTGCTCAACGGTGTGCGCGACGGCGATGCGCACGAGGCGTTATCTGACGTGCTGGCCACCATCGGCCTGGGCCGGCTGATGCGGCAGGCGCAGCCGCGGCTGTGGGAGTACGCGCTCAAGCTGCGCGACAAGCGCTTTGCCGCCAGCCTGATCGACACCACCGCCATGACCCCGCTGCTGCACATCTCGCAGCGCTATCCGGCGCAGCGCATGTGCGCGGCGATGGTGCTGCCGTTGGCGCGGCATCCGCAGTACGACAACCGTGTGCTGGTGTTCGATCTGGACGGCGATCCGCAGGCCCTGCTCGGCCAGGATGCCGAGGCCATCGCCGATCGCCTGTACACGCCGCTGGCGGATCTGCCCGAGGGCGAGGTGCGCGTGCCGTTGAAGGAAATCCACCTCAACAAAGCGCCGGTGCTGGTGGCGCAGGCGCATCTGCGCGCGCCCGACTACCAACGCCTGGGCATCGACGCCGACGAGATTGCCCGCCGCGCCGAAATCTTGCGCGCCGCCGGCCCGGGGCTGGCGGAAAAAGTCCGGCGCGTGTTTGGCGGCGAACGCGCCTACGACACCCCCGATGTGGACGCCTCGCTGTATGGCGGCTTCCTCGCCGATGGCGATCGCCGACGCTTTCCGGAAATCCGCAGTGCCAGCCCCGCCGACCTGGTCGGACGCGACTTCGGCTTCAAGGACGCCCGCCTGCCGGAACTGCTGTTCCGCTACCGCGCGCGCAACTGGCGTGAGAGCTTGACTGCCGACGAACACAGCCGCTGGGATGATTACCGGCGTCGACGCCTGGGTAGCGACAGCGGTTTGTCCGAGCACAGCTTCGAGAGCTTCCACGCCGAGATTGCCGCCCTGCGCATCACCCCCACCCCCGATGGCCGCCGCCAGGCCCTGCTGGATCAGTTGCAGGACTGGGGCCGCGAGCTGGAGCAAAGTTTGTGAGCACGTATTTCAGCGACGCCAGTTTCAAGTTCCTGCGCGGACTGGCGCGCAACAACGACAAGACCTGGTTCAACGACCACCGCCAGCAATACGAGGATCACGTGCGCCAGCCCTTCCTGCGCCTGCTGGTGGATCTGCAGCCGGCGCTGGCCGAGGTCAGCCAGCATTTCCTGGCCGATCCCAAAACCGTCGGCGGGTCACTGTTTCGCATCTACCGCGACGCGCGCTTTTCCAACGACAAGTCACCCTACAAACCCTGGCAAGGTGCGCGGCTCTTCCACGAGCGCCGCAAGCAGGTGGCCGCGCCCTCGTTCTATATCCACCTGCAACCGGGCGAATGCTTCGTCGGCGCCGGCCTCTGGCATCCGGAACCGCCGACTCAGCGGCGCGTGCGCCAGTTCATCGTCGACAACCCGGGCAGTTGGAAAGCCGCCGCGCATGCGCCGGCCTTCCGCCGTCGCTTTGATTTCGAGGAAAGCGAGCTGCTGAGCCGGCCGCCGCGTGGCTTCCCGGCCGACTTCGCCTTCATCGACGATCTCAAGCACAAGAACTTCGTGTTCTTCCGCGCGCTGGAAGACAGCGTGATGACCGGCCCGCGCTTGCGCGAGACCCTGGCCAAGGATCTGGCCGCGCTGGGCCCATTCGTGGACTATCTCTGCGCCGCCCTGGATCTGGAGTTCTAGCGATGAAGAAGTGGATCGCCTTGGTATTGGTGTTGGTGCTGGCGCTGCTGGGCTATGTCGCCGCCGGTCCCTATCTGGCGATCCAGGGCATCCGCACCGCACTGGCCGAGCAGGACACCGCCAAACTGGAACGGCATGTGGATTTCCCCGCACTGCGGGTCAACCTGCGCGCGCAGTTCGAGGACTACCTGGCCCGGCGCGCGGGGCCGGAGGTGCAGTCCAACTTGTTTGGCGCCTTCGCCTTGTCGGTGGCCAACAACCTGATCACCAGCGGCGTGGACACCCTGGTGACCCCCCTGGGCATTGGCACCCTGTTGCAGGGCCGTTCCACCTGGAAAAAGGCCACCGGCCAGACCATTGGCGGCGACAGCTATGCGCCGGCGGTGCCGGCCGATCCGCTGCGCGAAGCCAGCCACCACTACGAATCGCTGTCGCGCTTCACCGCCACCGTGCACGACGATGACGGCGACCCGGTGGTGTTTGTGTTCACCCGTGATGGATTGCGCTGGCGGCTCACCGATATCCGCCTGCCCCTACGCCCGTAGGAGGGGCTGTAGGAGGGGCTTCAGCCCCGAAGCTCGTAATCTTTTTCCATGCGTTTACAGGCTGCGGTTGCATCGTCTGCTTCGGGGCTAAAGCCCCTCCTACAGCCCTCCTACAGCCCTCGTACAAGCCTTCGACGCGGTCCTACGCCCTTTCTACGGATCGTTGGCCACACCGTGAGGCACATGGCCCGCAGCCACATGCGCCAATGCGCTGTCGATGTTGTGCTGCGAATCGTCGAAAAAGATGTCCGCACCAAACGCTTCCAGGAACGGCCCCTTGTGACGCCCACCCAGGAACAGCGCCTCATCCAGACGCACGCCCCATTCGCGCAGCGTGCGGATGACCCGCTCATGCGCCGGTGCCGAACGCGCCGTCACCAGCGCCGTGCGAATCGGCGAATGCTCGCCCGCCGGGAATACCTGCTGCAACTGATGCAGCGCCGACAAGAAACTCTTGAACGGCCCACCCGACAGCGGCGCGCGCGCATGCTCGCGCTCATGCCGGCCAAAGGCTTCCACGCCCTGCTCGCGCGAAATGCGCTCACTCTCATCGCTGAAAATCACCGCGTCACCGTCAAAGGCGATGCGCAATTGATCGGCGTGTTTCTGCTGGTGCCGCTGCGCCGGCAAGATGGTGGCGGCGGCAATGCCGTGCTCCAACGAACGCCGGACCGAGTCCGGATTGGCCGACAGGAACAGATCCGCGCTGAACGGTTTGATGTAAGGCCAGGTCGGCTCGCCCGAAGTGAACACCGCCCGCACGATGCCCAGGCCGTGATGCTGGATCGAATTGAAGATGCGCAGGCCGGTGTCGGCCGAGTTGCGCGAGAGCAGGATCACTTCCACCCGCGGCGCTTCCGCGTCCGCGCCCACGTTCAAGGCCAGCAGCTTGCGCACCACCGGGAACGCCACGCCGGGTGCGAGCACGGCGTCTTCGTGTTCGCGCTGGTAGGCGCTATAGGCCTCCAGGCCCTCGTCCTCCCACAACGTATGGCTTTCTTCCAGATCAAACAGGGCGCGCGAGGTCACCGCGACGGTCAGCAAGCGGGGCGTGTTGTCAGACATGCGTGCAGTATCGGCCATCCCCGCCCGCATGCGCGAGCTGGGGATGTCACCCAAGTGGGTAGGCTTCAGAGATTGCTGGAATCGATGACCAGCCGAGTGGGCGGACCGCGCAGATAGCCGCGCGTCACCGCGCGCACTTCCACTTCCAGGCGCAGCGGCTTCTGTTGGGCAGGCGCGTCGTCCGGCCACAGGAACAGCAGATTGGCGCGACGGCTGGTGCTGATCACCGCCACCGGCTCGGCCGGAAAGATGGCGGGCGGGTTGTCGCCGCCTATCACCCGGAATTCAAAGCCAATCTGCTCTAGCTTGTAGTCACCGCGCGGCCAGTCCAGGCGAATGCCGAGCAGGCCCGAGCCATCACACGTGCCGAGCGGGCCACCCAAGCCGCGGGTCACTTCGGTGACCTTGAGCTCCGGCGCCTGCATCGCATCTTCCGGCGCATTCGTCGGCGTGGCGCCGGCATCCAAAACAAAGGGGGTCAGATTGGTATTCAGATTGCACGCACCTGCCATCTGCGCGGGCAACAACGCCAACACACCCCACAAGCACCAACGTTTCATCCCCTGACTCCTCTCAAGTCCGGCTTCCAGCGAAGCCTCAACACCCGCGCGCCATTCCTCCCAATGCCGCACGGAACCCTGATTCGCGACGCTCCCCGCGTCGCCCCCAAACGCAAGCCCACTAGACCACGAATTGCTCGCTGAGGATACGTTCCTCCAGATTGTGCTCCGGATCAAACAACAGGGTCACGGTTCGATCCTGCGATTCGCGGATGGTCACCTCCACCACATCGCGCACTTCATGCGAGTCGGCGGTGGCGCTGACCGGGCGCTTGTACGGGTCCAGCACCTGGAAGCGCACCTCGGTATCGGCGCGCAGGATCGCGCCACGCCAGCGTCGCGGGCGGAACGGCGCGATTGGCGTAAGCGCGATGGTGTGCGAGCCCAGCGGCAGGATCGGCCCATGCGCGGAGAAGTTGTAGGCGGTGCTGCCGGCAGGCGTAGCGGTCAATACGCCATCGCAGATCAATTCGTCCAGACGGGTCTGGCCGTTCAAGTCGATGCGGATATGCGCGGCCTGGCGGGTCTGGCGCAGCAGCGAGACCTCGTTATAGGCCAGCGAGGCGATGCTCGCCCCGGATTCGGTCAACGCCAGCATTTCCAGCGGCCGCAGCTTGGCCGGCTCGGCCTGGGCGATGCGATCCCGCAACTCGTCGGGCCGGTACTGGTTCATCAGGAAGCCGACCGTGCCCAGCTTCATGCCGTACACCGGCTTGCCCAGGCTGCCATGGCGATGCAGGGTTTGCAGCATGAAGCCATCGCCGCCGAGCGCGCACAGCACCTCGGCTTCGTCGGGTGCATGCCGGCCATGCAGACCGGTCAGGACTTCCAGGGCTTGCTGGGCTTCGGGCGCCGGACTGGCGAGAAACGCGATGCGGGGGCTCAGGCTCATCCGTGGATCTCTGGAATCGAGCCCAGAGGATAAAGCATTCAATCGTGTCGCCCGATTACGGCGCGACTGCGGCCCCTTCCCTTCGGCTCCCTCCCCCGTTTACGGGGGAGGGCTGGGGTGGGGGCGGAACGGAGTCAGTGAGCGCAACGATCCCGTCTTCGTTCTGCCCCCATCCCAACCTTCCCCCGCAAGCGGGGGAAGGGGCCAGAAGCAAAGCAACGACTTGCTCGTTGAAAACTACGCCTGCGCCAACTGACCCAGACGCTGCACCGCCACCGACGCAGTCGGGTAGTCCAGGGTCTTCTGCGCGGCCAGCTCGTTGAGCATGGCCAGGGTGAAGCGCAGGCCGGCGTCGTCGCGCTGCAGCCAGGCCTGGACTTTGGCATCGGCGTTGGCGCCCGGCATCGACAGCACCTGGTTGGTCAGGGTGCGCTGGTGGTTGGTCAGCTCATCGCGCAGCACGCCACGCGCGACCGCATGCCAGCGGCCGTCGACCTTGAGCGCCTCGACCTGATCCAGCAGCCAGGGCAGATGCAGCGCCTCGCCCAGGCGGTAATGGACCTTGGAGACTTCCACCGGGCTGAGCTTGCGCGAGCGCGCCAGCTCGATGATGTCCACCGACGGCTCCAGGTACGGCAGCGCCGCGATCTGACCGGCCAGGCCGGCCGGCAAGCCCTTGGCTTTCCACTCCTGCAGGCTGGCGTTGTAGGCCGGACGCAGCGAGTCAGGCAGCACGCCCTCGGCCGCACGGATCTCGTTGAAGCCTTCGTAGTAGCGCTCCACCGCAACGGCGATACCCGGAATCGGGCCCTGGCGGGTCAGCAACCAGCGGGTGAAGCTGCGCTGCACCGACCAGATCACCTGCAAGGCGTCGATCTGCACCGACTCGGGCACCTTGCCGTCGAGCGCGTCGATCTGGTTCCAGAGCAGGCGCGCGTCCAGCGTCTCGCGGGTGATGGTGAAGGCCTTGGCCACTTCGGCCGGACTGCGGCCGGTGTCTTCCTGCATGCGCAGCAGGAAGGTCGCGCCCATCCGGTTGATGGTGGTGTTGGTGACCGCAGTGGCGATGATTTCGCGCTTCAGGCGGTGCTTCTCCATCTCGTCCGCGTACTTCTTCTGCAGCGGACGCGGGAAGTAGCGTTGCAGCTCCTTGGAGAGGTACGGATCTTCCGGGATGTCCGAGTCCAGCAATTGCTGGAACACCACCAGCTTGGAGTACGACAGCAGCACCGCCAGCTCCGGTCGGGTCAGGCCTTGGCCACGCGCCTTGCGCTCGGCCAGCTCGGCGTCCGAGGGCAGGAATTCGATCTGGCGATCCAGCAGGCCCTGCGATTCCAGGGTCTGGATGAAATGCTGCTTGGAGCCCAGGCGCGAGACGCTCATCCGCTCCATCAGGCTCAATGCCTGGTTCTGGCGGTAGTTGTCCCACAGCACCAGATCCGCCACTTCATTGGTCATGTCGGCCAGCAGCTTGTTGCGCGATTCCATGCGCAGCTTCTTGGCCTGGACCACGCCGTTGAGCAGGATCTTGATATTGACCTCGTGGTCCGAGGTGTCCACGCCGGCGGAGTTGTCGATGAAGTCGGTATTGAGCAGCACGCCCTGTTGTGCGGCTTCGATGCGGCCGAGCTGGGTCATGCCCAGGTTGCCACCCTCGCCCACCACCTTGCAGCGCAGGTCCCGGCCGTCCACGCGCAGGCCGTTGTTGGCGCGGTCGCCGACATCGGCATTGGACTCGCTGCTGCTCTTGACGTAGGTGCCGATGCCGCCGTTCCACAGCAGGTCCACCGGCGACTTCAGGATCGCGCTCATCAGCTCATTGGGCGACAGCGCCTTCACGCCTTCCGGCAGGTCCAGCACTTCGCGCACCTGCGGGGTGATCTCGATCGACTTGGCGCTGCGCGGATACAGGCCGCCGCCCTTGGAGATCAGCTTGGCGTCGTAGTCGGCCCAGCTGGAACGCGGCAGGGCGAACATGCGCTGGCGTTCGACAAAGCTGCGCGCCGGGTCCGGCGTGGGGTCGAGGAAGATGTGGCGGTGATCAAAGGCCGCGACCAGCTTGATGTGCTCGGACAGCAGCATGCCGTTGCCGAACACGTCGCCGGACATGTCGCCGATGCCGACGCAGCTGAAGTCCTCGGTCTGCGAATTGCGGCCCATGGCGCGGAAGTGGCGCTTGACCGACTCCCAGGCGCCGCGCGCAGTGATGCCCATGCCCTTGTGGTCGTAACCGACCGAACCGCCGGAGGCGAAGGCATCGCCCAGCCAGAAGTTGTGTGCAATGGCCAGGCCGTTGGCGATGTCCGAGAACGTCGCCGTGCCCTTGTCGGCGGCCACCACCAGATACGGATCGTCCTGATCGTGGCGCACCACATCCAGCGGCGCGACGATGCGGTTGTTGACGATATTGTCAGTGATATCCAGCAGTCCCTGGATGAACATCTTGTAGCAGGCGATGCCCTCGGCCAGCTGCGCATCGCGATCACCGCCGACCGGCGGACGCTTGACGAAGAAGCCACCCTTGGCCCCGACCGGCACGATCACCGTGTTCTTGACCATCTGCGCCTTGACCAGGCCCAGCACTTCGGTACGGAAGTCTTCGCGACGATCCGACCAGCGCAGGCCGCCGCGGGCGACCGGACCAAAGCGCAGGTGCACGCCTTCCACACGCGGGCCGTAGACGAAGATTTCGCGGTACGGACGCGGCTTGGGCAGATCCGGCACGCGCGCCGAATCAAACTTGAAGCTGATGGTGTGGGTGGGCTGGCCATTGCCGCCGAGCTGGTAGTAGCTGGTGCGCAGGGTCGCATCGATGGCGCCCATGAAGCCGCGCAGGATGCGGTCCTCGTCGAGGCTGGACACGCGGTCCAGCAGCTTGATGAGCGCCTTGTGCGTGGTCTCGATCTGCTCTTCGCGCTTGCCTTCACGCGCCGTCAGGATCGGACGCAATGCCGCCAGCGCGGTCTCATCGCCCTGCGCAAGCACGCGCAACTGGGCGGCGAAATGCTCCTGGCCGGCGCGGATTTCGGCCTTGCTTTCCTTGCCGGTGCGTGGGTCGAAGCGCGCCTCGAACAGTTCCACCAGCAGGCGCGCCAGTAGCGGATAGCGGTTGAGGGTTTCTTCCACATACGGCTGCGAGAACGGCACGCCGGTCTGCAGCAGGTACTTGCAGTAGCCGCGCAGCATGGCCACCTGGCGCCAGTCCAGGCTGGCGCCCAGCACCAGCCGGTTGAAGCCGTCGTTCTCGGCATCGCCCTGCCAGACGCGGGCAAAGGCTTCTTCGAAGGCGCCGTGCAGGCGATCGGTTTCGATCGGGCCGCCCACCGCTTCCACTTCAAACTCCTGGATGTAGACCGGCGTGGCGCCGGCTTCCAGGCGGAACGGATGCTCGGAGATCACCCGCAGGCCCATGTTCTCCATCAGCGGCAGCGCGTCGGACAGCGGGATGTCGCTGCCTTGGCGGTACAGGTTCAAACGCAGGCGACCTTCGCCGATGCGCGAGCGGCGCGAGCGATGCAGGCTCAGGCGCAGCGCGTCCGGGCCAGTCAACGCGGCCAGATGTTCGACGTCGTTGGCGGCAAACTCCGGCGAGACCGTTTCGATGTAGCCAGCCGGCAGGGCGCGACCAAAGCTGCTCATCAGCTTCAGACCCTGGCTCTCGCCGTGGCGGGTGATCAGGGTCTCGCGCAGATCGTCCTGCCAGTTGCGCAGCAGGTGGGCGATGTCGGCTTCCAGCGCGGCGGTGTCCACGTCCACCTGTTCGCCGGCCTTGGGCCGGATGGTCACATGCAACTGCGCCAGCGGCGATTCGCCCAGCTGCACGTTGGTGTCCACGTACTCGCCGCGCAGCGCCTGCTTGAGCAGCGCCTCGATGCGCAGGCGCACATCGGTGTTGAAGCGATCGCGCGGGATGTAGACCAGCGCGGAGAAGAAGCGGCCGTAGCGATCCCGGCGCAGGAACAGCTTGCTGCGCACGCGCTCCTGCAGACCCAGGATGCCCATCGCAGTGCGGTTGAGTTCTTCCTCGTTGGACTGGAACAGCTCTTCGCGCGGCAGGGTCTCCAGGATGTGCCGCAGCGCCTTGCCGCTGTGGCTGCTCGGCGACAGGCCGGATTGGCGCATCACGTACTCGTGGCGCTCGCGCACCACCGGGATTTCCCAGGGGCGGCGGTTGTAGGCGCTGGAGGTGTACAGGCCAATGAAGCGCTGCTCGGCAATCGGCACGCCCTTGGCGTCGAATTCGAGCACGCCGATGTAGTCCATGTTGCCGGGACGGTGGATGTTGGAGCGGCGATTGGTCTTGGTCAGGATCAACGCGTCGACCGAACCGGACTGCGGCATGTAGTGCGCGGCCAGACTCTTGACGTTGCGCGGAGTGGAGCTGTCCTTGCCGCGCAGCAGGCCCATGCCGCTGCCATCGACGGCACGCAGGATGCCTTCGCCGTCGCCCTTCTCCACCCGGTACTCGCGGTAGCCGAAGAAGGTGAAGTGATCATTGGCGGCCCAGCGCAGGAATTCCTGCGCCTCGCGACGGCCGGCATCGCTGACCGGCAGGCGGCGGGTTGCCAGATCATCAGCCACCGCCAGCATCTTCTCGCGCATCGGCGCCCAGTCGCGCACGCTGCCGCGCACTTCTTCCAGCACGCTGCGGATGCGCGCCTCGATGCGCGGCATGTCGGCGGCCTGCTGGCGATCAATCTCCAGCACCATCAGCGATTCGGCCTTGCCCTCGCCCACGGCGGTGACCTTGCCCGACTTGTCGCGGGTGAAGCGCACCAGCGGATGGCCCAGCACGTGTACGCCCACGCCCATATCGGCCAGGGTCATGCTGACCGAGTCGACCAGGAACGGCATGTCGTCATTGATGATCTGCAGCACGGTGTGCGGCGAATCCCAGCCATTGACCGCAGCCGTGGCATTGAACACGCGCACATTGGCCGTGCCCGGCTTGCGCTGGCGTGCGAACTCCAGCATGTCCACCGCCAGCGCGGCCCAGGCGGCCGGACCGTGGTTGGGATACTCGTCCGATTCCATGCGCTTGTAGAAAGCTTCGGCAAAGGCCTGCGCCTCATCCTGTCGCGCCACCGCCACGCGCTTGCGGATGGCGGCGAAGATCGGCTGCAGGGTGAATCCGCTGGCGACGCGCTTGGCCAGTGCGCCTGCGGCCTTGCCGGCCGCTGCCGCGACAGGTCGGGCGGCCACCCGGCGCGCGGGCGCCTTCTGCTTGGCCGCCGGCTTGACGGCCGTTGCGGTCATCGACTTCTTGGCGGCGGTCTTCTTGGCCACGGCCTTCTTGGCGGGCTTGGCAGACTTGGCCGGGGTCGCGGCTTTGGGGGCTTTCTTCGAACTGCGCACAGCGTTCATTCGGTTTGGGACTCAACGATTGGTAATCGAATGGTCATTGTATTACTGCCAGCGATGACGCCTTTGTTGCGTGGCGGCAAAAATCGGTGGCCGGGATCGTCGACCTTGGGAGCGGCGTCCAGGTTTTCCACTCGGAGTGATGCGCGCTGCTCGTCGGTATGACGAGGGCTTGGATCGGCCTGCGCGTTTCGACGATGCGCGGGCGGATGGATTCGTGTCGTTGACCGTGTGCGATTGCACGGGTGATCGGCGGGCGGGGCGATGGGTTTGCGCGGTGTGGGCGGCGGCGAGTGGCGGTAGGTGGGTGCGGGTGGCATGCAACATGGGTCGTGGCGAGTGCGGGCTCGGGAGCTTCGGGCCTGAAGGCCCTCCTACGGATTTCCGGGGATGCCAACGTTCGCGCGTTTCCTCGCGCATGCGGGTGGGTTTGTGGGCCCAAAGCGCTGCTTTGTCCACAGATAGACGGGCAACGCAAGACTTCTCACAAACTAAACTGGACGGTATAGTCCAATCCGCATGCCTTCCTTCCTGCCCTCTTTCGCCGCCATCCAGCGGCGGCAGCGTGTCCACGCTGCCGTCAGGGAACTCATGGCCGAGCAGGGCTTCCGGATCAGCATGGAGGCCGTTGCGGCCCGCGCCGGTTGTTCCAAGCAGACCTTGTATGCCCAGTTCGGGAGCAAGCAGGCGCTGCTGCGCAGTGTCATTGATGAGAACCTCGACCTGGCCATGGTGCGCCTGGACGAGCCCGGCGATGACTTGCGCGGTACGCTGATCGCCTTTGCGATGGAGCACCTGGCTCACCTGTGCGATCCTTCGGTCGTTGCCACCAGCCAACTGCTGACTGCCGAAGCCCACCAGTTTCCAGAGGAAGCGCAAGCGCTGTACCGAGATGGTTGTGACGCCCTGGTGCAACGGCTCGCGCATTGGCTGGCCGCCGCCATGCAACGTGGACAACTACGTCATGACGATCCGCACTTGGCCGCCGAGTTGCTGCTGAGCATGATCGTCGGCTTGGATTTTGAACGACAGCGTTTTGCCGTGCCGCACCGGCAAAGCGTGATGGCCCGCCGACGTTGGGCAGGCTTCGCCACCGATACGTTCCTCCGCGCCTTCGCCGCCGATTCTTCTGGCGCCGCGGTCTCCAAGTAAGTATTCCCAAATAAGTATTCCCAAGTCCCAACGCATTCAATTCTGACCCGGAGCTCCACGATGACCGCCCCCCGTTCCGTCGCCCTCCTCTGCGCCATCACGCTGGCCCTGGCCGCCTGCAAAAAAGAAGAGCAGATGCAGATGCCCACGCCCGAAGTCGGTGTGGTCAAGGCTGCCCCGCAGTCCGTGCCGCTGACCCGTGATCTGGTCGGTCGCTTGTCGCCGTTCCGCAGCTCCGATGTGCGCGCACGCGTGCCCGGCGTGCTGCTCAAGCGTGTCTACCAGGAAGGCACCGACGTCAAGGAAGGCCAGGTGCTGTTCCTGATCGATCCGGCGCCGCTGCAGGCCTCGTTGAGCGCGGCGCAAGCCAACCTGGCCTCGGCGCAGGCGACCTATGCCAACGCCAAGGTCTCGGCCGATCGCGCGCGCCAACTGGCGCCGCAGAACTATGTGTCCAAGTCGGATCTGGACAACGCCCAGGCCGCCGAACGCAGTGCCGCGGCCGCCGTGCAGCAGGCCCGTGCCAGCGTCGACAGTGCACGCATCAACCTGGGCTACACCAAGGTCACCGCGCCGATCTCCGGACGCGCCGGCAAGCAGCAGGTCACCGAGGGCGCGCTGGTCGGCCAGGGCGACACCACCCTGCTCACCACCGTGGACCAGTTGGATCCGCTGTATGTCAACTTCTCCATGAGCGTGACCGAGATGGAAGCGCTGCGTTCGGCGCGCAACAAGGGCGGCGTGCAGCTGACCAGTCCCGGCAATGCCAAGGTGCAGGTGGTGCTGACCGATGGCACCGTGTATGAAGAAGAAGGCACGTTGGATTTCTCCGGCGCGGTCGCCGATCCGGCCACCGGCGCGATCCAGTTGCGCGCGCGCATCCCCAACCCCAAGGCGGCGTTGCTGCCGGGCATGTTTGTCACCCTCAAGGCGACCCTGGGCGAGCGCACCAACGCTTTCGTGATCCCGCAGGAAGCCGTGCTGCGTGACGCCACCAGCGCTTACGTGCTGACCGTGGGCGCCGACGGCAAGGTGACGCGCAAGAACGTCATCGTCGACAACCCGCATGAAGGCAAGTGGGTGGTGACTTCCGGTCTGGCCGCCAACGACCAGGTGATTGTCTCGGGCGTGCAGAAAGTCCAGGACGGTGCGCAGGCCAAGGCCACGCCGTGGAAGCCCGCCGCCGCTCCCGGCACTCAGCCGGCCGCCGGCGCCCCTGCTGCGGGCGCCGCCGCGGCGACTGACGCTGCACCTGCCGCCGACGCCAAGCCGGCCGCAGACGCCGCGCCTGCCGCCGATACGAAGTAAGGATTTTCCCCCATGCCTAAATTCTTTATCGACAAACCCATCTTCGCCTGGGTGGTGGCGATCCTGATCTCGCTTGGCGGCGTGATCGCGATCTTCGGCCTGGGCGTTGAGTCGTATCCCAACATCGCGCCACCGCAGGTGGTGGTCAACGCAACCTACCCCGGCGCCAGCGCCGAGACCACCGAGCAGGCGGTGACCCAGGTCATCGAGCAGCAGCTCACCGGTATCGACAACCTGCTGTACTTCAGCTCCTCGTCCAACTCCAACGGCGGCGCCAGCATCACGCTGACCTTCCAGACCGGTACCGATCCGGACATCGCCCAGGTGCAGGTGCAGAACAAGGTGGCCCTGGCGCAACCGCGTTTGCCCACCGAAGTGGTGCAGCAGGGTGTGGTGGTGGCCAAGGCCAACGCCGGCTTCCTGATGGTGGCGGCGCTGCGTTCAACCAATCCCTCGGTGGATCGCAACCAGCTCAACGACATCATTGGTTCGCGCGTGCTGGATCAGATTGCGCGTATTCCCGGTGTCGGCAACACCCAGCAGTTCGGTAGCGAATACGCCATGCGTATCTGGATGGACCCGAACAAGCTGCAGGGTTTTGGCCTGTCCACCACCGAAGTGCTGAATGCCATCCGTGGCCAGAACGTGCAGTTCGCCGCCGGTTCGATCGGCGCCGATCCCGCACCGGAAGGCCAGGGCTTTACCGCCACGGTCACCACCGAAGGCCGCTTCACCTCGCCGGAGCAGTTCGAGAACATCATCCTGCGCGCCGACCTGGACGGCACCACGGTACGCCTGAAAGACGTGGCGCGGGTCGGCATCGGCGCCACCAGCTACGGCTTTGACACGCAGTGGAACGGTGCGCCCACCGGCGGCTTCGCGGTCATGCTGCTGCCCGGCGCCAACGCGCTGAACGTGGCCGGCGCCATCCGCGCCAAGATGGACGAGTTGCAGCCCAGCTTCCCGCAGGGCGTGACCTGGTTCTCGCCGTATGACAGCACCTCGTTCGTGCGCATCTCGATCGAGGAAGTGGTCAAGACCCTGTTCGAGGCCGTGGTGCTGGTGTTCCTGGTGATGCTGATCTTCCTGCAGAACATCCGCGCGACGATCATCCCCACCCTGGTCATCCCGGTCGCCCTGCTCGGTACCTTCCTGGGCATGACGGTGATCGGCTTCACCATCAACCAGCTGACCCTGTTCGGCATGGTGCTGGCCATCGGCATCGTGGTCGATGACGCGATCGTGGTCATCGAGAACGTCGAACGCATCATGACCGAGGAAAAGCTGCCGCCCAAGGAAGCCACCCGCAAGGCCATGGACCAGATCACCGGCGCGGTGATCGCGATCACCGTGGTGCTGTCGGCGGTGTTCATTCCCTCGGCGCTGCAAGGCGGTTCGGCTGGCGAAATCTACAAGCAGTTCGCACTGACCATCGCCATTGCCATGGTGTTCTCGGCGTTCCTGGCGCTGGGCTTCACCCCGGCGCTGTGCGCGACCCTGCTCAAGCCCACCGAGCATCACAAGTCCAACATCATCTTCCGCACCTTCAACAAGTACTACGACAAGGTCCAGCACACCTACGTCGGCCACATCGGCAGCGCGGTCAAACATGCGCCGCGCTGGATGATCGCCTTCGCCGGCCTGGCTTTGTTGTGCGGCTTCCTGTTCACCCGCATGCCGGGCAGCTTCCTGCCGGAAGAAGATCAGGGCTATGCGCTGGCGATCGTGCAGCTGCCGCCGGGTGCGTCGATGGAGCGCACCCAGCGCGTCTTCACCCAGGTGCGCAGCAAGCTGGAGAAGATGGAAGGCTACGAAGGCATGATGCAGGTCACCGGCTTCAGCTTCGTCGGCCAGGGTGAGAACGTCGGCATGGCCTTCATCAAGCTCAAGGACTGGAGTGATCGCGATGTCGATGCGGCCACCTTCATCCAGCAAGCCAATGGCGCGCTGTTCGGAATCAAGGAAGCCAGCATCTTCGTGGTCAACCTGCCCACGGTGAACGGTCTGGGCCAGTTCGGCGGCTTTGACATGTACCTGCAGGATCGCACCGGCCAGGGCCAGGCGGCCCTGACCCAGGCGCGCAACATCCTGTTGGGCAAGGCCGCGCAGAAGCAGGATCTGCTGACTGGCGTGCGTCCGAACGGACTGGAAGACTCGCCGCAGCTCAAGCTGACCGTGGATCGCGTGCAGGCGCAGGCGATGGGCCTGCAGGTCAATGACATCTACAACGCCATCGGCCTGATGCTGGCGCCGGTGTATGTCAACGACTTCTTCTACGAAGGCCGCATCAAGCGTGTGTCGATGCAGGCGGACTCGCCTTACCGCACCGGTCCGGACTCGCTGTCCAACTTCTACACGCCCAGCAGCTTGCAGAACGGCGCGATGATTCCGCTCAGCAACGTGGTCAAGGCCGAGTGGGAAACCAACTCGCCGTCGCTGACCCGCTACAACGGCTACGCGGCGGTGAATATCGTCGGCTCGCAGGCACCCGGTCGCAGCTCGGGCGAAGCGATGAAGGCGATGGAAGACATCGTCGAGCAGGATCTGCCGCAGGGCTTCGGCTTTGACTGGACCGGCATGTCGTACCAGGAAATCCTGGCCGGCAATACCGCGACCCTGCTGCTGGTGCTGTCGATCGTGGTGGTGTTCCTGTGCCTGGCGGCGTTGTACGAGAGCTGGTCGATTCCGGTCTCGGTGTTGCTGGTGGTGCCATTGGGTGTGCTGGGTGCGATTGTGTTCGCGCTGGCGCGCAACCTGCCCAATGACATCTTCTTCAAGATCGGCCTGATCACCATCATCGGCCTGGCGGCGAAGAACGCGATTCTGATCGTGGAGTTCGCGGTCGAGCAGCGACGTGAAGGCAAGACCCTGCGTGATTCGGTGATTGAGGCGGCACGCCTGCGCTTCCGCCCGATTCTGATGACCTCGTTCGCCTTCATCATGGGCGTGTTGCCGATGGCCATCTCCACCGGCGCCGGCGCCAACGCCCGTCATGCGATTGGTACCGGCGTGATCGGCGGCATGGTGTTCGCCACCTTCTTGGGCCTGCTGTTGATTCCGGTGTTCTTTGTCGCGGTGCGACGGATGCTGGGCGACAAGATGGACGAGCCTTCCAAGGAGTTCATGGCTCATCATCGCGAGCCGACTTCGCGCTGAGGCGGTCATCGCTAGTCAAAGAAAACCCCGGCTCCGGCCGGGGTTTTTCTTTGCGGGTACCCACATCGCCGTCGCCCGCTACCACTGGAAGCGCACGCCCGCCGAACCGCTGATCTCCTGATCACGCTCATCGCTCAGGTCGGTGCCCAGCCGCAGCCAGGTATTCCAACCGTGGCCAAAGTTGCCCTGCACGCCCACGTCCAAGGTCGGCAAGGATTTGGGCACCAGATGATCGACCTGGTCGGTATTGAACTGCATGGCCGCATTGCCGGCGCGCCGCCACCAGTTCACTTCCACGAACGGCGAGAAACCGCCCGGTTTGTCTGGCACGCCGTACAGCCGTGCGCCAATCCGCGCTGCCCAGTCCGAACGGGTCAGATCGACAATCTGGGTGTGGCTGCTGTCGAGCAGGCCATCGGTGTCCAGATTCACCCGCACGTATTGCAGTTGCGGCTCCAGCACGATGCGCTTGCCCAGGGCAATGGCGTAGCCTGCCTCCAGCGAGGCCGCCCAGCCCTTGGCGTCGTAGTCGGCGTGGTAGCCGGCGCTGCCGTCGACCTCGTTGTCGAAGCGGTTGTACTGCAACCAGCCATCGACATAAGCACCCAGCAGCGTATCCGGATTGCCGAACCAGGTGGCGTAGAGGCCCAGGCCATAGCCGGTCACCTGCGCATTGCCTCGAGCCGGATTGATGACGGCCTGGGTATCGGTGTCGGCTTGTCCGTATTGCAGGAAGGCACCGGCACGCAGCACGCTGCCACCGCCGCTGCGATGCCGCAGAAGGTCCACACCGGTCTGCAGGCGCCAACTGTTGCTGCGCAGTTGCACCAGGCCGTCATGGGTTTGGGTGTTGGCTTCCACGCCGTTGACATTGGCCCACAACGGCCCACGCTCCTGGTCGTCGCTGTCCAGAGTCGGGTCCGGCTCGCCCTGGCGCTGATGCAGCGTATGCACCAGCATGCGTTCGGCCATGAAGCGGTTGCCGACAAATCCCCCAATTTCCGGGCGCAGGATCGGCAACGGCGCGGCCGGTTCGCTGGACTCGCTGCGCAGGTACCAGTCGCCGTCATTGGGGTCGCTCAAGCCACCATGGAAGAGCAGATACTCGTGCGATCCGGCGACCACACGGTTGACCAGTGCAAACGCACCCGCCTCGGACACCCCGTCAGGCGTGACGTCGACCACGCGGATGCCGTCGCCGTCGGTCACCTGCCCTGCTCCGCCCACGGCGTTGATCTGCAAACCCGTCATGCCGCCACCTTCGCCGCGACGCACGCCATCGACGACCAGCTGATCGGATTGGGTGTTGAGATCACCCCCATTGAGGAAGGTCTCCAACTGCACCAACCCGCCAAAGGTGTAGAAGCTGCCTTGCTTCACTACGAGCCGGTCGGCGGCCACGCCATTGAGCAGACTGACCGTGCCACGATTGGCCAGGTTGCCGGCGACGGTGAACACGGCATCGGGTTCGCTGGCCAGCGCCGGCAAGGCATTGCCCACGCCAATGAACCCTTCATTGGTCACGTTGCCGATGATGGAACCATAGCCACCCAGCGCAGCGCCCGCCGCCACGCCGACCGCGCCATTGCGCAGCACCGCTTGCGGATGCGCGCTGTCGCCCACCACCAACGAACCCGCGCGCACTTGCGTGCCACCGGTGTGACTGCCGCCGTAGTTGAGGATCAGCACGCCGTCGCCGGTCTTGATCAGCATGCCGTTGCCGTCGATGTTCTGGCTCAGCTTGTTGCGCGAACCGACCGTTTCAATCGCGCCATTGCCTTGGGCCAGGTGGAAGCTGCGATCCGAATCGAAGGACGCGGTCAGCCGCAGGGTACCGCCGTCGAAGGACACCCCACCACTGACCGCGCCCAGTGCCGAATCGTTGCCCACACTGACCGTGCCGCTATCCAGGAACGTACCGCCGCTGTAGCTGTTGCTGCCGCTGAGCGTGAGCACGCCGCTGCCGAGTTGCCGCAGTGAGCCGGTGCCGCTGACCGTGCCGGCAAAGCTCACTGCGTTACTGCGGAAGAACGCCAGTTCGCCATTGGCGAGCACATTGCCGGCCAGGCTGCCGGTGGCGCCGCCATTGCCCAGCCGCAGTTGTCCTGCTTGTATCGTGGTCAGGCCGGTATAGGTCTGGTCGGCGCTGAGCACCAAGGTGTTGTTCTGCTGCTTGGTCACCGCGCCGCTGCCGCTGACCACACCTTCGTACAGCAGGTTGTCGCTGCGATTGACGATGAGCTCACCGGCATTGCTGATGTTGCCCAGCACGCTGCCGGTTGCACCGCCCTGCCCCAGCATCAACTTGCCAGAGGCAATCGTGGTGCCGCCGGTGTAGCCCTGGTTGGCGCTCAGCGTGAGCGTACCGGCGCCGCGTTGCACCAGCGCGCCCGCGCCCACGACCGTGCCGGCGAAGGTCACATCGTTGCTGCGCGCAAAGGCCAGGGTGCCGTTGTTCTGGATGCTGCCGAGCACGTTGCCGGTGGTGCCACCGTTGCCAATTTGCAGGGTGCCGGCATCAATCTGGGTGTTGCCGGCGTAGACGTTGTCGGCCGACAACACCAAGGTGCCCTGGCCTTGTTTGATCAGTCCGCCATCACCGGAGATCACATGATTGAGCGAGCCAGTATGGCCGTTGGTATCAAAGCGACCCGCCGCAGTCAGCACGATGTTGCGCGCTGCGCCCACGCCAAAATCCGCGCCCCAACGCAGGGTGCCGCCGCCCAGCATCAAACCGCCGGCAGCCGTGCCCAGGTTGGCATCGCGACTGACTTCCAGCACGCCGGCGCCGAGGAAGGTACCGACCGCATAGCGGTTGTCGCCGGTCAATATCAGCGTGCCTGCACCCAGCTTGTTCAAACCACCCGGCCCGCTGAGCTGGCCCGACCAGGTCAATGTGGTGTTGGCCGCCGGGCTGAGTGCACCGTGCGATTTCCCCAACACCAGACCACGATCCGTGCTGAAGCTGCCGGTGCTGATCAGCGTGCCCGCGTTCAACTCCACTGCCGTGGCGGCCGCGCCCAGGTTGGCGTTGCTGGCGATCTGCAGGACGCCACCTTCGATCAGGGTGCCGCCGCTGTAGGTGTTGGCGCCATTCAAGATCAAGGTGCCGCGGTCGCGCAGGATCAGCTTGGCAGCTCCATTGACGCCATCGGCCAACACCGCATCCACCGTGGCTTCGCCGCGGTTGTAGACACGCACGACCGATTCAGCCGCGTCCAGACCAATCTGGTGGCCATCGCCGGTGACGTGGTAGCCGGCCGTGCTGAACTGCATGCCGGAGATGTTGACGTCTTCGCCCAAGGTCACAGTGCCCGGGCTGACGCTGAATACCGCAAAGCCACTCTGCCAAGACAGATTGGCGTTGCCGTCCACGTTGGTCCAGTGCGACTGGCTGTTGTTCCAGACCGCGCTGCCACCATCGATGACACCGTCTGAGCTGGTGTCGGCGCCATCCCAGAACTGCAAGGCAAAGCCGCCGCGGCTGACCACCAGGTTGACCTGCTGATCGATGCTGGTCTGCACCGCCACTTCGCTGCCGACGATGCCGGTGGGTAACGTGCCCAGCAGCAAGCCGTTGTTGGTCAGCGCGCCGCCATAGTTGATCAGCCGATACACGCCGTCACCAAAGCCGCCGACGTTGCTGACGTTGACCGTGCCATCCAGGGTCAGATTCCCAGCCACTTCGATCAGATCATTGGTATCGCCACCGATCACATCGGGCAGGCCCAGTTCGTAATCCAGGATGGAACCGCTGTTGAGCAGCAAACCGCCCACGTGCAGTGTGCCTGGGCTATCGCCGGGGGCAAGGTGGCCGCCATTGGCCACGGTGAGCAGACCGGCCACGCTGCCCACGCCGGTGAGGCTGGCACCGTTGTTCACCTGCGCATCGCCAGCGACACTGCCATCCAGTTGCAGCGTTCCGCCCGCGACGGTGGTCACGCCGGTGTAGGTATGCGTGGCCGTCAGCACCAGCGTGCCGCTGCCGTTCTGGGTGAGACGACCGCTGCCGGAGACCACGCCGTTGTAGGCGACGGAATCGTTGCGCGCAAACAGCAGATGGCCCTGGTTGACGACATCACCACTGAGCCGGCCGCTGGTGCCCGCGCCCACCTGCAAGGTGCCAGCCGAAATCAAGGTGCCACCGGTATACGTCTGATTGCCGGTCAGCACCAAGGTGCCAGGGCCGCGCTGCTCCAGGCTGCCACTGCCGCTGACCACGCCGCCGTAGCTGATGTTGTCGGAGCGATGGAAAATCAGCGCGGCGTTATTGAGCACATCGCCGCTGAGGCTGCCCACGGCGCCGCCATTGCCGATCTTGAGTGAGCCGGCCGCCACCGTGGTCTGGCCGGACTCATTGAGGGAACCGAGCAAGGTGAGCATGCCCGGACCTTGTTGAGTGAAGGCACCGGTGCCGGTGATGTTGCCGGCATAGCTGACGTTATCGGCGCGGTTGAAGATGACCCGGCCGTTGTTGGCGATATTGCCGGTCAACGCGCCGCTGTTGCCACCGGCACCCACTTGAAGACTCACGCCGGTCAGCACGCTGGTGCCGCCACTGTAGTTGTTGTTGCCGGTCAGGGTGAGTTTGCCCGGCCCCTGCTGAGTAAGCGTGCCGGTGCCACTGACGACGCCGGCATAGGTGGTGTCGTCACTGCGGGCGAAGATCAGCCCCGCATTGTTGAGGATGTTGCCCAGCACCGAGCCGGTCGTGGTGGTCGAGCCCAACTGCAGGATGCCGCCGCTGACCGTGGTACCGCCGCTGTAAGTGTGGTCACCGGTCAGCACCAGGCGGCCGGGTCCTTGCTGCACCAGATTGCCACTGCCGCTGATGATGCCGTCATAGCCCGCCACATCGCTGCGCGCAAAGATCAGCGTGCCGTTGTCAATGATGTTTCCCAGCACACGACCGGTCGTGCCGCCGGCGCCAACTTGCAGGCTGCCGGCCGCAATGGTGGTGCCGCCCAGATAGCCATTGAGCCCGGTCAGCACCAGGCGTCCGCTGCCCTGCTTGGTCAGTGCGCCATCTCCCTGGATCGCAGTGGCCACGGTGACGTTGTTGGCTTGCGTGTCGATGCGACCGCCGATTGCTTCAATCAACAGGTTGCGGGTGGCCGGCAAGGTGAAGCTGGCATCCAGGCGCAGCGTGCCGCCGGCCAGTTCCAGGCTGCCGCTGCTGGCACCCAGGTTGTTGTCGGCGCGGATGCCGAGCACACCCTCGGTGATGCGGGTGCCACCCAGATAGGTATTGATGCCGCTGAGCACCAGCGTGCCGGCATCTGCCTTGACCAGGCTGCCTTCGCCGCCCACCACGCCAGCCAGACTCATGCTGGTGCCGGCGGCGGGTTCAAAGTCGCCGCCCTCACCGGACAAGGTGAAGGCGCGGCTGCTGTTGATGTTGCCGCTGCCCGCCAAGATGGCGCCTTCCAGTGTCACGCCACCGCCGGCAGCGCCAAGCGCAGTGTCGGCATTGATGCGTACGCTGCCATCGCGGATCGTGGTGCCACCGCTGTAGGTGTTGACGCCGGTCAGCACCAGCGTGCCCAAGTCCGTCTTGAGCAGATGCATGGGCGCGCCACCATCGACCAGTTTCACCGCGACGGTCGCGGTCACGTTCGGGTCCACACGCAGCACGGTGTCGTTGGCGCCGGCCAAGGCGAACGTGCCGGTGACCACGTAGCCGTCGGTGCGGAACTGTGCGCCGCTGAAGTTGGCGTTCTGCGCCAGGCTGACCGTGCCGGCCGTGCCCTGGAATACCGCAAAGCCGCTCTGCCACGGTGCGTTGACCGCACCATCGGAACCGGTCCAGTGGCTGTCCACTGCATTCCAGTTCGACGTGCCGCCGTCAATCGCGTTGTTGCCCACCAGGTTGGGGCCATCCCAGAACTGCAGATCGAATCCGCCCTGGGTGACGATCAGATTGATCTGGCTGGCGATGCTGGTTTGCAGCAGAAGTTCACCGGGGGTGAACACGCCGGGCAACAAGCGAAAGTTGAGTCCGTTGTTGGTCAGCGTGCCGCTGTAGTTGAACAGCCGGTACACGCCGTATCCGAAGCCGCCAGCATCGCGAATATTGAGGTTGCCATCGAGGGTCAGATTACCGTTGACCACGGTAAGGTCGTTGACTGTGCCACCGACAATGTCAGGCAAGCCCAGCTCATAGTCCAACTCAGAGCTGGCGTTGAGCACCAGCGAACCCAGCGTGAGTGTGCCGGGACTGGTGCCCGGCGCCAGGATGCCACCGCTGGCCACATTCACCGCGCCGGCCACCGTGCCATTGCCGCCAAAGGTTGTGCCGCTGTTGACTTGCACGCCGCCGGCCAGCGAACCGGTGAGCAGCAGACTGCCATTGGCCACCGTGGTCAGTCCGCTGTAGGTGTTGGCGCCCCCCAGAATCAGCCGGCCGCTGCCGGCCTGACGCAGCGTGCCGCTGCCACTGATGACGCCGGCATGGCTGTAGCTGTCATTGCGATTGAACACCAGCGCGCTGTTGTTGCTGATGTTGCCTGCCACGCTGCCGGCATTGCCGCCGTCGCCAATCTGCAGCGTGCCGGCAGTGATGCCGGTGCCGCCGGTGTGGGTGTGGTCATTCAACAGGAACAGGGTGCCGCTGCCGGCCTGGGTCAGCGAGCCGCTGCCGCTGACCACGCCGTCATAGGCGATGCCATCGCTGCGGTTGAACACCAGGGCGCCGCTGTTGCTTACATTGCCCTGGATGAAACCGCTGGTGCCGCCATTGCCCACCTGCAGCGTGCCGGCGGCAATCGTGGTCCCGTCGATATAGGTGTTGTCGTTGGTGAGGATGAGCGTGCCGCTGCCTTGCTTGTCCAACGCGGTCTCGCCGCTGATGACGCCGGTGACGGTCACCGTATTGGCCTGAGTATCCAGGGTGTTGGTGCCGCCGGCACCCTCCAGCACGAGGTTGCGGGTCAGCGCAAAGCTGCCGTCCAGCCGCAGCGTGCTGTTGCGTAACAGCACCCGAGTGGTGGCCGCGCCCAGGTTGCCATTGTTGGCCACGACCAGCGTGCTGCCACCGCGCACCTGGGTGCCATTGACGCTGCTATAGGTGTTGGCGCCGGTAAGCGTGAGCGTGCCTCGGCCAAACACGGACACCTCACCGGTACCGCTGATATCGCCGGCAAACGTGGTGGCGTCGGAACGATTGAACAACAAGACGCCATTGTTGACGACATCACCCAGGATGCTGCCGCTGGTGCCAGCCGCGCCGATCTGTAGCGTGCCCGCGCTGACGGTGGTGCCACCGGTGTAGGTGTTGTCCGCGCTCAACACGGTGATGCCGGCGCCGGTCTTGGTCAGACCGCCGCTGCCACTGATGACCCCGCGCAAGGTGGCGCCGTTGGCATCCTCCAGCGTGCCGCCATTGCTGGTGATGGTGATCAGGCGTGAGCTGTCAAAGCCGGCACCGGTATGCAGCGTGCCACCATCAAAATGCAGGGCGCCGCTGGCCGCGCCCAGACGATTGTCCTGCGCCGCATCCAGCACGCCGGCCTCCAGTGTGGTGCCGCCGCTGTAAGAGTTGGATGCGTTGAGCTGGGTGACGCCGGTGCCGCGCTGGATGAAGGCGCCCGTGCCACTGATGCTGCCATCGATGATCAGTTGATTTGAGCGGTTGATCACCAGCGTGCCGTTGTTGACGATATCGCCCAGCACCGAACCGGTGGTCCCCCCGCCGCCAATGCGCAGGAAGCCACCACTGATCGTCGTGCCGCCGGTATAGGTGTTGTCGGCGGTCAGCGCCAGCGTGCCGCCATCGATCTTGGTCAGTGAACCGGGCCCGCTGATCACCCCAGAGACGGTGAATACGCCGCCGGTCGGTGATGACACGGTTCCGCCGCTACCTTCCAGGCTGACGGGCCGGCTGATCGTCAAATTGGAGGGCGAGGCCAAGGTACCTCCATCCATCTCCAGCACGGTGCCTGCCGCTCCCAGAGAAGCGTCACCCGTCGTGATTCGCAGCGTGCCACCTTCGATCCGCGTGCCACCGGTGTAGGTGTTGGTATGCGACAGCACAAGGGTGCCGGCATCGCGTTTGATCAGTTTGCTGGTACCGGTCAGTACTAGCGATATCTCGGCCGTGATGCCGGCGTTGGCGCGCAATACAAACTCCGGCCCGGTACTGGTCACGGTAAAGGCGCCGCTATGCACCAGATAGCCGTTGCTGAGGAACTGCATGCCGGTGGCCGAAACGTCTTGCGTCACGCTAACGCTGCCGCCAGTGCCTTGGAACACGGCAAAGCCGCCCTGCCAAGGCGCATTGACCGCGCCGGTGCTGTTGGTCCAGTTGGAGGCGGCGTTGTTCCAGGAGCCGGTACCGCCATTGATGACACCGTTACCGGTGGTATTGGCGCCATCCCAGAACTGCAGGGCCAAGCCGCCCTGGCTGACAATCAGGTTGATCTGGTTGGCCACATTGGTCTGCAGCAGCAGGTCGCCGGCCACCACGCCGCTGGGCAGGCTGCCAAACTGCAAGCCATTGTTGGTCAGCGTGCCGCCGTAATTGAACAAGCGATACACGCCATCGCTGAAACCACCCAGGTTGACGAGATTGAGGTTGCCGTCCAGGGTCAGGTTGCCGCCTACCGAAATCAAATCGTTGGCGGTACCGCCCACGATGTTGGGCACGCCCAGTTCAAACGCCAGTTGCGAGCTGTCATTGAGCAGCAGCGAATCGAAGGTCAGCGTGCCGGCGCTGTTGCCCGGCGCAAGGATGCCGCCACCGGCCACTGTCACCAGCCCGCCGACGCTGCCGACCCCGCCCAGGGTCGCGCCACTGTTGACCTGCACCGCACCGGCCAGACTGCCATCCACATGCAATTGGCCGGCGTTGACGCTGGTCAGACCCGTCAGCGTGTTGGCGCCGCTCAAGGTGAGCGTGCCAGCGCCGATTTGATTGAGCGTGCCGCTGCCGCTGATGATGCCGGCGTAGCTGAGGTTGCCATCGCGATTGAAGTTGAGCACACCGTTGTTGGTGATATTGCCGACCACGCTGCCGCCGAGGCCATCGCCAATCTGCAAGGTGCCGGCACTGATCAGCGTGCCACCCGTATACGTGTTGGCGCGCGGCAGAATCAGCGTGCCGGCGCCGCGTTGTTCCAGGCTTCCGCTGCCGCTGACGGTGCTGCCCTGTGTATAGCTGTCGGTGCGCTGGAAAATCAACGCGCCGTTGTTGACGATATCGCCGCTGATGGAACCGGCGGTGCCGCCATCGCCCACGCGCAGGCTGCCGGCCGACACGGTGGTACTGGTCTGGCTGACATTGCCCAGCAGTTGCAGCTCGCCTGCGCCCAGCTTGATCAGGCTGCCGCTGCCGGCGATGGCGCCGCTCAGGCTGACGTTGTCGCTGCGGTTGACGCTCAGGCTGCCATTGTTGGTGATGTCGCCCACCACCATGCCGGCGGTGCCGCCCGTGCCCAGCGCCAGACTGGCGCCGCTGTTGATGGTGGTGCCGCCGGTGTAGCTGTGGTTGGCGGTGAAGGTCAGCGCGCCGGGACCTTGCTGGGTGAGCGAACCGCTGCCGCTGATGGTGCCGGCAAAACTGACGGCATTGTTGCGCGCGAAGATCAGCGCGCCGTTGTCGACGATGTTGCCCAGCACCGAACCCGTGGCCGAGTTGGAGCCCAACTGCAAGGTGCCGCCCGCAATCAAGGTACCGCCGGTGTAAGTGTGATCGGCGGTCCATACCAAGCGGCCCGGACCCTGCTGAATGACATTGCCGCTGCCGGAGATGACCTGGTCGTAACCCAGCACATCACTGCGTGCGAACACCAGCGTGCCGTTGTCCACCACCGCGCCCAGCAAGCTCCCCGTGGTGCCGCCGGTACCGATTTGCAGCGTGCCGGCAGCGACCGTGGTCAGGCCGGTGTAGAGCTGATTGTCGACCAGCGTCAATGTGCCCGCGCCGGCCTTGGTGAAGGCACCACTGCCATGCATGGCCTGGCTGAGCACACTGGTGTTGCCATTGGTGTCGATGGTGCCGCCGCCGGCCTCCAGGGTAATCAGACGGGTCGCGGCCAGGTTGAAGCTGGCGTCCAGCCGCAAGGTACCGCCCGCAAACGTAAGGCCGCTGCCGCTGTTGCCCAGATGACCGAGCAGACTGACCGCCAGCACGCCGCCGCTCAAGCGCGTGCCACCGGCATAGGTATTGACGTCGCCACTGAACACCAGGGTGCCGGCATCTTGTTTGTCCAACATGCCCGGCCCACTGATCACGCCTGCCAGGCCCAAGGTGGTGCCGGCGGCCGGGGCAATGACGCCACCGTCCGCGCCCAGCACTACCGCACGGGTGTTGCCAAAGCTGCTGGTCGTGGCGAGCGCACCGGCATTGATCGACAGCGCACTACCCGAGGCACCCAGCGCGGCATCGGCGCCTACTTGCAAACGCCCGCCTTCAATGGCGGTGCCGCCGGTATGGCTGTTGGCTGTACCGATAATCAGCGTGCCGGCATCGGTCTTGAGCAGCCGCACCGCACCAGCCGTGCCGTCTCTCAATGCGGCATTGAGCGTGGCGCTGACGCCCGCATCCACGCGCAGCACCGTGTCCGCAGCATTGCCTTGCAGGCTGAAGCTGCCACCTTCCAGCACATAGCCGTCGGTGCGGAACTGCGCGCCGGTAAAGCCGATGTCCTGGCCCAGCGTTACGGTGCCGGCCGCGCCTTGGAACACCGCAAAATTTCCCAACCATTGCGTGTTGGCATCACCGGCGCCATTGGTCCAGCGTGGCGCGCTGGTCTCCCACACGCCGCTGCCACCATCAATCACGCCATTGGGCGTGAGGTTGGCGCCGTCCCAGAACTGCAAACCAAATCCGCCCGCGCTCACCAGCAAGTTGACCTGGTTGGCAATGCTGGTCTGCACCACCAGGTCCGCCGCGCTGAAGCCCGAGGGCAGACTGCCAAACAACAGCCCGTTGTTGGTCAACGTGCCGCCGTAGTCGAACAGCCGATACACGCCGTTGCCAAACGCACCGACATTGACGACATTGAGATGGCCGTCCAGGGTCAGATTGCCGGCCACGCTGACCAGATCATTGACGCCGCCGCCAACCACGTTGGGCAAGCCCAACTCGTACTCCAGGATCGAGTCCGGATTGAGGACCAGGCTGGCCATACTCAACGTGCCGGGACTGGTGCCTGGCGCCAGCGTGCCGCCATTGGCCACGGTTACCGCACCGCCGATGTTGCCAGTGCCGCCCAGCGTGGCGCCCGAGTTGACCTGCACCAGGCCGGCCAGCGACCCGGTGACCAGCAGACGACCGGCAGACACCGTAGTCGCGCCGGTGTAGGTGTTGGCCCCGCTCAAGGTCAACGCACCCGCACCTTGCTTGTTCAAGGTGCCAGTGCCGCTGATGATGCCGGCATAGCTCAGGCTGTCGCCGCGATTGAATACCAGCGCGCCGTTGTTGCTGATGTTGCCCGCCACACTGCCCGAGGTGCCTCCCGCCCCCAATTGCAGGGTGCCAGCGCTGATGCTGGTGCCGCCGCTGTAGCTGTGGTTGCCGGTAAGCACCAAGGTGCCCGGCCCGGCCTGAGTCAACGTGCCTGTGCCGCTGACCAGACCATCAAACGTGAGGCTGCCACTGCGATTGAACACCAGCGCGCCGTTGTTGCTGATATTGCCCAGCAGGCTGCCGCCCGCGCCGCCATTGCCAATCTGCAAAGTGCCGGCGGCAATCGTGGTACCGCCGATGTAGCTGTTGGCGCCGGTCAGGATCAGGCTGCCGCTGCCATCCTTCTGCAAGCCCGACTCACCGCTGATGACGCCGGTGATGGTGGTGGTGTTGGCCAGCGTATCGATGTGGTTGTAATTGCCCACGCCTTCGAGCACGAACGCGCGGACCAGGTCAAAGCTGGACGTGAGCCGCAGCGTACTGCCATTGCGTAGCAGCACCCGGTTGCTGGCCGCGCCCAGGTTGGCGTCGCTGCCGACAATCAAGGTGCTGCCTTCGCGCACCTGGGTGCCATTGACGTGGCTGTAGGTATTGACCCCGCCCAAGGTCAGCGTACCGCCGCCGATGACACTGACCTCGCCACTGCCACTGATGATGCCGGTGAAGCTGCTGGCATCGGCGCGATCAAAAATCAGCGCGCCATTGTTGCTGATGTTGCCAAGCAGACTGCCGCTGGTACCGCCATCGCCCACCCGCAACGTGCCAGCGGCAATGCTAGTACCGCCGGTGTAGCTGTTGTCTGCGGTCAGCACGGTGACGCCAGCGCCGAGCTTGGTCAGTCCGCCAACACCGGAGAACACGCCGCGGAAGGTCGCGCCGCTGGCGTCATCCAGACTGCCGCCGCCGACCGCCAGGCTGACCGCGCGTGAGGAATCAAACCCGGCGCCGGTGCGCAGCGTACCGCCGTCAAAACTCAAACCACCTGCCGCTGCACCCAGGCGCGTATCGGTCGAGGCAACCAATACGCCGCCATTGAGGCTAGTGCCGCCGGCATAAGTATTGAGTCCTGTCAGCGTGGTCGTACCCGTGCCTTGCTGGGTCAGCGCGCCCGTGCC
>Ga0160448_100087_pt1 | contig 53027 bp, 47 predicted proteins | sample HID1973M_E1MG_FD_108269 | JGI IMG/M metagenome (GOLD analysis project Ga0160448, IMG submission 108269) | Enriched mosquito-associated microbial communities from UW Madison campus, WI, USA - HID1973M_E1 MG | ecosystem: Host-associated > Arthropoda: Insects > Digestive system > Unclassified ...
AATTCGTGCTTCCACAAAATCGTTTGCACCAGAACCGCTGTGCATAGGGCTCCTTGGTCCTTGTCGGACGTAGCGGCGGTCCACCGGGTAGTGAGCTCGACTATGCAGGACCGGGTGTCAACAATTTGCATGCGGGCAGGCCGTATCTGCTCGCAGAAAGGTCGCTAGCTGCTTGATTTGACAGCGCCTTGGCGGCGTTTCCCTGCTGTAGGTTGAACGAGCTGCTCCACGGCCTCGCTCACTAGCGCGCGCAACCATTGATGCGCCGGGTCGTGCCGGTAGCGCACATGCCAGGCCATTTCCAATGGGAAAGTACCCAGGTCCACCGGCGTGGGCAGCACCTTCAAACGCTTGTCGCGCGCCAGGCGACGGCAAATCTGGATGGGCAAGGTGGCGCAGTAGTCGGTGGCGGCGATCAGTTCGGGTATCGCCAGGAAGTGGGTGACCGACACCGCCACTTCGCGGCGCAGGCCCTGTTGTTCCAAGGCCTGGAACAAACCCGCGCGCAGGCGCCCCGGCGGCAGGACGTTGACGTGTTTGAGCTGCTCGTATTGCTTGCGGCTCATGCGCTTGTCGACCGTGGGGTGGTCTGCCCGGACTACGCAGGCTAGGCCGTCATCCATCAGGTGCTGCACCACCAGGTTGTCAGGCGGGTCGATGATCCGGCCCAGCACCATGGCGGTGGCGCCGGAACTCACGCCGGTCTCCGCCAGGTCGGTGCCATAAGGCGTCAAACGCAGGCGGATACCCGGCGCGCGTTGCCGCAGCAAGGTCACCAGACCGGGCGCCAGCACGAACTCCACGTAGCTGTTGGGCGCCAGGGTGAACAAGCGTTCTGCCTGCGCCGGATCAAAGCCCTGCTGCCCCAGCACCAGCGCATCCAAGTTGGCGATGGCTTCGGCTATACCTGGCGCCAGCGCTTGCGCCTTTTGCGTGGGCTGCATGCCGTAGCGCTCGCGGATGAAGAGCGGGTCTTGCAGCATCTCGCGCAAGCGCACCAAGGCATTGGACAAGGCCGGCTGGGTGATGCCCAGGCGCTGCGCGGCGCGGGTGACGTTGCGCTCCTCCATCAAGGCCAGGAACACCGGCAGCAGGTTCAGGTCGTAGCGCATCCAGACATACTGCAATCGGTATATCTGGAATTCAACAAATAAATTGGCTGAATCTCTACGGCGCGCGCATCGTAGCCAGCACCGGGAAGCCGCAGTCGCAGCGACCGCCCCGCCCCCTTCCTGACCTGGAGCCTGCCATGAACACCGCCACGCCGAATCCGACTGCCCAAGCCTTGACGACCTCGCCCTCCGCCAACGGTTCGGCGCCGAGCTTGTTCGCCCCCACCCGCCTGGGCGCCATCGAGGTCAAGAACCGCATCGCCATGGCTCCGCTGACCCGCTCGCGCGCCGGCATGGACGGCGTGCAGACGCCGTTGGCGGTGCAGTACTACGGCGAGCGCGCTTCGGCGGGCCTGATCATCACCGAGGCCACCAACATCACCCAGCAAGGGCGCGGTTACGCCTACACGCCCGGGCTGTACAGCGATGCGCAGGTCGAGGCCTGGAAGCCGGTGACCGAAGCCGTGCACGCCGCAGGCGGCCGCATCGTGGTGCAGCTGTGGCACGTGGGCCGCATGTCGCACGTCAGCCTGCAAGCCGACGGCATCGCACCGGTGGCACCTTCGGCCTTGCAAGCCGGCGGCAGCGTATTCACCGAAGCCGGCCATGTGCCGCCGTCAATGCCGCGCGCGTTGGCCACGGAAGAAATCCCCGGCCTGATCGAGGACTATCGCCAAGCCGCGCTGCGCGCCAAAGCAGCGGGCTTCGACGGCGTGGAAGTGCATGCCGCCAACGGCTATCTGCTGGAGCAGTTCCTGCGCGACAGCACCAACCAACGCGATGATCAGTACGGTGGCTCGCTGGAGAACCGCGCCCGCCTGATTCTGGAAGTCACCGCAGCCGTGGCCAGTGTCTGGGGCGCGGACCGCGTGGGCCTGCGGCTGTCTCCGCTCTCCACCGCGGTGGGCAACACCCCGCTCGACAGCACGCCGATGCAAACCCACCTGTACCTGGCGCGCCGCCTGGGCGAAATGGGCCTGGCCTATCTGCACGTGGTCGAAGGCCAGCTGCACGCTGGCAATGGTGCTGACGACTTCGACTTCCAGGCGCTGCGCGCTGCCTTCGGCGGCGCCTATATCGCCAACAACGGCTACGACCGCCAGCGTGCGCTGGACACCACCGAGGCCGGACTGGCCGACATGATCGCCTTCGGCAAGGCTTACATCGGCAATCCGGATCTGGTGGAGAAGCTGCAGGCCGACACGCCGCTGTTCGATGCGCCGCAGATCGGCTACTTCGGCGGTGGTGCGGAAGGCTATACGCAGTTCACCCAAGTTGCCGCCTGAGATCATCGGCGTCCCCTGGCCCTGCCTCCGCATGGCAGCGGAGGCAGAGGCGAGGTCGGGAGCCACGCGCAACATCGCCATGATGCTGTGTCCTGGCGCCGACATATCTGGCGACGAGGGATGGGCGCAGACTGTCCGCCCTCCCCCAATGCTGGACCGCCTCATGCATACGCGCACTCTGGGCCGCAACGGCCCTACCGTTTCCGCTCTGGGCCTGGGCTGCATGGGCTTGAGCTTTGCCTACGGCCAGGGACTGGACCGCCAGCACGGCGTCGAGCTCATCCGCGCGGCGTTTGAGCGTGGCGTGACCTTCTTCGATACCGCCCAGGCCTACGGTGCGCTCAACGAGCAGATGCTCGGCGAGGCGGTGGCACCGTTCCGCGACCAGGTGGTGATTGCCAGCAAGTTCGGCTTCCGCAATGGCGAACCCAACGACGGCGTGGACAGCAGCCCCAAAAACATCCGCGCCGTGGCCGATGCCTCGCTCAAGCACCTGCGCACGGATCGCATCGACCTGTTCTACCAGCATCGCGTGGATCCGGAGGTGCCGATGGAAGACGTCGCCGGCACCGTCAAGGATCTGATTGCCGAAGGCAAGGTCAAGCACTTCGGCCTGTCCGAAGCAGGCGTGGAATCGATTCGCCGCGCGCACGCGGTGCAGCCGGTGGCGGCGTTGCAGAGCGAGTTCTCGCTGTGGTGGCGCGAACCCGAGCGCAGCGTGCTGCCGGTGTGCGAAGAGCTGGGCATCGGCTTTGTCCCCTTCAGCCCGCTTGGCCGCGGCTTCCTGACCGGCAAGATCGATGCGAACACCGTCTTTGCCGACAACGATTTCCGCAAGGGCATTCCGCGCTTTGCCGCCGACGCCATCCAGGCCAACCAGGCGTTGGTTGCCCTGCTCGGCAAGATTGCCGGTGATCGTGGCGCCACGCCCGCGCAGATCGCCTTGGCCTGGTTGCTGGCGCAGAAGCCGTGGATTGCGCCGATTCCTGGCACGACCAAAGTGCATCGTTTGGAAGAAAACATCGCCGCCGAAAAAGTGCTGCTGAGCAGCGACGACCTGCGTGAAATCGACGCGGCGCTGGCGCAGATCCAAGTGCAAGGCGATCGCTATCCTGCGGATCTGGCCGCACGCGTGGGTCGTTGAAAATCAGCAGGCATCAAGCACACGCTCGCACCTGCCTGCCGCTTCCAGGATGAGTCCGCCGCGCGCGTGCGCGTCGGTCTCATGCTGTTGGCTTCTTCCACATCATCTCCACCTTGAAGATGTAAACCTCGACCCTGCCAACCCATCCAAACGACAGGCAGGTACAAGATGAAACGCGACATTCTCAAGACGCTCAAGGCCGAGCACGATGAACTGCGCGGCCTCTTTGAAGAACTCAAGGCCACCACCGATCGCGGCGTCAAGAAACGCCAGGGCCTGCTGGAGCAGATCGAAGCCGCGTTGATTCCGCACGCCAAATGGGAAGAAAAAGTGCTCTACCCGGCCTTCAAGGAACGCGCCGATCGCGATGGCCTGCAGACCCATGCCGAAGCACTGGCCGAGCACCATGCTGTGGAAAACTCCGTGATTCCCGAAGTGCACGCCGCCGACTTCGGCACGCCCGAGTTCGCCGGTCGTTCAAAAGTGTTTGGCGAGCTGATCGATCACCACGCCAAGGAAGAGGAAGACACCATGTTCAAGATGGCGCGCAAGCTATTCAGCGCCGACGAGCGCGCGCAGCTGGATGAGGACTACGAAACCTGGAAGGCCTCGGACGGTGCGGCCAATGTGCTGGCCGCCGAGAAGGCCAAGGCCGGCTTGAAAGGCGCCTTCAAGGCATTGGCGCATTGAGCGTCGTCTGCCCTGGCCGCCAGCTACCTGCATCACGATGACGCAGCCGGCCCGGCCACTCAGCGTCGGCAAACAAAAAGGCCACTCTTGCGAGTGGCCTTTTCGTATATCGGCCCGCTGCATCAAGGGCTTATATGGTGGGCGGTACAAGTTTCGAACTTGTGACCCCTGCCGTGTGAAAGCAGTGCTCTACCGCTGAGCTAACCGCCCGAATCTCGGGGCGCGTATGTTAATCGGCCGGCCCCGGATTGGTCAAACCCTTTCTCAGACGGCGGCGGTGATCACGATCTCCACCAGCCATTCGGCATCGGCCAGACGGGCCTGCACGGTGGCGCGCGGGGGGGTGTTGCCGGGCGCGACCCACTCGTCCCAAGCCTCGTTCATGCCGGCAAAGTCGATCAAATCCTTCAGGAAGATCTCCGCGCGCAGGATCTTGGTCTTGTCAGTGCCGGCCTGGGCCAGCAGCGCGTCGATGGACGCCAGCACCTGCCGGGTCTGGCCACGGATGTCATGGCTGGCATCGTCGGCAATCTGCCCGGCCAGGTACACCACGCCATTGTGGATGGCCATCTCGGACAGGCGGGGGCCCACTTCGAAACGCTGGATCATTGATCACTCCTGAGTACTGGCACCCGTCGTGCCTGGAGGCCCAGCTTAGCTCGCGCGACGCGCCTCCGAAACCGGCGGCTCAGGTGCCCAGGCGTTCCACCCCTGGGTCAGCCGGCTTGCCCGCCGGCGCCGCATCGTCCAGCAGGCCGTCGTTGGAGGCCGGCGCGGAATGATCGGTGAGGCCGTAGCCGCCTTCGTACACGCAGATGCGATTGCGGCCTTCGTGCTTGGCCCGATACAGCATTCGGTCGGCCAGCGACAGCAGGCGCGCCAGTTCCACCCCGCCCTGCGCGGTGCTGGCAATGCCAAAGCTGGCGGTGGCGGTGAACACATGGCCGGTCTCGCGGGTATCGAGCGCGGCGATGCGCGCACGACACTCGTCCGCCACGCGCGTGGCCGAGGGCAGATCGCAGGCATAAATCAGGATGGCGAATTCTTCGCCACCCAAGCGGCCGATCAGGTCGACTTTGCGCGACAGGCCGTTGCCGATCTCCACCACACGCCGCAGCACCCAATCGCCAGCGGCGTGGCCGTAGCGATCGTTGATGTTCTTGAAGTGGTCCAGGTCGAACATCACCAGCGCCACTTCCTCGCCGCTGCGCGCGGCCTGGGCCAGCAGGCGCTCGGCGCGATAGGTGAAGTGGCTGCGGTTGCACGCACCAGTCAGCGCATCGGTCTCGGCCAGGCGCTTGAAGGAAATCTGGGTGCGCTTGGTGCGGTAAGCCCAGAAGGCGATGCTGGCCAGCAACATCACCAGCAGCACGATCACCAGGCGGGTATTCTGGCCGGACTTGAGCTCCAGCTTGCGCTGCAACTGCAGCAACTGGTTCTGGCTGTCCAGGCGCTGGATCTGCTGGGACTTCTCCAGGGTTTCCTGCCGCACGATCTGATAGGCCAGTTCGCGCGCCTTGACCTCATTGAGATAGGCCTTGTCGGCCTCGGCGTAGCGGCGGTAGTAGACCAGCGCGGTCTCGTCATCGCGACGGCGCTCGGCCACCTGGTACAGGGTGCGGTAGGCACTCACCAGCGCATACGTATTGCCTACGGCGCTGCTCAGGGCCACGGTCTCGGAGGCATAACTGTCGGCGGCGCCCAGATCGCCCTTGTCCAGCATCAGCTCGCCCAGCAACGATTTGAACTGCACGGTCAGGAAGGGATAGCGCGCGCGCTCGGCCTCTGGAAGGTAACGCTTGAGCAAGGTGATCGCCGCTTCGCGTTTGCGCTCGCCTACCCACTTGCGCGCCAATGTGGTGCGGATGGAGTTGGTCAGCACCGACTCACCAATGGCTTCGCAACTTTCGATGGCCGTCAGCAGGGGGGCATCCTCGCTGGGCAGCACGGCCAGGTTCTGCATGGCGTCAAAGCGCATGTAGTTGGCGAAGCAGCGGGTACGGGCGGGCGGTTCGTTCTCCAGCACACGCTCAGCGTAGTGCAGGCCCAGGCGATACTGGCCCACTTCGTTGTGGATGTACGCCGCTTCCAGCAGGGCGTGCGCACGCAGTTCGTTGTCCTTGACCTGGTCCAGATGCACCAGGGTGTCGCCGAGTTGGCGCAAGCCTTCGGCAAACTGCCGGCTCTTGGAATAAATGTTGACCAGCAAGGAACCGGCGCGGAAACGCACATCCGTGTCTGGAGAATCGCTGATCAGTTCCTTCAGTCGCGGGACGGCGGCTTCGTAGTCGCCGGCAAAGGCCAGCCGGTAGGCCTGCAGATAGGCCAACTGCTGTGCCTGCGCGACGTCCAGTTCGTGCTTGCGCGCGGCCACCTGTTCCAACAGGGAGTCAAAGCGCGCGGGATCGGCACTGCGGATCGTTTCGGCCTGGCGCAGCAAGTCGCTGACCGGGGGCGCGGCCAGACTGATCGACGCAAAGAGCAGGAGGGCCAAAAGCCCTCCTGCCCGCATCGCAATGCGCTGTTTCATCGCATGGCCGTCATGAGAGATCGGTCAGTGCAGCGAGTACTGACTGATCGACTTCTCATCATCCTCATCGCCCGGGCCATCGTCATCGCGCTGCGGCTCGTCATCGCGTTGCGGCTCATCACCGTCGCCGGGGAACTGCACGGCTGCCATCTTGTCGCGGCCACCCAACAGCTTCGTCAGGCCCTGCACATCAAGATTGCGAACTGCGGCGCGCTCGTCGTCGGACAGCCCGAACGAGGCCATCAAGGCTTCGCGCTCGGCCGGCGAGAGTTGGGCCAGCGCAGGATCCTGGGCAATGGCTTCCAGAAAACGAACGGTGTTGGACATGGTCAATCCCCTTGAGTAATGGTGACCCGGCATCCCCGCCGGATGTGAATTGCGTTCCGATTCTAGCCCAAGCCTTGCGCGGCGGCATGGCCCGTTGGGCCTGGCTTGCCCGCGGCTGAGCGGTCCATGCCCTGCCCGCTGCGCATGGCCGGCGCGATATCGCCGGCCTGATGCCCGCTGACCCGATTGCGGCCCCGGGATTTGGACAGGTAGAGCATGTCATCGGCGCATGACAGCAGGTTTTCCAGGGAATAGCCTTGGCGCGCGGTCGAAGCCACTCCAAAGCTGGCCGAGATGACAAAGGTCTGGCCGGTCGCTTGGGTATCGATATTGGCCAGGCGCAGGCGCATGTCTTCGGCCAGCCGACCGGCCGCGCGCAGGTCACAGCCGACCAGCAGTAGCGCGAATTCTTCCCCACCCAGCCGGCCGAGCACGTCGATGCGCCGGCAGAAGGTCCGGCATGCCTCGGCGACCTGCTTGAGCACCCAGTCGCCGATGGGATGGCCAAAGTGATCGTTGATCGACTTGAAGTGATCCAGGTCGAACATGATCAAGGCGCACTCCGCGCCGGCCTTCTCGCTCTGCGCCAGGTGGTGCTCGGACAACTGGGTGAAGTGGTGGCGATTGCAGACGCCGGTCAGCGCATCGGTTTCGGCCAGGTGCTTGAGCGAGACCTGCACGCGCTTGGTCTTGTAGGTCCAGTAGATCACGCTGGCCAGCAGCAACAACAGCAGGACCACGAACAAGCGGGTGGTCTGGGCGGTCTGCAATTCAAGATTGCGCTGCAGCTTGAGCAACTGGTTCTGGCTGTCCAGGCGCTGGATCAGCCGGGTCTTTTCCAGCGTCTCCTGGCGCACCATCTGGTAGGCCAGCTCGCGCGCCTTGACCTCGTTGAGGTAGGTCTTGTCGGCCTCGGCGTAGCGCCGGTAATAGGCCAGGGCCTGGCCGGCGTCGTCGCGCATCTCGGCGATGCGGAACATGGTGCGATAGGCGCTGGCCAGGGAGTAGGCATTGTTGTCGGCGCTGCCCTGGGCGATGGCGTCGCTGGCATAGGCCTCGGCCTGGCTCAAGTCACCGCGTTCAAGCAGTTGGTCGGCCAGGATCGCCTTCACCTGCGCAATCAGGTAGGCGTAACGGGTCTGCTCCAGCTCGGGCAGATGGCTCTCCAACATCTGCACGGCGGCGCCATGCTTGCCCTCGTCAACCCATTTCTTGGCCAGGGTCATGCGCACGGCGTTGGCGGCGGCGATTTCATGCAGGTCCGCGCACTGCTCGATGGCGGCCTGCAAGGGACCGTCATCGCGCGGCAACTGGCCCTGGCTCTGCATCGCCTCAAACTTCACCTGATTGGTGAAGCAGCGTGTACGCGGCAAAGGTTCGTCTTGCAGGATCCGATCGGCGTAACGCTGCCCAAGCGACTGCTGCCCCACTTCGCTGTAGGTAAACGCTGCCACCCAGAGCCCGCGGTGGCGCAGCTCGCGGGTGGACACCTGGTCCAGCATCGCCAGGGTGGCGTCGAGCTGGCGCAGCGCATCGACGAACTGCCGCCGCAGCGTATGCGTATTGGCCACCAGCAAGCCGGCCAGGAAGCGCGTGTCGACGTCGTCACTGCTTTCGATGACATGCCGGGCATGCACGAGGGCGTCGTCGTAGCGACCTTCGAACGACAAGCCGTACGCCTGCAGGTACTCGATCCTGGCCTGCTGCTGCGGACTGGCTTGCGCACGTTGCGCCAGCAGTTGCTCGATGGCGACGGCGAAGCCCTTGGCGTCGGTGCTGCGTAGTTGATCGGCGCGTTCGATGGCGGCCTCGATTTGCTGGCTGCGCGCAGAAGGTCCGGCCGGGTCGATGGGCGTCGTCCCGGCCCAGGCCAGCCACGTGACCGACCCCAGCAGCAGCACGGCGCAGCCGCGCAGCCAGGCATGCGCAGCACGCTGATGCACGGGCAAGCGCCTGTTCAACGCCGTGCCTGCCTCAGGCCAGCTCAGTCCGGCGCACGTTCCGGCTCCGGCACGCCGATCGGCTCGGCATCGGGCTGTTCGTCAGGCTTGTCGGTGTCCGGCGACGGCGTGGTGCTGTCGGGATCATCACCCGGCGCGATGATCAGGCACATCATCCGCTCGCGGCCGCCCAGCAGTTGGCTGAGCGCATCGGCATCGCCGTTGCGCAGGGCGTCGCGCTGCGCCGGCTCGACATCGAGTTGATCCAGCAGGGCTTGCCGCTGCGCGTCGGACAGACGTGCATAGGCAGGGTCTTGGGCCAGGCTTTCAAGAAACCGAATCGCGTTGGACATGGTGAACCTCGCGTGGTCAGGAAATAGCGGACGGAACGGTGGCGGACGTTGTGGTGGCAGTCTCTTGCGGCGCCAGCGCGGCCAGTTTCTCGCGCAGGGCCAGATTGGGTTGCAGTGGCCGGCACGGCGGCACCACCAGCGTGGTGTACGGTTCCAGTCGCGCCTGCGCCAGCTCACCCAGCTTCAATGGATCACGGCGCACCTGGGTGATCGGCAGGGTCGCCGCTTCGTAGGCAATCACTGGATGATCCAACGGATAATCCGCCGCCAACAGGTCGACCAGCAGTTGTCGCTCGGCCGGCGTGGTGTGGGTGCGGCGCAGGCTGCGATCGCCGGCCAGGCCCACCTGCCACAGGATCAGATAGGCCGAGGGGTCGATGCGGCGCTGGAACAACATGAACTGGCTGGCTTCGTAGTGCTGGCAGCCAAAGGTGCCCGGGTCGATGCCCAGATCCGCGTACAGGCAATCCTCGGCCGAGATGCCGGGTTCCATGCTGGCCTCGTAGCCTTCGGCGCGTGCGCGTTCGATGGCCACATGCGGCGCACGTGCAAACACGCCCGGATGCCCGTAGAAGGCGCCGACCACACGCTTGCCTGCGCGCACTTGCGCCAGCAGGGTCTCGACCATGTCGGCGTAGGTGTCGCGGCGCGAGCGCTCTTGGCTGTAGAGCGGCTGCAGGCTGCGCACGTCCGGGTGCATCTGCTGCAGCCACAACTCCACCAGCGGATCGGAAACGGCGGCAAAGACCACGTCGGCCTGCTCGATGTGGCGGCGCGCGCGCGGGCCCAGATGCGCACCCAGCATCATTCCCGTGCCCACGCACACCAGGCTGCCTCGCACGTCCATCGCGTCGCCCCGTCCTCGGAAGCCTCGCAATCTAGCGAGGCCTCCGCGGTAATGCAAAGACGACGGTTATGGTCTGTCGGCGAGGGTGCCCTGGCGCGTTCGCGCTACTTCTTCTTGGCTGCCTCGGCGGCCTTGCGCCGCTCTTCGGCATCGCGGCGGAAGGCGTCGATATGCGGCAACTGGCGCAGCAGCTTGGAGTTGGGGTCCAGGGTGTAGGTCTCGCCGGCCGGCAGGGCCAGGTGCCCCGCGCCGCCGGTCATCGCCAGCGTGCGCACCACCCCGTCGTTGCCGCCCACGCGCACTTCCACCGGCATCGGGAACGGTACGTTGTCGGGCGTCTTCCAGCGCAGGCTCAGGCCGGTGGCATCGCGCTCGGCCTGCAGTTCCGGCAGCGCCGCGCGATACAGATACACATCGAAGAACCAGCCATAGTCCTTGCCGGTCACCTGCCGCACGATGTCGATGTAGTCGCGGGTGGAGACATAACGCGGCTTGAAGTTGCCCGGCTTGGGCGTGTCGGTGCCGTACACGGCCCGGCGGATGCTGGCGAAGAAGGCCTTGTCGCCAATCAGCTCGCGCAGGCTGTGCAGCATCAACGAGCCCTTGTAATAGATATCCAGGCCGGGGCCGTTTTCGCCGTTGTACACGGCTTCTTCGGTCTGCGACTTGCCAGTGACGATTGGGAACTTGTTGGCCAGCCCGGCGCGCTGATCCAGCAACGCCGCGTGGTACTCCATCTCGCCGCGCAGGTACTGCAGATACAGCGGTTGCATATAGCTGCCAAAGCCTTCATGCAGCCACATGTCGTCCCAGTCGACGTTGGTCAGCTGGTTGCCAAACCACTCGTGCGCGAACTCGTGCTGCAGCAGCCAGTCGTAGCCGTACTTGTCCTTCTTGTAGTCGTTGCCGTAGGCGTTGATGGTCTGGTGCTCCATGCCCAGGTGCGGGGTTTCCACCACGCCCATCTTTTCATCGCCAAACGGATACGGACCGATGTTGCGCTCGAAGAAGTCCAGCACCAGCGAGAACTCTTCAAACAAGCCTTTGGCTTTTTCCTCGCGGCCGCGCAGGTGCCAGAAGCGCAGCGGGATGGTGTTGCCGTAGCGGCTGCGGTACTCGCCTTGCATCAGTTCGTAGGGGCCGATGTTCAGTGCAATGGCGTAGGTATTGGGGTCGCGCGTGCGCCAGTGATAGGTGCGCCAGCCGTCTTTCTCCTGCATGCCCATGGCCACGCCATTGCCGGCGGCCACCAGCGGCGCGGGCACGGTGATGTGCTGATCCACCCGCAGCGGCTCGCCCTGCGGATGGTCGATGCAGGGCCAGAACAAATCGCAGCCCTCGCCCTGCACGGCGGTGGCGATCCAGGGTTCGCCGGTGGGCGCCGTGGCCCAGACGAAGCCGCCGTCCCACGGCGCGCGTGTGGCCACGTGCGGCTGGCCGGCATAGACAATGCGTAGCTTGACCTGCTGGCCGGCGGCCAGTGGCGCGGGCAGATCCACGCTCATCCTGCCATCCGGATTGCGCCAACCACCCTGCGCCACGACCTGGCCGTTGACCTCCACCCGGCTGACCTCGAAATTGCGGTCCAGATCCACGACCAGCTTGGACAAGGCGGCGGTGGCGCGGAAGCTGAGGGTCGCGTCGCCTTCCAGGCGCTTGCGGTCCGGCACCACCTTGAAGCTCAGATCGGCGTGTTCAAACACCACCGCGGCCTGCTCGGGCGTGCGCGGCACGCCGGTGTCTTGGGTCAGTGCGGTCAATTCGGGCTGGGCGGCGCCGGCGGCGTTGGCTGACAGGGCGGCGCAAGCAAGGCCGAGGGCAAGAACCAGGCGGGTGATCTTCATGGACAGGCAAACTCCGGGCGCGTAGGCCGGCGGGTGGACAAGCCCCGATCATGGCATCTGCAAGCGAGCCGGACCATCCCGGATAACGGCTTGCCTGTGCGCTCGATAGAGACGTGGCTCGGCCTTGCTTAAGCCAAGCGCAGGTGCAGCAAGGGAAACGGCTTGCCCAGTCCATCGCGCTCCGAACGCCCTTCGACGACAAAGCCCATCCGCGCATAGAACGCCAGCGCGCCTGGATTCTGTTCGTTGACGTCCACCCGCTGTGCGCCGCATTCGGCCATGGCGTGCAGCAGCAAAGCCCGGCCAATGCCCTGCCCGTGGCAAGCCGGGTCGACGAACAGCATCTCCACCTTGTCCGCTTCCACGCCGACAAACCCCAGTGGCTGGCCGTACGCATCGCGTGCCACGGCCAGCCACGGCGCAGCCGGCAGGTAGCCGGTCTGCACCAAGGGCCGGAACAGCTGGATGTCCGCCTCGCTGAGGAAGTGGTGGCTGGCGCGCACGGCCGCTTCCCAGATCTCGGTCAGGCGGGTGTGGTCGGTTGCATGGGCGGGTTCGATCAGCATGGGCACGAGATCAAAAAGTCGGCGATGTGAGGATACCGGCGATGACCCGACGCAGTCGGCGAAGGACGTATTGGCTCCTTCGCCACCGCTTGTCAGCAAGTGCCATTGGCTCCTATCGGCCTCTTGCAATGGGCATAGACTGTCGCTGACCGATCCGGGCCGCGGCGTGGAGGCGCGTATGGCCACGTGGTTGCTCGCACTGGCGCTGGCCTTGACGCCGGCCCCCCAATCCACCGATCCGATCGTGGATGCCCCACCACCGGCGGCGCAGATCCTCGCCCTGCCCGATGGTTTGCGCGACGACTTCCAACGCTGGGAGCACAGCGTTCCCGCCGCACCCGCCGACTCGGCCCACAGCACGCTTGAGCATTTGATCGTCTACATGTTCGATGCCGAGAAAGGCTTGGGCCTGCAGTACGAGTTTGATGCCAATTACACCGTCAGCGAAGTCTTCCAGTACCGCAAGGTCAATTGCCTGAGTTTCACTCTGACCGTGGTGGCGATGGCCCGCGATCTGGGCCTGGACGCCTATGCCCAGGAAATACCCGACGTACTGACCTGGTACCAGGAAGGCAACACGGTCTTCCGCAACAACCATGTCAACGCCGGCGTACGCATCAAGCGCCAGCGCTTCACCATGGACGTGGCCTGGGACATCGTGATTGCACGCCAGCAGCCGCATCAGATCAGCGATGAACACCTCTATTCGCTGTTCTACAACAACCGCGCCGTATCCCTGCTCAATCAGGGCAAGAACGCCGCCGCCCGCGTACACATGCAACGCGCGCTCAGCCTGGACAAGGACTATGCCGCGTTCTGGAACAACTTTGGCGTGCTCAACTCGCGCCAGGGCGATGCTGCCGGTGCCGAGCATGCCTACCTGCAGGCGCTGAAGGTCAACGCCTCCGACTCACCCTCACTGTTCAACCTGTCGGCGCTGTACAACCGCACCGGCCGCAAAGCCGAGGCTTCAGTGGTCAAGGCCAAACTGGAAAAGGTGCGCGCCAAGGATCCCTTTGATCAGTTCCTGCTGGCGCTGGAGCGTGAGAATCGCGGTGACTATGCGGCTGCGGTGGAGTTCTACCGGCGCGCTATCCGCCTGTACGACGGCGAGTACCGCTTCTATGAAGGACTCGCGCGTGTCTACCTGCACCTGGGTGACGCCAAGCGTGCGGGTATCGCTCTGGCGCAGGCACGCGAGCTCAGCGCCAACGCGGTGCAGGCGCAGTACCAGGCCAAACTGGAACGCATGCGCACGCGCGAGAACGAACGCAAGCGGCTGATCTTCGATCCCTTCCCCTTGGCACGATGATCCGCCGCAACCCGTCAGCGTCGGGCTAGCCGGCCTGGACCAAACCCAACGGTTTGCCGGTGGCGCACTCCACCCGCAGCCACTGCCCCGCGCGCGCCTCGTAGGCGCCGGCCGGCACCTGGTAGTCGCCCCAGCCATCGCGGGATTGCTGCAGGACCAGACGCAGCTGGCTGCGCGGATCGAACAGGGGGTTGCGACACCCCTCACCGGCACGCGGCGCGCGCAGGCTGCCATCGGTCTCGGCGACCTGGAAATGGACCGGCACATCGGTAGCCGGCTGCAGACTGGCGCTTGCGCCGGGGGCGCTGGCGCAGGCGGCCAGACTCAACGGCATGGCTATCAGCAGGCAGCGGCGGGCACGACGGAAGGCGGCAGTCAGCATGGGAGATCTCGTGGTGGTCTTTCCCTGAGCGTACGACGGATGCGGTGCCCAGCGGACATGACCGCTGCGCAGGCCCGTCAGCGCGAGCTGATCAGTTGCCGACCACCCACGTCCAGCTGGTACTCGAAGTTCTGCTGCATCTGCCCATGCGGCGAATGCGGCTCACCGTAGTTGGCTCCCACCACCAGCGTATGCCGCCCGCGCGGCAGTGGCTTGAGCATCAGCCAATAGCCATCGGCGGCTGCCAGGCGCGACTGCTCGTCGCCTTCGCGCATGCGGAAGCAGCCTTCGCTGCGCACCCGATGCATCCGCAGATCGCCCAGCGGTTGGCCATCCAGCAACACCACCGCGCTGGCCAGCTGATCATTGTTGAGTGCCGCATAGGCCTGCAGTTCGCCGCACGGCTGGGCGCGATGGCGCGGCTGGAAGTAGATCATGTTGATCACCGGCACCAGCAGGTGGGTGTTCTCCGGCACGATGCAGTGGCGCGTAGCGGTGAAGCTGCCGTCGGTACCGGCCAAAAACCAGACCGGTCCGTCCTGACCCAGATCGCAGAAGCGGCCATCGGGATCGCGGTACGGTTCGACGGGCTGCGTTTCCGCCCAGCGCCACCAGCGTTCGGTCCAGTGACCCAGACTCACGCCGTCCACCGGTGCGCGGGTGAATGCGGCTTCCTTGTCGAGTTGGTTGCGCTGGCCCGCATCGACGGCCCGCGCCGCGCCCACGCCCAACACCACCGTGGCGCCAAGCACGGCGGCCATCACCTGAGATCTCATGGTTTCCCCTTCCCTGTCATTGCCCCGAGCCGCGGACGGCGCGATGCCCCCACTCACCGCAGCTGACTGTCCTTGCTGCCGCGGCGATTGTAAAGCGCGCCGGCTTCTTCGGCCTGATCGGCGGCTTCCTGGCAGGTGATGCACAGGCGCACGCCCGGCACGGCGCGTTGGCGCGCAACGGGAATGGGCGCATCGCACTCTTCGCAGCGGGTCAGGCTGGGACCCTGGTGCAGGTTGCGGCGCGCGCGCTCGATGCCATCTTTGACGGTGGCGTCAATCTGTTCCTGTTCGGCGCCGTCTTTTGCCCAACCGGTTGCCATGATGTCCACTCCGCTTGCTGTTACCGCCGCCCGAGTGTGCTCAGCGCTGCGTCAAGACGTAGTCAATCGCCGCGCGCACCGCGGCCACCTGGGCATCGTTGCATTGTGCCGGGGTCGCCTGCGGGCTGTCCGGATACACCTCGGTGGTAGTGGTGTAAGGCGCATCGGTAACGCGCGCGCACAGGCCCAGCTTCTTCAGCGGGTACTGGATCACGCCATGCGCGACCACCGGCGAACCGATGATCTCGTTGTTGTCGTCGGCCGGAGCGATGTGGGTCACCTGCTCCACCGCCGCGATCACCGCACGTTGGAACGCCGGCTGCGGGTGCTCGGAATCGTCGACCAGGTAGAAGCCGTCGGGAATCTCGCCGGGTTCGTACGCCTTGCCGTCGCGGGCCGCCAAGGCCGGGCGGAATTCGGTTTCGTCGGTGTCGGTGGTCTCGTGCAGGTCGATGTGCATCAGCACCTGCTCGCGCACCGGCGCCACCAGATCAATCAGCGCCGCCGACTCGCCCGCCGGGCTGTCGGCGCGGAACGAGCGATTGGGATCGATGGCATCCGGGTTCCAGCGATGGATGCGTTCATACGCCCACGGACTGATGCAGGGCGCCACCAGCAAGTTGGCGCGGCCGCCGTAGTCCTGGCCGTGCTGACGCAGGAACTGCAGCGCGCCGTGCACGCCGCTGGTTTCGTAGCCGTGCACGCCGCCGGTGACCAGCATGACCGGCAAGCCGGGCTGCCAGTCGCGGCTGCGCACGGCGAACAGCGGGAACCTGCCGTCGGCCTGGTAGTCCAGCTCGCCGTACTGCTGCACATCGAAGTCGGCGCGCAGGCTGTCGATCACGCTGACCACGTCATCGGTGTAACTGCGCTGGCGCACCTGGCTGGCGCGCCATTGCAGCTTGTCAGCGTCGGTCCAGGGCTGGCCGGGGGTGCCGATGGGATGAAAACGGTCGAGTGCGGTCATGGTGCGCGTATCGGGAATCTGCCGGGACGCGCACTTTACCAGCCTGGCGGCGGTTCTTCAGTCGGCGCGTACGGCCTGCTCCAGCGCAGCCACGTCGATCTTCTTCATCTTCAGGAACGCGGCGGTCAGTCGGTCGATCCGCGCTCGATCACCGGACTGCATGACTTCTTCCACCAGTGACGAGGTGATTTGCCAAGCCACTCCGAACTTGTCCTTGCACCAGCCGCATTGCTCGGCCTGCGGCACATGCGACAGCGCCTGCCAGTAGCGATCAATCTCGGCCTGGTCACGACAGGTGATGAGGAAGGAGATCGCCTCGTTGAAGGCAAAGCCATGCGCGTGCGCGCTGTCCATGGCCACAAACCAGTCATCGTCCAGGGCAAAATCCGAATACATCACCGTGCCCGGCTTGTCCGGCGAAGATCCTTCCGGATAGCGCGCCAATGCGCCGGCTTGAGAGCCGTCGAACACCGATCGCCAATACTCAGCCGCCTGCTCCGCCTTGCCCGCCGCTTCGCCGGTGAACAAAAGCGAGGGCATGATGAAAGGCCGCGGCTCGCCTTCGGGCTTGGCCAGAATCAATTGCCAGGACAGACCGTAGCGGTCCTGCACCCAACCATAGCGCTGGCTGAAGGGGTACTCGCCGATATCCATCAGCGCCTTGCCGCCTTCGACCAGCTTGCCCCAGGCGGCGTCCAGGTTCTCGCGTGCATGCGCATCCACGCGCGGATCGAAGTGCAGCATGAAGGAGATGGACGGATTGAACTTGAAATGCGGACCGGCACTGATCGCCATGAACGGATGCCCGGCCAGCACGAACGACACCACGTCGCAGTCGCCGGACGGCGTACCGCTGAGCGTGGTGACCGAGGTGACCCCAGAGTTTGGGAACAGCGAGCAATAGAAGTCGGCGGCCTCGCGGGCTTCCTTGTCGTACCACAGGTGCGGGGTGATCGGTTGAACCAGGGACATGGCGTTCCTCCTCGTGGAAAAGTCTGTTTACCCTTCGACGAATAAGATCGCGTGAAATCGACACGCGTAACCGATGGATCCTGTCGCCTCGCGATGATTGGCCCCTTCCGTATAGAAGAAGGCCCCGCTAATGCGGGGCCTTGACCATCACATGTTGCGCCGGTACTCACCGCCGACGTCATACAGCGCATGGCTGATCTGACCGAGGCTGTGGGTCTTGACCGCCTCCACCAGCGCCACAAACACATTGCGCCGCTCGCGCGCCGCCTTCTGCAGGTAAGCCAGGCCGTGGCCGTCGTGCACTTCCGCTTCGGCGTGCTCTTCCAACGCGGCGGAGTGGCCGTGGTCGGTTTCGCCTTCCGGCGCCAGCGCATTGCGCGAACTTTGCCAGCCGCGCACGTTGGCGATCTGCTGGGCCTTCTCTTCCTCCGTCGAGCGGATCAGCTCGATCTCGGTAGCGATCTCGCCGCCATGTTCGCGCGGCAGGAAGGTGTTGACGCCCACCAGCGGCAAGCTGCCGTCGTGCTTCTTGTGCTCGTAGTACAGCGACTCTTCCTGGATCTTGCCGCGCTGGTACATGGTATCCATCGCGCCGAGCACGCCGCCACGATCGCTGATGGCCTCGAACTCCTTGTACACCGCCTCTTCCACCAGGTCGGTCAGCTGCTCCACCGCAAAGCTGCCTTGCCAGGGGTTCTCGTTGAAGTTGAGCCCCAGCTCCTTGTTGATGATCATCTGGATCGCCACTGCACGGCGCACGCTTTCTTCGGTCGGCGTGGTGATGGCCTCGTCGTAGGCGTTGGTGTGCAGGCTGTTGCAGTTGTCGAACAAGGCGTACAGCGCCTGCAAGGTGGTGCGGATATCGTTGAACTGGATCTCCTGCGCGTGCAGCGAACGGCCGGAGGTCTGGATGTGGTACTTCATCATCTGGCTGCGCTCGTTGGCGCCGTAGCGCTCACGCATGGCGCGCGCCCAGATGCGGCGGGCAACGCGGCCAATCACCGTGTACTCCGGGTCCATGCCGTTGCTGAAGAAGAACGACAGGTTGGGCGCGAAGTCGTCCACCTTCATGCCACGCGCCAGGTAGTACTCGACGATGGTGAAGCCATTGGACAGGGTGAAGGCCAGCTGCGAAATCGGGTTGGCCCCGGCCTCGGCGATGTGGTAACCGGAGATCGACACCGAGTAGAAATTGCGCACGCCGTTGTCGACAAAGTACTGCTGGATGTCGCCCATCATGCGCAGGGCAAACTCGGTGCTGAAGATGCAGGTGTTCTGCGCCTGGTCTTCCTTCAGGATGTCGGCCTGCACAGTGCCGCGCACGGTCTTCAGCGTCTCGGCCTTGATTCGCGCGTAAGTGGCCTCGTCGACCAACTGATCGCCGGTTACGCCCAGCAGGCCCAGGCCCAGACCATCATTGGTCGCCGGCAGTTCGCCGCCGTAGCGCGGGCGTTCGCGGCCCTGGAACAACTCGTCGATGCGCGATTGCGCCGCCGCCCAACGCGCCTCATCGGCCTTCAGGTATTTCTCCACCTGCTGGTCGATGGCGGTGTTCATGAACATCGCCAGGATGATCGGCGCCGGCCCGTTGATGGTCATCGAGACCGAGGTGGTCGGCGCGCACAGGTCGAAGCCGGAGTACAGCTTCTTCATGTCATCCAGCGTGGGAATGTTGACGCCGGAGTTGCCAATCTTGCCGTAAATGTCCGGACGCGGCGCCGGGTCTTCGCCATACAAGGTGACGCTGTCGAAGGCGGTGGACAGACGCGCGGCCGGCTGGCCCACACTGAGGTAGTGGAAGCGACGGTTGGTGCGCTCGGGCGTGCCCTCGCCGGCGAACATGCGGATCGGATCCTCGCCGGTGCGGCGGTACGGATAGACGCCACCGGTATAGGGATAGCTGCCCGGCAGGTTTTCCTTTTGCAGGAACACCAGCAACTCGCCCCAGCTGCGGTACTTGGGTGCGGCGATCTTGGGGATCCTCTGGTGGCTCAGCGACTCGCGGTAGTTGTCGATGCGGATGGTCTTGCCGCGGACTTCGTACTCGTTGACCTCGTCGGTGACTTCCTTGAGGCGCGTGGGCCATTCGCGCAACAGCTTGAGTGCCTCGCTGGACAGCGATTGCACGGCGTCGTTGTAGCGCTGGCGCAGGATAAGCATCGACCGATCCGCTTTCGCCCCTTCCCCCGCCTGCGGAGGAAGGGTGAGCTCGCCGGCATACAACTCCAGCGCCTTCGGCAGCGCGGCATCGTCCAGCTCACGCAAGGCCTGCCACAGACTCTGCGCACGGCTGGCCACTTCCGACTCGCTCTCGATGCGGCGGTTGATGCCGCGGCCCTGCTCGGCGATCTCGGCCAGGTAGCGCACGCGCGCGCCCGGAATCAGCACGGTGGCGCGCGGCTCCTTGAGCGAGGTGTCGATGTCCGGCGTCCACTTGTTGGCTGGCAGCTGCAGCTTTTCGCGCAGCAGGCGGCACAGGTTGGCGAACATCCAGCTCACGCCTGGATCATTGAACTGGCTGGCAATGGTCGGATAGACCGGGACGTCCTCGTCCTTGGTCTGGAACGCCACCCGGTTGCGCTTCCACTGCTTGCGCACATCGCGCAATGCATCCTCGGCGCCGCGCTTGTCGTACTTGTTCAGCACCACAAGCTCGGCGAAATCGATCATGTCGATCTTTTCCAACTGGCTGGCCGCACCGTAATCGCTGGTCATCACGTACATCGGGAAGTCGACCAGGTCGACAATCTCCGAGTCGCTCTGGCCGATGCCGGCGGTCTCGACGATGATCAGGTCGAACGACAGCGAAGCCAGATAGCCGATGCAATCCTTGAGCACCGCATTGGTGGCCACGTTCTGTCGGCGCGTGGCCATGGAGCGCATGTAGACGCGCTCGCTGCGCAGCGAGTTCATGCGGATGCGATCGCCCAGCAACGCGCCGCCGGTGCGGCGACGGGTGGGATCGACCGAGATCACCGCGATGCGCATGCGCGGAAAATTGGCCAGGAAACGATTCAGCAGCTCATCGGTAACCGACGACTTGCCAGCGCCACCCGTGCCAGTGATGCCAATGACCGGCGTGGTGCGCGAACGCGGTGCGGGGAATGGCGTGGGAAACGGCGAGCTGGCACTGGCCCATTGCTTGCGCAGTTTTTCCAGCTCGGATTCGGAAAACTCGCCGTCTTCGATGGCCGAAAGCATGTGGCCAATCGCGGCTTCATCACGCAACGTGGCCTCGCTCTTGGCGGTGCCGGCGGCATCGGGCTGCCGCAGCGTGGCGTCAGCGCGCGCATTTTCCGCACGCGCCACCACGTCTTCAATCATCTCCACCAGGCCCATCTTCATGCCGTCATTGGGGTGGTAGATGCGCTCCACCCCGTAGGCTTGCAGCTCGGCGATTTCTTCCGGGGTGATGGTGCCGCCGCCGCCGCCAAACACGCGGATGTGGCCGGCGCCGCGTTCCTTGAGCATGTCCACCATGTACTTGAAGTACTCGACATGGCCGCCCTGGTAACTGGACAGGGCAATGCCGTCGGCGTCTTCCTGCAATGCGGCGCGCACCACGTCCTCGACGCTGCGGTTGTGGCCCAGGTGGATCACTTCGGCGCCCTGACCCTGAATCAGCCGGCGCATGATGTTGATGGCTGCGTCGTGGCCGTCGAACAGGCTGGCCGCAGTGACAAAACGCAGCGGCGAAACATCCGCGCGCGCTACAGGAAATTGGGAAGCCGGTTTGCTCATTCGCGCCCTCACTCACGAGTCTTGCAAGAAGCGGGATTGTAGCGCGACGCACACTTTTACTTGTTCCAGGCGGATGCCGGGCTCACGCCGACACAACATCCGCACACCCTACGGCGGCGTGCGGAGTCGGCAAACCGCAGTGTTTTCCCTGTTCAGGCGATGCCGAACGGCAAGTTGGGCGAGGACACCACGCGCTCGCCCACCTGCCTGCCGGCGAGGAAGGACAGACTTTGCGCGAGCACGGTGGGATCGCTCAGCACCCGGTTGTGGCCCAGTCCCTGCGTGCTGAGCAGGCGTGCCGCCGGCCAGTAGCGCGCGTAGCGTTCGCCTTCGGACCAGGGTACTTCGCGATCTTCCAGGTCATGTACCACCAGCGCACGACCACCGATGCGTGGCGCACTGCGATGCACCTGGAACTCAGTAACGTCGATCCCCGTCAGGGTTTCAAAGTCTTCGAACAAGCGCGAAGACAAGTGTCCGGGCAAGCCGACGAAACCACCAAAGCGCCGCGCGGCATCAATGGGATCACCGGCCGGCGCAATCAACACGGCATGCTCGCACTGCATGCCACGCGAGAGCGCGATCATCGCAGCCGCACCGCCCAGCGAATGCGCCACCAGCACCGAGGCACCGCCATAGTGTTCGACCACGCGCGCCAGCACATCGGCGAACAAGGGCAAGGTGGCGCGATAACCGCTGCTGCGACCATGGGCGATCTGATCAAAGGCCACCACCGCGTAACCAGCGCGGCGCAGCGGCGCCACCCAGGCCGCCATCTGCAAGCCATGACCTGACCAACCGTGGGCCAGCACGGCCAAGGGTTGGCGATCCACATCGCCCCAGCGGTAGCAGGTCACCTGCTCGTGTCCATAAGCCAGGGTTTCCACGAACGCGTCGCCCGGATCGGCCGCGCGCGCCTTGAAGCGCCCAGCCGGCATCGGCGTGCCAAACAGGCGGAAGGCGCGCTGCAGGGTCGCTCCAGGCATCAACCAGCTGCCCAAGGCGAAGCTGGAACGCAGGAGTGACAACTTCCAATTTTTACGAACGGTCGTGCTTTTTTGCGGCAAAGAGACAGCGGCCATGGCGGAACTCCCGGACAGGCTCAGGGGGACGAGGAAGTGTGGGAAGCGAACAGATGATCCAGCGCACGCCGCGCCAGCGACTCGGCATGCTCGGGATCGTAAAGGCGTGCGTTGTGCAGGCCTTCGGTCAGGGCAAACAACTGGAACGACACCAGCATCGGATCGGTGTCGGCGGCGAACTCGCCCGATTCGATGCACTGCTGCACCGAGCGCGCCATGGCTTTACGCCATTCCTGCAGCCAGCCGACGATGCGATCGCGCATCAAGCCCGGGCGCGCGTCGTACTCGCCGGCCGCGCCCAGCATCACGCAGCCATCCGGGTTGGCCAGCACCCAGGCATACCAGCCTTCCATGATCGCGCGCAGCCGCGCCAGCCCGCGCGGCTGCTTGAGCGCCGGCAGCATCACGGTCTGGGTGAAACGCTCGGCGGTCCACTCCAACACGGTCAGCTGCAGGTCTTCGCGCGAGCCGAAGTGGGCAAACACGCCACTCTTGGACATGCCCGCCGCACTGGCCAGGTCGCCTATGGACAAGCCTTCCAGCCCTTGGCGGCAGGCAATGCCATAAGCCCGCTCGACGATCATCTCGCGGGTGGCCAGGCCTTTGGTGGTGGCGGCAGTGGGGCTCATGGCGGACAGAAATAGCACGACCGTTCTTTTCCATGCAAGTGCCCCTGCCCGCCCAAGCTTGCCCCCGCTTTGCCGCCGATAGACTAAAATGGCCGCCTGCGACGACCACGGCCTGCCGGAAACGTCGCTTTTTTGTTTTTGCGACAGCCACTTACAGCCACGCCGGCGAGCAGCCAACGGTCCCCACGCCGTACCGGAGCACACGATGATTTTTGAAACCCTTGATACGTCCGGCCATGAGCAGGTCGTGTTTTGCCACAACCCCGACGCGGGTCTGAAGGCGATCATCGCCGTGCACAGCACCGTCCTGGGTCCGGCCCTGGGTGGCGTGCGCATGCGGCCCTACGCCGACACGCAGACCGCATTGACCGATGCGCTGCGCCTGAGCCGCACCATGACCTACAAGAATGCGCTGGCCGGGTTGAATGTCGGCGGCGGCAAGGCGGTGCTGATTGGCGACAGCACCCAGGACAAGTCCGAAGTGTTGTTCCGCGCCTTTGGTCGCTATGTGGATTCGCTGGGCGGCCGCTACATCACCGCCGAAGACGTCGGCACCGATGTCAACGACATGGAAAACGTCTACCGCGAAACCGAATACGTGGTCGGCGTGCACCAGGTGCATGGCGGCTCCGGTGATCCGGCGCCGTTCACCGCCTACGGTGCGCTGCAGGGCCTGATGGCCACCTTGAACCGCAAGTTCGGCAACGAGGAGATCGGCAAGTACAGCTTTGCCGTGCAGGGCCTGGGCCACATCGGCATGGAATACGTGAAGCTGCTCAAGGAACGCGGCGCCAAGCTGTTTGTCACCGATCTCAATCCCAAGCTGGTTGAGCACGCCGTGGAGGAATACGGCGCCGAAGCGGTCAAGCCGGATGAAATCTACGACCTGCCGGTGGATGTGTTCTCGCCCTGCGCATTGGAATACGCGATCAACGCCGAGACCCTGCCGCGCCTGAAAGCCAAGGTCATCTGTGGCACTGCCAACAATCAGATGTCGCACGTCACCGGCGTGGAAGCAGCCAAGCGCGGCATCCTGTATGCGCCGGACTACGCGGTCAACGCCGGCGGCGTGATCAACGTGTCGCTGGAAATCGACGGCTACAACCGCGAGCGCGCCATGCGCATGATGCGCACCATCTACCACACCGTCGGCAAAATCTTTGATCGCGCCGAGCGCGAGAACATCGCACCGCAGTACGCGGCCGATCAGATTGCCGAGGCGCGCATCGCCGCCATCGGCAAGCTCAAGCTGCCGCTGGGTCGCACCGCGCCGCGTTTCATGGGGCATTTGCGCGGCGAGCGTTGAGCCAATCAGGCCGTTTTCGCAGCACCATTCGTCTGTGAGTCATTGGCGGTTATCCCCGCCTTTGATGCCAGCTTTTACGATTCCTGGAGGCACCCACGCGGGTGCCGGCATCCCCCACTTTCCAGGAATCTCCGTCATGTCTGCCACGTTGCGCACCCGCGCACTCCTTTTGCTCATCTCCGCATCGCTGGCGCTGCCTGCGCTGGCGGCTGAGCCACACAAGCCTCTTGACTACGACCACCAGGAAAAGTGGAAGGGCGTGCTGGACCACGCGCAGTCACCCATCGACATCGTCACCGCCAGTGCCCTGCCCGCTGATCGCAAAGATGCCGGCGCATTGGTGATCGCCAGTCGTCCCAGCGCCGGCGTGGTCGAGGACAACGGCCATGCCGTGCAGGTCAACACCGACGAAGCCGAAGCGATCATCCGCGGTCGCCATTTCCGCCTGACCCAATTCCACTTCCATTCGCCCAGCGAGCACACGCTCGACGGCAAGGTCGCGCCGCTGGAAGGACATTTCGTATTCCGTGCGCAGGATGGACGCCTGGCGGTGGTGGGCGTGATGTTCCAGCAGGGTGCCGACAATCCCGATATCGCCCCGGTGCTGGAGCAACTGCGACGGCCGGAGCATTTTGGCCAGGCCGAAATCGACATCGCTCGACTGCTGCCCGCCGACAAGAGCTACTACCACTACCTGGGCTCGTTGACCACGCCGCCGCTGACCGAGAATGTGGAGTGGTACGTGCTGGCCAAGCCGGTATCGCTGGGTGCTGACCAGCTCAAGGAACTGCACGACCGGCACCCGCACAACAACCGCCAGCGCCAGCCCATGAACGAGCGTCCGCTGGTGTATTTCCAGGACTGAATCTGCACCGCCAGCGCTCGTGATGTTGCAGTGCAGGCCCGTGAAGACGGCCTGCACCGCTACACTGTGGCCACGGCGGCGCGATGTGCGCCTTCGCATACCGGAGTTCAGTCGTCCATGCGCAGTTTTTCCCTCGGCGAAGAAATCGACGCCTTGCGCGACGCCGTGCGTCGCTTTGCCGACAGCGAAATCGCCCCGCGCGCCGCGCAGATCGATCACGACAACGCCTTTCCTCAGGATCTGTGGCCCAAGCTGGGCGAGATGGGCCTGCTCGGCCTGACCGTGCCGGAAGAGTTCGGCGGCAGTGGCATGAGCTACCTGGCGCATCTGGTGGCGATGGAGGAGATTTCGCGTGCTTCCGGTTCGGTGGGCCTGAGCTACGGCGCGCACTCCAACCTGTGCGTGTCCAACCTGTACCTCAACGGCAATGACGAGCAGCGCCGCAAGTACCTGCCCAAGCTGTGCAGCGGCGAGTGGAAGGGTGCGCTGGCGATGAGCGAGCCGGGTGCCGGTTCGGACGTGGTCGGTTCGATGGGTTGCCGCGCCGAGCTTCGCGACGGCACATGGATCGCCAACGGCAACAAGATGTGGATCACCAACGGCCCTGAAGCCGACGTGTTGATCGTCTACATGCGCACCGCTGGCAAGGAGGCGGGCAGCCGCTGCATGACCGCGTTCCTGATCGAGCGTGGCATGAAAGGCTTTTCCACCGCGCAGAAGCTGGACAAGCTGGGCATGCGCGGCAGCAACACCTGCGAGTTGGTGTTTGAAGACTGCGAAATCCCGGCAGCCAACGTACTGGGCGAGGTGCATCAGGGCGTGCGCGTGTTGATGAGCGGCCTGAATACCGAACGGCTGGTGCTCAGCGGTGGCCCGATTGGCCTGATGCAGGCCGCCGTGGACGTGACCCTGCCCTACGTGCGCGAACGCAAGCAGTTCGACGCGCCGATTGGCACCTTTGGCCTGATGCAGGGCAAGGTGGCCGACATGTATACGGCGCTGCAGTCCAGCCGCGCCTTCGCCTACCAGGTCGCCCGCGACTATGACGCCGGCCAGTCCTCGCGCGCCGCCGCTGCCGGCTGCCTGCTGCATGCCTCCGAGGCGGCCGTGCAGGTGACCCTGGAAGCCATACAGGCACTGGGTGGCAACGGTTACATCAACGAGTTCGAGACCGGCCGCCTGCTGCGTGACGCCAAGCTCTATGCCATCGGTGCGGGTACCAATGAGATCCGCCGCATGCTGATTGGCCGCGAGTTGTTCGACGGCCGCGCTTGATTCCAGGCTCGGCAACAACCAAGACCCTGCGCAGCAAAGCCTGACTGGCTTGTCCTTTAGGACAGGTTGCTGCACCGCAGCGCGAAGCCGATAATCCGCCCAATCCTTTCAGAGGTTCGCTCCATGTCCGACATCGTCATCGCCGCTGCCAAGCGCACCGCAATCGGCTCGTTCCTGGGCCAGTTCACCGGCGTGCCCACCCCCACCCTGGGCGCGGCCGCCATCAGTGCCGCCCTGGGCCAGTCGGGTGTCCCGGCCGCCGACGTGACCGAAGTGATCATGGGTTGTGTGCTGCCGGCCAACTTGGGCCAGGCCCCCGCGCGCCAAGCCGCCCTGGCCGCCGGCCTGCCGACGTCGGTCGGCTGCACCACCATCAACAAGGTCTGCGGATCGGGCATGAAGGCGATCATGCTGGGTCATGATCTGATCAAGGCCGGCTCGGCCAGCATCGTGGTGGCCGGCGGCATGGAGTCCATGACCAATGCGCCGCACCTGATCCCCAACTCCCGCACCGGCAATCGCTACGGCGGCTTCCAGGCGGTCGACCACATGGCCTGGGACGGTCTGACCAATCCCTACGACGGCCAGGCGATGGGTGTGTTTGCCGAGGCCACCGTGGCCAAGTACGGCTTTACCCGTGAAGAGCAGGACGCCTACTCCATCGAGTCGGTCAAGCGCGCACAGGCCGCCCAGCAGTCCGGCGCCTTTGCTGACGAAATCGTCCCGGTGACCGTGTCCACCCGCAAGGGCGACGTGGAAGTGAACACCGACGAGCAGCCGGGCAAGTCCGACGTGGCCAAGATCCCGACCCTCAAGCCGGCCTTCAAGAAAGACGGCACGGTGACCGCCGCCAGCTCGTCCAGCATCTCCGACGGTGCCGCCGCGACCATCCTGTTGAGCGCCGAGGAAGCCGCCCGTCGCGGCGTGCAACCGCTGGCGCGCATCGTCGGCCACACCACCTTCTCGCAGGCGCCGGAGTGGTTCACCACCTCGCCGGTCAGCGCCATCGACCAGCTGCTCAAGCAGGTCGGTTGGACGGTGGACCAGGTTGACCTGTTCGAAGTCAACGAGGCCTTTGCCGTGGTGGCCATGGCGCCGATCAAGGACCTGGGCATTCCGCACGCAAAGCTCAACGTCAACGGCGGCGCCTGCGCGCTGGGCCATCCTATTGGCGCGTCCGGCGCCCGTCTGGTGGTGACCCTGGTCAACGCTTTGCGCACGCGCGGACTCAAGCGCGGAATTGCCTCGCTTTGCATCGGCGGCGGCGAAGCGACGGCCATTGCAATCGAGCTGGTTTAAGCGCCGGCAGGCTGCGTGCCCGTAGCGTCAAAAGCCTGTTTTCCGCAGCGTTTCCCATGCCTTGGCTGGGCGACCTGCGGACCGGCCGGACGGGTTTAACGCATGATTGACAAAAATTACCCAACGACCGCTTGACAGCCGTAACTGGCTTGTCATCATGTTGCAGGCGCGCAATTGCGCGTTGCCTAACTAACGACGAGGAAATGCAAGATGACCATGAACAAGGCTCTGATCGCGCTGGCCCTGGCTGCTGCCCTGGCTGCGTGCTCGAACCAGGAGCAGGCTGCTGACGCCGCTGCTGACGCCAACGCCGCTGCCACCGAAGCCCAGGCTGCTGCTGACGCCGCCGCTGCTTCCGGCGCCGCGACCGCCGACGCTGCCCAGCAGTCGGCTGACGCCGCTGCCACCGCTGCTGACGCTGCTTCGACCGCCGCCACCGACGCTGCCGCTGCTGGCACCGCCGGCGCTGCCGACGCTGCTGCTGACTCGGCCGCCAAGGCTGCCGACGCTGCTTCCGAGGCTGCTGACGCTGCCAAGGACGCCGCTCCGGCCGAAGAAGCCAAGAAGTAATAACTTCTTAGCGCTTCACAGCGTTAAAATTGAAAAAGCCGCCGGTTCATCGGCGGCTTTTTCTGTATCCGCAATACCGTAATGCCCGTACCACCCGCCGTATCCGAACACCGGGCTTGCGCACCCGTCGCTGGATTAGCCGGCAAGGACGCTCACCCGTTTTGCTCTCTACCATCAACCACACTGGGGATTTTATGAAGACCAAGTTCTACATTGTGCTGGCCGCCGCCGTCCTGGCTCTGAGCGCCTGCAACAAGAGCGAAACCGCCGACCAGGCTGCCAACGAAGCCGCCGCTGCCGCCGACCAGGCTGCCGCTGCCACCACCGACGCCGCTGCTGCCACCGCTGACGCCGCCTCGGCCGCTGGCGACGCCGCCGCCGCCGCCGCCAACGACGCTGCTGCCGCCACCGCCAACGCCGCTGACGCAACTGCCGCTGCTGCTACCGACGCTGCTGCGACCGCCGCTGCCGCCACCGCCGATGCTGCCCAGGCTACCGCCGACAAGGCTGCCGAAGTGGCCGACAAGGCTGAAGCCAAGGCTGAAGAAGCCAAGAAGTAATCCAACCGCGCAAGTGGTGGACAACAAGGCCCGCGCAAGCGGGCCTTGTTTTTTGCAGCGCGGAAAGTTTGGCTGGCTCCAGCCTTTGTGTTCTCATGCCGCTTCCATCGACGCAGGCATCGCATGTCCGCCATCACCACGCAGCTGGACCCACGCTCGCAGGAATTCCTCGACAACGTTGCCTATCACCGCGAGTTGGTGGACGAACTGGATCGCCGACTCGCGCGCGCCGCCGATGGCGGCGGTGAGAAAGCGCGCAGCAAGCACACCGAACGCGGCAAGTTGCTGGCACGTGATCGCATCACCGCCCTGCTCGACCCCGGCTCGCCGTTCCTGGAAATCGCAGCGCTGGCGGCCGAAGACATGTACGGCGGCGCGGCGCCTGCTGCCGGCATGGTCTGCGGCATTGGCCGGGTCATGGGCCAGGAAGTGGTCATCGTCGCCAACGATGCCACCGTCAAGGGCGGCACCTATTTCCCCATCACCATCAAAAAGCATCTGCGCGCGCAGGAAATCGCCCGCGAGAACAAGTTGCCCTGCGTGTACCTGGTCGATTCCGGTGGCGCCTTCCTGCCCTTGCAGGACGAGGTTTTCCCGGACAAGGAACACTTTGGACGCATCTTCTACAACCAGGCCCGCTTGAGCGCCGAGAACCTGCCGCAGATCGCGGTGGTGATGGGCAGCTGTACCGCCGGCGGTGCGTATGTGCCGGCGATGTGCGATGAGTCGATCATCGTGCGCGAGCAAGGCACGATTTTCCTGGGCGGCCCGCCGCTGGTGAAAGCCGCCACTGGCGAAGTGGTCGACGCCGAAGCCCTGGGCGGCGCCGACGTGCATACCAGCGTGTCCGGCGTGGCCGATCACTTTGCCGAAGATGATCGCGACGCCCTGCAGATCGCGCGCCGCCTGGTCGGCAATCTCAATCGCCGCAAAGTCTTGCCGGTGGCTGTGCGCGAGGCGCGCGAGCCGCTGTATCCGGCCGATGAGCTGTACGGCATCGTGCCCAAGGACACGCGTCGGCCGTTCGACATCCGCGAAGTCATTGCCCGCCTGACCGATGGCAGTGAGCTGGACGAGTTCAAGGCGCGCTACGGCAAGACCCTGATCACCGGCTTCGCCCACCTGCATGGCTATCCGGTGGGGATTGTCGCCAACAACGGCATCCTGTTTGCCGAGAGCGCACTCAAGGGCGCCCACTTCATCGAGCTGTGCAACCAGCGCGGCATCCCGCTGGTGTTCCTGCAGAACATCACCGGCTTCATGGTCGGCCGCAAGTACGAGAACGCCGGCATTGCCAAGGACGGCGCCAAGATGGTGACCGCGGTGGCGTGTTCGTCGGTGCCCAAGTTCACCGTGGTGATCGGCGGCAGCTTTGGCGCGGGCAACTACGCCATGTGCGGTCGCGCCTATGGCGCGCGCTTCCTGTGGATGTGGCCGAATGCGCGCATCAGCGTAATGGGTGGCGAGCAGGCCGCCAGCGTGCTGGCCACGGTCAAGCGCGACGGCATCGAGGCAGGCGGCGGCCAATGGCCGGCCGAGGAAGAAGAAGCCTTCAAGGCGCCCATCCGCGAACAGTACGAAACCCAGGGCAGCCCCTGGTACGCCACGGCGCGCCTGTGGGACGACGGCATCATCGATCCCGCTGATACCCGCCGCGTGCTCGGCCTCGGCCTGTCGGCCTCGCTCAATGCGCCGATCGAGCCGGCGCGGTTTGGCATCTTCCGGATGTAAGCATGGCCGACGTCCTGCTGATCACCGGCGGCAGCCGTGGCATAGGTGCGGCTACCGCGCTGGAGGCGGCACGCCGGGGCTATGCGGTGGCGATCAATTACCGCCGTAATGCGGCGGCGGCCGAGCAGGTGGTGGCCGCGATCCGTGCGCAAGGCGGCACGGCGCTTGCCATCGCCGCGGACATTTCGCAGGAAGCAGACATCGTCCGGCTGTTCGAGCAGCTGGACCAGACGCTCGGCCCGCTGACCGCGCTGGTCAACAATGCCGGCATCCTGGAAACCCAGATGCGTCTGCAATCGCTGGACGCCGCGCGCATCCAGCGCATCCTGGCGACCAACGTCATCGGCACCCTGCTCTGCTGCCGTGAAGCCGCGCGGCGCATGTCCACCCACACGGGCGGATCCGGCGGTGCCATCGTCAATGTGTCCTCGGTCGCCGCACGCACCGGTTCACCGGGCGAGTACGTGGACTATGCCGCCTCCAAAGGCGCGGTCGATACGCTGACCATAGGCCTGGCCCATGAGCTGGCCAGCGAAGGCATTCGCGTCAATGCGGTGCGACCGGGCTTTATCTACACCGACATGCATGCCGATGGCGGCGAGCCGGAACGCGTGGACCGGGTCAAGGCGTTCGTGCCCATGCAACGTGGCGGCCAGCCAGAGGAAGTCGCGCGCGCCATCCTCTGGTTGCTTTCGGGCGAAGCCAGCTACACCACCGGAGGATTCATCGATGTCGCGGGCGGACGTTAGCCACGCCGCAGCCCGGTCGCATCACCGCTGTCAGCCTCACGTGGCCTGGGGAAGGTTGCCCTCTTCAGCAGCGTGATGACGATCTGCACATTCTTCGCCAGGCCATGAACCACTCATCGGATCATGACGCGTCTGTCACGGATGTCACACTAAAAGCCGGCAAGCACGGCCATAGTCCGGGGTTCTTGTCCCCCGGAGTTGCTGTCGCATGTCCATCTGGAAAGATCCCGCCCCCGCCAAGCGTGATACCCCGCCACCGCTGACCGATGCGGCGCCCACGCCCGTGCGCGAAACCACGCCGGCCGCGGCCGACTTCTCCCCGACTGTCACACCGCCCGGCCTGCGCCCCGCCACCTCCGCTCCCGCCACTGCCACGACTCCTGCCATGAATGAATCGCTGATCGCCGCCGACCTCACCATCGAAGGCAAGATTGAAGGCGCTGGCCACATCCGCATCGCCGGCAAGTTCAAGGGCGACGTCAACGTGCAGGGCGACCTGACCATCGAAACCGGCGCCAAGCTCAGCGGCGGCGTGCGCGCCAAGAAGGTGGTCATCGCAGGCGAACTTGAGGGCAACATCGAATCGGCTGCACGCGTGGAGCTGCTTGCCTCCGGCGTGCTGATTGGCGACGTCAAGGCCGGCTCGCTCACCGTGGCTGCTGGCTCACGCATGCGTGGCCAGGCCGAATTCGGTTGGGAGGATGGCAAGGCCAGCGTGGCGACCTCGCCCGCCAAGGGCAGCAGCGCACCGGCCGAAGCCAGCACCCCCGCCGCGGCTGCCGAGACGGCCAAGGCATGAGCAACGCACGTCCGGGCATGGCCGGTTCCACCCGGACCTGCCCGCACTGCAAGGCGACCATCCTGGAAAGCGCCAATGTTTGTCCGGCGTGTCGCCACCACCTGCGCTTCGACGAAGCGGCCGTGGTGGCGGCGCGCGCCGCCCAGACCCAGGTGCCTTTGAAGGTCGAAGGCACCGTGCGCCACCCCGCCGACAGCGGCCCCTGGGAGTATTCCGTGGTGCTGAGCGTGCGCAATGACCGCGGCGAGGAAGTCAGTCGCCAGGTCGTCGGCGTGGGGGCGATGCAGCCCGGCGAGGAGCGCAGCTTTGTGCTGGCGGTGGAATTGGCCCCTGCCCGCGGCAAGGCACCGGTCGGCCGCACCCGACACTGAGGCGCGCGCAGCACTTAGAATCATGCCGACAGGGGACCAGCGGGAGGCTGGATGATTGTCGGCATTGATTTGGGCACCACGCATTCGCTGGTGGCCGTGTACGGGGAAAATGGTCCGCAACTGATTCCGAACGCGCTGGGCGAACTGCTCACGCCGTCGGTGATCAGCGTGGACGAACAAGGCACGGTGCTGGTCGGTCGGCCCGCACAGGAGCGCCTGATCACCCAACCGCAGCGGAGCGTGGCCAGCTTCAAGCGGTGGATGGGCACCCATCGGGTCACCACCCTGGGCCAACACAGCTTTCGTCCCGAGGAACTGTCCGCGCTGGTGCTTCGCTCATTGGTTGCCGATGCCGAGGCGCATTTGGGCAGCAAGATCAGCGAAGCGGTGATCAGCGTGCCGGCTTACTTCGGCGACGCCCAGCGCAAAGCCACCCGCGCGGCCGGCGAACTGGCCGGCATCCGCGTCGAACGCCTGATCAACGAGCCCACCGCTGCGGCCATGGCCTATGGCCTGCAGCAGCGCAATGACGGCGGTCGCTTCCTGGTCTTTGATCTGGGCGGCGGTACCTTCGATGTGTCGATCCTGGAAATGTTCGACGGCGTGATGGAAGTGCATGCCAGTGCCGGCGACAATTTCCTGGGCGGCGAGGATTTCCTGGATGCGGTAGAAGCGCAGTGCTTGCAGGCCTGGGGCCTGAAGGCCGACACGCTGCCGCCCGGTGAGCGCGCGCAACTGCGCAGGCGACTGGAGCAGGCCAAGCGCCAGCTCTCGCAAGTAGCTGGCGGCGAAGTCAGCGTCGAAGTGACCTTGGCCGGCGAGCCACGCCAATGGAGCATGGACGAGACCCGCTTCGCGCAGATTTGCGAACCGCTGGTGCAGCGCTTGCGCACACCGCTGGAACGGGCGATGCGCGACGCCCGGCTCACAGCCGAGCAACTCGACGAAATCGTATTGGTTGGCGGTGCCTCGCGCATGCCGCTGGCCGCGCGCCTGGTCTCGCGCATGTTCGGTCGCCTGCCCCTGCGCCACGTCAATCCGGACGAAGCCATCGCCGTGGGTGCGGCCGTGGCGGCCGGCATGAAGGCGCGCAACGAGGCGCTGGAAGAAATCATCCTGACCGATGTCTGCCCGCATACGCTCGGCGTGGGCACGGTGCAGCAAGGCGCCAACGGACACCTGCTGCCAGGTGTGTTCTCGCCAATCATCCATCGCAACAGCACGGTGCCGGTCAGTCGCGTCGAGCGCTACCAGCCGGTGCAGGATTTCCAGCGCCAGGTGGAGTTCGAGATCTTCCAGGGCGAGAGTCTGCGGGTGTCCAACAACGTGCGTCTGGGTAGCATCAGCGTGGCCGTACCGCCCAAGCCGGCGGCGGAGAATCCGGTCGACATCCGCTTTACCTACGACATCAACGGCCTGCTGCAGGTGGAAGCCACCGTGCTCGCCAGCGGCCACACCCAGGAAGTGATCCTGGAACAGAACCCTGGCCTGCTCAGCGCCAACGACATCCGCGAGCGCCTGGCCAAGCTGGCCGCGCTGAAGGTTCATCCGCGCGATCAACAGGAAAACCTGAGCCTGGTCGCCCGCGCCGAACGCCTGTACGAGGAACTGCTGTGGGCGCGCGCGGATTTGCAGGAAGCGCTGTCGCGCTTCCGCGGCGCGCTGGAGTCCCAGGACCCGCAGTTGATCCGAGAGCACCGCGGTCACTTCGCCGCGATGCTTGAGCAAATCGAGTCACGCGCGTGACGTCGCACCGACAGGGCATTGCAAAGAGCGAGCGCAAACATGGACCCGTTTGAGCTACTGGGGCTGGAGGAAGACGCCGATCAAAGCGCGATTAAGCGCGCCTATGCGCGCTTGTTGAAGGTGACCCGACCCGACACCGATCCGGTCGGCTTCCAGCAACTGCACGAGGCCTATCAGTTGGCGTTGCAGTACGCCAGTTGGCGGCCTGCGCCGATGCAGGAAGCGCCGTCGGAGCAAGCAGGCGCTGTCTTGCTGCCCTCCGCGGAGCCACTGCAGGCGCAGGCGGATCAAACAACTCCCGCGATCGCCATGCAGGTCAAGCAAGAACTGGACAGCCTGCTCGCCCACACGGATGAGCTGCTGGCCCTGCAGGCGTTCGATTTCGATGCCTTCTGCGCGGAAGCCGATGAGCGCGCCGCCACCCAGACGCCGGCCGAAGTGAGCCGCTGGTTGCAAGAACACCCGGCGTTGTATCGGATGAGCCTGAAGCGGGACGTCGGCGCCGCCTTGTTTGCACACTGGGACTGCGGAGAGCAGGTGCTGCGCGCTGATCGGCTGGCCGCCTTCAGTCAGTTCTTCGATATCGATGAAACCGAACTGCGCGAGAAGATGCGCGTGCGCTGGGCGGTGATCAATGACAAGACCGACGAGTTTGGTGAGTCACACCCACGTGTGGTGCGCCAACTCAAGCGCAACTTTTCCCTGCCGCAAGCGCTGCTGACCGCACTGGTGCCCGGCATGGCCACGCGCATTGCGGCGCTGGGCAATCGCCTGATCCACGCGCAGGGACAAATGCCGGTGCAATTGCAGCCGCGTCAGTTCGAGTTCTTCTCGCAGCTGGCCGATCCGCGTTACGCCGGCCGCTGGCGTTGGCTGCCGATGCTAGTGCGGGCCGTGTTGATTGGACTGGTGGCCGGCATAGTGATTCCGTGGGCGGCCACCCGGTCTTTTGATCCGCTGCAAGTGGGCGCCGTCGTTGCCGCTGGTTTTATGGTCGTTGAGCTTGCCGCCTGGCTGTTGGCTTGGCTGCGCATGGATCATGGCTCGTCGCAGAGCTGGAGCGCGTACTTGACCACGTTCGCGCCGATCTGGCTCGCCGCCGCTCTGGCGCTGCTGGTAGATGCGACGACCTCGATGACGCAATTGGCGGCGGTGCTGGCCTGCGTGAGCGCGTTGGCCTATTGGCGGCGCGCATTCGACGCCCTGCGCTTCATGCTCGGCGGACTCTGGATGTGGGGCGTGTTGCCGCCCGCTTTCACCACCCATATTTCGCAATGGATCTGGGCGATGGTGTGCGTGCCGATGGGGCTCACGCTGTTCGACGCCTACTACGCCTACCACCACGGGCAACCGTTGCGTTCCGTGGCCGGCAATCGCTGGACTACGGTGGCGTCCTATGCGTTCTTCATCAGCTGGCTGGCGTATCGGTATTTGCCCAAGGCTGCGTGAGCCGGCCGACACTCGGGTCAAGGCTTGGAAGTGGGCCCGCAGCCATCGCAACCGCCGCAGCTGCCCGCGCCATTGGCGCTGGCCTGCGGCGCAATCCACTGACCCAGCTTGCGCTGCCAGGCCGGCCTACCCTCGCGCAGCAGCGGCAAAGCCAGCGCCACGCGCGCCTTGCGCACGGTGCCGGGGAATTGCTTCTTCGCCACCACCCACGCACTGACCACCACCGCGAGCGCGATGACGGCGTACTGCAGGGCGAGCGAGGCGTCCATGCTCAGCCGCCGCCCAGGGCCTTGGTCACCTGATAGGTGACCAGCGAAGCCAGGTACGCGAGTGCGAACAGATAGAAGGTGGCGTAGGCCATCTGCTTCCACGAATTGGTTTCGCGCTTAATGGTGGCCAACGTGGACAGGCACATCGGTGCATAGATGTACCAGACCAGCAGCGACAGCGCGGTCGCCAGCGACCAGCCGTCACTGATCAACGGCGCCAGCGCCTGCGCAGCGGCGTCATCGTCGGCCGCCGACAGCGCATAGACTGTGGCCAGCGACGAGACCGCCACTTCGCGCGCGGCCATGCCGGGAATCAGCGCAATGCAGATCTGCCAGTTGAAGCCCAGCGGCGCGAAGAACGCCGCCATGGCATGGCCGATGCGGCCGGCCAGGCTGTAGTCAATCGCCGGGCCGATGGCGCCTTCCGGCGCAGCCGGGAAATTGAGCAGGAACCAGAGCAGCACCGTCAGCGCCAGGATGATGCCGCCGACCCGCTTGAGGAAGATCGCCGCGCGTTCCCACAGGCCAATCAGCAGATCGCGCGGGTGCGGCACGCGGTAGGACGGCAGCTCCAGCAGCAGCGGGTGTTCGCCCTTGTCGCGGCGCCATTTCTTCATGACCCACGACACCATCAGCGCGCTGAGGATGCCGGCCGCGTACAGGCCAAACAGGACCAGGCCCTGCTGGTTGAACGCGCCAATCTTCTTCTGCGGGATGAACGCGCCAATCAGCAGCGCGTACACCGGCAAGCGCGCCGAACAGGTCATCAATGGCGCCACCAGGATGGTGGCCAGGCGGTCGCGCGGATCCTGGATCGAGCGCGTGGCCATGATGCCGGGAATGGCGCAGGCAAAGCTCGACAGCAGCGGAATGAACGAGCGGCCGGACAGCCCCGCCGATGCCATCACCCGATCCAGCAGGAACGCCGCACGCGGCAGGTAGCCTGATTCCTCCAGCGCCAGGATGAAGGCGAACAGGATCAGGATCTGTGGCAGGAACACAATCACGCCGCCGACGCCGGCGATGACGCCATCCACCAGCAGGCTGTTGAGGGGGCCTTCCGGCAGCGTGCCGCCGACCCATTCGCCGAGCGCACCAGTCCCGGCTTCGATCAGATCCATCAGCGGCGTGGCCCAGGCATACACCGCCTGGAAGATCAGGAACATCACCAGCAGGAACGCCACAATGCCGATCACCGGATGCAGCAGCCAGCGATCCAGCGCGTCATCGATATGCGCGGTGCGGCGCGGCATGCTCACCGCCAGCGACAGCAGGCGGCGGGTTTCGGTATGCAAGTCGGCGCCCTCGCCCAACTGCACGGTGGGTGCATGCGGCGCTTCGGCGGTGCGCTCGATCTGGCTCACCAACGCCTGCGCGCCGTTGTGTTTGACCGCCACCGTCTGCACCACCGGCACGCCCAGTTCGCGCGCCAGCAGATCCAGATCGATTTCGATGCCGCGGCGCTGCGCGGCGTCCATCATGTTGACTGCCAGGATCATCGGCTTGCCCAGCTCGCGCACTTCCAGGGCAAAGCGCAGATGCAGGCGCAGGTTGGTGGCGTCGACCACGCAGACCAGCACGTCCGGGGCCTTCTCGCCGGGCAGGAAGCCGCGGCAGAAGTCGCGGGTGATGGCTTCATCCAGGCTGGCGGCCTGCAAGCTGTAGGCGCCGGGCAGATCCAGCACCGCGTAGCTGCGGCCGGACGGCGTGGTCAGCCGGCCTTCCTTGCGCTCGACGGTCACGCCGGCGTAGTTGGCCACTTTCTGGCGGCTGCCGGTGAGCTGGTTGAACAGCGCGGTCTTACCGCAGTTGGGGTTGCCGACCAGGGCCAGGCGCAGGGTCTGGGCGCTCATACATTGGCCTCCAGCTGACGCACGCGAATCCGCGCGGCCTCGCTGCGACGCAGGGCAAAACGGGTAAAGCCCACCTGCACCAGCAGTGGCTCCGCGCCAAACGGGCCCTTGGCCACAATCTGCACCTGCTCACCATCGACAAAACCCAACTCGCGCAAGCGACGGGCAATGTTGTCATTGGGTAGCTGGTCTTCGACGGTTTCGACGACGGCCAATGCCCGTGCGGGCAAGTCGGTCAGCATCACGCGGCAACTCTCAAATGCGAACTGTTCTCGATTGTAGCATCGCCGCACTGCACGAAGGGGTGCGCTAGTTGAACGGCTATCATCGCGGGACACTTTTGGAGGAAACGCCCGATGGCGGAATCGCCAGCGAACCAGCCCCTTGTCCGCGAGCAGAACGCCGGCGTGCTGCGCTTGCGGCTCAACCGCCCGGAGCTCCATAACGCCTTCGATGCCGGCCTGATTGCGGCGTTGACGGCCGCCATCGACGAGGCCGCGCACAACGCCAGCGTGCGGGTGGTGGTGCTGGAAGGCGCCGGCGCCTCGTTCTCGGCCGGGGCCGACTTGAACTGGATGCGCGGCATGGCCGCCGCCAGCGAAGCCGAGAACCGCGACGACGCCCTGGCCCTGGCCCGGTTGATGCGCAGCCTGGACGAACTGCCCAAGCCCAGCATCGCCCGCGTCCACGGCGCGGCCTTTGGCGGCGGCGTGGGTCTGGTGGCCTGCTGCGATATCGCCATCGGCGTGCCCGAAGCCAAGTTCGGCCTGACCGAAAGCAAGCTGGGTCTGCTGCCGGCGGTCATCTCGCCGTATGTCATTGCCGCGATCGGCGCGCGCCAGTCGCGGCGCTGGTTTGCCAGTGCCGAGATCTTCGATGCCGCCACTGCGCAGGCGATCGGCCTGCTGCATCAGATCGTACCGGCGGAGCAGTTGGATGCCGCAGTCAATCGCCAGATCGATTTGCTGCTCAAGGCCGGACCGCACGCCGCGGCCGGCGCCAAGCGGCTGGTCGCACGGGTGGCCGGCGGCCTGGATCGCGATGTCCTGGATGCTGACAACGCCGCCTTGATTGCACGCCTGCGCGTGTCGGAAGAAGGCCAGGAAGGACTGGCCGCTTTCCTCGACAAACGCGCCCCGAGCTGGATTCCGAAAGCATGAGCACGATGCCGACCGATTGGTTCCGCGGCCTTACTCACACCACCCTGCTTCCCAACCTTGCGAGTCCGCTCTGATGGCGATGTTCGAAAAAATCCTGATCGCCAACCGTGGCGAAATCGCCTGCCGGATCATCCGCAGCTGCCGCCGCCTGGGCATCCGCACGGTGGCGGTGTACTCCGAAGCCGATGCCAACGCCCAGCACGTGCGTCAGGCCGACGAAGCCTGGCCGATTGGCGGTCCGCGTCCGGCTGACAGCTACCTGCGCGGCGACGCCATCCTGGAAGTGGCCCAGCGCAGCGGCGCGCAAGCGATCCATCCGGGCTACGGCTTCCTCTCGGAGAACGCCGACTTCGCCGATGCGGTGGAAGCCGCCGGCCTGGTGTTCATCGGTCCCGGCGCGGCGTCGATGCGCAAGATGGGGAGCAAGGCGGGCGCGAAGGAACTGATGCACGCCGCCGGCGTGCCGGTGGTGCCCGGCTACACCGGCGAGGATCAATCGCTCAACACGCTCAGCCGCGAAGCCGCGCGGATTGGTTTCCCGCTGATGATCAAGGCCGCGCACGGCGGCGGCGGCAAGGGCATGCGCATCGTCCATCGGCTGGACGACTTCGCCGCGCAACTGGAAAGCTGCCAACGCGAAGCCGCCAACGCCTTCGGCAAGGATCGTGTGCTGCTGGAGCGTTACATCGGCTCGCCGCGGCACATCGAGATCCAGGTCTTCGCCGATCGCCATGGCAATACCCTGCACCTCAACGAGCGCGAATGCTCAGCGCAGCGTCGTTACCAGAAGGTGCTGGAAGAAGCGCCCTCGCCCTTCCTCACTCCGGATCTGCGCAAGCAGATGGGCGATGCCGCCGTGCAGGCTGCGCAGGCCATCGACTACGTCAACGCCGGCACGGTCGAGTTCATCGTCGCGCCCGACGGCACGTTCTATTTCATGGAGATCAATACCCGCCTGCAGGTGGAGCATCCGGTCACCGAGATGACCACCGGTCTGGATCTGGTGGAGTGGCAGCTGCGCGTGGCGGCCGGCGAACCGATGCCGCTGGCCCAGCAGGACATCCCGCAACGTGGCCACGCCATCGAAGTGCGCCTGTACGCCGAAGATCCGGAAGCCGGCTTCCTGCCCGGCTCCGGCAAGCTGGAACAACTGGACCTGCCGCGCGCCGATGCGCATGTGCGCATCGATGCCGGTGTGATCGAAGGCGACACGGTCAGCATCTTCTACGATCCGATGATCGCCAAGCTGATCGTTTGGGACGAAGATCGTCCGCGTGCGCTGGCGCGCATGGCCGACGCCCTGCGCCAGTGCGACGTGGTCGGACCCAAGTCCAACATCGCCTTCCTGGAACGGCTGGTGCGGCACCCGGCGGTGGTCGAGGGCCGCATCGATACCGGCTACCTGGACCGCCACCTGGACGAGTTCATTGGCGTCAGCGAGCCCGATGCCGTCGTGGTGCTGGCAGCAGCCACCGCCCATCTGCTGGCGCAGGAAGCACAGGCGCGCGCCGATGCCCAGAGCAGCGGCGATCCCGGCTCGCCCTGGGCGTTGGCCGATGGCTGGCGTCTGGGTCATGCCGGTGGCCGGCCTGTGGTGTTCCTGTTCCGCGAGCAGACCCTGAGCCTGCAGGCGCAGGGTCATGCCGGCGACTACCGCATCGACTTTGAGGGCCAAAGCCATCAGGTCAGCCAGGCCAAGCTGACCGGGGACATCCTCAGTTTGCGTATCGATCAACAAGCACGTCGTTTGCAAGTGCGCCCGCAAGGGGATCGTCTCTGTCTGCATGACGGCCGGCAACGCTGGTCGCTGGCGCCGGTGGCGGCCTACCGACGGGCCGCCAGCGCCGATGCGGGGAGTGATGATCGAGTGCGCGCGCCGATGCCCGGCCGCGTCGTGGTGGTCAAGGCAAAGGTGGGTGAGAGCGTGAGCGCGGGTCAGGAACTGCTGGTAATGGAAGCCATGAAGATGGAGCTGGCGCTGAAGGCGCCGCGTGCCGGCGTGGTCAAGAAAATCCGCGCCGCCGGCGGCGATTTCGTCGATGCCGACAGCGCGCTGGTGATCCTGGAATGACAGCTGCCATGCGGGGTCTGCGAAATTTCGCCTGCCTGCTCATGCTGCCGCTGTTGGCAGGCTGCCTGATGTTCGAACGCGCGCCGGCGGATTTGAGCTGCGATCCGGATCTGGCTGGCCGCTGGATTCCGCTGCCCAACAACGACGCGCAAAACCCGCTGGGCCGCGATGACTACGCGCTGGTCGACGCCAAGTGCAAGGTCAGCCTGGTCGATGACAAGAACATGGCCGAGCGACCCGGCTTCACGGCACTGGGCTTCCGCCTGGACGGCAAGCGCTACCTCGCCTTGGACCAGGCCGCCATGCGCGAGTTGTTCAACGACAACAAGCCGCCAGCCAAGCCGTCCACCCTGCCCGCCACGGCGGTGGTGCTGGTCAAGTACCGCATCGTCGGTGAAGTGTTGGAACTGGCCTTGGCCGACATGGGTTACGTGGTGGACCAGGCCAAGGCCGGCAAGCTCAAGGTGCGCGAGACCGACACCATGGTCTACCTGGCCGAAGGTGATCGCGCGGCCATGCGTAGCCTGCTGGCGGATCATCCGGATCTTTTCGAAAGCGACGCGGCTTCGCCAGCGACGGCGGAGAGCAACAGCTCCGGGCGTTACTTCCGCCTGCGCCGCGCCAGCACCGGAGCGGCGCCATGACCGACTTTGTCCGCATCGTCGAAGTCGGCCCGCGCGACGGCCTGCAGAACGAAAAGGCGATGATTGCCACCGCCGACAAGATCGCGCTGATCGATCGACTCTCGCAGACCGGCTTGCGCACCATCGAAGCCACCAGCTTCGTCAGTCCCAAGTGGGTGCCGCAACTGGCCGACGCCGCCGAAGTGTTCACCGGCATCCAGCGCGCGCCTGGCGTGGCTTACCCGGTGCTGGTGCCCAACGAGACCGGCTACGAGCGCGCCCTGGCCGTGGGCGTGCAGGAAGTGGCGGTGTTCACCGCCGCCTCCGAGGCCTTCAACCGCAAGAACACCAACGCCGGCATCGACGAGTCCATCGAGCGCTTCCGCCCGGTGCTGGCACGCGCCGCCGCCGACGGGGTCAAGGTGCGCGGCTACGTCTCCACCGTGCTGGGCTGCCCCTACCAGGGCGACGTGGCGGTGGCCGATGTGGTCCGGGTGGCGCGCCAATTGCACGATCTTGGTTGTTACGAAATCTCGCTCGGCGATACCATCGGCGTCGGCACCCCCCTCAAGGCCCGCGCGATGCTCCAGGCCGTCGCCAGCGAAGTCCCGGTCTCGTCCCTGGCCGTGCATTTTCATGACACCTACGGTCAAGCGCTGGCCAACATCCTGTCCTGCCTGGAAGGCGGCGTGCGGGTCGTCGACGCGGCCGTCTCCGGTGCTGGCGGCTGCCCCTATGCCAAGGGCGCCAGCGGCAATGTCGCCAGCGAGGATGTGGTCTACATGCTGCACGGCATGGGCATCGCCACCGGCGTGGATCTGGAAAAACTGAGCGAGACCGGCCGTTGGCTGGCCGCCCTGCTCGGCCGCGAAACCGGCAGCAAGGCCGGCAAGGCGCTGGGCGCAACATGAACTCGTCAGGCGCTGACGGCTCACCCGACCTGGCCGCGACTGCGGCCAGCACGGATGTACCGATCACGCCCGACACACGCGTCACCTTGCAGGCGCTGCGCGGCGCCGCCGACGACGCCAGCCTGCCCGCCGCCACCCGCACCTTGCTGGCCGATGCCCATCACGCACTGGTGGCCGCCTGCAGCCGCGCCGACGCCGAGCGTCAGCGCTACCGCAATCTGTTTGACGCCGTGCCCGACCCGGTCAGCATCATTGCCGAAGACGGCACGGTGATGGACCTCAACCGCGCCGGCATGCAGGCCTACCGACGCGCGCGCGAGGAAATCGTCCACCAGAACATCAACGTGCTCAATCCGGACTTGCCGCGCGATCATCTGGTGCCGGTGTGGGAAACGCTCAACCGCGGCGAAACCTACGTCATCGAAGTGACCAACATGCGCGGCGACGGCACGCGCTTCCCGGTTGAAGTGCACTCGGCCAACATCAACTTCGACGGGCGCAAATGCATCGTCGCGGTGGCGCGCGACATCAGCAGCCGGCGCGAGGCCGAACTGCGCTACCGCGAGCTGATGGAGAACATCGACAAGGGCATCGTGGTGCAGAACCGCGATCTCGGCTTCCAGTATTGCAATGGCGCGGCGATGCGGATCTTCGGCATCCGCGAAGACCAGCGCGCCAGCGACGCCTTGCAGCCCGAACACTGGCGCGTGGTCGGCGCCGACGGCCGCGAGCTGGCGCGCGAGGACTATCCCTCGCAACGCGCACTCGACACCGGCCACATGATCGAGAGCGTGCTGCTGGGCATGTACCACCGCCAGCGCCGACAGATGATCTGGCTCACCGTCACCTCGGTGCCGCAGTTCCTGCCCGGCGGCAGCACGCCGGCCCAGGTCACTTCCATTTTCAGCGACGTCACTGAGCTGAAGCGCGACAGCGCGCTGTTCGACCGCGCGCAATCGCTGGCCCATATCGGCGGCTGGGAATGGGACATCGCCCGCGACCGCTTGTACCTGACTGAGGAAGCCATCCGCATCCTCGGCGCTGCGCAGCCGCCAGAAAACCTGCAGGCGCTGCTGGAATGCCTGCGCGAGTCCGATCGCCATCGCCTGCGCTGCGCGGTCGAACGCGTGGCCCAGGGCGGCCAGGGCTTTGATCTTGAACTGCAGGGTCGCCGCCATGACGGCGCACCGTTCTGGGTGCGGGTGATTGGTGAGTCCGAACCCGGCGAACCCACCGCCTCACGCGTCAGCGGCACGCTGCAGGACATCTCGCAAGACAAACAGGCCGAAGAAACCCTGCGCATCCAGGCGCGCACCGATCCACTGACCGCGCTGATGAACCGCGACGCGGTGCTGACCGAAATTGCCGAACGCCTGTCCGATCCGGATCGCGCGCAGGTGGCGGTGCTCTACATCGACCTGGACCGCTTCAAGATGGTCAACGATGTGCTGGGCCACAACGCCGGCGATGAGCTGCTGGTGCAGGCCGCACGCCGCATCCGCGACGCAGTGGGTGACGACGGCATGATCGCGCGCTTTGGCGGCGACGAATTCCTGGTGGTCTGCGACGCCAGCGGCGACCACCGCCGCCCCGGCCGCCTGGCCGACGCCGTGCTGCACGCCTTCTCCGAAGCCTTCCGCTTCGACAAGGACGAGTTCTCGATCACCGCCAGCATCGGCATCGCCACCGCGCCGGATGACGGCCAGCGCCCGCAGCAGCTGATCCAGAACGCCGACATCGCGATGTACGACAGCAAGCACCGCTCGCGCAACGGCTGGCAGCTATTCTCGCCGGAACTGGCGCAGCGCCAGCAGGATCGCCTGCAGATCGAAACCCAACTGCGACGTGCGGTCGACAACGAGGAATTCCGCCTGGTCTACCAACCGCAGGTGGATCTGCGGCACGGCCGCATCGTCGCCGCCGAGGCCTTGATCCGCTGGCAGAACCACCAACTCGGCGAACTGCGTCCGGATCTTTTCATCAGCCATGCCGAGACCACCGGCGACATCGTCCGCATCGGCAGCTGGGTGCTGCGCGAGGCTTGCCGACAGGTCGCCGAATGGCGCGACCAGGGCCTGGGCATCGTGCGGGTGGCGGTCAACGTGTCGTACCGCCAGTTCGTCGGCGAAGACCTGGCGGAAAAAGTGCGCGTGCTGCTGCACGAGTTCGACCTGCCCGGCTCGGCGCTGGAACTGGAATTCACCGAACGCGTGTTGATTGAAGACGCACCGGCCACCCTGCGCACCTTCAACGAACTCAAGGCGCTGGGCGTGGTGCTGACCATCGACGATTTCGGCGAAGGCTACAGCGCGCTCAACTACCTGCGTCGCCTGCCCATCCACGGCCTCAAGCTCAGCCAGCTGTTCACCGAAGGCGTGCCCGGCAACCGCTCCGACGTGGCCGTGTGCCAGGCGGTCTCGGCCATCGCCCGCAGCCTGGGCCTGGGTCTGGTCGCCGAAGGCGTGGAGTCCGAAGCCCAGCGCCAGTTCCTGCTGCAGCTGGGCGTTCCGGTGGGCCAGGGCTTCCTGTTCGCCCCCGGGCTGTCGCCGGACGAGTTCGCCCGCCGCCTGGAACTGCCGTTGGAGCGGGCCTCGGCCTGACGCGCAGCGCCGGATCAGGGTCCGGCCAGCCCATGGCTCCGGTTAAAATGCCGGCTTTCCCTGCAAGAAGAATCCGCATGCAGCTTTCCGATACCCGCGCCGTCATCACTGGCGGCGTCTCCGGCCTGGGCCTGGCCGTGGCGCAGCAACTGGTCGCCGCTGGTGGCAAGGTCGCGCTGTTCGACGTCAACGACGACAAGGGCGCCGCCGCCGTGGCCGCGCTGGGCGAAGCCAACGCGCGCTACTTCCGCACCGATGTGACCGACGAAGCCGGCGTCGCTGGCAACATCACGTCCGCGCACCAATTCCTGGGCGGCCTCAACGCCGCGATAAACTGCGCCGGCATCCTCGGCGCCGGCCGCGTGCTCGGCAAGGAAGCGCCGATGCCGCTGTCCACCTTCCAGACCACGGTGCTGGTCAACCTGGTCGGCAGCTTCAACGTCGCCAAGGCCGCCGCCGATGTGATGCAGCACAACCAGGCCGGCGAAGACGGCGAACGCGGCGTGATCATCAACACTGCCAGCGTAGCCGCCTACGAAGGCCAGATTGGTCAGGCCGCCTACTCCGCCTCCAAGGGCGGCGTGGTCGGCATGACGCTGCCGATGGCGCGCGAACTCTCGCGCTTCGGCATCCGCGTGATGACCGTGGCGCCGGGCATCTTCTGGACGCCGATGGTCGATGGCATGCCCGAAGCCGTGCAGCAATCGCTCAACGCCTCCATTCCCTTCCCCTCGCGCCTGGGCAAACCGGAAGAATTCGCCGAGACCGTCGCCTTCATCCTGCGTAACCGCTATCTCAACGGCGAGACCATCCGCCTGGACGGCGGCGTGCGCCTGGCGCCGAAGTAAGCCGGCCGCCGCCCCTCTCCTTTACCGATATTCCACGAGCAAACCCATCCCATGAAAGCTTTCGAAGTGAAGAAAGGCAACGTCGTCGAACACAACGGCGGCGTCTACCAGGTCCGCGACATCGAGCGTAGCTCGCCGCAAGGCCGCGGCGGCAACGTGCGCTTCCGTTTCATCATGTACAGCGTGCCCGGCGGCAACAAACTCGATGCCTCGTTCGACTCCGACGACAGCCTGACCGAAGTCGAACTGCTGCGCCGGCAGGCCACCTTCTCGTACATGGACGGCGACGCCTTCGTGTTCCTGGATGACGAGGACTACACCCCCTACACCCTCGACGCCAACGTGATTGGCGATGACGCCGGCTACATCACCGAAGGCCTGACCGGCAGCTACGTGCAAGTCATCGACGAACTGCCCGTGGCCCTGCAGCTGCCCCAGCACGTCACTCTGGAAGTGGTGGAAACGCCGCCGGAACTGAAGGGCGGCACCGCCACCAAGCGTCCCAAGCCGGCCAAGCTCAACACCGGCATCGAAATCATGGTGCCCGAGTACATCACCAACGGTGAGCGCATTCTGGTCAACACCACCACCGGCGAGTTTGGCGGTCGCGCAGACTGACGCCGCTCTTGCCCCTTCCCCCGCTTGCGGGGGAAGCTTGGGATGGGGGCGCTCTTCACTGTGCCGCCAACGTGCGCACGCGCTCCCCAATCACTGCTACGTTCGCTTCTGCGGCTTCCAGATTCCGCAGCTCCACCTCCGGTAACCAGCGCCGTGCCAGTTCGCGCATCGCCCGGTCGCCGTCCTGTTGGCGCGCAGCTAACGTCGTCAGGTGCTGCTGCAGTTGCGCGCGCTCATCCAGCTGCGGCAAACCATAGCCCACCGACGACAACGCGGCCGGACGGCTGAGAAACTCAGCCTCACGCAGCCACTGCTGCACCTGCCCACGCGCCTGCAGCGCCTGCGCATCTGATTCGCCCAGAATCCTGCGCTTGAGCACGTCGCGCACCCGCAGCTCCTGACGACGCAACGCCGCCTCTTCCAACACCAGCAAGGCCGCACTGGTGCGTAGATCGCCTTGCTCCAGCCATATCGCACGCGCTTGCGGCGATGCCTCCAGCCACTCCAGCGCATCGGCCTGCGGCAAGGCCAAACTCGATTTGGCCGCAGCAAACAAGGTATCGAAGCGCGCACTCAAGGGCTCGAAGTAGTAGCCCTGCCGGCTGGCTAGCTCATGGTCATCCAGCACGGAAGCATCCGCCACGCCCGCGCGCGCCAGCCGCTGCGCCAGGCCATTGGGCGTGATACCGCGCAACGGCAGCGCCGTCAGACGCGGCACGCTGTCCTGCAGCAGTCGCCAGGTTTCCACCGCACAGTTGTTGCTGATGAAGTAATAGCGCCCGTCATAGCTCCAGTGCAGTTGCGCTGCGCGCTCAACCAGCTCACTGATTTCCTGCTGCGACAAATCCAACGGGATCGATTGCAGACCGCGCAGTTCGGTGCGGGTGTATTCCTCAATCACCTGATCCAGCGGCAGCACGAACAAGCGCGAAGGATAAGAGCCAGTCAAACCGCGCCAACTGGAGATCTGCACGTCGCCGACAAAGGCGCGGAACGACAGCACCCGATGATGGGCCAGGTCCAGCCGGCAATCCGGACCGGGCGCTCGACCCGGCGCGCAGATCACCAGCCGCAGCATGCTGTGACCCCAGCGGCTCATCGCCTGCTCGTTGCCTTCGGCCAGCAGGTAATCGACGGCGTAAACCCGCGCGGGATCCACGCTCAGCCATTCGCTACCGCCCTGCTCGCTGGCGGGTACAGCGAAGACCTGATCGCGCGTGCATGGATGGCCTGCAATGGGCGCGGCGCCTAACCGCTCTGCCAGATAGCGCGCCATCGCCGGACGACGACAGGCGTAACCGGGATCGAGCAGATACCACTCCAAGTTGACCGCGAAGTACTCGCTCGGCTTACTCAGCTCGTAAGCATCCGGACTGCGATCGGTCATGCCATTGCGATCCCCGCGCCCGCCCCACGCCCACGGCTTGCGCGGCCAGCCGGCCAAATCCAGGAAGCGCGGATCGCGTGAGACGCCACCCGCACGCGAACGGTCGTAGCGATGCGCCAGTTCGTGGATCAGCGCGCGCACGGCTGGTGATGCGCGGCGCAGGCGAGCAGCAGCGTCCGCCTCGTCATGCAGCGATACGTTCGCGCCGACATCAACCTTGTTGGTCGCCAGCTCGCTGGTGTTGAACGGGACAGCGGCTGGTGTTAGTGCGCCAGCATGCTCGCGGGTGATCTGCTGCCACCCAGGCAGCAACGCTGCGTCAATCCAGATCGTGCCACCCAGGCTGCGTCCATGCACATCCTGCGGCAGCGAACGCCACGCCACCTCGGTGGAGCCGGGTAATGCCGAGACTAGCTGCTCTGGCAGCAGCGCTACGACGGTATCGATCAGTGCCTGGCTGGCGAACCTTGCATCATCGTTGGCCACGCTCGCCGCAGGTTGCAGCCGGCCGGTTTGAGAGACTGGTATTGCCTGAGTTGCTTGCGCGGGCCGAGTCCCTTGCGCCGCATGGGCAGCGCCCAGCGGCCACAACCCCAGAAACAGCACCGCCAGCCACCCGCGCGCGCACGGCCGCAGCTGCATTCCCATACAGACCTGATTGGCGCCACCGCGCACTGGGCGCAGGCGGCGCGGCATGGGGATCAGCGCGCCAGGATCGCCTGGGCCAGGGCAAGGTCGCTGGCCTGGCGGGCGTCGGGATCGTGTTCGCGCAAATAGCGCAGCGCAGCTTCCAACTGAGCGCCGCGGATGCGGCCTTCGCTGGCGATGAAGCTGGCGGCGTCATCGCGCGCCTGCAGCACTACTTTGTCATCGCCCGAGGTGCTGCCCGAAGAGGCGGACGAACCAGCCGACGAAGCACCGGCGGAGGAACCGGCAAAGCTGCCGGCCAGCGCCGGAACCGACACGGCCAACAGGGCCGCCACAAGCAGGGAACAGGACATTATGAGTTTGATGACGTAGTGACAGGCGCCCAGCCTACCTGCATTCGCCAGAAAGCGCCTGAATCAAGCGCTTCTGCCGTGCTCAGGGGTCGAACAGCTTGCCCGGATTCATGAGCCCGTTCGGGTCCAGCACCTGCTTGATGCCACGCATCACCGCAATCTCGGCGGCGCTACGGGTGCTCTCCAGGTACGGCTTCTTGACCAGGCCAATGCCATGCTCGGCGGAGATGCTGCCCTCGTGCTTGCGTAGCGATTGAGCCAGCAACTTGGTCACCTGCTCGCACTGGCGCACGAACTCGTCGTTGTCCAGGCCGTCGGGCTTGAGCACGTTGATGTGCAGATTGCCGTCGCCAATGTGGCCAAACCACACCAACTCGAATTCCGGATAGGCATCGCCCAACAGCGCCTGGGTTTCGGTCAGGAACGCCGGCATCGCCGAAATCCGCACCGACACATCGTTCTTGTACGGCTTGTACGGCGCCAGCGCCTCGGTGATGCCCTCGCGCAAGCGCCACAGCTGCGCGGCCTGGGCGTCGCTCTGGCTGATCACGCCGTCGCTGACCCAACCCTGCTCCATGCAGGCCTCAAAGGCGGCCATCGCTGCCGCTTCCTGCGCCTCGTTGCCGATGGCGAACTCGGTGACCACGTAGTACGGGTGCACCTCATCGAACGGCTTCTGCGCGCCATGCGCCAACACATGCTTCAAGGCGCGATCGGTGAAGAACTCGAACGCCTCCAACTGCAGGCGCGCACGGAACTCGGCAAACACCTGCATCAGCACTTCGAACGAGGGCAGCGCCAGCAGCATCACGTTGGTCGGCGGCGGCGGATCGGTCAGCCGCAGGCTGGCTTCCACCACGATGCCCAGGGTGCCTTCCGATGCAATCACCAACTGGCGCAGGTCGTAGCCGCTGGAGTTCTTGATCAGGCCGCGATTGAGATCCAGCAGCTCGCCGCTGCCGGTGACCAGCTTGAGGCCGGCGATCCATTCGCGCGTGTTGCCGTAGCGGATCACGCGGATGCCGCCGGCGTTGGTGGCGATGTTGCCGCCAATGGAGCACGAGCCACGCGCCGCAAAATCGACCGGATACACCAGGCCGTGCTCGCGCGCGGCGTTGTGCACCGCTTCCAGCGCGATGCCCGGCTGCACGGTCATGATGCGATCCACCGCGTCGAAGGCCAGCACCTTGTTCATCCGCTCCAGGCTCAGCACCAGCTCGCCGTTGGCGGCCACGGCACCACCGGACAGACCGGTGCGGCCACCCGAGGGCACCACCGCCACGCCCTGCTCATTGGCCCAGCGCACGATGATCTGCACCTCTTCAATGCTGGCCGGCAATGCGATGGCCAGCGGTGCCGGTGTCCAACGTCGGGTCCAGTCGCGGCCGTAGTGTTCCAGCTCGCTGGCTTCGGTGGTCAGGCGCAGCCCGGGGGCGGCTTGTTGCAGCGCCGACAGGCGCGGGTCGTTGCTCGACACGGGGTTCAAGGCGTGGGCGATGGGGAGCGCCAGCGTGCCAGTGATGCCAGGGGCCGTCCAGCGCCGCGGCACTGCGTCCAGCGTTGCGTTTGCAACCATTTGCGGACCGCCGGCCACGCGTGTGCGGCGATGCAGCATCAGCGGCCTGCTTCTGGCATAGTGCTAGGCCCCATCGCCGCTTGCCTTGCTCTTCCTCCATGTCGACCAAGAAGACCTCGTACCCCAAGCAGGACATCCGCGTTTTGTTGCTGGAAGGGGTCAGCCAGACCGCTGTCGATACCTTCCGCGCGGCTGGCTACACGCAGATCGAATTCCACGAGAAGTCGCTGCCCGAGGACGAGCTGAAAAAGCGCATCGCCGAAGCGCACATCATCGGCATCCGCTCGCGCAGCCACCTCACTGCCGATGTGCTGGCGCAAGCGCGCCGACTGATTGCGGTGGGTTGCTTCTGCATCGGCACCAACCAGGTGGATCTGGATGCGGCCGAACTGGCCGGCATCCCGGTGTTCAACGCCCCCTATTCCAATACCCGCAGCGTGGCCGAGCTGGTCATCGCGCAGGCGATCATGCTGATGCGCGGCATTCCGCAGAAGAACGCCGAATGCCATCGCGGCGGCTGGTCCAAGTCGGCCGCCGGCAGCCACGAGGCGCGCGGCAAGACCCTGGGCATCATTGGCTACGGCCATATCGGCACGCAGGTGGGTGTGCTGGCCGAGGCGATCGGCATGCAGGTGATCTTCCACGACATTGAAACCAAGCTCTCGCTGGGCAATGCACGCGCCGCCGTCAGCCTGCAGGACCTGCTGGAACGCAGCGACGTGGTCACCCTGCACGTGCCGGAGACCGCTTCGACCCAGGGCATGTTTGGCAGCGAACAGATCCACGCGATGAAGCGCGGCGCGCATCTCATCAACGCCTCGCGCGGCACCGTGGTGGATATCGACGCGCTGGCCGGCGCCCTGCTGGCCGGTCATATCGGCGGTGCGGCGGTGGACGTATTCCCGGTCGAGCCCAAGGGCAACGCCGAAGCATTTGAATCGCCGCTGCGTGGCCAGGACAACGTGATCCTGACTCCGCACGTGGGCGGCAGCACGCTGGAAGCGCAGGACAATATCGGCGTGGAAGTGGCGGCCAAGCTGGTGCGCTACAGCGACAACGGCTCGACCCTGTCGGCGGTCAACTTCCCCGAGGTCACCCTGCCCGGCCACGACGGCAGCCGCCGCATCCTGCATATCCATCGCAACGTGCCGGGCGTGCTCTCGCAGATCAACGACATCTTCAGCCGCCTGGGCTTGAACATCGACGGCCAGTTCCTGCGCACCGACGCCAAGGTCGGTTACGTGGTGATCGACGTGACCGCCTCGGAAGAACAAGGCGCCGAGCTGCGCGAAGCCTTGTCCAACATCCCGGGCACGCTGCGCACCCGCATCCTGTTCTGATTCAAGCGCCCGCGCTCTCCGGCGCTGGCGCGATCCCCTGCAAGGAGTTCGGCCATGGCCCGCGCCCAGACGGCGTTCCTGTTTGACCTCGACGGCACCCTGGTCGACAGCGTCTACCAGCATGTGCTGGCCTGGAAGGAAGCGCTGGATCGCGAAGGCGTGGATCTGTCGGTCTGGCGCATCCACCGCAAGATTGGCATGAGCGGCGGCTTGTTCACCCACATCCTGCTGCGCGAGACCGGTATCGACATCACCGAGGAGCGACTGGCGCGCCTGCGCCATTGGCATGCCGAGGCCTATAAACGCAATTCGGCACTGCAGCCGATCAAACCGCTGCCGGGCGCGCGCGAGCTGCTCGACTTCCTGACCGCCAACGGCATCCCTTGGGCCATTGCCACCAGCGGGCGTATGGAAACCGCCGCGCACAACCTGGAAGTCCTGGGCGTGGACCCGGCCAACGTGCCGGTGATTACCCGCGACCTGGTCCGCCATGCCAAGCCGGATCCGGATTTGTTCCTGGCCGCGGCCGATGCGCTGGGCGTGGACATCCACCAATCGCTGGTATTGGGTGACAGCATCTGGGACATGTTGGCCGCGCAACGCGCGCGCGCGCTCGGTGTTGGTTTGTTGTCCGGTGGCTATGGGCAGGAAGAGCTGGAGCGCTCAGGTGCGTTCCGGGTTTATGAGGATCCCGCTGATTTGCTGCGCCATATCGACGAGGTTGTGGCGCGTAGTTGAGCCGGTCGGTTCAAGGGATTGGTTCCTGTGGGAGGCACTTCAGTGCCGACAGGCGCTCAGCGCGCTAACCACTTCCTGGCCATCCGGCTCATCGACTCGTCCGGGTCCTGCGCCATCGGCGCGATCTCACGCCAGGCCAGGTCCAGCGATTCCTCGCTGACCACAAAGGCCTCGCTGCCTTCGGCGCGCACCACGTAGCGCACGTCGTAATGCCAGTGGCCGGGCACGTCCTTGCGCTCGGGGATCCAATGCCGGTCCAGGTCGAAGATCTGCTCCGCCTCCACCCGCAGGTCGGTCAGGCCGGACTCTTCTTCGGCTTCCTTCAGCGCCACCTGGGCCATGTCGGTATCGCCGTCGGCGTGCCCGCCTAGTTGCAGCCAGCGCTGCAGCTTGCGGTGATGGGTCATCAGGATGCGCGCGCCATCGGCGCTGACCAGCCAGACCCCACCGGTGAAGTGGCCTTCCAGGCGATCGCGAACGAACGGGTCATGC